>Ga0179591_1295261_pt1 | contig 13642 bp, 15 predicted proteins | sample CZOMad2_1_08_16f_FD_182891 | JGI IMG/M metagenome (GOLD analysis project Ga0179591, IMG submission 182891) | Vadose zone soil fungal communities from Angelo Coast Range Reserve, California, USA - CZOMad2_1_08_16fungal (PacBio error correction) | ecosystem: Environmental > Terrestrial > Soil >...
CAGAATAACTAAAAAAAGAAAGACAAAGTTATGGAAAAACGTGGCAAAAGGAAAAGTTAGTAACACGTAAGGAAAACGGTTGAAAAAGGGTCGAGTTCAAGGAATGGGGAGAACCGATCTGATATGTGGAAAAACGGGTGAAAAAAAAAGAAGGTGGGGGATTACAAAAAGCAGCGCTGAAAAAATAGAAGATATTCGTAGAAGGAGGAAAAAACAGTGACCGCCAAGGATCGCTGGAGAAGAGGGGTTGGAGCAGGGTAAAAAATGGAAAAAGGGGGGGACGGACCGATGAGACAAATCTCGACAAAGAAGTTAAGGGAGCTAAAACCTCTCTTTCAAAGGGGGAAAAACCGCGGGGGGGGGGGGGAAATGTGACAAAGGAAGGAAGGCAGGGAAGAAAAATTCAGAATCAGCTGACCAAGCAGGGAAAGGGGGAAAGAGGGCCCGTCAAATTTTGGGAGAAGCGGGAACCGTACGATCCACTCGCAATCTTTGTTATTGCTAACAAAAAAGATGGCGCATAGCAACTTTACAATATGAAATGGGGAAAAAGCCAGGCAACTTAAAACAAAGAAAGGGAAAACAATGAAAAAGCCAAAGAACACACCAACAGTCGGCTTCTTGCTATCACACAGATGGGAAATGAGGGTCAGTGATTAACTGGAAGGGAATAGGGGGGGGAAAGAAAGAAAGGCAACAAAAGGACGGGAAGGGGGTGAAGAGTTGTGTTATGTGAGGAGGAACTCCAGCTCGAAGACATCAAAATTGAGGGTGTAAACCTGTTCCAATGGGAGAAGAAAGGCGACAGAGTGATAGCTCCACAAAAAGGAGAGAGATCCCTGTAAACAAAAGGGAATCCAGGTTGTAAAAAAAAGTCAAAAGGGGGGGGAAGGGGTCGATTCTACGTGAAACCTTTCCAAATCAACCAAGAAGAAAAACGGGACGGAAACAATCAATCCACATCAAGCGTTGGGGAACTGCATTCGCGGTATCTTACAGGAAGGAATTAGAACAAAAAAAAGAAAAAGCGGGAGCACGCAAGAAGAAAAAGACGTTGCTGAAAGGGTTTTGGGGGAAGGCTAAAAGGGGAAGGGATGTGGTTGGAGCTTTGACGGAAAAAATTGGAAAATTTTTTTGTCAACTCGGGAGTTTTCTGTGCTTCTAAGTTGGGGTTGCGCTCTCTTTCTCAATGGGGGAAGGCCCAAAGTTGACTGATTGGGGGATCGGGGCGGAAAAGAAGAAGGCAACTCCTTGAAAAAAAAGCGACAAACTGTGGGGGTGGAGGTCCAAGGGGGGGAAAGAGAGGGAGGCCTTGAAACTTGTGTGGAGGGAAGGTTCCGAGGTGAGCGATTTTTTTTAAAACAGGTGGCGGTCTATGCTAACGGTCCGGGTGCAGGGACGAGAAGAGGGGAACCAATAAGGTGTGGGGAAAGTGGGGAAGGGAAAAAGAACTAACTTAAAGAGGTCGTGAATGAGGGGTAATCGGGACTAAATTCTGTAGAGATTGGGGGGGGAAAGCGCCTTTGATTTTTGAAAAATGCAGGGGTCCAATTTTTAAAATGGAGGGAAGGGAAAAAGAAGGGAGAAATAGCCATAAGAAACCGGAAGGGAATACCTATCAAACTCGTTCAGGGGAAAGAAGGGTAGGGTACTAAGCACCGGTTAACAACGGGGCCGAAAATAAAGGGGAAAATAGGGGGGGGGGAAGGGGAGCGACCATCCAGGCAGGGGCCGTCCGGGGGATATTTGGGCTGTGAAGTAAGGGAACGGAAGAGGAAAGGGGTTCCACTAGGGTGAAAAAAGAATACCTCAGGGAAGTAGGGAAAACATCTAAGTACAGATTGAAAGGGAATAAAGAGCCTCAAAGTATACAAACAATTAACAGAATTATCAAACTTTTTCTAAAGGTACAAAGGAGGGGCCAATTTAAAAAATTGGAATCGGGAAAAAATTTGGAAGGGTTGGGGGGAAGAGATACAACCAAGGAATGGAATGACTGGAGCAAAGCCTGAAACTTGGAACGAAGAAGGGCATGAATGACTACTGAAGGGTGTTCTTGTTTCAGAGGATTGGGGGGAAAAGAAAACGTCCTGAGAGCGGGAACGACGAAAAAAAGAACAGAAAAGACCACAGGGAGGAAGGGAATTCATTGGTCAAGGGAAAGAAAGGGGGAAGGTTCATAGAAGAGTAAATAGGTGAAAGTAACGGTTAGATGTGAATTTAACATTAATTGAGAAATATGACCTGAAAAGACAAGCAACAGGAAGGAGCCAGAAGAAGGGGGAAACAACGTACCTATGGACACTTTATGAAAAGTTGCAGGAGAAGAGTGCTTTCACGGATGGGGAAGGAATGAAGCAGACCGGGGTGCGTTTTCAAAAGTATCAGGGGAAAAGAAAACTGGGAAAAAAGGAAGCTACATCTCTTAGGGAGCTCGAAAGGGCAGAGCACGATCCACTTGGGGGGGGTGTTCGGGTCAGGGCTCAAAAAGAAAAAAATCCAGAGAACAATTAGGGAGGAAAAATGTCCCATCAAGCGAGGACAACTAAAGCCAGGAGGGGGGAAATCACGAAGTAACAATCCTTCGTGCACATAAGCCGTTATACCTGTGTAAAGAGTTTGAAAGCCTCTCAAAAATTTTCAGGGGGGGAGGGAATTGGGGGGGGGAAAATTGGGAGAAAGGGGGGGGGTCTCACCACCCACAGAGCGATAATCAGTAAGGATTGCAATACTGCCCTTCCATAGAGGGCTACTCCGGGGAACAACTTGGGGGGACAAAAAGAATTGAAGTTAGAAGGAAAACTGTCCATGACTGAAAACGCAAAACCATGTGGAAGGCATTTTTTGACTATGAGGGAAAAAAAAAACCAACTTGGTGGCGGGGGGAAAATAAAAAAATCAAAAGGGAAATCGTTGGGGGCCCATAGCAAACAAACCATCTCTCCTCAAAAAAAAAAATAGGGAAAGAGAGAGGGCCTGGTGTAATGGATTGGCCAACGCGCAGGGGGAGGAGGGGGAACCAACCAAGTTTGCTGAGTTTGTGACAAGTAATCTTAAACCCATTTCCACAATGTGGCGGTGACGTCAGGGGGAAGGGGGTGTGAGGAAACAAACAACTAGGGGGAGGTTGTAAAAAAGGGGAAAGAACGAAGCAGAAACAAAAAGGGGTAAAGGATCCTGGGGAAAATACGCGTATATCGAGAAGGGGAGTAAATGCAGGGGGAAGCCAACGATCAAGAAAAAGGGAGGGAGAAATGTTAAAAATTACTTTACACAGGCCGGGGGGGCGCAGAAAAATGATTGGGGGGGAGTAATGAAAAACTCCGTCGTGTTTGGAAGGGGGAAGGGAAAAGCGATGTATGGGGGACTCAACAAGTTAGGGGCGGGCACGATGATCAATAACAAAAAGGAAGAAAGGGGGAGAGAGAATTGAAAGGGGGGTAAGATCAAAATTAAGATAATAGAAAGGGAAAATTCCGACAGAAAACTTTTTGAAAAAGGAAAAAAAAAGGCAAAATGACTTCGGGGGACCTTATCCGGAAGCAAGCAGCAGCGATTGAGTGAGTGAAAGTAGGGAGGAAAAAGGCGAAAGACACGTTGACAGGAGTATGGCGCAGCCAATATTTTGGCAGCGTGCCTATGGGGGAGGTTATCGTTATGGTGGGAAGGAAAGGGGATTAATGGGATAGGAGGAAGAAAACTAACGTAAATTCAGTTTAAGTGTGACATTCGATGAATTAAAGATTTCAACGCGGGACAAGAAAAAAGGGCTATTCTCTGTCTGGGCCGTATTTGGGACAAGTTCTCCGACCAAAGTTCTAGGCAGGGCTGAAAAGAGGAAAACAAAGAAGTAGCATTCATGCAAATGGGGGCTGCTCAAGCAGTAGACTAGTCTTCCACCTTAGGGGAAAAATTGCGTAGCTAAAAGAAAAGTTTTGGAATCAATAGAAACCCCATTTGGGTCAAGCAACAAAAGCCGAGGGGGGAAGAGGAGGGTGGGGTTGGTCAACAGGGGAAAAACTCGATTTTAATTTGGAAATTTATTTTGGAAATCTGGTAGAAAAATTGATCATCAGTTATGCGCAAGACAGTAGGGACGATCATCAAAAAAAAGGGGTGTCTACCTGTCGTGCCGGGGAAAAGGGAACCATAAGCAATCGCCGAAAAGGGACAGATGGGGGAAAAAATCTCCCCTAAAAAGAAATAAAAACGAACCAGCCCAATTAAAACTTTTCGGGTGCTCACCGGATAAAAAAGAAAAATTGACCTTTCATCGGGGGGGGGAAGGTCAATGTAGTTCCTCAAATGGGAAAATAGGACGGGGGGAAGGAAGGAGTGGCAAGGGGGGGGGGATTTACAAAAAGAGCAGTCGAATCAATCATAGTCAGGAAAAAGGGGGGGGAAGCAAATAGTCAAGTAAGGAGAATCAGTTGTTGAAGGGGAAACCATAGACATTAGATGAATACAAGAAAAAAAAGAAATGTGCTCTAGAGCCTCGACCGCAGGTAAACAGGGAACCTATCGGGGGATCAATGGAGGAAGAAAAAAAAAAAGACTTCAGGCGAGGTGAAATTCAGGTAAAAACCCAGCCGTGCGTAAGCTTGTTGCAAAAATGACCCTTGAATGGGGGGGAAATCGAAAAAATCAGGAATAAAGGGTGATGGCATCAACCAAGGTGGTGGACGCAAAACATGGAGAAAGAAAAAAGAGAAAAAAGGGGAACAAACGGGATTCCCAGGAAAAAAAAGGGCTCCAAAACTGAAAAAAAACTGGAAGCCTTTCGAAATTGAAAAGGGTACAAAGAACTGAGTTGTCAGCGAAGCGGCGTCCTTATTTTAGTAATGGGAGGTTCAAAGCCTTATCAGGTGGACCGCAAGAGAATGAAGGTCAATGTGAAGTGAGGTGTGGGTTGCCACACGGGAAAAAATTTTGGTATTTGATGAAAGAAAAGCCCGCATCAAAGGAACCATGGGAGGCTAAAAATTGCTGAATTGGATGAGGCAAAAAAGTAGGGGGAAAATAGAAAGAGGGAGAGAACCGTCAGCCAAGGCAGCACTGGTGAAAAATTCCATTGGAAAGGGGAGGGGCGACCAAGCTTTTCCCAAGTCCAGAAGCGTTCAAACAACCTGCGTGGCAACAAGAACGAAAGCGGTTGAATTGCAGGGATAGGGAAGAAATGTTACAGTATACAGGAGGACAAAAGAGAAATGAGAGAACCGGTAGCTGATCGCAAAATCCAACGCCGCTGTCTTTGAGGTGGGAAGGGGGACAAGGTGAAAAAAAAGCCGATTTAGTTGTGTAGGTGGGGGGGGGGAGGAATTGGGGTCAGCCAATTGGAATCATGGGGGGGGAAAATGCGGGATTGGTAATTCTAATTGGTTTTCATGAAGAGGAGGTGGGAAAAAGAGATAAGAGACTTTACCAAATGAAAAGGAAGGGAAACTCCTGGCAAAGGAGGGTAAGACTCTCTGTGGTGGGTAATAAGCCATAATTTCAAAGCTTAAGGGACGGGCACGGAAGTTATGGAGGTCTGGTGAAGATAAGAAGTCGGGGGGGGGGAACTGGGTGAACGAGAAGTGGCCAGGAAAGGGCTTTGTCGAGAAAGTTACTTCCGATCGGTTATCGGAGGGGGAATTTTGTCACTTGGATTGAGTAAACGTGCAAAGGGAAAAAAATTTGCACTGGGAGGGGAAAAGGAAGGGAGGTTCTACAGGATGATGTTTGCGAGTGAGAGGACCTGTGCTTTTGGGGGTCAAGCCAAAACAATGGGTCCTGGTTATGCCACTTAGAAAAGAGAAGAAGGTGAAATTGACGAGCAAAAGTAAAAAAAACTTGCAAGGAGAGGAAAAAGGCTCAACTCGTTGTCTTTATCATGTGATGGGGTACTCAGCAAAGAAGGGACACCGTAATTGGGGAAAAAAGATTCGATTTAATTCTGGGGTATTGAGATCCTTGTCAGTGCTGAGCGAGGGCTTTGAGGTTCTGTAAAATAAGGGGAAAAAAGAGGGGGTAAAAAAGTGGATCGCCAAAAAGCGTGGTGCCGCATAGGGGTGGATTACAAAGATATGGAAAAATTGAAAAAATAAATCGAGCACAAGGGCAACAAACAGAAGCAAAAAAAGGAGAGTTATGGACACAGTATGATTCTTTGTAAAAATGGGTGCAAAGGTCTTTAGCTGGCTTTCAAAATCTGAAGAACCGAAGGTGGGGTACTGGCTCAACAGACGGAAAGGGGAAGAAACGGGCAAGTGTCAGGAATGACAGACTTCCGTGTTGCATATTCTTTGTTAAAAGGGTGTTTTGAAGGGAATGAATGGTCGAAGTAAAGACGAGGCAAAGGGAAAGAAAAGACAGGCCTGAGGGGTGAAAGGGGGGAAAGGGGGGGGCATAGAAGGTACAAAGAAGAAAGTGCCGATGACGATTAATACTAGATACCGTAGAGGAGGGGAATCCATTAAGAACTAGAATGAACAACTCATAGGCAATCAACGCAAACGATTATCAAGTGTAAAGAGGAGGACATAGATGGCCAAAACACTCCCAAAAAGGCAGGAAACCAAAAGGAAGGATCTCTGAAGGGGGAAGGAGGCGGACCATTAAAATATAGGCGGTCAGGGGGGGGAACGGGGTTCAAAACTCTTTGGCGGACTTTCTTCCGGATAAGTATTTCATTTCTGATCTACCAGGAGGAGAAACGATCAATTCAGGGTGTTGACGCTTCAGTAGGCCGCGAGAAGACTGGGCCAACTACGGAAGAAAAAGGGTTGTGCGCAGGGGGAAAACAGATAGAGTGGCAATGAAAGAAAAACGACTTTTTAAACGACCAATCGGGTGCGCACAAGGGGTGGGTCCTGTTTAATTTGGGAAGGGCAAACTTACATGTAAGGGGGGAAGGGGAGGGGGGGGGTGCCAACGCATTAATCGTCAACCACCCCCCGCCTATATAATAAGAGAGGGAACTGGCACGTCCGATAGGACGACTGCAGGACTTTTACCACCAGTGGGGGAATCAAAAAAAACTGGATAAAAGGGGGGGGGGGGGGTCATCACAATAAATCGGGTCCATGACCGGGGCAGTGGAATACAAAGGGTTTGTGGGTGCAACAGAAAAATTGCGGGGGGAGTCAATCCCAATGCGCTGTTCAGGTGAAAAGGAAGAACACCAGAAAATATAGAAACACAAAGAGAGGGAAAAAAAGAGAATGGGCAAAGTATATGGATGGGGAAAATGAAAGCAGGTGGGGACAACCACACAGGGGGCAAGAGTTTTTGCAAAGGTCTGAAAGCCACATGGGGTGGCGGAAATGGACCGGGGGGGGGGGGAAAGATAAACTGGGGGAAGGGTCAGGGCAATGGGGGAGGGGGGGTTAAAGCGAAGCGAAGTTATGGAAGTGCCCTATGCTGCCATATTAAGAGAAAGAAGGGAGGGGGGGAAGGTAGGCAAACAGTTTGGGGGAAAAAGGAAACTAACGAAAAAAAAATTGGAGGGGAGAAGGGGGAAAGCTTCACAGGGGGAAACGGCCGCTGTGCCGAGGGATTGTGATGGGTGGAAAAAGGTGAAAACGCAGTATTTAAGTTGAATACAGACAAAAGGGATGGGACTATGGTCAAGTCTCCAAAGGCAAAATGAGAGAGAGATGGAAGCGTAATGGACGAAGAAGGGAAAAGGGGGGAGAAAGAAAAATGAAGAGACGTGATAAAAGGAAGTGACTGGCGAAACAAAAGAAAAATACGTTTTAACAACCCACACGGAAGACATACGGGGACTTGAAATGGACACATGAGCCGAAAACAAGATCCAGGAAGGGGGGTTGGGAAAGGAAAGTAACGATAACCATTCTTAGGGCGAAAAAAATGGGGTTGCAGGGTGCGTCCTAAATCAGTTGGAATGGTGTAGGAGGGGAAATGAAGGCGATGTAACAGGGGGGAGCTAGAAGAGGGAAAAAGGGACGAGCAGGGAATTAATACGGGGGGGAAAGTATAGAAAAGCATTCACTGCACGAAAAAGCGGTCGATCAGGGACTTCGCGGAGGGTTCTGTTCAGGGGGAAGGAACAGCGCTATCAGACAAAATTCTTTTCAAAGAAGGCCTGCAAGCAGACCTAAAGTTCATTCTTCCTGAGGGAAAGGTGTGAGGAGAGAAGGGCGTTGGCCACCGGGGTTAAGGGGGGGGGAGAAATGGTTAAGGAAAAAATGACAAAAAGGTTTCAAGAAGAGGGGAAAAAAAGGGAAAGAAGGCTAGTCACCTTTGCCCAACGCTCCCTGAGTTTTGCGTGTCGTTTGGTTGTTAATGGCCGTAGAACATTAAGATTTGGGTCAATTTCGAATTTGACAGCGGGTAAATCTTTTAGAAATCAAAGATAGTAGGGTGGGGGGGGGGAGGAAATAGGTCACGACTTTGTATAGCGTTAACATAAATCAATAGCAATCCACGCGAAAGAGTTAGCTCTCAAGATCGACTCGGAGAAAGCCCGTGTACAAGTTTCGTGCGGGAAAAGAGTAAAGAAAAAAAGGGGGAAACCTGTCATCGAAGTGGTTGAAGGGCATGGAGTATCGAAATTGGGGCCGATTGTGAACGTTACTGAGGGGGAATGAAAAGGGAAGATTGACAAACAATGAAAAGGGCAGCTGAAAAAAAAGGCGATTCTGATTATTTTAAAGGTACAAAGAAGAAAAGCCTATCGTATACAATCGGTGGACGAAAAAAAAAAAAATATATCCTACGAGGAAATTTAGTCGAAAAGGAGGGGGATCCGAAAAAAAGAACCTTATCGAAGAAAGTAAGAAAAAGGACACTAACCTTCGAGGTCAGAGGCAACCAGATTGAATCCTTGAGCGAACAACAAAAACGTGAAAAGACTTTTGTCAAAGAAAAGTAAGAGGAGGGGGTTGGATCAAAACGAAAAAAAAGAAAAAAAAAGTGAGGGGCATAAAAAGGGGAAGGAAGCAAAACAAGTAAAGGCAAGCAGGGGGCAAAAAAACTGATCCATGGTTTGCCGACAAACTTCATCCAAGGGGAAAACATAAATAAGGGAAAAAAAAAAAGAAAAAAAAATGGGGGATTCCGGCAAGCCGGAAAAGGGGGGGTTAAGTTCTCAGGGAGGTGAATTCCAATCCTTTAAATATACCGCACAGAGCAAAAAGGATGAAAACGAGTGTACTGCCTGGTGCTTTTGGGAGGAAGCTGATAAGGATGAAGACATGAAAAAATGTTTTGTAAAAAGGGGGGGAAAGGGGGGAGACTGAACTGACAGGACAAAAACGGATGAGGAGGAAAGGAAACACCTTTCAAGGGACTTATCACTAAGTCCCAGGTTACAAATCAATGTGGGGGGAAATTCCGGCGGGAAAGAAAAAATCTGAAAAGTCCAAAAGAGGAAAAGGAGTTTATAAAGGCACTCACAGACTGGATATTGCATTGAATGGGGGGAGTGAACCGGACCTTATAGGGGATTAAACGAAATGAGAACTTCAATGAACCAAAACTAAGCTCGGCAAAAAAGAGAAAAGAAATGTGTGGGAAGGTGGAAGGGTGTAGGAAGGGAAAGGGCATTCCGATTTGAAGTTTTGGGATGAGGGGGGTTGGGAGTTGTATCATTTTGTGTTGGAACGAAGGGCGCATTTTGAAAGGGTCTATTTGGGGGGGAGGAAGAGTCTTCATCACTTTGAAAAAACGAATTGGAAGAGGGGGAGGAGAGGGTGTGTCATATTAGAACCAAAATTCCGGGCAGCATAAAGCGGACGCACGACGGGGTGTGCCTCTCCCAGTAGTGAAATTGAATGAATGATGAGGGGAAGGGTGAGTCTTGAAAAAAGGGGGAGAAGAAAGGGGAAAAAATGGGAAAGAGCGTTCGAGCAGAAACATTAACTTCTTTGTGAACTTTAATGACTTGTAAGCGGGGGAAAACGAGGGAAGTGGAAGTTTGTCTTTAAGTTGGTTGGAAGTCAACACATGGAAGAGGTAAGATCATGATTGGGCATGCTTTGTGAATAATGGGAGAAAAGAAGGGGGAGGGGGGGGCTAGGTTTTGACAGATTTTGCATTTGGTAAAGCCCACCAACAAGGTTAAAAAAACTGGGGGGGGGACACTTAGTATTTGCACAATATCGATCAATAAGGACAAATCCACCGGGGCAGGGAAAAAAACTAGGGGGGAGGAAAGGAGGGGGGTATGGGGCTCATATGTTGGCGGGGCTTGTTGGGTCCATAAGGACGTAATTCTGTCTGTTTTTAAAGAAGAGCGAACATCCTTGGGTCCTGATAGAGGGTCTGTATTTTGGAGGGGGGGGGAAAGAAGAAGTAAAGGAAAGAGGGAAGGAAGTACGATCGGCACACTGTGAGGGCGTCATAACTGAGGGGATAGGATCCTATGGAAAGGGGGAAATGGAAAAGATGCCGTTTAGAATACAAGACAGTAAAAAAACAAATTCACAGGGAGAGTACTAAAGAGGAAAACAACGGAAGGAAGGGCATTGAAATTGGGGCAACGTCTGGATGAAAAAGGCTGGGAAGTTGTTGTCATTCGCAAAAAAAAAGTCGTCAAACTTTGTGGAAAAAGACTTAGCAAAAAACTTCAAGTAATACTGAGGGGGGGGGAAGGGGATTTGGAGACTTGAAATGGGGGGTTAAAGGGGGCCTTAGAGACTGACTGCTAGGGAAACTGCACAGCACAAGAAAAAGGAAAGAAGGGAACGCGGTGACAGATAATAGAAGTGGGAAAGGAAAGAAATGGGGGGAAGTATGGTATTAAAGTGAATAAGAGAAAGGGGGGTACGATTTATAGTTAACTATAACAAGAACACATATTAACCTCCAGAGGCAAAAGCAAAAAAAGGGGGTAAGTCGCAAATACATTGGTCCAAAAAGGCGGAGCGATGCCCACATTAAGGTTAAAGGAAAGGTAAGCGTGCCTGAAAGGCTTCTGATGGGGGTAGAAAGGGATGAGAGTTGGGGTTTTTTAAAAAACAGGGGGGGGGAGGGGGGAAAGTATCCTTCAAATATCCTTAAGTAGTTCATTTCATGATCAGGACTAAAAAGGATTGAACATGTCGATCCATGCTTGGGGGGGGTCAATTAGCTCAGCATCAACTTCCCGCTACGGAGAAAGGGAAGGGGGAAGACGAGTGAAAAAGTAAGGAAAAACGGCAAAAAGAAGGAGGGGGGGGGGGGGAACTCAAACGACATCACAATCACAACAGCAGGGGAGGGCCGGGCCCGTGTAAAACTGGGGGGAACGCAAGAACGCAAATGTGTAATTGGAGTTGAGTAGGGAAAATTGGGTCCTTATTTAAACTTAAAAAACCCGAGACTATAACGACGGAGTAGAAAGAGCAAATAAATAAGGTGCGGGGGCTCGGTTGCTTTTTGAAAAAAAAAGGGGGGGAGAACAGCTGCCTGGATTTGTATGTGATCAGGAAAACAAAGAGGGGTCAAATGCCTTTAAAGGAAAACCAGGTTGGAATACAAAAGTTGGGGGGTGTTACAAAATAAAAAAATGCTGAGGTCAGCAAAACGCGTCATGGTGGCAAAAATCCCATACACAGGGGACCAACAATCTCAACCAAAAGAATTAAATAATGATGTGTGGGATTCAAAAAAAATGAAGCGAAGGAGGGGAGTCAACAGAAAGAGGGGGTTTGTAGAAGACCATTGTTGTAGTACCACATGGTGGCGGGGGTGAAACATTTACCTAGGTGTGAGGGAGGAAACCAGGCCAGGTCAACGGTGGGTGAAACAATCCAGAAGGAAAAATTTCAAGTATTACATCAAAGCGAGGAAGATAACTAGGAGGGGGGGGAAGGATTAACTAAGGGGGACAGTGGGTGGCAAGAACCACAGGAAAAGGTCGGGGAGTGTATCATTTCAAGACTTTACACAGGGATAACGGTCTGGCGCACGAAATGGGAATGGGTGTGTTTAAAAAAGCAGGAGGTGGGGGAAAAGGGGAAAAGCTAGGAAATGCGACACAACCGTTTCTGTCCTTAACGATTATCTATCCTACGCGAAAAAGGTGGAAAAAATGAGGTAGATAATAATTAGGAAGGAACGTACGACAAAAAGGGGAAACGCCAAAAAAAAAAGGGCCAGAGACTTGAATGAAGGGACGAGAATGGGAACGTCCGAAAGCATCTTAACAGGAATTGGTGTTAACAGTAAGTTAGACTAAAGAAAATTACAATGAGGTGGCTAAGGTTTGCAGTTGAAAAAAGGGTCCGAGGGAGGGAAGGGTTATCATTTATTAAGTAAATGAAGGAAGCGATTACCAGTTAGCTGAACGATGCCTAGTCTGGGCAAAGAAAAATTCAAGGGGGGGAATTGGGGACCTTCATGTCATGCCGCGTCGCAAGCAAGGGATAAATGTAGAGGGGTGGAGGGGAAGGGGGGGGAAACAAGTCGGATCAGAAGGCCTCAAAAATAAGGCCTGAAAAAGCAGACCTACAAATTATTCCTTCATAAACAAGGGAGAAAAAGAAAAAACGCAGGAGTCAGCCAAAGGATGGACGACAGTTTTAGCTATGAAAAAAAAGTAAAAAAGGGAAAGGGGGAGAAAAAGAAGGGACAACTTTTGGGTCAAGACTCTCCCGGAGCAATTTCGCCAACGCTCCCGAGGGTTCAGTAATCTTTATTTTATGGGGGGATGGGTAAACCCTGGGGGGGGGGGGGAGCATAGATTAGGTACAGGTAGAAGGTTGATCTTAGGAGTTTTAAAAAGGGGGGGGAAAATGTGCTGAGAGCGAGTAAGCACGGCACTTTGCTTGGTACGATGTGAGTGTCCATTGCAAAACAGAACGAAAGAGGTCCAAAAAGCCAGCAGATGGGGTAGGAGCGGAATAAAATCAGAGAAAGCGGGAGACAAGCCTTTACAAAATTTCGGGGCACTGAGTACACCTATAAGGATAGAACACGCTTTTATTCACGGGGAAACTTGCACGGTGAATGCATGCGAGGGAAGGCTATTGTGAAATGACTAAGTGTAAAAAATTGGGGTTTGGCGGGAAAAAAAAGGCGGCTGAAAAACTAAATTCAGAAGGTATTTTGACAAAGCATGCAAAAACCTTATCGTACGTTAACTCGGGGGGATGGGGGGGTCAAAAAAATAATACCCAAATAAATGAGCTATTGCAAGACAACTTTCTCGACAAAGAAGTGATGACCGTCGTGGGGAAAAAGGGGAAAGCGAGAAGTCGTCACAGAACTAGGATCAAGTAAAGGAATTATAAGTGAATTCCGAGCTGGGTAAACCACATCGCTTTCGGAATTTGCAAAAGGGAGTTAACCGGCTTGAAGGTGGCACTCAAAGTAAATAAGGGGGAATGCAATCAACCAAATGTTGGGAAAAAAGTAGACAAAGAGAGAAAAGGAAACAAAAAGTCCAGGGAAGTGAGAAAAACTGACAACCTAAAAGGACTTCATGTTATAAACATTTAAGTGGAAAAAGACACACAAAGGGAAAGGGGGGGATTCTGTGGATATAAAAGGTAATTTTGGCTAGGAGAAGGAGTTATTCCAGACCGAAGAATCAGGAAAGGGGAAAGGGAAGGACGGCTGGTTGCCACGCAACGGGACGTAGTTGGGGGGAAATGAGCTGAATTAAACGCCAGTAAGAGAAAGAAAGGGGGGGTAAACCTAACAGTTCAGGGGA
>Ga0179591_1341570_pt1 | contig 13642 bp, 11 predicted proteins | sample CZOMad2_1_08_16f_FD_182891 | JGI IMG/M metagenome (GOLD analysis project Ga0179591, IMG submission 182891) | Vadose zone soil fungal communities from Angelo Coast Range Reserve, California, USA - CZOMad2_1_08_16fungal (PacBio error correction) | ecosystem: Environmental > Terrestrial > Soil >...
GGGGCGAAAACTGTAGCTCGAAGACCAGGAGAAGAGGGAACCCGGACCGGGGGGGAAGGGGAATTGAGCGCTCACCGGAAACCTTAAGTGGCGGGCTGTGTGAGGAGGGTGAGTCTGGGGCGCACGCCTAGAAAGGACTGAAGTTCAGTGTAGAAGGAAGGGACGAGGCGTAGGAGGAAAGCGTTCTCTTGCAAAGGGAAGGGCCGGAAGTCGGACCATTTCGTCCAGGTCGTCCGGGCAAGCGATGAAGCCCGGCGTGAGGGGGGCAGGGGAAAAGGGGGTGAACTTCCAGTCAGCGGGAGAGGAAAAGAAGTGCGCCCCTCCGGTTGCGTTTCAGTTGGGAAAAAAGGGAAAGACCTGGAGGTCCTCCTGGGACAGGGGGAACTTGAGGATAACTCATCATCGTGCAAACCGGAAGAAAAAATACCGGGTGTGGGGGGGGGGGGTCCGGTCACACTAAAAGAACGAGGAGGTGAGACCTTTAAAAAAGGCGGGAGCGCCATCTCCAGGCCTTGAGGAAAGAAGCTACGAAAGGGTTGGACATTAAAAGATCACCAACCAGTGAGGCGCGATTTCGCCGGTTACTAGGTAAGTTTTGTACCCGATGGGATGGAGTGTCACAAGTTGCGGGTCAGTGTCATCAAAAACGGGTCGGTGCGCAATTAGCGTAAACTTGTCGCCGGTTCAAAACCCCCGGGAAAAGTGAGGAGCGACCGACCGGCAGGCGATAGCGCGTCGTGCCAGATGAAGGTTGGGAAAAAAAATCGGAGTGCGAGGCGAGTGGTCTACCGCAAAGGGGGGGGCGTTGAGGACCGCAGGTAGGTGTCATGGGGATGGGGGGTTCCGTAAGCGGTGAGTCGGAGGGGGACTGCTGGCAAAAATGGGCCAACGGTTCAAAGAGAACCTCCACGAGTTCGCAGCGTCAAGATCCCATTCCTTAAAAAATGTTGGGGGGAGGGGGGGGTGTAACCCTTGTCCGTTTGTGGAGGGAAAACAAAAACGCACTAGTGGCACAAAAAATCAACGCCGAGGTATGTAGACCTCCGACCGCGGGTGGTAAAAGAGTGTGAGGGGGGTCAACTAGGGATATTGGACGTGAATATGGGGAATGTTGGAGGACGGACGGGGGCTAAACCGGCAAGGGAACAGTGACTTGAATCGACCGAGGTGCTCTTAAAGGGAAAGGCAGCCTAGTTGGGGGAAGTTGCTGGTTCTGGGGGGGCCGGCGGCGGGTAAGACCCGCAGGAGCGTCTTTGAAAATACAACCCAGGTCTCTACGGAAAGACTTATCGAATCTTTGAGGGGGGAAGGGGGCACGACCTCCTAATAGCGGCGTAGGATCTCGCCCTATGGAAACAATTCTAAAGGCGGCGAGAGGGGTCGCCCGGAGATTGTGGGGATGGGGGCCCGTTGGGGGCATGGAGGAAAGGCGGAGTCAAGGAGGCAAAGCATACCATCGACAAAACGTAAAAAAAAGGGATCTAGAAAACCAAAGAAAAGGGGGAGTGGGAAAAGAGAGAGATTGACATATGTGTGGGCACTTCCAGGGACCTCCGATTGCCAGAGACATTCCAACGGACCCGAAAAAAAGCCGTTCGACCTCTCCAGAAGTCTCCGTGGTTTAGACGGGCCGATCCCTACCGTCTCTAAAGGCACAGAGGTAAAAGTACCCATACCGACGACAATCTCGGGATGGCTGCTACAAACGGGGAGGTAAACGTACGAACAAGAGGATAATCGACCGTCGAAATGGCAAAACCATCACCGTCAAAACAAAAAATGCGCGGCGGCGCTATCCGCGGAACCGCCCGGGCTGGATCATTCCCCTTTGGAAATCCTTGGACCCTTCCTCGCTCTAGAAAAAGAAAGAGTATCACTGCCAATAAGATGGGCAAACTATAACACTTTCTCTTGACCGCTGCTGACGAAGCAGGGGGGCGTGTGGGAACAGAACCCTCAAAGCAAAGGGGTTAACCCCACAGACAATATGTGGCAGATAATATTCTAAGGATTGTCTAAGGGCTAAATCTTTTTACTAACTCACGGTTGGCAAAAATAAAAACCTCAGATCAGTTACTGTAAAAAAAAAAACCAACAACTAAAAGTCATGTGGCTACCGGGGCAACCAAGGTATCGAAAGCTAATCAGAATACTATTTCTGAAGGGGGGACATCTTTCAAAATAGTAAATACCGAAGGATTGCGTCAGCGAAGACGGCCCGTTAAAATGGAAGAACGGAGACATTTTTCTCGACGCCTGAGAAAATGAGACCCAGTTGTGGAGCCGAAAAACGGAACATTGGACATTGGCAATGCTCCTCCGTGTGAAAAAAAAGGTAAAGATGACGGCTAGAAACGAAGCACTACCGCAGTCCCGGGTCTTCTTGGGTGGGCTAACTTAACGAGAGCGGGTAATAAAAGAAAGGCTATACGTGGTCGAGTAACTAAATCTGGAAGCACCGAGAGGTGGCGATACTGAGTGAAAAGAAAAAAACTATTGTCTCGCACTTTGGGGCAACAGGAGGAAGGGGGTTATTTGTGGAAGCACGGAACGACAGAGGAAGATGTAAAAGGGGGCGGGGTCACTTGGAACTTCCCGGCAGTAGAAAAAAACTTATGTGAAGATTCAGAAAGATAAGGAAGAGCTACTAAGTTAAATTGAAGAAAGGAAATTGGTTCCTCAGGCTGGATAGAGGGAGGGGAAGGGTCGCCCAGTCTGTTAGAATAAATTCCAGAAAGCATGTCCATGGCCCGCTAGTCTTAAGAAGAGGATACTAATTCAAAATTAGAAAAACCGCATAAAAGGGAGGGGAGGTAGAAAACAGGCCTAACATCGCCCTTCAGACTCTTTTCCTGGGAGCCGCTCCCTGACACCCCTCCCGGGTCTCGGTTAAGAGGAGAAAAAAGGGGGGACTAAAGAAAAAAAAGCGGACCCCTCTACTCCAAAAACAACAAAGAGGTATTATTAAATGAAGATTCTTAGATCCTAAAAAGTAGAGATAAGGACATGGGAAGGGAAGTTCTGAATCCACCGCCCTCGAGCAATGGGGGAGGAATGTGTAGAAAGGGGGGTTAAAAAGATGGGGAAAGGTCGGTAGTTATTCATCTGTATCCAGGAAGGGAAAAAAAGACGGCCGTCTAGGTTGCCAAGACGGGAGGTACAGCGAAGACCCTTTGAGAGTTTGATTCCTATTAGAAGCTAAGTAATCCCGGGGGGGGGGTGCTGAAGGTTTCTGAGAGGGAGGATTCGAGGCTCACGCAAACGAAGGGAGACCCTCAGGGTTCTCGTCAATTGGGTTCATTTTGACCGTGACACGAGGAAATAGTGAATAGGGGGACCTGGGGGGGAAAGGAATTATACTCAGGAAGCCTGAATAGGAAAGAGGGGGGGGGGTGTATTCCCCCAGACGCGGGTGAGGGTACTATCAGGAGCTACATAAGGAGAGTAATTGGTAAGTTTCAGGAAGCAAACTCAAATTCAGGAGGAAATTCGCGAGAGGAGGATTTCACTAATTTAAAGCTTAAATTATTCATTTGGGGTCCACGTCATGGTAAAAACACATAAAGGGGGTTCTAGATCGAGACTGGGAGGAAGGGGGATTACTTGCAGGAGGACCGATCCTGCCGATTGGAGAGCCGGAGGACGGAGGCGTGGGATCATCTAATCGTAGTATATGAGAGGGGCGACGGGGGGTCAGAAGAGAATTACGTCAAAAGGGAGAGGGGTAGGGGGGGGGTGTGGAAATAATCGGTTACGCGTAGGGGGAGAGGCTCAGGGTTCGGGGCAAGGGGAGAAAAACGACCAAGCGAAAGGACATTCCATAACATGAAGGATGGGGGGCTGGGGGGGGAACATTCGGTGGGCTTTTCTGCAACACCCATAGTTTCAAACATGGGGGTCAACAGCAGAAGGGGTCGTGGTCACGGGTTATTTCTATCGCGGGGTATTGGAAAGGAAATATTGAATAAGAGGAAGGCTAGGCAGAGGAAGAAGGAGCATCCGAAAAGGTCTGTCGGATAGAGGGGGCCCACCTAAGTTTGGGGGGTGTTCACGAGTTGGGCCTGGTTGGACTCGTCTCAAAAAAAACCTCTCGTAAGAAGCACAGCCCCGAAGACAGTCAGCCCTGAATTCTGTCTTGAGGGGGAAAGGGGAAAGAGGAACTCTATCGTGGGGTGAATAGGAGGCCAGATTAAACCACTGACGAGGGATCGAATATGTCGGGGGCTGGGGTGGGGGAATTGGGTCCCTTGTCGGAGGGGGGGGGTCCAGCGCCATTGAGTGCCGCCGAAGAACAAGTCTTGAACAGACCCACAACTTATTGTTAGGAAGATATATCTGGACATGGGTGGGGAGGGGGAAGATTACCAGGGTATGGACCATGGTCTACATTAACAAGAATGAAACCATAACCAGAAGCCTGGTCATACAGGAAGTCCCTTGTTGGAAACTCCCTGCAGGTACCTACCGAATGGCATATAGAAGAGGGGAAAATTCCCCTACCAGACTTAAGGGGGGGGGCCTGCTAGATGGGGGGGTTACTAGACGGGGCTCAGGCTTGCTCCTGAGTTCAAAGATAGAAAAAAAAAAAAAAAAAACCAGCATTCACCAGGAGAAGAGGGGAGGAGTAGTCGCTGGATCCAATGGGTATGGGGAAGGGATCTCACTGTAGGGAATTCTCTCCAGACGAAACCCCTAATAGCCGGAAATGTATACAGAAAACGCTTGAAAATATGAAAGGGGAACGTAGGTAATCGGGAGGGGGGGGGTGAAACAAAGCAACGGCAAAGGGTTCCCCCGAAAATAATTAATGCAGCTGAAAGCGAGTGGGGACCTGAGAAACCTTTGTTCTATATATATCGGTCAAAAAAAGGGAACCGGTTACCTTTAAGCCCAGAGGACAGGAGAGGTCTGCTACGGACAAACAGGGGATAAAAAAACCTCGAACTACGAGTCGAGGTATACAAAGGATCTTGCAAACGAAATCACTCGAAGGGAGGAAAAGGGGAGACATCTCCTTCAACTGGCAAAGAAGGGGAGAAAAAAAATTTGAGGGTAGCCTTACTCAAAGTACCCTTTGAAGTGGGGGGGAAGCAGGGGGACAATTCCCGGGGAAAGAATCCGGTCACAAAGGGGAAAAGAAAAAGATCTCCTTATCCTGGCTTATGTAGTTTAACCTACCGGGCGTCTGTACAACAATGCAAAGAGTCTACAGAAAAATAAAGAAAAGACCGCGAGGTGCGGGACTGAAGAAGAAAAAAACGAGGTCTGCTTCCGGGTCACCCGGAGAGAAAAGAAGAAATGAAAATAACGCGGATACGGGTTCAAAACATGGAGGCAAAGGTCCAAACTGGAACCAGGTAGGGTAAAAAAAAGTTTCTGAAATGAGGGAGCTCTTCAAAGGGAAATACAGGAAGGCTCACCCGACCCAAAAGGTTCCTAGGGATTCTCGCCTCGAGGACGAACAAGTCAGGGGTGAGTGAAGAAAATCTCCGGGTACTGGCCCTGGCTTGTCGGCGACGCGGGGAATCAAAAGAAAACTCTCCAGAGGGAAAGTAAAAGGAAGGACGGGTGTAGGGGGAAAATCACTCAAAACTCGGCGAAGAGCCCGAAGAGAGGGGGGGCGCTGGGATAAACTCTCAAAACACTTACAAAGTGGAAAAAAGTCGTAAACTATAAAACAAGGGGAGAAGCCGGGGGAGACAGAGAAGACACGCAACATCGTATTAGGAAAGAGAGAGGGCTCAAGAAAAGAGCGCCTACGCAGGCGAAATTGGAAGGGAAAAAGCTCGCATCACCTAAAACCAGAAAGTGAGGCTTGAGGGACCTTGCGATGGGTCGAAAAGGAAAATCTGACCGGTTCATATGGCCGCATACTGGTCAAGAAAGAGGGAAAATAATCCCTAAGGGAAAACGGGGGGGGATTGATAACGCGAATGGGGCCGTTCTTCCGAAAAGAGTATAGACGGTGGGCTTTTCATGGGAGGGGGGGGGGGGCAGGCTGCTTCCTGTCAGATAAATAACCCTCGTGTCGACCCCGCCGGGGGGGGGAAAGCATTGGTGAATGAAGTGCCGACCTTCAAGAGAAAAAAGCGTCGAGATAGATGAGCGGGACATTAAGAATAAATCGGTGTTATTGCCGTGACATGCACCAAAAGCAAGCCGGGAGGGGGGAAAAGACCGTGGGATAAACGGCGACATCTTTGAGACTTGTCGTAGATCCCTTCAGAGTAAACGCCGAAAAGAAAGAGGTGATTAAGGGTGTATGGGCCTGGTGGGTAGATGAGGGTGATCATTTATTGGTCACGTTGCAGGGAGAACAACCCCAGTTTTCGGTACCGTTGAGGGGAAAGTTGAAAAAACGAAAAAGTTAATGGAGGTCCGTAAGCCCGGAGTGCTAATCTTCGGTCCCAGAGGCGGTGTGGACCGCGACCTTTAGGGGGATACGGTCGAATACTAGGGTGATGTCCGGTATAGCGGACTCATGTTCGCTGGGTCTCAGGAAAAATCAGGTGGATCTATGTTGCTAAGAGTCTCAGGCAGGACGGGGTAGAAACTGACCAGTGGGTACCTCCATCGTCGCCATTCAAAAAAAAATCCAACGTGGGGTGGGAAAAAAGCGTGGTATGCAACACCTGGAAGATGTTAACCTACAGGACGCCTCCACGTTGGGGGGGGTCCGAGTGGAAACGGCAGATTGGGGGTGCACGTGTTATCTTAGAGCTAGGACTAGAACCTGATTTCCCAGGTGGGGAGGGAAAGGGAGGTGACCTAAAGTCTTTCGCGGATGAGCCGCAGAAAGGGTTAAGGGCTGTATTTGGTACAAGAAATGCGGGCCCGAAGGCCAAAGAAAGTTGACGACTCAAAGGCGGGGTATCAGCCCTCGGTCAGATGGTCAAGCACTCAAGTGTAGGGATCATTCAGGAAAGTAACCAACGAGGAAATAGGGAAACAAAGAAAGGGTGGGGGGGGGGCAAGGGTGCAGAAGGTTCGATGGCTACCTCGAAGTTAAGAAGACTCCAAACTTCGAATATCTGAAGAAAGAGGTGAGAAGATAGATTGGAATTCCTGTAGGGACCTAGGAAGATGGAAAAACTAGACATTCACACTTTGAAAAAACCAAGAACCCAATAGGAAAAGAAAAAATAGACCGCGCCGAAATAAAGAAACCTCCGATAAGTCTGAGGTGCAAAAAAAATATTCACTTCAAAACCCCCACTACGTCCTGGAGGAAGAATAAAAGTGAGTTTACTCAACGACGCGCGGCTCCTGCGGGAAATCAAAAAAAACACGACCGCAACCTTCAACACAGACGCAATGGGAGATCACGCGTAACGAAATGGTAAAAAGGGGCTAAAGCCCCTGGACAAACGGGGGTGATAAAAAAAAAGCTATACATCAATAACGGACCCAACTAGAAAGACGGGGACGAACCAAAAAGGGGAAAAGACCTTGAGGGCGTAGACCAAAAACTCCGTACTCTCAATCTTGCGGGGAACTAAAAAAATAAGGGTTACCCCCAGCAAGAAAGAAGGAGGTAATATTGAGCAGTTTCACCGGCGCCCCCGGTGGTAATAATGGCTAACAAACAACAGCGTAGCACCGATTAAGGGACAAAGCCCGCTAAAAAAAAAAAGTCGGCTCTACCCATCACATGTCGGCCTCCATCAAAGAGGGAGGTAGATTATCACAAGCCGAATCTAAAAAGATCAAATCGAAGGAAAAAGACCATAGAGTTGGGAAAGAGAACACACCAATAAGAACAAAATACCAGGCACCAACCCCGTGCTCCATTCGCTAACACGGAGGGCCCCTATCTGTGTTAAACCGTCCAACCAAGGGAATTCCCAAGCCGCAAGGTTACACAAACCATCTACAAAATTCGACTAAAGCAAACGTCCGTCCCATGGAACGGTTGTCTGAGGGAACTTTCTCACGAAGAACGATAGAAATTTTCTAAAAATCCATAGGGAAAACGGCAGCCTACCCCAAGCTGTCTTCTCGGTGGAAAAAAAAGGAGTATAAGAAAACACCCGCAGAGGAAGGAACATTAAAGATTCAAGACAAAGCCCTACAAAAAGGATACAATTAGGGGAGCTAATAAGGGAGCGACCTTCACCGGCCCAGGCACACGAAAAAAGAGGAAAAGAATCAGTAGAATGAATTCCTAATTCGCCCAGGGTATTCAAAACTGAAATTAAAACGGCAAAAAAACTGAGAGGACCTAGAAACGCTAAAAAGCCTATGAACACTCCGTACTGACGGTCTGGGGGATGGAAAAGAATACCTCTGGGAAACAAACGAGACAGCCTTCCTCGAGAAGGGGGATCGAAAGAAGTCCCTGCCCGGAAGAGGGGCCCGAAGGGCTGAAAGGAAAGCAGTAGTGCTAAACCAGCTCGAAAACAAAACAAAACGTGGAAGAAGAGGTATAGGGGGAAGGAACTTTATCAGCGCAGACAAGGAAAAAAAAAAATTCAAAGGTGACTTCACCGAGATTATAGGCGTTTCGAGGTACAAAAGCTAATTCCTTGAGGACAGTGTTAATGTATTACTCTTAGGGCGACAACTGCGCTTGCACAGGAAGTGCCTAGACGCAGTCCAGGGGGAGCCTAAAAATCCAAAAAGGCAGGGGGAGAAAAGCTGCGTAGTCTCAAGAGACTCCTAAAATTGCCCCTCCGTGGTGGACAAAAACGACATTGGGTTTACCGGGGTGCGAACCTCAGCAAAGCTGAAAAGGAAAAGCGGGAAACGAGAGAAAGTAAATCTGGTAGGTCAGTCAATCGAAAACTATTCCTTTAGTCCTCGACAAATCAATAGGGAAGGTAGTCCATACTCAACTTTCAGAGAAAAAGTCCTGGAAGGGGGAAGGAGTCCGGGTTGGGGGAAAAGAAGGAATGTCACGTGGGGTCGGGGAGGATTTTCCACCAGAAAGGGTATTCTCAAAATTAACAAGTTGTGGGAAGTCAGAAGGTAAGAAGAAGACCAGGTAAGTTCGAACTCTTCGGTCAAGATGGAGGGAACAGGATGAGATCTTATTCGAGAAAAAAAGAGGAAAACTAATGCGTTAATGTCAGGTGGAAGTGTTACTGTCGTTAGAGAGCTATCAGATAGGCCACCGGGGGAGGGGAAAACAGGGGTACAAAAATTCAGGCATCTCAGAGACAAATGAATTAGGGAAGTAAAAAAGTGGAAGGGATGTAGCACCAAAGAATTGCCCGCTCCGAAAAGGACGAATTGGTCGATGGTGATGTACGGAAAAAGGGGCGGGATATTGAAAAGAAAAAAAGGAAGGTCAGACGGGAGAACCCAGCATGTCCCCATGGGAAAAGAGGGAGGGAGCCCACAAGGCTGTCGAAGAGGATCAGAAGCCAAGAGGTTTTAGTTGAGGGGGGTCTTGCCGCTATCTTCGAATACCGCGAAGATGTATGAAAAGGTCGGGGGCAGCCCTGTCACCTGATGGGAAGGGAATAGGAAAAAAAGGGCTTAGGAGAGTAAAAAAAAAACGGAAGAGGTACCGGAGAGGGGGGAATCCTTCGGTGGGAGTTTAAACTTTGTCATTTCGAGAGGGTAGTCGGGCTTACGAAAATTAAATGCCGGAACGAAAAAAAGAGGCTAATCGGCTCAACACAACTGAGGAGGGGGATAAAGAAAAAGGGATAGTCGGGGTGGTTCTCAGTCCAGCAGATTGGGAAACGTAGGGACCATCAACCGGGACCTAACGGTACCGCGCCAGAGCTAGGAAATAAGCTATCAGGTGGGTGTTACGTGCGTAAGAGAGAATTACGATCTGATTTTTCCTTCTGCCCTTCACAAGGAAGGACGAGAGGATGCCTTGGAGGACGGAAAGTAGGTAAGTACACTAAAGCTCAGGGAGGGCATCTAACAGGGGGGAAAAACTGGAGGAATTAAATAGAGGGGAGGAAGGGAACTCTCCCTTGGCGGTAGACCTCTACGAAAAGTGGTGGGACATTCCGGGTAGAATTACGACGGACCGTAAAAGTCATCACAATAACGCTAGAAGAGAAGCACAATCAAAAATCTGGGCTCTAGGTCGGCTCGGGAAGAGGGGATTTTTTTCATAACCTCAAACGGCAAGGGGGTACAAAAAAGAAAAGGTCCTTGGTTTACGAAAGAGGGAGGAAGCGTCGGCTACCAAGAGTTTCATAAAGGGAAGGTCAAAACCAAAGAATAAAAAGAGTACTGACCACCATACACCCGAAATCAAAACCCTCTCCGCGAAAATAAACCCTCACCCATTACGTAGAAAGAAGGAGATAGGAAAGCTGTGTCCAACACAGAGATTCAAGGAGTTTGTAAAAAAGGAAGGGGATGATAACGCCTTGACGGGCACTGGAAAGAATGAAGTGAAGATAAAGGATTGGAAAGACCCGGGGTGCAGAACGCTGAAACTCAATTTGGGAACAAGCCATTCTAAGAGCCTTGGGGCACTCTTCACCCACTGAGAAAGAAGGATAAAGTTAGTTGTAAGGTCTTACTTAAACCTCCTAGAAGATGGGAAGGTCCTAATTCTCAAGGTTTGGACCACCACAAACACTCGTTCAAGGGAAAAGCGGACATGGAGGGAAAGCCTGAACTGGCACCCAGGGAAGGAGGGAAAGATTAAAAGTGAGGAAAAAGGAACCAAGAAGAAGGAAGGGCAGAAAGGAGGGAGGTTGGGGGCGAAACGCGCCTAACCCTTAAAAGGACCCAACCACTCTTGAGGGATCGATGAAGAAGAGGACTAGATGTCGGGGGAAAAATCATTAAAAAAAAAACTTCCGCACGGAAAGGGGCAAGGAAAAAAGGGTCGCAGCTCAATATCCCAAGGGAAACGAGAATGACCTGCCTGACGTATAGGCGGGTCGAAAAGAAGAAACCGAACAAAACCGCGCCGCCCTCGGATTAAATATCTCCCTTGTCGAAAAAACTTCCTCCGGGTGAAGAGGAGAAAGGGGACGGAACTTTTTCTCCATCGAGAAAGAAGAACACACAACTTTGAGGTAAAGAAGAGGGGGAGAAGGGAGACGAACAGGAGAAGATAAAGAGGGTGGGACATGTGGGTTAATTCTCGTCTCCAGGGAAAAAGGAAAGGGGGCTAAGCTTTCCGGTTCAGAAGGGGACGAACCGCCGACAGTCAGATTAGAAAAAGGACGGATGTGAGCGAAGCGGGTATGGAGACTCAGCCGTCACGGAAGTCGGAAGAAAGAAGAGAAGCGGTCGGAATCGTCAGCGCTTCAGACCATTAAATTTTGCAGTTGGTTATGGGGTTGGGAAGGGAGGCTGGGCTTAGCGTCTCGAACTCCGCAGAAAACCTAACGTTTTAGGACATTTTGCCGTAATACATGAACCTCCGCGAAGGTGTTAACTGGAGTCATCGGGGGAAAAGGAGAAAAGAAGAAATCTCGGGGTAGGCAAGGTAAAAAAACAACGCGGGCGGAAGCTGGGGGAGAAACCAGACATATGGCCTTGGGAACCGAACTCATGAAAACCCGTCAAAAAAAGAGAAAATCGCAGGCAAAGGGGATCGAATGGGTTGGGGGGGTACGGCACGGAGGGGGGGGAAAACTGTGTCGGGGGGAAGGTAAAAAAAAGGGTTAAGCGCCCGTAGGGGAAAAAAGTTGAGATTTGGACCTGGGAAGGTCGGTACAAAACCGTCGATTGTCGAGAGAGGGAGCATGTCTGACCGTAGGGGACGACAGGGATAGAAAATGGTTACGGAAGACCGGAATTGGCTGTTGTTGTGTGAAGGGGTCGGTTACAGTGGAAAAGGAGGAAAGCTAAAGATTTGAAAGGGGGGAAAAAGGGACCGAACCGCCGGATTCTCAAATCCCCGTCCGAGGGGGGGGGCAGTTTGTAAAAACCGTTTAGTGATGCAAAAACAAACTATAAAAGTCATGAAGGGAGGGGTGTCCCATAGAAAGGAGGGGTGGGGGAGCGCTAAAGCGTGCCAGTGATAGGGTTCAGTAGAGAACCGGCAAGACGGGAATTTCCAAGGGTAAGGGGGAGACCAAGAAAATGAGGTTAAAGTATCAATGGGCGAGCTCACAGGTTTGTGACTTAGGTGGGTCCGTGACAGAGGGGTTACGCCCGCAAGTAGCGAATTGACGTACAAAAAATGCTAGAAAGATCCGGGAGAGTCGGCTTAGGTGGGAAAGTCGCCTAATAGCGGAGGGAGGTAGTTCCCTAGGAAAAAGGGGGAGACATCCGAGGGGGGGAGGAAAGTTGGGGCTCAGGTGACATGTAGACATCGGTCAAAGATGGCACAAAAAGAGCAACGCACCACAGGAAAATAGATAACGAAACTGGGAAGATAGGGACTAATGTGAAGTCGGCAAGGAAAGGGAGGAGTATATGGTAAAGACAGAAAAAAAACAGTGACCTCCAAACGCCGGGACTACCTGAGGTATCAAGGAGGAGAAGGGGGTTGTTCCTCTTGCACGAAAAGAAAGAACGCTATTAAGGTGAAGAGAAGAACTCCCGACAAAGACATCCTGGAAGGGCTACGGGAACTTGATGGAAGGACCGAAAAGAGATACTCTAAAAGATACCTCGATAAACAAAAGAAAAGCACAACGCTTCAGAGCAGAAGATAGACCGATCGGATTGGTCTTTGGAATCTTCACTACGAACTTACGGGGGGGATGCGGGTCTACTACCAATATGAAGAATAACTGGTCCGGTGCAAGAAAAAATAAAACAGAAACACTAGGGCTTGCCGGAATTCAGTGCGACTGTCTTGGGGACCAATAAAAATCAATTGGGTGGAACCAAAAGGAAATGATGGAGTTATATGCTAAGAGAGGGGGGGGAGGTAGAAGGGGGCAGAGCCTTGGTCCCTACTACGAAGCAGACAAAAAAACACAGTAAACGGGGAAGACCAAAGCGAACCTTCTTTCTCTCTACAGGAGAACCCAGGCTTCAACGTCCAGAAGGATCTAGGGTAAAAAAGGGAAATAACCTCCGACAATAAATCCTCTGAGAGTAAGAATGACCATCAATACGGAGAAAAGGGGGGGCTAGACTCCGCACACGGGAAAAGTTCGGGTGGGGGAAACAACGCAAATTGTCCCTTCTCCCATCTACAGAGTTGGAGAAAAAAAATGAGATCCACTACTGAGAAAAGGAAAGTCACGCTTTGGGGGATAAGATAAGACTGGCGGGAAAGGGGAAACAATCCGGAATATTGGAAGGGATACTAACATCCTAAAGAACGGATGTGGAGGGCGGACAACTAACAAAAGGGCAGAGTAGGATTCTAAGGTGCACCGCTGACATTAAGGGAAGAAAGGAAGCCCATTCGGACTATGTCAAGGTAAAAAAGGGGCAAAACCGAGGCAAAAAACTTATTTTCAAACGTAGTAGACTAGTTAGACTCAGATAAAGGGGGAACTTACCAGACCGTACTCTTGGAAGGCAGAGGGAGGGTAAATATCTCTAAGAAACGGCTCTATCCGATAAACGGACCAGAAAGAAACGCCTCGTAAATCCCTAGACTGCGAATGATACCTCTACGGTAGGGGAGAGGGGGGAGAAAAGGACGAACTCGAAACCTGGAAGAGAAAAAAGAAAGAAGGGGATTTGTCCATATTCGAAAAACAAGGAATTTTAAGCGGTTCCTTTCCTCGGACTCTCTAAAAATTCGCCC
>Ga0179591_1379867_pt1 | contig 13641 bp, 15 predicted proteins | sample CZOMad2_1_08_16f_FD_182891 | JGI IMG/M metagenome (GOLD analysis project Ga0179591, IMG submission 182891) | Vadose zone soil fungal communities from Angelo Coast Range Reserve, California, USA - CZOMad2_1_08_16fungal (PacBio error correction) | ecosystem: Environmental > Terrestrial > Soil >...
CAAGAACAACAAAGGGGAAGGAGTATTAACAATATGAAAAAGGGGGGAAGTCGGGCATGACGGGCGAGCGGCACCTCAAAGATCGGCAATCTATTTTTTCAGAAGCCCAAGAAAAAAAGAAAGGCACAACGTGTATGCAATCTCCATTATTAAACCGTAAGACCAAAAAAATTAAGGGGAGGAGTCGCAGCGTGCGCCGTGGAAAACTCACGGACTTGCCAGGTTCATCATCCGGGGAAGAGAACGAAAGAGGGGGGGGGTGAAGAACAAGAGAAATGGGCCTACTTGGGGGGCAGGGGGGGGCTGCGTCTGACACGGGCCAGTAAGGAATGAGGGATAGGAGAAATGGGGGAGAACGGGAGCGGGAAAGGCATGTGACCTACTAAAAGCATCGTTCTCGCTGAGAACCACTGTATCTTCGAAAAATTTGGAGAGAGGAGGAGGAAAGAGGTTCTACCCGTATATGTCAATAAATAAGGGAGGTGGGGGGTTTCTCGTTAGGCGAGTACGAATACGAAAAGAAAGGGGGGGGGGCAGTGAAGGTCAAATAGGCAAATAGCTTATTTCTGAACTGAGGAAAAAAATCAGGGGTCTCAACAATTGGGACGTGCGCCTATAGACGCACAAAGATACAAGGAGGGGGGGGGAGAGGGTCTGAAGGGGGGGAGGGGACTAAAGACGGCGACCATACTCCCTTCAGAAAAAGGGAGGAACGATCATCAGGCTTCGACTTGCGAAAGAGAATCGGGAAGAAAGGGGGGGGTGAAGAGGAAAGGTTCGAAAAATACTGGGCGTGGCCCGAACGCAAAGACAGGAAAGACTGACACCCTGGTCTTCGGGAACACATACACGGGACGGCTCTGGTAGAAGGGTCAGTTGCAACTACTGGGGTGAAGGAGTCTAAAGAAGTATGTGGTCGAAAGAAATAGCTTGGGTGGTTTGAATCCCGTGACCGCTGAAAGAAGAAAGACTGAGGGGCCCCAGATCCGGCCAACTAGCAGGGAAGATCAAGTCGTCCTCGGGGACAACGGAGGAATCGTGGGGGGACCCATTCAATACAGACTAAAAAAGAAGGAAACCCACAGAAAGGTACCGTTCAGCCTTTAGGTCAAGGTCAGCTCAAAGAGGATTCTCCTATTCGATGCCAAACCTCGTTTATAGCTTTCGGTTAAAAAGAAGAAAGAAATTGCGGGGGCCGTCGCTTGTATCCCCATTAATCGGGGGAAGAAATAGGTTGACGCGTTACGCGCAGGGCTGCGTTGCGGGTCGCCTCGCCCATGTCCCGGAGAAAAAAGGCTCGGAAAAAAAAAAGACATGGAGGAGGGGACAGGAAAGAAGACGTCGTTGCACGCAAGGGAGTAGGACCGCGCGTGGGCGAGTTCTGGTCAGAAGCAAGAGAAAGATCAAGGGAAGGGCTCTGGAAAAGCGTAAGGGCCTTCGACTACGGGGGAAAGGAAAGGGAGGGCGGTGGAGAATCAGACTGTAATAGCCTAGGCATCAGCATGAGAAAGTAGGAAGGTTCTGACGGCGAACGTGATGACGGGAACTTTCTGGGAAGAGAAAGTCGCCCATGTGACCTTCGCAGGGGTGAGAGAAATAGCTCTCCGGGGGCCAGAAAAAAAAAGGAGAAGAAATCAGGGAAAGGGACGTTGCGAAGAGAGGGAAGGGTGTTTTCATAACACTTCATGAAAAGGGAGGAGTAAAATGGCGCTGTCGCGGGCCTGCCAATATGGCGCAATGTCCTTCGGACCTTCAAGTCTTGGAAAACTTGGGGGGGAACACAACTGGGGCTTCCCTTCGCCGTCCCGGCAAAACACTTTGAAAAAAAAAAGCTTCAAGCAGGGGGCGGATGTAGTCAGCGTGCTGAAGGGTGATGGGAGCGCTCTGCGAGCATCAGAGGAAAGGAGAAGAGGAGAGGATGGTAACAATCTGAAAAGGACCCAACTGAAACGATCTCCGGAACACAAACCAGCCTGGGGAGGAAAGCATGCGCAAGAAAACCTCGCTGCGAACTTCAGAGTGGCCGACCGGACACTCAACTCCAGATAAAGGAACTGGAGGGTAAAAGAGAAGTTACTTTGAAAGAAAAAGAAATAAAGGAGTTTCTTATCAGACCTGGAAAAAAGTTCAAGCCACCTAGTCCATACGGAAAAGTATACATTGCACATAAGAGAATTTACCAGGGAAAGGGGGGGAAAGGAGGAGAAGAGTGTCGCACGAGGGAAACGTCTTTTGTGTGTTGTCGCCATTCTTGACTTGGGGGAAAGAAGCTGAAAACTCTCCGGACTCCCGCATGGGAGGCTTGGCGCGATGTTCTTATTGTCCTAAGAGAAAGATCGAGAACGGGGTCACGACCTTAAGGAAAAAAAACAGAAACTACGTGCTTTCGCCAAAATTCTTGGGAAAAGAATACTCAAAAAATGTGTTTTTCAAGGGTTAAAAGCGTACTCCGTAAGATGCACCAATCTGACGAAACCCATGAGGATTGAAGAAGGAGGGAGGGGGAGAGGAACTCCGTCAGTCCCTGTTGAAGAGGAAAGCAGGGAGAGATGGTGACTCTGCTGTAAACTGATTTAAAGGGGGAGAGGAAGATCACCTCCCGCTGTCGCTGGGCCCTCCTGGCACAACAAATGAGGAAAAGAGAGATTTGCCGGGGGGGGGACAGGAGGGGAGAGGGAAAAAAGGGTTGGCTTTAAACTTTTAAGACAAAAGCGTACGTCAACCAGTCATGCTGCACATCAGAAAAAAAAAGAAAACGAACCGTCGATCTCTGTCACGTCACTGTGGACTTCATTTTTGCAGGAAAAACGGCAAGGGGGACAACGGGGAACGTCAGAGTCGAAGCCGACGTCGCGTCGTCGGGTGATGTGAGTGGAGGCAGGGGGAAGATGTCTCCAAGAGGGCGGGAAAGGAAGAACCTCCAGGAGGCAAACCTCTGCAAAAAAAGGGAGACGGGCGTCCGAGGGTGAAGCGCGACCCTCCAGTCAAGGCGCCAACAAAAAACGACAGGAGGGGTTGGACCTGGAAGTTTCTCAAAAAGTAAAAAAAAAAAACAGTCTGTCAAGGCAGGTCAGGACGCCGTCCAGACGGAAATAGGGAAGGGAAGCGAACCCCGCAAAACTTTCGGGGAGAAGCCGATTTATCGTGTATCAAAACACTAAGGGAGAATCAGTTTTCCACGCCGTTGTCGTGAGGTTCTGTCGAGAGATCAAGGGGGAGCAGAAGGGGGGGCCGATTTGCCGCTGTTGCTTTGGTTTCAATATCGGGAAAAAAAAGGGGGGGGGGGGTGACCGATGTGACCCTAGAATGCCTATCGATATCTTGAGCCCCTCGCCGAGGGGCACCGGAGCACGAAGCGAAAGGAACGTTAGAGAATCGATCAAGAAGTCGAAGTGTTTGCCGGACTTCGCTTGGAAAACGAAAAGTGGAAACCCAGTTCGTCACGGGCACATCGAACTGTCCGAAGCCATCTCAGGAGGAAAGGAGAAGAAAGCAAGGTCCTAGCTCCATGGTATCGGAAAGGAAGGAAGAAAGGCAGGGTTTCTTCCACCAGGCACATATCGAGAGAGGCAAAAGGCAAGAGGGGGACACTGCCAGTCTATGCCATCAGAAGGACTGTCCGACGGCTTGAAAAGAAGGAAAAGAGGAAGGGTCACTCTCAAAGAGAAAAAAAAACAGTGCGACTCATTATTTCGGGAAGGAGGGGCTTTGTGCCGCATCTTGCTCCGGACCGGAAGACCTCAAAAAGGAAGGAGAAAGAGAAAATAAGAAAGCCCATCAATACTCCCTAGGGAAAGAGACTCTCGCCTCAGATCCTCCCTCAAGAAGGATAAGTCATCGCTTAAAATACGCGAAGGTAAAAAAATCCAAGGAGATGGGCGTTCTGTACGCGAACCTGGAGACTTGGAAAGAACCCGTACCGCAGCATGGGGTTCGCCGGCGCACAGTAAATTCCCTGGGAGGATAAAAGGAATCGCGTAGGGAAGGTTCGTCTACCCTATCGAGCCTAAGTGAAAAAAAAGAGATAGCGAATATCGGAGCATCCTCGAGAGGAAATAGCGATACCGGGGTCCCGGGTAAGGGAGGGGGTGCGGAGTGGGAAAAGAAGGAGTCGCGGGTGAAAAGAGACTATCCTTCTCTGCTCATCAGGAAGGGGGTAGGCCGTTGTGAATCATGGGGGGGCGAGGGGCCAGCTTCTCGGGAAAACTTGCAAGGCTGCTAACTAACCAGCTTCTGGTTAGTAAATTCAGGTCATATCTAGATTAAACAGAAGGCAATAGGAGAGGAGAAAGGGGCCAAACGGACTGGGGGGACGGGCCATTTTCCCTCATATCTCAGGTGAAGAAGTAAGAGGGGGGCACCTCCCAACCATGTTTTTCGGATCGATCACATTCTCCAGATTGGGGAGAAAGTTAGAAGAACTGGGGGGGAGGAGAGGGTCCGCCCGATAAAAAAGGAAAAAGAAAAAAAAGTGGGAAAAAAAAGGGAGTAGCGCTGAAGCAATGCGCCTGCACAACCCATAGAAACTTCTTGCCGATCCAAGGTGGAAGGATAGAAGGAATGTGGGGGAAAAACGTAGAGTCCAGCAGTTTGCTCAAAACTCTGGGGAAAAAGAAAAATTACGACCCCCACGTGATGGAAGGGGCCGCCTCGCAAAATGGCGAACCAAACCCCACAACCCCGCAGCCTTAGAAGCTTACCGCGTTAAGCCCTCCACCTGTCCATATCCGGGCCAGAGGGGCTTGGGGAAGCGGGGGGGGTCTTCCGCTAAAAAAAAAGGAACAGAGGGTACTGGCAGACGGTCTATTCCTCGTACAGCTAGGGAAAGAAAAAGAAAAAGGTCCAAAGGAGTAAAAATTGTTTCGAGGCCAAAATTACCCCGGGAAAAATTAAACGTTAAGGTTGAATCCTGAAGGCTCGGGAGGCTGCAAGCGAAGAGCGATCCTGGTGAATGCCGTGAACTGACTGGCGCGCATCCAAAAAAGGAGGGTATTTTCTCAGAAAACTGTAGAAAAAAAAAAGGGAAGCGATTGCCCAGTTGACGAACTAGGGAACCAACGTGATGGAGAAAGGAAAGGAATGCCAGGACCCTTTCTCACCTGGTTAGCTCTTCGAAAAGTGAAAAGAGAGAAGATAACCAGTCGAAAGAAACCAGGGGACATCCATCCGATGGTAAGAAGAGATGGGTTAACTGGGAAAAGAGAGGATGCAAAAACTTGGCATAGTCTGGCCAGTAGTCTGCTCAACAAATCTCAAGGAGGGCACAAAACAAGCTGGCCACCGAAGGCTCAGGGGACACGGCTTGCAAAGGTTCATTACAACCCGTAAACGAGCATGGGAAAAGAAAGGAGGTCAACACGTGCAATTTTCTTCGTCTGAAAAGGAAAGAAGCGATCGAGCGGCGCCAAAGAACGTGTCTTCCGCGGGAAACAGAAGGGAAGAAAAAGGAGGGGAGAACCCTTAAGAGAGGGAATCATTGGCGCGCGTAGGCGAGACTCGAGGGGGGGGGATGGGAAAAGGGGTGCGGGGTTCAGTGGGGGGATGCGAATACTTCCGCGATCACGGTAGGGGGAAGGGAAAAAGGGAGGTCAAAAGAAGGGGGAGGGAAACAATGTGAAGCGTCTAAAAAATTGGACTTGGCTCCTACTTCCTATCAAAAAAAGACATTTGGGCTCCTCGGATCTGGTGGTGCTTAGCAGGTTGCTTCTCTCACAGACGAAAAACGTCCTTGGGAAGGGGGAGAAGTTGAAGAAGAAGGTGAAAAAGGGGGTCGGAATCGGCTGAAAAAAGCGGAAAGGTGCTCTGATCGAAAACGTATTGGAGCTTGCCCGAACGCAGAAGAAAGGAAAGGAGAGGAGATGATGAGGGGGAAAGAAAAAAATCTGTGGACAAAGCGGGCGACGAAAGAGCCTTTTCTCGGTTTACAAAGAGGAAAAAATGACAGGGGAATGCGGCAAGTCAGATCGAACTGACAGATGTGCTTTGTAGCCTCAAGGGGAAGGGGGGCGGGATTGTGAAAACGCCCCTGTCCAACGGAGAAATAAGGGGAGAAAAATCGTAGGAAAACGCCGAGCAGTAGCGGCCGGACTAACTACTCATCAACAAGGGAAGACGCAAGGGACCCGGCCCTACCGCTAGGAACAAAAAAACGGGGATATTCGATCATATCCATGTCGTAGCTGCGGTTAAACTCAAAAAAGGGGTGAGGAAGGAGGGGGGGGGCGGTGCCTCCTCCACTTTGAAAAGAGAAAAGGGCAGGGGGTCGACGCGGAAATTTCTGAGGGGGTCTCCGAAGCCCACTGGGAAAAAAAGAAAGAGAGGCACATAACGCACGAAAAGGGCGCGGTGACCTTCGAACGACGGGAAAAGCTTACTTAGTGTCCCGGCGACGGCTATCAAGTCGTCTAATAGGAAAAAGGGAGTGAGAGGAAGGGAACTATTTAGTTCGAAGCCCTCAAATTTCTCCGACGGGGAAACAGCTTGTCATCAGAGTTCAGGTGGTCTTACAGAGGAAGGGGCTGTTTATGGAGGAGACGGAGGGGCTCTTTACATCCTTCTTCAAAATTAAAAAAGTGATGAGAGTCGCTGCTGAGCGTTTCGAGAACATCGTCCTAGGTGATTGGGGAGGTTGACAGGGGAAGAACAAATGCGGACTGACAAAGAAAGTCCCATTGCGTACGGGCAAAAGGGGCGATGCGCACCGAACTGGCGCGGAAACATGGGAAACGACGCACTGGGTTACAAAAATGGGGGAAAGGTCGAACTGGGTGCAGAAAAGTAAGGACTACACTGGTTCCGCAGTACCTGAGAGAAAAAAGAAAGTTCGGGTGTTCAGCGCGTGCGGACGCTCTCGGAGGCCTACAGGGTCGTATGCCGCGCAGAGAAGATGGAGAACTAAAAGAGGCACATCACACAGGGGGAAAAAGGCAGGAACATCAAGACAAAAAACGGGTGGTGTCTTAAAAAGACATCAAAAAAAAAAGAAAAGGGGAAGTCAGCTGGCCTACGCATTAGCGCTCAACACGATTCCGCGCTGGAAAAACATTGAGAACGGGCGGAGGAAAAGGGGGGGAGAGCGATAGTTAAGAAGCTTCTCGCGTGTCGGAAAAAATAGAGGTCCCGTGTGCAGGGCGTGCCGCCACAATGTTAAAGACCGGTTAAGAAAAGAAGGGGAAACAGGCGAATGAAAAAAAAAAGAGTCGTGTGTTGTGCTCGACTGGCAAAGGGTAAGAGGCGCTGCCCTCGCCGGACGCGGCAGGCAAACCGGGTGGAGCGCGGGGGAAAAGCAGAGGAACGGATGAGAAGAGAAGCGTCGGCTCGGAAAGTTCCGAACAAATGAAATCATCGACTACGCGTTAAACGCAACTCCAGCGGTCCCAACTCGAACTGGTTCCAATTGAAAGAGAATGACGCAAGGAATCAGGGGAAGGGGTCCAAGGCGGAGGGGGGAAAAAAGATAGGGGAGAAGGGAGGCGGGAGGCTACTACGGCTGCGCAATTCGTTGAAAGCGGTGGAGAAAGTTTTCATCCGCAAGTCTGATCCCCGGATGGGACTCCACACTGAAGCGGAAAAAAACGGAGAAAGATTGCCATCTGAGGGTCAAAGCTAAAAGGAAATAAGACTCCACCTCGTACCGCCGCGACAACAGCCTCGATAAATCCCTGTCACCGCGTCCATCGAAAATCAGAAGGGAGGGAAAAAGCGTAAAAGGGGGGGAAGAAGGAAAAATGGGGGGTCCTAAGGGCGCGTTACGCGGGGTCACGGTCAAAGGGGGGGGAAAGGTCAGTATCGCCGACAACATCGTCTGTGATGTATGGGTCTTCAAAAGGGACGTGAAAAGAGAGTCGGAAGGAATAACGAAGGAGAGAAAGGCGCCACGTCTCTCCATACCCTAAGGGCGAAAGGAGGTGCAAGCACCGACAGAACGGAAGAAAAAAAATCCCAAATACGGGGGGGTGGGTCGGACGGGGGGGAGAAAAGAGGTAACATAAAGAGAAGGCGTTACCGGGAAAATTCAAAAAAAAATATAAGGTCCGCACACTTCCGGTACATCGCTACGCAGATGTAGAAGAGGATTGGGGGAAGACATGTAAGCAGTCTGCGATCATGTTTTTCAACTCCTGAAAGAAGGGGGGAGTGGGGGAGTTCGCGCTCAGAGGGCACGAGGTCTGCTAGATTGGAAAACCAGGGGGAGGGGTGTTTCTTAAGATTCCGTCCTTTTTGTCAGGACTCGGGGAAGAAGCAGAGAAGAAGCTGGAAGAAGCGGAAGTATGGCTTCATCACCAAACCGCAGCATCTTCATAAGAAACTGACTACAGAAGAAAGAGGGGACTGTCGAGGAATAGACAGGGGCCTGAGGGACTTGGTATTGAAGGAAGTGCGTCTCGTCTAAAAGGAAAAGACGGCGTCGTTCACCCAGCGAACTTCACCCAGCTGTTGCGCAGGGCATATTAAGAAAGGAAACGCAGCAAAGGGGGACATGAAGGAGGGGCCCGATTTGTTCTACAATAAAAGGACGTCAATCAAACGCGGCCGGGGTCGCTTTTACCGGAGAGGACTGAGAGAATATCTAAATATCTATAGGAAAAAGGGGAAAAAAGGCTTCCCGACGCCTACAAAGAGAAGAAGGTCGGGCCTGAAGGCAGGCGAGCATTACGACTTGCTTCTGCTAACAGCGGCCAGAGACGGGTGACTCCAGCCAGCCATATTATATTCTCCAAAAGAAAAACAAAGGAAATGAAGCCCATCAACGTCGGCCCTCTGGGAGTCCCAATCCTCCGCAGAGGAGGAGAAAAGAAAAAGAGGAGGCCGGGGCGCCGAGGCGCCGTCTAAGTGCTCTCAAAAAAAAGCTGGGGGAAAAGGGGCGCGGCGACCACCGCAGAATGGGGGCGGAAACAGGTCAAACAGGGAACCGAAGAGGGTGAGACGATCCAACAAGATGGCTGCGTGAGCGAAAAAAGCTAAAATGGTTCAGCGACATCGCGGCCTCTGAAAGGGCTCTGAAAATACCTTTAAGGAAGGGAGGGGGGGGGGGTTGGGTAGGGAGGGAAAATCGTGCGTGGGGGGTTAAAATGGAGGTCACGGCAACGAAAAGCTCTGATGTCATAGAACTAACAGGAAAAGGGGAAAGGGGATAGTGAGGAGAGAGGGGACGGACAGTTCTCTTTCAGCGGCACAGAGGAACACACCCAGCTCTGGGTACTTGGTTTCCTCATTGGGCTTTCGAAGGAGGAGACGACGAGGTCAGTCTTGAGGCTATCGTGGTCAAAGGAACATTTAAAAGAAGAACGAGCCTCCGGGCCTCTACGAAAACTCAAAAAAAAGAGGGAGGAACGGTAGAACTCTCCAGATTGTCGGGAAGAAAGGGAGATCAGGGGTCCGTCAACCTGTCTTCCTTCCAGGCTTGCGGTCGCGCTAGGGATGGAGCAACCTGCGCCAGGCCCAAACAATCACTTCGAACCAATGGTGGGCTAGGAGGGGGTGGCAGTTGAAGGGGAAACAAGGGGGGACAAGGGAGGAAGCTCCAAATGAAAATTGGATAAGATTTGACTACCGAACACGGGGGATCGAGGGGGAAAGGGAGGGACTTAGAAACCAAATTGGTCGGCAAAGGGGAGGGAACACGACCCTCCTACCAGAAGGGTCTGGGAATGATCAAAGGGGGGAGGGAAGCATACCTAACGCAGACACCTGATCCTATACTAGGGAAAAGAAAAACTGGCTGAATCGATGATTTGTCGGGAGAGAATACAAGAAAGATTTCGAGGGGACTGGTAAGAGAAAGAAGTTCGACCCCGCGTCGTCAGACACGAAATGTCCCAACGAGGTAAAGGGACAATTAAACTGAAAAAAAAAGGAAAGGAATCAAAGGGCTCGTAGCTGAACCTGTAACTTGCCGACTAGCATCCTCCGAGGAGGAACCTGAGAAAAGGGAAGGGGGGAAGGGGGAAGAAGAACTGAGACTTATGAGGAAATTTTCAAAAAAAGAAAAGGTCTCAAACACCAGGGGAGTTTCGGGCAATCCTCGCAAGTTCAAATGAAGGTCTGAACGGGGGGAGAGAGAGACAACCAAGAGGGAAGGAAAGTAGATATAACATTTTAGATAAGGGGAGGCTATGATCCATCACGCATTGGTGTTGTTTTGGGGTGCCAACTTTCACGAGGTGAAAAAAAAGTGTCAGGAGGTAATAGAGGACCTACAAGAAGAGCGGGGGCCGTCGAATTCTCATAGGAACAGAAAGAGGAGTCTCGGGGGCACGGCTTGCCAGGTCATCTAAAAAAAGAACGCCTTTTGACGTTTCATTTTTGCATATACAAAAAAAGAAAGGACGGAGAAAAATTCTAACTGGGAGACGATCGAGTAGCCTCAAAGAATGGTGCATCTCTTCCGCCATGGGACCAAAGAGAAGGGAGATCAGCACCGCGAAGGATTATCTGACCTCATTGCAAGAAGGGCGGACTCGGTTAACGTGTATGCAAATAGGGTGAGGGGGGGTTGGGGAGGTTACGACCATAAAGGGGCGAACGCCTATGGGAACTAGAAGGGGTGTTGATGTCCCCCGAGGTGCTTAGTTGGAAAATAAAGAAGAGGGAGGAGGGGCGTTTGGATACATTGTGACTTAAAAAAAATACTAAAAAACGGATCGCCAGCCATTTGGGGGTCTCGGAACCTGTGAGGAGAGGTTGCTGGCCAGAGAGATCAGGGGACCGACGCCCCGGCCGTTTCAATGTCTAAAAAAAGGGACAGCGTGCGAGCTTAGGTCGGGTGCTCTATCGTAAAAAAACTAGGGGGGAGGGGGACAGAAAGAGAAACTGAGGATTCTTCGCTTCGGAAAAAAAGGCAAAAAAAATCGGTAAAGCTCAGTGATTCACGTTGGCTAGGGGGGAACGGGACGAAGGACCTAAAAAGACAAGCTGAAGAGAAGAGATGAAGGTTGTAGAAGACGGGTCCAAAAAAGGGCGGCGAGCCATGATCACGGCTCAAGTCCTCGTAGGCACTTTACAGAAAGTGCAAGAAAGGGGCCTTGGAATGCACTCAAGAAGAAATCAATCCTTCGCGGGGGGGGGGGGGGGGGGAACCGCCCTGGCAAGCTACCTCATTATCTCCGATTCAAGAGAGATATGAAAGGAGGAGATCGGCTGGGCAGAAAAAAGCAGGACCTACTTGTGCTTGCCTGAGGAAAAAAGGCAACAATGTCGGAATTGACACTGTGACCGGTATCGACTCGACCCATGCGAGACTGGTAAAGCGGACACCGTCCGACAGAACTCACTTCTACTTCAGGTTCCGTAAAAGAAAAAAAGAGGGTTGGACGCGCTGGCTTAGGCGTGTCCGGAGGCTGGCGAGCCAAGGGGCGAATCAGGAAGGAAAGAGGGAGGGGGCAGGAAGAGGGGGTGGGAGCTTCTGGTACAGAAATCCTGCGGTCGATCTCGGAAAAGGCGGAGCCGACGGGAACGAGCAGCGCTGTACGAACCATTCGATTGCTGCGCAAAGGAAGGGACAGGTGAGTAATGAAGGGCGGTCACCGTCGTTTAAAGAGCCCAGGGGGAAGAAAGTTTGGGTGAGAGGGGAGACTAGCCTCCGGGGAGGAAGGGACTTCGAATCTTCGATCTTGACGAAGGTGGACGGGGGAAGAAAATGGGAACAGCTTCATAAGAAAATGGAGTCTCTGGTCCTGCCGAATCGAGCTATAAAGGGGAAAAGGTGCCTTGGGGACAGTTCGCCGATCGGAAAAAACGTCACAGACAAAGCTCGAGTCCAGGCAAAGGAAGGAAAATAAAGAGGAAAAGGGGAGAATCGCTCGACGATTTTAAAAACGTGCTTACTCTGTCAAAGAGGCTTCTGCTGGGAGGACTGAAATTCCAGCAAGATTATCCATCCGCCCTCGTCACCGGAACCGGGGGGAAAAAAGAAGAAGAAAGAGAAAAAAACCTGGTTTCTGAGGACCCGAAGCCCGTCAGCTGGCCCGACCACATTAAAAAAGCAAGGGGTCCGGCTGGCAAAAATGGCGAAATGGCTTTATCAAACGATAAAGAATGGGGTATCAGGAGGAGTTCAGCCAAGGGCACGGGACGGCGCTCTTATAAATTTCCGAAAAGGGGCCGGGGAATGGAACCCCGATCACGAATGAAACAAGGTGAAGGAGTGGGAGGAAGCTGGAAAACCTCGGCGCTTGCACTGAAGAAAAAAAAGGCCTCAAAAGTGGTGGAGAGTGGGAGCATCCGGGGTCGGATGGGGGGGATCGAATCTATCGACCACGGGGAGAAAAGGGGCTTACGAAAAAGAGAAGAGGAAAGGAAAAAGTTCACTAAGCCAGGCAGGACCGACTCAATAACTGGGGCTCCTGGAAAAAAGCGCTCGGTCCTCGCCTGATGTCACCAATTCGGGGGGGATCCACATTACCGGAGATATTCATCCGAGATAGGTCGGTGAGATGGAAAAGGAAGATTAGGGGGGAAAGAGGAGGGGAGGAAACTGTTTAACTCTGGGGGGAGTAACGGTTTCATCGGCCACTTGAAACAAAAAAGAGAAAAGGAACTAGGGTCAGATCTTCTCACCAACAACGGGAGAATAGGAGATGTCCCATCTGATTTTGAAACCCAAAAGGGAGGGAAAGGAGGTTGGAAAGGGAATGAAACCGTTGTCAACCCAAAGCTAAACGCTCAGCCTAAGGAAAAAGGAAAACCGGAAAAAGAACCGCCTTCGAAGAGGCTGCAAATCTCACTGTCACTTTGGGAAGTCCCGAGGGGATCGGGAAAAGAAGCGAGTTAAAAACGCGGGAAAGAAACCATTCTATTCGTTGGGGGGGTCGAAAGGCGGCGCACGGGCAATGGGAGGGGACCAGTTCTACCTTGGGAAAAGGAGAAGGAAGTTCCCAACCCTAAACGCCGCTCCCCCACCCTGAAGGCTAAGCGGCAGGTTTCAGCTCCTCCTAAAACCGCCGAGTAGAAGACCACAACTACCGGGTCAGGGGGAAACTGAGAAGTTCGAAGGGGGAGGAGGGGGGGGGGGGGAATTCATATACAAAGTACAGTTGTCGGCAAGTCTAAGAAAAAACAACGCTCTATGTGGTGGTATCGACCGCTTTCTTATACCCCAGTCTGAATTGATGGTCTGTGAAAAGGAGGCGAAACTCGGGTGGACGCTCCTTATAAAGGAGGGGGTCTGACCGTGCGCTCATGAGGTCGCCACTGACTGAGGGCCGAGGATTCTATCTTATTTTCAGAACACCATCAAAGAGGGGGGCCTGGGGGAAGGGGAGGGTTGAATCAGGGACGCCGGTTTGTCCTTTGAAGATTGAAAAGGACAGAGCATAGCGTTAACAGGGTAAGGCTCTGGACTATCGATGAAACAAGGAGAGGAAGAAAGCGCTAAAAAACGCGCGACGATCTAATCCTGCAAAAGGGGGTTTAAGGAACTGCGCCGGGAGTCGAGCCAGCCTGAAATTGAAACCAGATGGGGAGGGAAAAGGGGGGGAGAAAAAGAGTCATAGGTCTTAACGAGGAAAGGAGCCAGGTCTATGCCGCTGGGCCTGAGGGGGGAAAAAGGGGAAACACAAAAGGCACAGATCGAACAGCAAAGAAAGCTATCGCTCTCTTTTTAAATTAGATCGAGGGGGATTCAGGGAGAGAAATTACAAG
>Ga0179591_1314106_pt1 | contig 13640 bp, 12 predicted proteins | sample CZOMad2_1_08_16f_FD_182891 | JGI IMG/M metagenome (GOLD analysis project Ga0179591, IMG submission 182891) | Vadose zone soil fungal communities from Angelo Coast Range Reserve, California, USA - CZOMad2_1_08_16fungal (PacBio error correction) | ecosystem: Environmental > Terrestrial > Soil >...
CCCTAAAAGGATATCTGTTCGAACAACTTGACCAGGCAAAAGAGGAGAATGGAGAAAGGGCATGGTGCTGTTAGAAAAAGGCCAAAAAGGAAGAGACGAAACGTCCAGGTCAACGTGGCAAGGGGGTTCACACACGTCGCGGACTGACTTGAACGGCTCGTCTAAATAGGAGAGTGAAGGGAGAAAGGGGGATGCGAGGTTGTGTCCGGCCAGTTCGCTCCATATATTTACTGGCGGCGCTTGGTGGGGGACTGGAGGTAGTGGCGTGGAACTGTCCCTTTTTGCCTTCTTGGGGGGATGGAGGGTTTGTGCTGTTCCTAGACTCTCACTCAATGAACAGAGGCTATGAGGAAGGAAGGTCTCAAGAGAGCCACGCTTCTAAACACAGCTCATACCTTTAGATTGTTCCTCGTTTACTCTATATAGCGCGAAGGAAATAAGGAATCAGGGGTCCCAAGGTGAGCGATCTTGGTGAGGGGGGGTAGTTCTCGGAGAATGGAACAGGAGCACGGGTTCCGTTGTGGGAACTTTCGTTCCAAACTGAATCCAGGAACAGGTAAGGAAACGATCACTGCTTCCAATGATAAGATAAAGTACGCCCAAACTATCTGGAGTCTCAACAGATGCATGTAAAAAGACGAAGCAACAAGATCTCTCTCCGCATTGCAGGAACAAAGCTCAGACAACCGGAATTGATACGCTTTTTAGCAGAGGGGAATCTTACACGCGAACTCGAGCTTCCTCACACTTTCGGGGGGAGAACGGAGGAAAAGCAATAACAAACAAAAATAAAAAAGAAAAAGGCGAAAGGGAAGGGAACAGCAGAAACTCCAGCAAATACTCAAACGACGAACAGAAACCGTCGGCAACACATCGTAGAAGACTATTACGACAGGAAGAGAGAAGTAATACCAAGCCTTACGAGACTGGTGCAATCCCCATTGGCCCACCTTGTACTTGAATAAGGTGATGAATGCTTTCCTAGACAGAAGAGGAGAAGCATCTTCTGAATCCCCAAGTTAAACTAGGGGGGAAAGAAAAAAAAGGCGCTTTTTGGGATATAGTTATCAAGGGAGGCAAAGACAGAGGTGGGCACTTTGCCCGCAGGCTTACTGGGAAAGAGCAGAGAGGAAAAGAAAGAAGGCCGCAGGTCGCCGCTCGTAGAGGGAAAGAGGTGATTGGCGGGCTTGGGGCCGAGAAGCTCACTGACAGCGTGTATGATCGGCCGGTGAGCCGGGATGAGGGGAGAGGTGAAAAGGCACAGACCATAGGAACCTAGGATTGGAAAGAAGGGAACACGTTGGTTCAAAGACAAGGGGAGGGGGGAAACTTTTAACTGGTCAACGGGCTTTAAAAGGAGTGGGGAACTCTCGTTCTACATTGGTCAGAGAACTACGCCTCAACAGGCTGAAAGAAAAATAAACGCGGAGAAAAAGGCCGGTAGATCTCCAATCAACTGACCCGACCAACTTTTTGGTAATGCCGACGGGGGGAAAGCGCGAGAAAGAATCTCTGACTACGCTGATAACAGGCCCGGGGGAGGAGAAGGTCAAGAAAGACGAAAACCACATTTTCCTAGAGGGGGAAAAAACGAGTGGGCTGAAAGACTAGTGCCATGAACCAAGAATAAGCATTTAGAATCTTTGCGGGGAAAGAACCGAGGCAAATGATCGCTACTGCTTCACAACAATGAAAGGAAAAAACCAGGGTGTGCCAGAAATGAAGTAACAGTGGGGAATCGCAGGGCCCGTCCACCAACACAACGAAAACAGCGCATTTCTTCCTAAAGATACTTCAGGGTCCATCGGAAAAAAACAACAGGGGGCTCTGAAATCGGAAGGATCAAAATGTCTAACATTAACCGCCACAGTTCCGGGGAAAGGCAAGCCCTCTCAAAACCGGGGAAAAAGGGAGAGAAAGGAAGAATATAATAAATGGAAAAAAACGAAGAACCTCATCTCTGACTCAGGGTATAAGTCTACCACAGGAAAAAAGGGAAAATTTAAGGGAGAAAACACGAGATTGTGATAGCTAATAGAAAAGGGGAAAGCACGAACTGCAACTGCAAAAAAAAGGGCGAGCTCAATCATGGATTTTACTGTACTTCTCAAAAAAAGGAAAAAATTGAGAAGTAACTGAAGAAAAGGAGGATTGGGCACCAATAATCTCGAGTCTAATGCTTTTACGATGACTTAATAGGCTATGGAGGTTTGTAACTGTGGCCGCAGCCCATAAGGAAAAAGGTTCAGAGCCCTGGGAGGAAAAGCGGCGATGCCTCGCGTAAGTCGAGAGCTTTAAGCTCTCGAAGCTACCAAGGGGAAAATCACCCCCCAAAATGCGCTGCACGGGAGGGGAAAAGACCTCCCGTAACGGGAATCTTGTCGTCCCTATTTACAACGGTTCAACGAAAAGACTACCCTAGTAGGGGGAGTCCCCCCCCAACGAAAGATCAACCTCCTCATAGGGAAACGACTACGGATCTCTGCAAGACCTTAAGTGGGACTTCAGGTCAACCAGGTAGGGAGTCGCGCGACTATCGAGCAGGGTTTGGTTGTGTAAAAACCCCCGCGCAAAGGATGCGGGGGGTGGGAGTTACTTGCCATCGCCGGTCTGCGAGGAACCGGTGGGTACTTCTGAACGAGGAACCTCTAGTCAGCAGAGACAGGGGAGTACCCCCTAGTAGGAGGAAGAGGAAAAGGACTTTTGGTAAAGGGAATGTTCCCGAGATGCTAAAGCTGGGGGGCTGGTTCGCCGTTCGAAGAGGGAAGAGAGGCTGATGAAAAAAAATCTTGTAGACCACCCAAACTGCCGATTGGCCATTTCAGATCAAAAATATTAGTGCGAACGGGCAGCCGCCTGTAGAGAGAAAACTGATAAGGGGGACTCCTCGTAATAACTGCCTGGGAAAAAAAATTCTCATGCTCCAAGTTGAAAAAAGCGGGATAAAGAAACCCTCTTCGAAGGGTCTACTGAGGAAGGGTTCTGCCCGTGCAAAAAGACATCAGGAGACATGCGTTGGGTCGGAAACTTTTTGCACGTAACGGTCAACGGGAGAGCATGGCTCGTATAGAGAGTTCGAAATCGACTCCGCGGGAAAGCATTGCAACTCTGAGATTCTCCGGACGCCAGGGGAGGCCTTTGAGTCGTAACGCTGCTCAGTACCTGGACACATAAAACTAAGCCCAAAAAAAGTGTCTGGAGGAAATTATATGGGGTAAAAAAGGGGGCCAAAACTTTTCCAGCGGGGTACTTCTTGGCTAATCGAGGAAGTTGTACGTGGAGGGGGAGCCTTCTCTCTGTGTCGTCTTAGACTCTGGATGGGTTCAGGACGTGGGAAAGGGTCATGGTCTGCGCAGAGGGGGTAAAACCGTAAATCTCCAAAAGAAGGGGCGTAAAAAGTCAGACTGCATTAGAGAAGATGCGAAAAAAGTTGGGGCTAGTCAAACGTGAAAGGACGGCAGAACTGATAAAATATATAATCGATTATGAGAGAACGGGGAGGTAATCACTCCCATATCGTTCCAAAGTTGGTCAGAAGCCCCCGGAGCGGTAGCGAAACGAGGGGGTCAAAAAAAAACAACATCAAAACCATCATCCAGGAGGAAATGCTCTTCGCGACGAGTCAATGATGGAGACTCTTGACATCAAAACCATCTAAACTGAAAGCCCACATTAAACCAGAGCAGCCAAAAGCAGGAGAAAGTCGGGGGAAGGTTTGCATACAAAAAAACGATGAAGTGATCAAAAGAGGATCACTACACCGGTTATTGGGCCATCCTCATGATTAAGGGAAAGGAAGGGAATTCCGTCCTCAACGCAAATTCGATATTGGGAGAAATAGTTGACGATTAAGAGAGGGGGAGAAAAAGAGATCCACGCGGGGTCACGATATGGCTTAACGGAGCCATCGATCCTTCAGGAGCGTCGTTTCGTATACGAGATGGATAGGTCTATCTCTTTAGACTGGGGGAAATAAGGAAGATACCATTTGCTAGAAGAATCGACTAAAAAAGGGAAATCAACAGAGGGAAAAAAAAAGGGAACAAAACCATCCTAAGGGGTTCAAACCTATTGGGAGGTGTGCGGAGGATGTTAGAAACTCGGGACCGTGAGAGCGGCTGAGGTCAAAACACTAGCTTCTGGTTGGTGGACCTACCTTTTGTCAATGGGAGAGGTAAGGGAAGGTTCGGCCCGTAGGACATGGGCTGCTTGGTGAGAGAGGGGAGGTTGAAGCTCGACTTTGGACTGAGTAGTCAGCCAGAAAAAAACTGCGGCAAAGCGAAACAACATCTAGAGAAGGGATGGGGGAGGTGAGCAGACGTCCTGGAGGGGAGCTGAGACGGGAGCCCGCACCTCGGGGAAAAGCGGGGGCTGGGGTAGGGGGACTTTCTGTAATTTTAAGATAGTGTGGGTGGAGGGGAGAGTGACGGAAGGAATACAACGTGTTGGGAATAAAGGCTATAGCAAGTCTGGGGGGACGGGGGTTGGAGAGGAAAAAGGGCATTGGAGTTTTAACTGGAAAGATAGTTAAGAGGGCTTTAACTAGGCACGTACCATCATGGAAACAGATACGGAGAAGGAAAAGGGCGGATTTGGCGGGCAAAAACTGTGACGGAGGTGTTTGCAAAAATTGGTCCCAATTGCAAAAGACAAAAAAATCGTAGCCGAATAGTAACCCGCGCTGACTCGTGCGAGCTGCAACGGAGACCAGATCGAAATTGCGGGAGAGAAGAACAGGGACATCCCTCGCTGTGAGTTGAAGAGGGGGGGGATAAAGACGACTCGGGGGGTCTGGGGAGAGAAAGGCGAAGCAAGCTTAGAAATCTTGCAAAAAGGCCCGTCCCTCCAAACGTTACAAATGAACAGCGGAATGGCTAACCATGTGTCGGCCCCGAAATACCAGAGGGGGAAAGGATCCATTGCAGTGACTGGGCGAAAGACTTATACAAGAGTTTGAATCAGAAAGACCGAGATATTCAGAGCGGATGACTAAAAAAGGCATTTATACTGGGAAGGAAACACAAGAGGGGGAATATGGACGGGGAAGAAGGGGTCAAGCATTCTCCAACCGGGGGGGGGAGAAAGAGCTGGTTGGTCGCTATTTTCTGGGGAGGACATAAAAATATGTCACTGGGCTGATAAGGATGGGTAAAAGTCTTGGTGCCAGGGTGGACAGCAGATGATATTAGAAGGGCAGCGTGGAGAGGGAGACGCCAGGGAACGATCGTATAATGGGAAGTGAATCGCAGTAAAGAGGTAAATCCGGTCGCATATGGACAAGAAATCAAAGTCTCATGGGGAACAGGGGAAATCTACAAATGAAACGATCAGGAATTACCAGCAGAATGGTTCAGCGTATAGGGGAGAGAGATCAGCCTCTATACGAAAGGAAGGGGGCGACACGCATGGCGAGCTATTATCCTAAAGCTCGGAAAAGGGCGTATATTGTGATCAAACGATATGTATCTTCCAGAGTTGACTATCTTCATTATACAGAGGGCGTTAAAGGTGAGAAAAGGTAGGACGAAACTTAGGACTCTCTGAACAGTAACGAGGTAAGAACGATAGATGCTCTCAAAACAGAGAATAGGGATCGATGCGGCGGCCTACAAGTCTGGTCAAAGTCAGGTTGTTCTATCATCTGTGGCTGTCGGTCCCTGGTCTATCCGGGCCGCTACAAGGTTCTTAAAAATTCTGAAACCGAATATCAATCTCCGCCTTGGATATAGCGTTTGAGAAACTTCAATAAGGGAGGGACAGGGTCTGAGAGGGCGAGATCCTATTTGAACCTGGGCTGGGGGTGGTCCTTATGGAGAGTGGCAGAGATCAAAAATAGCAAGAGAGTTGACGGTAAGGCGGGTGGAACAGTCCGACATGTTACAGCCAGACTGAGAGTGGGACATAGGCGAGTTCTGGCGGAAATCACTATGAATCAGCATTTGATCAGGGGATCACTATAGGTAATTCCCGAAAAAACCCCAACCACAAAAAAAAAACCCCACAACAACCCCACCCACCCCCCGCCCACGCAACCCGGGGGCACCAGGCCCCCACCACCCCCCCCCCCCAAGAAACCAGAACACAACCAACACCAAAAGGGAAACACCACGAGAAAGAACCCGGGGCCACTAACCAAGACACCGGAACACCCCCACCACCGGAAAACCCCCCCCCACAAACCCAGAAAAACCAACCACACCCACGAAAACAAAACACCCCCACAACACCCAACCAAAAAAAAAAAAAAACTGCAACGGATTTCCTTAGAGAGAATCATATTTGAGGAAAGGATTTTGCCAGATAGTTTAGCAATAGAGTGAGTTTACATATTAGTAAACCCAACATCAAGCAGATAGGAAAAAAGATCTAGAAACTGCGAGTGGGTCGTCCAGAATCAATTCCACTGTAGCGAGATAGATCGGGCAGCCATCCATTTTTCCAAGGTAACCGGCTTGAGAGGTTCACGTCTATCTGTAGGGACAGGAGGGGGAGAAGGAGGCGACACTGTCAAAGTAAAAAACTTAGATGTGGCTATCGCAGGTCATAAACTCCGAAGCGGCGGGGACGACGGTTACTGTTCATTTACAGGCTCGCCGGCTGGCAAGTAATGAGGGGGGGCGGGGGTTTTTCAGAGAAAAAGGCGGTAGGAGGATTCTTCAAGAAACGGCGAGGAAGAAATGAATCAGCTCCAATCGCTCGAAAAAATGTAAGATAGCGCACGCGGGGAGGTCGTAAACCAGGATACCGGTTGCGGGAGAGGGAAAGGGGTGGGACCACTATCGTGCAGGCGAGATATACGGAAGACGGAGTGGTGGAGACAGAGAGTGGGAAATCACTACGTGGACCGACAAATCGCCCGCAAAAAAAGGCTATGCAGGGAAAAAAGAAAATGGAAGTGGAGAGGGCCCGTCCGATAAAATATTTTCCAAAGGGTTGCCCTGAGAGGCATAGAAATACTGTATAATCAGATAAAACAGCGTCACTGGTCTAAGCCGCCAGAAGGGGGGAAAAACGTTCTTCAAGGAAAAAGAAACGAGCAAAGGCACACAATAGAAAACAAAGAACAAGGGGCCTAAAAAAAACAGATTTAAATGAGCGCGCGACCCGCAGGAGAGCATAAAAACAAAAAAAGAGAGCCGTTCGAGAGGCGTCACGCACCGCCGCCGGAAGTGGGGGAAAAAGAGAAAGCAGCCATGACACTAGCGGCAAGCTCCTAATCGGAAAAACAGCAAACCAATGCCGGGAGAAGGGGCCTAAATCCGCACGCAATCAGATTGGAAGGATTCACAAGCATTGGCGTAAAGGGGAAGCCTACTGAGAGGGACATAAGGGATGAAAAAACTTAAGAATAAAAAACAGCAAAGGGTTGAACGGAAGGACTCCTGCAGTGGTGAGTTGGGCAATCAATCCTGGAAAAATACTATGGGAGAGGGAAACAATGACTGGGATTGAAAGCGTTCTCAGACCATAAGAAGAAACATGCCTGGCCGGAAGAAAAAAAGAAGAGATAAGATCGATGGACGCGAAGAAATCGGGAGAGGATTCGGTCAGGCGTTCACTTAGCTCGCTGACGTGCTTTTAAAAACAAGAAGGAGAAGACGGCGAAGGGTTCGGGAGAGAAGACACTGCGTAAAGAAGGGAGAGCCGTGAAATGTTCTGTAGTAAAACCTTTGAATAATGAATTCTTATCACGGACCTGGCCTGGGGGGGGATGCAAACCGCCCGCTAACCCAAGGGCCCTGCGCGCTTATCTGGGTTGTCCAATCCCGAGTTGAAAGGGATTATACTTGAATTAAATGCCATTCGAGGGACCGGAGGGCATTAACAGACCGGGGGGCTAACTCGTAATGAGGTCTAAGTACTTAGAAGGTGTTTCCCGGAAAAGGTTTTTAGGGGAAAGGGCACAGGAGGGCCGGAGCCAAATTGCACTATATTTTTAAAAAGCACCACCTCGCTTGAGGCCTTATCGGGACTGACCTTGCAAAAAGGCCCCAGGGGTCTCTCTACTATGTGAGGAGAAAGGGTGAACGTGACCGGGGGCGCCTTTTCTTGCAAGAACCCAAAGGAAACTAAGACCACCATGTGAAGAGACTCGCGGCATCCATCAAGTTCAGGATCACGAAAGAACTCCTTGCCGGAAAACCCGAGAGCGAGGGAGATGTCAAAACGTGGCGGTGAACCAAAGAGACGAGAAAATCAAGGGCTGGAGGGCGACGATCGTCAGCAGTTTTCAGGACGATGCCGAGAGGGGCGGAAATGGTCCACGAAGAAGAGAACCGCAGAAAGCAAAGAGTGGCGAGGGAAGCGAGGCGCTTTTCGCACAATGATCTAAAAAATCGAAGAAACCGAAAAGGTTGATAAGAACGACTTACCGCAATCCAGGAGGCCGGGGGGGGGCTCATCTGAAGAAGAAAAAAGGAACCTGAGTCGAAGGGAGGTTGAGCTGGAGAACCTGTTTCAAACGCGCACGTCGGTCTGGCTTGTAACCAAATCAGCTGAGGCATAAAGCGGAGGGGATATTGCTCCAGTCGGAGAAAGGGAAAGGGAGCAAATAGGAGTTAGAGAAGCCCCTCAGGGGAGGGGGGGATGGAAAAGAGAAATCAACAGACTATGAAAAATATCGGAGGAAAAAGTTCGCCGGGACCAGCCCAATAAGGATGACTATGGATGACCCGTACGCTCAACAAGTAGGTGGGATGATGAAGAAATCCAAGGAGGGGGGGAAATATTCCTGGCCCTCACCGTCGAAGCAAGAGGGCACGAACCAAGGAACTCTAGCAGAAGAGTAAAACGCGGCCGGGGTTGGGTCTACAAAGGAATAAAAACTTCATAGAAGAGATAACAAGGGAAGACTTGTCATTGGGGACCGCACGGCAAGGGTGAAGAGGGGTATGAAGGTCAGTCAGGGATCCAGGAGGTGCTCGTTCTGTAAAAATCGACGAAGGGGAAGTAGACTCTCCCAGGACCAGAAGAGGAGGGTACTGTTAAAAAACGGACCGACTTACGGTAGGGGAAAGAGCAACGTTTCTGCCGTGGGCTATGGGCTTGAGTAAAGAGAGAGCAGTAAATAGAGTAGCGCTACGCTATTACAGAAAAGGCGGGAAAGGGAACCTTCGGAAAAGGGGGAGTACGTTCAGGGTCGAGAGGAAATCGCAAGGGGGGACGGAGAAGGAAAGTGGCTATATTATCGGTCAACAAAATCGAGTCAAGGAGAAAGGGGGTGCACACTTTGGCGGAACGGAAAAAGAGATACCTTTCGGTTTCCGGTCCGGGAGACCTAACGAGATATGCGGGTTAGCCGAATCGGGTGTGTTAAAGGATCCTCCTGCCGAGCGGCTCAAGATCCACTCTCGGAAGGGGCCAATACAGGAGAAACCATACTCTATGGAAACCTTGGAAAAAAAGTGAAATGGGCAAAGAGAAAAACCATCACACGAGCATCGGCGTTCTTAGTTGAAAAAAATGGAGGGAATGCGTCTGGCGAGACGGTGTTTGACGGCCATGGACTATATGCTGTCCTTCAACCTTCCCCCCAGGGGAGGGCAACATGAAAGAAGGATAACGAAACTCGGGAGTAAGACAGGGCAATTTTGTAGGGGAACAAAATGGGGGGTTATCAGAGAGACCCAAAAACAAAGATCTGGGGGGTGACTCAGGTGTGGGGTGGCGAAGGCAGAAGAGAGAGAAAAACAGGTTCTAATGAAAACAGTGTATACCCGGTGGGGGTCCAATCAGCCAAGGAGGAGCACCTTCCGGCAGAAAGGGGGGGACAAAAAGGGCCAGAACCTCGACAATATAACTTCATGAGTCGTACCACAAGAATACACGCGAGGAGGGTCCCTCTCGGCCAGGGGTTTGTCACCGGGGGGGGGAGGAAACGGAGACAGGACAGGGTGGCCGGAAAGCGTAGGGGCGGATCTGTTCAAAGTGCGGTCTAAGGAACTAGAGAAGGAAAGGTGGAAACAAAACAGTTGGAGGAGATCAATAATTGGGGGCGATCGCGCCCGGGGGGGAGGACGCGATTTTTCCATCTGGGAGGTCAGTCGGAGTTCCCGACGAAAAAATTCCGAACAAAAATAGAAAATTCGAACGTCGGAAAAGGAAATCGTTGAGCCGGAACTTTATGAAAAGGCCGGTAGACGTGGAAGACCCTATTGATATAGGGGCAAACTGGTACGGAAGTCTGCACGCGACCGATATTCATCCGTGAAAAGTATTACCGCTAACGTCAGGGCCGGAAGAGAAAGTCGCTAAAGAGGGTCTGGACCAGTGTAATCAAAAAGCACGAATCTGCGCGGTCCTCGTCTTGGCGGTGGGAAGATTGAGAGGCAGGGCCTGAGACAAGGAAAAGGGGAAACATCAAAAAAGAAAGAGGATCCAGGTATCACTGCAATCTTAACGGAAATAAGAAAAGACCGCTAGTCTTTTCCTCACCAGATAAGGACGGTATCCTCGCCGACTGGGAAACGCCCAGGAAAGACTTCTATAGTAAATCAATGGAAACATTAAAAAAGCAAGTTCAATTGGAATTGGGAGGGCACAACAGGAGAGTACAGGGCTTAAGAGGAGATTGTGCGGAAAAAAACCGCTTCTCGGGATAAAAGTAGGCGACCTGGGCGAATGGGGGGGGGCTTCCAGAGCACAGCAAGGAGGAAAGAGAGGATGGAGGTTCTTTTCCGTTGGGGGGACTGGTGAGTTGAGTAGTGGCGAATTCGTGTAAAAATCCTGGATGAGGGTTTTGGGCAGAACTAATCCTCACGGAGGGCTAAACGAGGGAGAAGGAAGCAGGGGGGCCCCTATCTCGCACGTCTGCTAAACCCAAAGAAAAATAAATGTAGTTTGACTTCAAAAGGGACTCTATATCGAGCACTAGAGGAAGAGATATGGGAGATAACGATCCAAGTTCGGCGTATAGGGTCTTGGTCATTCTCGAATGTAGGCTTGATCACGTTTCAGAAGTGAACGTTAAGCAGAGAAAAAAAAAAAGGAAAAAAGAGGAGAGAGAGAGATCCTACTTCAATAACCTAAAGACTCCTCTTCCAGTCCAGAGAACGGACAAGATCGCAAAAGGCTAGGTATAAGAGATTCCATCTCTCCTCAATGCTCAAGATCGCGAGAAGAAGTGACTTTAGAATCGAGACACCCAAGCCGGAGGAAGAAAGGGGGTTACAGATGGCATCGTTATACTAGACACACAATTATGCTTCAAGCCTAACAGCGGGGAGGGGAAGGGAAGGGGAAAAAAGCAACAATACCACAAGAAAAAAAAAGAAGGGACGAAAAGGGAAAATGAGACATAGAACTCAATACCTCAAAAAGTAGAAACTAGCGAAAAAACAATGGATAGAATCGAAGGAGGAGAATATTTTACGACCAGAAGCGGAGGAAGAATAATCGTTCAACGAAGCGAAGTTGGTGTGAAAAGAAGCAGGGCCCCGGACCGGGGGAAAGAAAGTGAGAATTGCGGTCATAGACAGAAAAATTGGTCGTCAAAGGAGGCGGGGAGTACACGTTCGGCCTTGGGGATACAGAGAGAGTTAGGGGCGGCGTCAGGGAAGAAGGGGACCTTATGCGAAAAGGGGGGGGTGGGAGTGAGGAAGCAAACCGGACGGAATTTTTATCACTATGAAAAGAAGACGAGGACCCGGCCGAGGGACCTCTCGGGGGTCTAGACCGGCGCAAGGGGGGGGGTCCTGGAGGTCTTCCTAAGAAAATCAACGAGAGTAAAGATAAAGTGTGATTTAGGAGTGATCGACGGGATGTAAACGGCTTCATTTCAACATAGGAAAAGACGACAATCGGGAATCAAACTACATAGGTTAAACGGGAACAGCATGAGCCGAATGGAAAAAGAGGTCGGGGTCCGCTATGGGCATATAGTGAGGTCGAAGGGAGGGAGGGAAAAGAACCTCTCCACATTCCCAACCGGGCGCTTGAAACGAAAAAAAGGGAGGCGAACCACGGGCTTAGGACCAACGGACTGTCCAAATAGCCTCGAAAAGGGGTGGGCAAATGGAATTAGGGAAAAGGCGGAGGGCCCTTACAGATAGGAACAGGGGGGACTGATACGGACTGAATTATGAAGGCAGATTCCGTAAGACATCAAAGGTCACCGATCGGCCAACCCTCCTAGGCAGCCTTTTAGTAGGGGATGCCTCCTACTGGGCAGGATCTCTCAGGGTCTAACGGGGTGGAGGGGAAAGGGGGTCTGTTCCTCTTTGTGGGAAAAACTGGGCGGGGGGAAACAAGGGAGGGGATACCTAGCCTTTTTCCCGTTCCGTGCAGGAGAGGGGGGAAGGCAAAAGAGACAAAGCTCATTTCGCCTCCTAAAGAGAGAAAGAGGGAGTTCAGGTCCGCGGGAAAAAGCCATGAGTACTCAAAACAAGGAGGGTCGGGCAAGGGATTAACAGGTCTTTCAACAAAGGGGAAACCGCACTGTGAAAGGAAGCCCAGATAGAAAACAATCGAACAATGACGGCAACCACGAAGGGAAACGCACCGAGCAGTTTGAGGGGGAGTCAGGAAAGTACCGGAGTTAAAGTTCAAATTCGTACCAGATTCCTGGGGAATAAAGGAGGGGATATGAAAAAGGAAGAGGTGGGCAAACGGCAGGAGGAGCCAGAAGGACACCAGAAAAAAAAAGAAAAACTCAATCATGGCGGGTTCATAACTGAAGCTCATTCATTTTCAGTACCCGTAAACGCAGGGAAAGCCGCCTAAAGTGTAGCTAAAAGAGAGGAAAGACATGCTGGAGGAAGGATCTAAGGAACTCCTAATGCGATGTGGGGGAGGGAGGGCGGCAAAAACATTCACTAACGGGGGTAAAGAAGTCCGCCAAGGTATCGAAAACGACTTAGAGACTTAGAAGGGCTCGCCCCAGAACAGAACAGACCACCCCTAAAGCCGGAAAGGATCTTCCAGATTTCCTCCAAAGGACGGACCGTCACTGGTGAACCGGGGTTAGGGGATCTCTAGGAGGGAGAGGGGTCACGTAACTGATCACAAAAAGACGAATGAAGCAACCTACCTTAGTGAAGCGTGAAATTACGGAGAACAACCAATATCTTCTTGGCATCTGGATCGAGGTGCCGAAAAGTGGGAAGTTTTTCTAACACAACAGGGACGCGACCCCGGACGTCAGTCCTTTCTTTTTAGTGAATCACGTCTTTCTGGAGACGAGGGAAAAGTAGCTGACGTCACGTGTAGGAGTCATCAGCAAGGAATGACAAACCTCTAAAGGTGATGGTCACTAAAGGGGAAGGAATGCATATCTCATCAAGCTCTTGAGGTTCGAAGTGAGGAATAAAAGAAAAAAAATTTTGTCCTAATTACCAAAAAAAGGAAGGAGGGACTGCTGAGGAATATGGGGAAAATGTGCGAAAGGGTAACGGAGCTCCTCCTGAGAAGAAGGGCCAAATCAGAGGGAAATCCTAATAGAGGACGGTAAACCACCGTCTCAATAGTGAGAGAGCCTCTGGGTGAACGGGAGACCTTAAGAAAAACGAAAAAGAGAGGGGACTCCGCGAGAGTTGTCTGCAGATTCTGGAACAGAAAAAATATTAAAGCCCTTAGGTCTTCCACTCAGGTTTCACTTCTTAAAACTTGATCGCATTATCTGCTAGGGGGGGGGATAAGGGAAG
>Ga0179591_1219179_pt1 | contig 13638 bp, 10 predicted proteins | sample CZOMad2_1_08_16f_FD_182891 | JGI IMG/M metagenome (GOLD analysis project Ga0179591, IMG submission 182891) | Vadose zone soil fungal communities from Angelo Coast Range Reserve, California, USA - CZOMad2_1_08_16fungal (PacBio error correction) | ecosystem: Environmental > Terrestrial > Soil >...
AGCGCTCGCTCGAGAATTTAATCAGATAACGCAGGAAAACGACTTTCACGCTGAAGACGGGTCGACACTATCGGCGTGGTCTGGTAAGCTCCTACGTCTGTCAACCAGCCCAAGACGGGGTAGATGGGGTTAAAGGAAAAGGGAGAGAAAGACAGGGTTGCGAACAAAAGGATCGGGGGAGGCGACGGGAGCCCAACCAGGAAGGGAAGCGACCACTCCCCCCCGCCACCTAACCCCCAAACCGGGACCAGGGTGGAGACCTACCTCGCGCAAAAAAAAACCAGTCACTGGCGGGGAAACTGAAAGAACCGGAGACAAGTCTAAAGAACCTCAAAGTCTCCCTGAATCCGTGGCGCGAGCTGGGACGGGAAAAAAAAGAACGAGAACGAAACCTCCATTGGACTAACGCGGAAGGTCAAGAGGTCAAAAATGGTAAATGATGTCCCCTTGACTGGCAAACGTACCAGGGAGGGGAAACCATTGTAAAACCTCGACACCAGATGGAAGAGACGGGAATAACAGTAACGGGAAATTTTTCCACCTCTTGGTGCAGCTGACAAGGGGAGGGAAGCGCCCAAAAAAGTGCCGCAGGGGACTACACTGAGCAGAAGGGACTACGCCCTACTCGAACCGCTTGGTCCCATGACCGGGACCATCAAGCCCAAAATGCGATTCTGTGGGTCCTCACCGACAAGAAAAGCAAAAAGGACAACGCTAGGGCTTGCACGGAGCGTACTAACGGGTTCCTCTGCCTTTATCCACCGAAAAGGGAAAATTCAACGAAAAAAAGCCCCTCCGCGAAAAAGGTCAATCTTCAAAAAAAACTGGGAGAAGGGTAAGTCAATCCTGAGGGGAGTGGAATCTGCCGGCCAAAAACATCTCAAAATCGTCAGAAAAAGGGGAGATGGCAAAGGAGAAAAAAAGAGGGGATGGGGAAGAAATACGGGCAGGGGGGGGGGAGAGGGGACAAAGGTTCGTTTCCGACGGACTCATAGGGGGTCACTTCCCCCGGAGGACGTTAACACCCCTTCCGAGGGCATGGCGGGAACAGGAGGAAGGTGTGCGACCAAGGGAAACCTTCCTCGATCTGCGGCTCGCCGATGTATCTCTTCCCCGAAATAGGATAACCCTCCTGATAAGGGGTCTCACTCCCGACCATACCTCCTAAGAATTCGGGCTCCCCAAAAAAAACGAATAGGGGAGGGGAACCGCGGGGGGAGGAAGAATTCCTGAGAAACTCGAAAAAGGGATCATAGCCGGGGGGGGGGGAGAGGCGACGACGTTCCTCATAAGTCGAGCGCAACCCGTTCGCCTTTATTATCAACTAGGGGCCCCAAAACAAAACGAAAAGAATCAGGTCAACAAAGAGCGTGTACAATTACAAGAGGAAGGAACGGCCGACTGAACCTTTATACTTCCTCAGAGATCAAACGACTGCTGCAGAAAGAAAAGGACAAGGTCCTACGAAACCGGAGAGGGCGAAAAGGGACGATCAACACCAGACAAGTGCTGAGGAGTGATCTGGCAAAAAACGCTCGTTCGGCTTCAAAAAATCGACAGGCGAGCAAGGATTCCGATGGGCTTTCTATACTAAACTCATCGACGTGAGAATCGGGCATCGAGGCCCGAAAATGAATTGGAAAATTGACGTCAGCGAGGCGAAGAGATGCTAAATCAATTCTCGATTTGGATCAGCAAGGGGGGGAGCATAGTGTTCTGAAAGACGGGGTTTGGTGGTCAGCGACCTAGATCCAAGCGGGTGACACAGGGTTTCAAGAGTTCGACCCCTGACCGGGTGCGTGGGCGGAGTCCACGGGGGGTCCTTGAGCAGAACAGTAGGAAACAGAGGGGACGGACCGACGCCGTCAGGAGCTTGTTAGCCCTGCGACTCGCCTGTCCTTGCGGTTGCCGGGGTGGGGGGATAACTCCAAAGGAAAAAGAAAAAGATCCTCGACCGGACATCTGGCAAGTCCTTGATCATCTATCTTAGACAAGAGACGCAAAGCGTTACAGTAATGAAAAAAAGGACGTCCCCGAGACAAAGAGGAATCGCTCACTCATAAACGCATGGAGGGCAGAAAATCTCTGCACATAGATACTACCTGTTCTGCATCATCGATACTTGATGTATAGAGAGTGTATCCTACAACCCAGAGGAACGAAAACGTAGAAGAGCTGGAAAAACGGAAAACGAAAAGGGGGGGTAGCGGAAAAAATCAGCAGGATCGAAAAGATCTGCCTAACCGTCTCTCCTATGGAATTCGTGAACGAGGCGAGGGGAAAAAAAACTTACTTGGGTAGGGAAAGAGAGATAGCGGGGGACCGCTCGAAGAGTCTAGACGTTAGGGGAAGAGATAGGAAGAAAGATCGCCCGCGCGCTACCTCTCTCGGCTAGGGAAGCAAAGACGCGAAAGGCGAAAGGGGGGAAGGTTTGTGTTCAAGAAAAAAAAAACGGGCAGGGCCTCACTGCATCTCTTGAGCTGCTAATTGACAGGAGACATCAGCGTTCGTAGAGGGTTCAAAAAATGCGAAAGGAGGAAAAAGGGGAGGCCTTGAGAGAACCGGAGAGGAAGGTAAGGTCCCGGAGGTGGATGAAAGGAGAGAGGAGACAGAGGGAACTTGCAATGTCCACCGAGTAGAGAGGTCGAAGATCAGAAGGTAGAAGAGGACTAAGTCCGACAAGAAACCAGACTTAATTATCTGTGAGACCAGCGCAGCTCCGTCTTTCTGCCTGACTCTCCACACTCAACGAATCGTGGTAAAAAAAAAAAAGAAAAACTCTGAGAAGGGGACTAAGACAAGCACAAAAAAACGGTAAGGGGGGCATAAAGCTAACCTGGACCGAGCGATTAATTGGGAGAACGCCGGCAAAGAAAAATGGTCAAACAGTAGGGACATGACTCGATAGATCGCAAGCCTAGGGAATGAGATGAAGAGAAGGAAAAAGGAGGGACATGAAGGGAGTCGTTCCAGCGCTACAGAGCTCACTTCGTGAGCGGCAAGAAGATCCAGCTAGGGAATCGAAAAAAAAAGAAAGGAAAGGAATAATACGTCTAGGGTAACGGTATCACTACTCTCAGGGGGGGGGTAGCGGCAAAGAAGAAAGGAGTCAAGAGAAAAGGGCAAAGAAGTAGCTCAATAAGGGAGTTCTGAAGGGAAAGAAGTAAGGGAGATGCCTCGAACCCGTAAGGTGCGTACCAGAATACTCTTTTAACTTTGACCACGATCTGAGGTGGTTTACGATGATGTCGTGTGGGCAGGGCGGACAGAGATACATCCCGCGAACGGGGGGGATGACTGCGGTCTTTCTTAAGGTTTACTATTCGATTCGGCTCTGAAGCCCTAGCTGCTGACTATTCCGGAGGGGAGAGGAAAAAAGAAAGCTGGAGAGAGAGGGAGAGTAAAAAAGAAAACTGCGGTTCAGAAAGAGACAAGAGAAAGAGAGAAACTCAAAAAGGTTAATAATCCCTGATATATCGTCGGCTCGATGAAGGTCTCGATTAGAAAAGGTGGAAAAGGAATAAAACACATGAAAGAGACGGGGACCCTCAGAAGGTTTTAGTAGAGATCGTCGAGAGGAAACAAACGAGTCCAGAAACTATAAACAGACTTATTATTCTCCCGCTCTAGGGCGTCCATCCACTTGTTTCCGATGTAGATGCCCACTGAAGCACGGAAACGAATAGGGGGGAAGCTGGAAAGAAGTCGGGACGAGTCGCAAAAAAAGAAGGAAAAAGGTAGGAGGGGAAAAGCGGGAGACCCCTCAGAGTCTGACGTGAAGGTTACGATGACACAGGTCCGAATAAGGTGAAAGAGGACCTGTCAATGGGACGTGGGCGGAGAGGAGAGTGGGAAGGAAGAATACGGACATTCTCTCCGGCTGAAGGATGTTTTCCCGAGGAAAACCGAGAGGAGGAGAACATGAGAGCTAGGAACCGGGGGAATAACGAAATGGAGGTTCGAGAATCTCCAGGGAAGAGAAAAGGGGCTCCCCAAAGGGGGGGGTTACCACGTTCCTTTCCCCTGATCAAGGTCCAATTTGTATTCCGATGGGAAAAAAAGGGGGCCGTGAAGGGAAAAAAAGCCAAAAGACAGAATGAGGCAGGGGGTAGAGAACTGGACGCCGTCACGCCTTTGAGGGGGAAGTATCTTATAGGGTAGTCACGAAAATCCAGAGAGAGTACGATCAGGGGGGAATGGGGAGAGAAAGTGAAGGGGTCGAAGCGTCCGAAGCAAGAAACCTTCGGTTCGTTGCGGGATCTTTCTGGTCTTCCAAGGACCGGAGGGTGCGTCTTCCGGCGGGGAGGGGGAAGGAGCACCTCCTTTGTGGGCATCGATGAAAGACCTGTAGGGAGACAAAGGGAGAGGATCAGAGGGGGATACCCATTCCTCGTTGGCAGGGTCCCCTTTGTTCCCTTGGAAAGATAATGCGCTTTAACGAGAACGCGTCGTGTCGAACAAAGAAAAATAAGGAAAGAAAGATGGGGAAAGGGAGGATAGTGAAAAACTCGAGTCGAGATCAGAAAAACAACAAGGGGGGGGGGGAGAGGGAAAGAGAGGAATCCTGGGGGCTCCGCCTCGGAGGGACAGTTCACTATCCGCTGACCAGACTGGTCTTTAAGAGGTCCAGGGAAGAACGAAAGAAGGGAAGTCGGGGAGGAAGGGGTAAGCGAAAGGTCTGGTTCCTGAAAAAGGGAAAGAAGAGAGGGGGAATCGATCGACGGCGCATACTGTGTTGAGGGAACCCGTTATCAAGTTATACTTGGCATAACTTCTCCCAACATGCTGAGCGAAAAGCCAAGGAAGAAAATCCAACAAAAAAAAGGTTACGTAACGCCAGCCGGCACAAAAGCCCTCCGAGGGAGGTAACGCGGGAGACTGGCAAAAGATACAAGCATTCGAGCCACCTACAGGCAAAAAGTGAAGTGACTCCTAAGGTGTACTCTACGTACCATTCAGCACTCTCCTCTACCTACCGCGAACGGCCTTCCAGGTCAATTCACGAGAGAGGACCCTGGACTTCCCCAGAGGACCAAGAAAAAACCCAGTGATGGGGGAAACTCCGAATACCCCACTCGAGATGTCAGTGAAAGACAAGGGCAACCTTAGTTGGGGGCATGTTACTTGAAAGGCCTCGACTCTAAAGACCCGACGTCGGCTCATGCGAAAGGGGAAAAAAAACGTAACCTGGGAGAAGTAATGACCACCGAACGGGAAGCAGGTCGAGAAGTCAGTGACCGAAAAACCGCCGGTACGCCCTCAACAACTGCATTCTCTAGGCACGAACGGACTACACGTCTGAATATGTGCCTGAAAACGAGCAACTGGGGAGAAAGAAGGCCAAGAAGAAGGGGGTCAGCATCTCGAGCCCGGCCTCTTCCAAAAAAGACTGCGATCGGGAGGAGAGATTGTAAGGAAGCACGGCCTAAGATGGAAAAAAATCGAAAAAATGGGGATTGGCAGACCGCCCTCTACTTCTCAATCAGGGGAATCGGCGATGGAACAGGTTGCTTGAAAGGGAAAGAGCCTAAAGAAAAAACCGACGGCGGGAAAACCCAGGCCGAGGGCCGGGCTTGGAGAAAGAGAAACACTGTTGCGAACTCTAGACACGGTCCTATAAAAAAACGGCAAGAAGGTATGTATCTTACAAAAGACTCTGGAGCTCCACTCTATCGATTTCTCGCCGCCCTCCCCAGAAAAGCAACGAAGGAGGGAGTCCCGATCAAAAACCAGACGAGAAAAAAACTAGAAACTACCAGGCGCCCATCCAAAAATCACGCTCAAGAAGGAGAATTCCACCGTAATAGGGTCGTCTCCCTTAATCAAATGAAGTAGAAGTCTCAAAGTTCGCCGGGAATGCAACGAAGGGGGGGGGGGAGCTTGCCGGAAGAAACGAGTCAAACAAGCGAGAAAAGGTCCAAGGTAAAAACACAGTACTTACCGTCCGCTACTCCTTTAACGGCCATCTCCTCTCCTGAACGTTCTTCTCGACGAACGGAACAAGGTCGACGAGCGTCCCGTGAAAAGGTTAATAAAAGGAGGTAGGGGGGGGACAGCACAGACAAAGACGATGTTAACGGGGAGGAAGGTGAAAGAAACAAAACAGGCTCGTTCTTCTTCAAATCATCGTAGAGTCTCTCCGATGGGCTCCTAGCTGGATCTCGGAACAACTGAAGGGACGGGCGCGAGAGTCAAAAAAAGAAGGGCCGAGTGCCGAAAGGAGGAACCGGGGACATTAACTGAGAAGGGGTAATCTCGTTGAGGAATACTTCTCAATTGTCCCGCATCTTTGTCTATTGGAGGAACCAGGGAAAATGGATAGGACAAAGGGGGGGGAAATGGATCTCTCCCAGAACTGAAAGTGCGATTGCGAGTCTGGAAACTAAGAACAGTCCTGTTACGAAAAGAAGAGGGGGAGGAAGCGGAACGAACTGACGCGGGGGACTAGGGGTCCGCTGGGGGCTTTGCACGCCCCGCTACAGGGAAAGAGGCTGGGACGTAAGTGGATGGGATAAAAGCATGAGGAAAGGAGACCAAAGCTCCTCTACTCGTTTTACCCATCTTCCGACGTGCTACGCGAGCTAAATTCAAGAAAAAAAGACAGCCGCAATTAAGGAAGACTCCCATGGCCAGAGCAGCTCTCCCCACCCGCGCACTTCTGCCCTGAGTAGGAGGTGGCCTTGAACTAATCGGAAAAAGAGAGAGAGGACTTTCACTTCTGAATCAATCGAATTGAGGAAGAGGATGGGGGAAGTACAAAACCCTCTCTCTCCTCCTCTCCGTTCTCTCTAAACCCGTCGAAAAACTGGGTCCGCAACGGAGGAAGGATCCAGGAGAACCAGGTTCTCCGAAGGGAGGAAAGATTATAACACAAAAAAAAGAGGGATTAGGGAAAAAGGAAGAGCATACCTCTGATCAAAGAGTCTATAAGTCGATCAGATCTGTAGTTCAATCTCGAGCCAAGCCGGAAACTCGAGCGAAGGAAAAAAAAAAGGTGTGGGGGTGTGGGGGGGGGGGTGGGGGGTTGTTTGGTTTCGGGTGTGTGTGGGGGGGGGGGGTTGTGGGGGGGTGGGGGCGGTGTTGGGTGTTGGTGGTTTGTGGGGTCCAAAGCTTCGACGAGGGGGTGAGAGATCCCAACCCCAAAACAAAACAAAAACAAAAAAAAAAAAACACAAAAAAAAACAAACAAAAAAAAAACACAAGGGGAAACACCCAAAATAAAGATCCATAAGCTTGATTAACGGAATCCATGAGAGTTGCGATCTTGATCCATAGATTGTTATTCTCAGCTCGACAGTCTCTGCCCTCTCAGGACGTCCTTTCCTCGGCGGCTATTGGCCTCTCGCGAGAGGTGCAAGTCCAAAGATATAGGATAAGCCGGAGCACTCGTGTCCTTAATGATCGAATCCGAAAATAAGATTACCTTCTCGAGGCGGTCTCCAGCCCGCGGGAAGACTAAACCTCCGAAAAATCTCGAGATTAACGAGGACACGCTGGATAAAGGGGACTCGACATCTCACTCAAGGTCAGGGGGAAATCTCCCCCTTTAAGAGAGATTATACAAGAATATGCCAGACAATAGCGACAAGGGCCAGAAGGGCAAAGGCTAAAAAGAAAGGGAAGGAGGTAATAAGAAAGGTCGCAACGAAAGCGGCGGCAAAAGAAATCTCCCGATCTGGAACTTCTGAATGGAAAAGGTCCTAGATCAAAGCATGGGAATCGGACTAAGTGCGATGAGACTAATCGCAGGAACAGAAAAGCTCTTGCGGGGCTATCTCAGACTCGAGAACTTGCCTACGTGCCGAAGGGAGAAAATGGGGGAAAAGGTTCTAAAGGTCCGGACGTGCGGATAGAGAGGGGCTTCTCCACTGTCTTAGGCGACGGTAATTTACAGGTTGGAACTAGGAAAAGTGAGTGGCGTGTAGCTTATGATTTGGGAAAAAGCAACAAAGAAGTTGAGAAAAAAAAAAAACTGGTTTTCGCTAGACTGGTAGTAAAGGTTACTAGCGTCTTCGAGGGGGAGGGGGGGATCCCGAAGAATCAGTGAGCGACTGGGGGAGGGAGCGGAAAGCAGGAGAGGGGAGGAGGGAAAGAAGCAAAAAAAAAAAAAGGAGGTCGTGAGGGGTAATGAGTTGGATATACACTCGATCAGAGACCTCGTTCTGGGACTCTCACCTCTTCTGAAGCGCTCGATGACTATCAAGGTAGAAAAATGGGTAACTCCAAAAAAACATGCCCTCGCTGTGCCAGAAAAGGACGCACTTTTCTTGCGGAAGGAAAACGAAAAAAAAAGGGAATCAGCCCGAATAAAAGGAAAAAGGCGAGGTCTCACCCCGAACAGAAGGGGGTCAACGTCTGTGTTTACGACCTTCAACGATGAAGGAAAAGATCAGAACAAAAGAAGAAGGGGAGGAGAAGAAGACCCCTGGAAATAGAGGGCAGAAAACACGGTAGGGAATAAACGAAAAGACAGGTTTCTGGTAAGTCTCTTGCACTCTCTCCTGTCCGTTGTTGATAGTAAATCAAGGGAAAATAACGGAAGAACTTCTGAAGAAGGGGGAAGGGTAATGGAAAAATCTGTTCGGAAGTCGTAGTACCATTTCTTACGCGTAAGCCCGACGTCAACAATCCTGTAGGGAGAGCCGAGAGGAAGAGGGGGCACCCCGGGGACAAGGGTTACCACAAAAGGGAAGAAAAGAACGATGAAGAGGGTGGGATCGGGTTCCAAAATGGTAAGAAGTGGACGTCGGCAGAGCCCGGGTCTTCCTTCTTCGTGAATGCTAACTGACTCCTTCGCCTGGAGGTTCGAGGAGCGGGTAGCTTGGGGAGGAGCGGCAACTCAAACGGGTGAAAAGGGGGAGTTGGAGGGGAAAGGGCCGAAATGAGAAGGGGGTAAAAGGTCTCTGGCACAATACCCCTTCTTTTAGTTGGAGGTCTCGTTCTTCTTCCCCTGACCGGGCAGGGGACGTCTTGGCCTCTGGTTCGTGGTCTCGAAGGTCTGCAAGTATGGGGAGTCAAGGAGCACGAAGGGGAACTCCAAGCTTTGTTCAACCTTAAATGCGAGGCGGACTAAAGAGGTGACCCCCATCGAGTCAAATAGGGAACGTGTTTCACGGCCTGTATTGACGAGTTATCTCTAACTCTAGATTGTATAAGCAGTAGGTCCATCCGTGCAAACACCGTACTGGAAGAGGAAGGAAAAAGGGGACTCTGATGAAGCGGGATCGGGAACTACAGAGAAACGGCGAAGTAAGCAAGATCAGAGACGGAGACGAGAAAGTCAAATCCACTTCCAAAAGGGCTTCAATCAAACGTCAAGGGGCCGACTGGCTCGAACAGAGACGTTCGAGCTTACGAGCATACGTGGAAGGAAAAGGGAAGGAAAAAAGGGGACCTGAGAAGAGAAATACCATCGGGAAGAGAAAGGGGGGGATCCAGGAACTGAGACAGTGAAACCAGTCGGTAGCGGAACACGGCCCCCTCCTTCACATATAAGGACCGGAGACATGCCCGTGGCAAGAAGAAACCAAAAAAAACCGAAAAGGTAAAAAAAAAAAAAACAAGCGATCTAATCGCCCTTCCTGAAACTCTCACGGATACTTCTCCTATCTGGCCGTGCGACGAAAAAATCTACACGCCGAAACGACCTCCATCGAAAGGGAAGGGACAATGAAAGAAGGGAAAACTTTAGCTGGACAGAAGTAAAAAATCGCAACCCAGGGCGTAAACTGAGAATACACCTCACTGGATCGTGATCCGGTGACATTGCCGGTGGTGAAATCTTTGGAATAGAGTACGGGAAATCGAAACTGGATGGCCGCCGGGGTCCTAACTAGAGAAATGGTAAAAACTACCTCAGGGAAACCTGACTTGGGGGTGAAGTAGTCAAAACCCCATGACCTTGCAAAAAAGCAGAGACGGGAATGGGGGTCACAGGAATTGCCTCACCTCATTAGAGGGAAAACTAAAACCCGGAAAAGGGCAAAGGGGTTTGTCAGTCGAGCGGACGAACTTCCTTACTCGTGCCCCTGAAAGAACCCGAACAAGGGTGAAAGGAAAAGGGACACATAATAAAAAGGGGGAAAAGGAGCCGAAGAAGGCCTCAGTAAAAGAACTTCAGGATAACGGGGTCAAGCTTCTATCGGTGACATTGGGAATGCGCCTGGCAGACTCAAAAGCTAAAGTGGGGTTCTGTGATCAACCACGGCAACGGTAATCAAAGAGGGGAGTATAGACGAGGGGAACGGGCGGAGGTCAGTCGTACCTCAGCGGAGTACTCACCCTACGGCACGTTCACACACCCCCGGCCCGGAATTGCATGTGCGCGTTCGTCGGATACACCGTTTTGGACGAGAAAAGGAACTCGAGAAAAGCGCCGCGGATCTGAACCATAGACTCTCAGGAGAGGTCTCACCGAACTACATAAAGCCGACGAAGCCCGGGAGGCTGTCCCGCTCACCAGACTACGAGAAAGGGCAAAAAATCGAAGACACGAGGGGGCAAATCGGAAGAACTCTCGAACGAGGCTCGCCAGACAGGAGATTCCCTTCATAAAGAAGCAGAAAGTGGACCTTCGCCGTGAAGTGAAAGGAAGGGCCGCGCGGGCAAAACATACTTAAACAACATCAAACGAAAAAGACAAAACGGGAACTGCCTCAAAAGACCTTAGACGGTCCGCCCCTCTACGACTTCCGTATAGAAAGAAGGGAACCTCGCTGATCCCGGCAAGAGGAGGGATACGCTCTAAAAATCGTCAAGATCTTAAAGGGGATCTGGAAAAGCTCAGTTCGAATCAAAACATCAAGGCGGCCATATCTGGTATCTCTTCCCAGCTCATTGAGCTTTAAAAAAGGGACGGCCGGCAACCCTGTGAAGAACCTGTGAACGAAGCGCGCTAAAATAGGCGGGAGAGCCTTCGCGGGGGGACCTGCCGCGGGTGCATTCTATGTCTTCCTCTGGTGAAGGTCACCTATATCCTAAGGTCCGGGGAGGGAACTACCACAGAAGGCGATTTGGGGAAGAGGGTCGAAGAGTGGAACTTTCTGAGAACCTTATCGGCGGAATGCCGGAAGAGGTACGGCGAAAAAGGGAGCAAGGGGGGTAAAGTCATACATAAAAAGGACCTGCGGTGCCTCGTTATTATCTTGTCATGAGACATGGGGGAAGGACGAGGCTCAGGAAGCCAGCGATCGTTTACAAATCTGCCAGGGCCGGGGGGAAACGTTAACTAGATAGCGGGAGGGATCAGAGACGACGGGTTAAGGTACGTCCTAAAGAAGGCCCTGAGCCTCTCCGCCTCATCCTACCTTCGCATAGAAAGAAGAAGAGGAAAAAAGGAAGCAAAAAGAGTGCGTGCTAGACGGGAAGAAAGGAAAAAGACAACACCTCACGATAAGGGGGACCTCTCCTGTTCTCGAGAACCCAGGTCGCCGTCACGAGAAGGTAAGGAGAGAGAGCTAAGGAAGAGCGCAGGGGGAGGCTAGGAAAGGGAGGCGGGGGAGAAGAAGATCTCTCAAAAAAAGATTAGTATTAAAAAGGGAGTCCTGACCTCAAGAAATCTTCTATCCTGTTCAGCTCAGCTCTTAGGCACTATCTCCGCGAAAGCGGCAAAAAGAAGACGGCGAAGGGGCTGCCGAAGGGGAGACGACGGCGCGGGCTGTCTAGAAAAGAATCACGTCTCGCGGTTGGAAAAGGAGGAAAGTCCCTCTCACTAGCGTTTCTAGGATTGGGCCAAAATCTCATTATTATCGCGGCTGAATCTTGCATAGTTCCCGGCGAGGCGAGTAAACGCGGCCAGGGCTAAGGAAAAAACGGCAACGGGAAACTGGAAGATGGTCAAAACCGATCCAGTATGCTCCTCCGAGGGAATGCATAACATAAGGGAAAGCACGCCGTCAAAGGGGAGGGAAGAGAGTAAAATCGGGCCAGAGTCCTCGTCTCAGCTTCGAAGATCTACGACGCAAGAGACGTACAGAGAATGTAGAGGGGGGGATGGCATTAGGAAGGAAAGACGGTCACCCGTTCAGTTGGAAAGAAGGGGCATCCCCCTGGAAAGCGATATAAGTTGAGAAAAAGGAAAAAAAAAGAAGGAAAAAAGGGAGGAATCTCAGGGAAGCCGACGGAGGAAGGGAAAAGAAAAGTAGATAAGAAGGAAAAAGGGGAAGAAGACGCAACTATCTCCCGTCGATTATCTTTTCCTATATAAAATATTGAATCGGAGAAGGAGAGAGGGAAAGAAAGGCAACGAGATTCTAAGCTTTCGTCTAACAGAGACGCAGGGAATAAAAAAAAAGGAAAAGCGGGGTAGGTACCTTGTTACCAGTTTAGCATCCTACGTCGTATAGTGATAGGCTCTACTGAAGCGGAAAGGGGAAGGAAAGGTGAGGGACGAATCCTCGTGGGGATAGGGTTGTGGGGGGGAATCTAAAAAGCGTATAGACGCGACGGGGGAAGTTCGACTTGACTTGAGGTACGTTTCAGGCAGGTATTCTTCGCTTAGCCCTCGCGCTAGCGTGAGCTCCGACTCTTCCGCGGCCTCGTAAGTCAGAAAAAGGAAAAGGAGGAAAAAAGAACTAGCGGAAGGGGCTTGACTTGGAACCTCGTAGAGGAGCATCGAGGGGAAGAAAGCGGCCTCTCTCAGACTGTCTCCTATTTCGCACATTTATCCCAGAAAAGCAGGAAAGCGGCAGGTGGAACCGAAAAGGTGGCGAAAGAGGAATAATTAAACTCAAAAACGAACGCAGGAGAACGGATACAGAATGGAGTAATAATAAAGGGATGAAAAGAACATGGGTTCTCTCGGGTTGCGATGGAGGCAGATTCCCAGTACCCATAGAATCTTACCCTATCGGGCGAAACAAAAGCGAAAGAAAAAAGGCTAGGGAGAGCGACAAAGCTACGGGAAAGGGAAAGGACAAAGAGGAAAAGTTAATAACCGCTCAGCACGAGGCGCCTGTTCCGTTTGTTGCGGCGTCTCCGAGTAAGGAAGCAAGCAGAAATGTCGCCCGTCCGCCGGGGAAATCAGGGACCCAAAACAGGGAGAGTAGTAGAAAACCAGTGGAGGCTTATATCCCTCCGCTGAAAAAGTTCTGCTAGTCCCACAGTACTTAATATGCACCCCAGAGGGGTTAAAAACTTCGCAGAAAGACCAGATTGTATTCAAAGGGCAAAAAACGGAAAAGGTGAAAAAGGGGCACGGCAGACCTCTCCCGGCCAGCCTTCTTCTTGAATTCGACATTTCCTCCGTCAACGGGATGGAGATGGAGGTGGGGAGCTTGAAAAAAAAAGTCACAGATCGTGCGAGGCTCCGGAGGAGTGAGGACGGCTCCGGCGAGGTTCTATCTGCGGGCCGAGTTCACCCACCCCTTCGGTTAGGTATTCTGTGGGCGGCTGTCGCCGTGCGGGGAGCGGGCAGAGGGGCGGGGTCAACAGAAAAATTGGTGGGGTCCCGTCAAGGATCCCTGGAGGAAAAAAGGGGTGAGCCGTCAGGCGGAAACTCAGACGAGTTCCCCCAAGTCTCTTTGAGGGGACCTGGTTTACCTGCCATGAGGACTATGTACTCGCTACTTGTCTAAGCCCAAAAGCCAGACGAGAAAGAAAGTAACTGGGGAACGGATGGGGGGGGGAAGCGCAGCTGGG
>Ga0179591_1224118_pt1 | contig 13638 bp, 12 predicted proteins | sample CZOMad2_1_08_16f_FD_182891 | JGI IMG/M metagenome (GOLD analysis project Ga0179591, IMG submission 182891) | Vadose zone soil fungal communities from Angelo Coast Range Reserve, California, USA - CZOMad2_1_08_16fungal (PacBio error correction) | ecosystem: Environmental > Terrestrial > Soil >...
CCCTGGAGTTCAAGAGGCGCGTCAGGAATATGTCAGTGACGTTCATATCCTTCAATACTTACCTGGATGGAGGACTCAAGAGTGTAGCGGTCGTTGAGCGTGACTAAGTGAATAGAAAGCGAAACACCAGCCCTCGATTGTCTTGGCTACGTGAATTGATCGGGTTTCTTGGAACCTTGTCATAAAAACAGCTGTGTAAAGAGTCAAGGGGAAAATAACGTTCCTGAAACAAAGTGCTGACAGGCAAAGCGTGATTTTCCTTTAGGGGAATACTTAACTGGGGGGGGGGGAGTCAAGTGCCGGTTTCAATTCGTATCAGAGAATCTTTCAGGGGATGCGACGAAGGTCGAGTGAGGGGTGAGGGAATTGATCACAACTGTCGTGCAGAAAAACCCATAGTTGAGGAAAAAACGCACTTTTATTCCTCTCCATATTCTCGACCATTACCTATCTTTGGGGGGAGGCGGGGGTACATTTCGAGACGGATTTTGAGGCGGCCGGAAAGCACCTTCTGTGAACCGATGAAGATCGATCTGCTGCACACAGGTTATACCGGTGACAGACTCATTGCGCAAGCTTACAATGTAGCTCCCCGGCCTGAAGATAGCGGCGGGCCCTTTTTGCGAAACACAAAAACAGATCATCAGAAAAGAACGACGTCTCTAATAAAATTTGGGGGTGCGACAAATTTCCTGCTAACCCGATGTCGGGAATTGACTCCTGCGCGAGGGCGGTTAGACGGGTATCCGTCAAAAAAAGCTTTGTTCCCGGAATACAAATCCAAAGGGGGGGGAAAAGCCCAGCTCGATTTTAAGGACGCAAGGTTTCACGAGATGCACGCTCAGAAAGAACATTGGACCAAGCGAATCGCCAATGGAAGAATAAATGAACCGGAGTTGGTCGCCTAACAGTACATCGCCAAAGGAAACAGTGCTTTTCACAAGACAAGTTACGCTACTGCTGACGGGAAAAGTTAGAGATGGCCGACCGTCAGAATTTTCCACCCGGGAAATAACGCAATCTTCGCTGCAACGTCAAATGTCGTCAGCAAGGGCTCACAACGCGGCCGTTTACTTCCGGTGGGGAAGGACAAGGTTAAAGGAATACAAATCCTCATTGTCCCCAAGTCAAAAGCGGGGACGAGTGCCGAGGCGAAGGATTCCACCGCAAGGAAAGAAGCGCGCTTGGTAATTGGCGTCCAAGTCGAAGCTGCAGAACAAAGTCGGAGCAACATCTCGAGACAAACCCCAACACAGTCAAGGGGGGTTGCAGGAGCGGCGGGGAGGGGGAGGGGAATGATTTACGTTGGGGCCAGCAGTCCGTCAAGTCTGCGGACAAATTCATAATCGCGCGCGCCTCCACTGGGTTAGAAGGAGGATTCACGCTTGGGGCGCCAACAGCAACGTACAGGGCAGGCTGAGGCTAAGATGGCTGTAGTTCTGTCACACGGGGGGGCCAAGGGTTGGTTTGTCCGTAGGCAGAGAGGGGCCAGCAGGGCTTAAAAACAAAAAACTGTCCACCTCTGGTACAGTAAGGGGTTCAGGGGGGGTGTCTCTGAATACTTACTGCTGGTAGCGTCATGATAGAGGAAAACGGGGGGATCGCGTTCATCTCGCGTTCCCGTCTTACCAATAGTTGGGATATTGTATGTTGGCGGGTCTTTTTACATTCTTTCGCTTCTTATATGTTGGAAGTATGGACCCATTCGTGGTGCTTTTTCGGAGTTTTGTGTTTCTCCTATTCCATGTGGAAGGCGCCCCTACTTGGCTCTTTCCTCTTTCGTGCTGCTGGCAATGAATGTTCGCTCCGTTTTTGGTTGCTTGTGGCTACAAGTGTCGTCCTTGGTTCTCGGCCTCGGGACCGCTGCTGTCTCATAGAGTTATTCCCCCTTGAAGTCCGCCGTAGTAGATTTTCGGGTTTTGAGGGGTTATCAAAGGGGCAAACGGAGAGCACTCCCTCTTAACTCGAAAATCTCCTTCCCCGGATTTTTTTTTCATCGTTCACTTGTGTCCTCTAATCTTCGGGGGGAAATTTCCTTTTTTTCAATTCTAAACGAGAAGGACTCCGGTACATTTGAAACGGGTCAAATGGACTCTATTGTACCAAGCCTTGGCAAGGATGAACCGGTGGAATAGGCGGATTGTTGCAAAGGTCCTCTCATCGATTAAAAATCCTGACGCAGGCGAAAAAGAGAAACGGAATGGCTGACTCCGTGAGAAATTATCCGCCGACATAAAAAATTGTTACGTCTCCCGGGGTCTGAGGACGCCGTGTCACTGTCGGGTGGGATGGAAACCCAACTGCAGAGGTTGGAAAGTGAAAATTTGACGAGGAATCGTGCGACGAATCCCTTTCACAAAAGAAAGTCGCACGCGGGGGCCTCTACGTACCTGGAGCTTGAAAAAACAGAACTAGTCATCATAAAAGCGTCGATTTCTGTTGAGAAGGAGGGGCACTCGTGCTGTGGGCGCTATAGGCCGCGAAAAGAGTAAAAGATCATCAAGTGGGACGGTCTTCCTCCAACAGAGAGGGCCATGTAACGCCCGGTGCAAAGAAGTCGCCTTCGTTGACTAATTTCGTGGACATTTTGGAAATGAATGTACCGGGGGCCTCTTCGTCAGTCGCCGGGTCGGAGATTGAGGGAGTTCATGGGAGTTTCTTGGGCTAGATTAGCTCGTAATAAACGCGCAAAGAAAAGCTTTTGGTCGGGACCACACTATGTCCACGTATAGGGAAGAGACTGGAATATTTGCAGGGGGGTAAGGTGGTAAAAAATAAAAATCCTTCAAGCGCGTTGTGGGCGTCAACCTGCCTACAAACAGTTGGGGAGTTACGACAGTCCGCTTGATTGTAAAAAGGAAAAAGTCAAAAAATACTGCTAAATGAACTAACTCCTATAGTATGAGCAAAAAGGGAACAAAAAACTAAACGTTGCGACCGACACTCGGATTATTAACATACGCGAACCTAGTAAAGAAGACTTAGTGGTCCCGGCTATGAGGTGACGACTATTGTCAAGCCGATCCTGTCGTAATGGAAGAAAGTCCTGTAGGGGGGAAAGGTGAGCGTGGTAAGGCATCAATAAAGAAATGCAAGAGGCATCGAATCGTGAAAGAAGGGTGGCCTATTACATTTAACACTAAGGAGACACAGCACAAAGTTTAATTGGCGCCGAGCGGACATGCCTGAAACCTGGGCTCGTAAAAAAATCTAATTTTGGTCACTTCGCGGCGCGGTACGATCCCTTTCGTCTTTTCGCATTGGGTCCGGGGGCATTCTAAAAAACGTAACTTCCCTTGCAATTAAGAATGTGGAGGGGGTGAGATATTTCTCCAAACGACGGTGTGGGGACTTGCCAAAGGTTCACGACAGCCTCCGTACCTACCGTTAGCGAGGTCGGGGTAGGACAGACCCTAGAGAACAAAGAAAAGCCTGACCATCAATATGTTGAACGCCCGTTAACGAGACGCCCGTCCTTTAAAGACCTAGTCATGCCTGGTCCCTGTTCCAGGAGTCTACATCTACCTGACTAATTGACAAGAAGAGTACTACGTCCCTGTATGGAAATACAGGGAAACTGATAAGAACAAAGAGGGGTTTGGTCAAAAACCAAGTTGCAAACATCTTTAAGTAGGTGACATACTCACACGAAAAAGTTCCAAATCGACAACGACTAATTTCTCTAGACTTTGGGAATTTCTGCCGACACCCTTTGGACTGTCTTGCTTCGAAATGGGATCAATAATTTGCTGCCCTCCCGTCGCGGTAGTCACACTATCCTAAAAGCCGTTACGACTGGGGAGCAAACTTTCGAAAAAAGGAAACCTGCTGGCCCGAGTGAGCTATGAAGAAGTGCGAAAACAGACCTGGCGGTATCGCTTTTAGTTCCTAACCCCGTCGGTGTACCTTCCTTTAACATTGTGCGCGTCCGTGGCAATTCGTTTAAGCCAGCCGGATTTCTTTCCCCGAGCAAAGGTGTTGGAGATTGGACTATGCAAGTTAAAAAAACCCTTTTCTAGTCCCCGTTCAAAGACCGTAGAAAGAAAAGCCAAAAGTGACCTTGAAAAAAGTGGGGAGGGCAGGTTGGTGGTGGAAGGTCCGTATTACTCTCATAACTGTCCGGGCCTTTCTATCCTCAAACACGGGGCCGGAACACTCGGCGGGGTTTCGGTAGGTGGAACCACGTCGAGGAGACCGTCTTAATATGGGCTTCGTGCGGATTAAAAGGAGCAAACTGGGGCTATAACAGAATTTCATGGTTCTGGTGCTCGGGAGTGCCTGCGTCGCGCCCTGGGGCGGGGGTGAATCCCTTTGTGTTTCTTTCCCAGAAATGGAGGTTCACATCAAACACTCCTCCGCTGCGCGGATCCTGCACGGTCTTCATAGGCTGTCCTCAGCGAAGGCAGCAAGCATTCCAAAACATCGGATCCTTACCATTACGGGGGGTATAACGGACCGCCAAAAAAAATCAGGTAGCATGGTGCCTCGGACAAGGTCACACAGAGGAGTCATTGCCTCAGATGTGGGACTGTTGTCCGGGTGGAAAGGTACCGTATCAGCCAAATTTCAAATCCTAACCAGACAGCCACACACTGACTGGGAAGAACGAGTGCATGAGTACGAGAGCGTTTGCCAGTCGTAATGGGGCTTTGTGTTTTTCTGTCAAGGGGGGAACAATTTTAAATGTCGGGTCCCCTTGCCTTAGGAAAGGAATCCTTCATCCTGTCCCGAAAGGTGTCCTGGTTAAAGATGAGGCTTTTGACCAAAGACCGAGGAACATCGGATGTTACCCGGGAGACCTCTGATTGAGGAATCGTTTTCCATTTGTGGCAGGAGAAACGTCTACTAATTTTTGGGGGAGAATCGTGTGGTGCTTGGAAATAAGCTCAAGACCTTGGCTCAGTGACGAGCAATTGGCTGTATTCTAAAAAATCATATATCCGATACCACTGCGAAAGAGTCAGAAAAGATCGTTGCCCTCTGTACGAAGGTGCTCCCAAATCAGTCCGCACCCTGTTAAGGTACGTACGACTCTCTCGTTCTGAAGGGTTTGTTGTCTATAAAAGGCCGGGAGATAAAATCCTCCAACTGGTCGGGGTTGCCACCGAACGTTTTCATGAATCATATGAATGAGCTCGTCTTCTCCAAGGGGGAAACGAGAGACAACACATCAAGAAGGTAAACGCGGGGAAAATAGGGAGGTTTCCCCCACAAAGTTCGCTTTTCAGGGGAGGGGAGATTGTGGTCTTGCTTTACAATAGTGACATACCGGGTCATGCACTCGAAACTTTAATGCGGGAACTAAGCGCCCCTGGAAAAGGAGCGGGGAAAAGATGTGAGACATTCGCGGCCGGAGCGTCTGAAGGCTGTCAGAAATGAAGACAGGATTGTGGGCCCTTCTCTAGAAATTCAAAAGCCGTTCTTTATTACCTGGGGGTAGGAACCTTGGCCAATCGTCTACCGACTTCGCGTAGAGAGTGTGAGGCGTATGCCCGTATTATGAGTCTGCAAGGTTTTGCCCGAAGAAAAAAGCCATGCTCCAGATCGCGGGGGGGTTGCGTGCGCTTCGTGGGGGGGGGTCGTGCGGAGCAGAAGAGAAGTAATTGGACACTATTCTCTGGGTGAGTCAATTAGGCGGAAACAGGGCCAGTGTCGCCTCAATGTTTTGGAAAGGCTCGTCCAGCGAGAAAAAAACATTCTTAGAAGCACATGAGATTAGTGCGACCGGGAGGGAGTAATTCTCTCCCTCGGCTCGGTAACAAACTATAATGATGGCTTCCTCTTGCTAGGCACAGGGGTGCCGGTCCCCAATCGTGTTAGACTTTTTCGGTGGGGAAAACCAAAAGGAAATTGTGGCTCTGGGCAGAAGAGCCCGCGGTCGTGACGTTTATTTCAGAATAGTGAAATTAGGTTTTGTTTGAAAATTTATCATAGTACAGCTACTTGGGGGGACCATGAGCAACCGCTTAATTGGTGAGCAAGGGGTTGCCCGGCGTTCTCGATGCTGAAAGTGAGAGAAGACGAAAATCGCGACTCTGTTACACACTCGTAGGTCAGGATAAGGCAATTTTCAGTCGTTCCCCTGCGCGGAAGGGAAACACGGAGTGGATTTCAAAAAGAAATACAACTCTGTAATAACGGACATGCCCCTAGGCAGTAGGAAGAAAAAAACGCGAGCAAATCACCCGTTCTGGTGGGAAAACACTTATTCTTCACCTGCAGTGCGCGTCGGACGAACGCCCAACGGATGTCCCTGTTCAAAATAATATCCGGGGGGGGAACAGATGACTCAAATATTGTGGGGGGGTGCTTTTTGAGTCATGGGGGAGTGGGGGTTTGTGGGGATGGATTGACATCAAAGCCAGCGAAAAGGGATCAGGGTCTAGGGAAGGAACAGAGGGAGGTACGGCACCAGGGAAATCTGTTTAATTACCGGGAGGAGGAGCTCCTGCGGAGTGGAAAGATCACGCGCAAACTTGTTAGCGTGGAGTGAGGGGGGAGAAGTGATCGAACGACATGGAAAATGCAAATTGCCCCGCGATTCCAAGGGCAAATAAACGCCATTCCCCAACTATCAACTAGCAAGTCATCGGGTCGGCATCGTATCCGGATTCAGATCGCTGGTGAGCAGACACGAAATTCCCATGACAGAAACCGGATGTCAGTCAGAAAATCTGTATCTAGGGAGGACATGGAAACGATGGGAAACATCCGACGACCCAGAACCTCGCTCTTCAAAGGGCCGGGTGATGGAGTGTATCGTGAGTCGAAAGCGGGTTGTGGTAAAATGAAAAACCCGAGACATAGCAAACCGCTGTGAAGGGACCTTCTAAGTTTGGGTGAAGGGGAGTAGCGATTAAAAGTGCCTGTGGGTTTAAGGAATTTCTCTTGGCAAGTTACCTATCCACCGCGAATGCGCTGGGGGTCTCGCTAGCAAAAAACGTGCCTTGGGTAAGACCTCATAAAAGGTTGTAACGTGTGCCTTTCTTTCGGAAAAGAAGCGTGACCTTTGTGAAAAAGGCTTTCTCTACTGAGTCAGGATTGACTTGGGAGTGAGGAACTTAGTAGAGGAATCTTGGGGGAAAAACGCTGTTACAATACTTCCATTATTTGTGTAAGTGAACAGTTTGTTTGGTGGGGATTTGGGTGGGGGGGGGGGGGAGTTGGCTTTGTGGGGTGGTCTTGGGGCGCGGTGTTTTTGGGGTGCTGTTGTAAACTCGGGTCACAGCAGGCACTACACGGGAGTACTTAGGTTGCAAAAAATCTGGCAACAATGTGGCTGAAAGGCAAACATCCTACCTCTTCAGAGATAGGACACTTTCCCTTGGAAAGTTACTGGCATTCTCGCGGGAGCACTAGGGACATTTACGTGCCTCTCGGTTTGGGTGGTCGTATCCCTGTTGTTTGGCGGCCCTCTTCCCTTAGGATAAAAAAAATGGTGCAATGCGGACACATTTTTTGACATAAATGAAAGGGATGTTCTTTCTGCTTTTAAAAAAATGGAAGCCTCCATCTACAAGCTCTAGGGGAAACAGCGACCGCCGAAAGGGTACAGAGTCCTTCCATATGGAACAGATATTCTGAAACCTGAAACGGAAATGCACACGGGAGCCTTCTCAACTCACGAAAAAGTTTCAAAAATTGGCTTAGAGGAGTGAGGAGGATCTATTCTGAAAATTGCGGCTGTTGGACGTAATAGAGATGTCATGAGAACTTTAAACGCTGTGGCGTTAGATCTTCAAAGTTGCTATTCGTGAGTGGTGATTTCTTGTGAATACCGTTTAGGGATGGTGGTTTGACTAAAAAATAGTAAAAAGTTCGAGGCAGTGGACTCATTCAAAACAGGGACGTCTTGTATCTCGAATAAAACTGAGCGAGGCCCTATTTAAAACAGATGTTTTTTTCTATGGGCATTTTCCGGGGGTTGCCGAACTGGGAAACTAGGGTTCGTCATGATATGGTCGCGGCTGTTCTATCCGAGCACACCCCGTAAAGCGCTTTGGTCAAACCGGAGGTCGGAACATGTGTTTGAAGGGGGCATGTCGCATTTTATTCAGAAAACGGTTTTCCTTAGAAGGAAAAGGTCTCCAGCTTGCGGGATCAGGATTTGTTTTGCGAGTTGACAAAGGGTAGTCGAGCAACGGAGTAAATAAAGGCGGCAGGGTTCATGTGTGGAAAGCTTACCCCGCCTCAGCGGGCGTGGTTGCGTTCGATAAGAGTAGAAATGTGTGATAAAAGAACCAATTTTTTCCATATGCTCTTTGAAAATCCGTTAACCCGGGGATTGTCGACGTGTTCATGCTTCGCAGTAACATCTATATCTCTGGACTGTCATTAGACTTGTCTCTTGAGAGCGGTGGGCCCAGATTCTTCGTTGCTGTAGAAGGCTGGGAATCAAGAGAACAAGTGAGAACTGCAAGTGTGTACGAGTGGACGGTTGGAATAAATCGAAAAAGAAAGTGCTGATTATCAGTTCCTTGCCGAGTGATTTAAGATGTGGAAACTTTATGAGGAATTGGTTCTCATGGGGTAAAGACGCGTTCACTTTGTTGTCTTTTTGGTGCCCTATAGCCCTAGACACATAATGCGAACAACGTAACCACTTTACTAATCTGAGGGCGTTGTGAGGGGGACTCCCATTGCGGAAGGTTGTCTCACCTCCCTTACGGGGAGAACAATACAGTATGCCTAAAAAAAAGGTAATAGGACAAATCACTGTGAATGGCAATCCATTCAATTCTTTTCGTTTCCTGTCTGAGGCCTCCCCTAGGATTACTGTTTCTTGTATGAGCTCTCTCTACTATATTTTTGCAGATGTTTTTAAAATGCTCGGTCACTAAACGCTCCTTTTTGTGGCGGATCTCTACTATTCTCCTGGTCCTCTGATTCTTCCTTTTGTTAACCCTGTTTACTAGTCACAAGATTGTGTTGTAAAGGTTTATTTTCTTCCCTCCGCTATTCGATCTGGGTGTGTTCGGACCTATTGTTCATGGTCGCTACTCACTTGTATCTGCCGGTGCTATACTGTGCGGAATATAGAGGGAGCTATCACATTATGTTTTCTCGGATAACTGGGCAGACCTCCTCAAAGCTCTAAAAAAAGTAAGGAAATAGAGTTAGAAAAGGTGAAGTAAACGCCAGGAAGGTGATAACGGGCTAAGAAGTTGTAAGCCAGCGCAGATGAGGTGTTGAAAAAAGACTGCACAATCAGGATGGGCTGGGAGTTGGGTGTGGTCGATGGAAAAACGGGCAAAACGATACGCGCTGTCACAATACACGGGAAGGGGAAAGAAGTTGAACGAATCTGACGTCCGTGACCTCACCAAGAATGACTATATATAAGTAGTAAGATCCTCAACAAGGAGGTAAAAAAAGAAAGAGAAAATTAGGAAAGCCGTCTTCGGAGGAGAATGGGGGGAATTGACTTTCAGGCCGAGGAACCGGGACAAAATTCAAACCGACGAAAAAGGAGATGTGGCAAATGCGGGAGGGGGAGTCAGACAAAAAAAGAAAAACCATGCTGGAGCTGATGAGAAGGGTGGCTAAAATATGGGCTTGGGTAATAAGACCGTCATCTGTTCTACCGTAAATACAGTGAAAAATTCACTAATGGGGGGACAAAATTGTGGTCAGGGAGTGGCGGTACAAAACTCTATTTGAGTTCTACAAACTTACCTTGACACATGGGCGGATTATTTTTCTCGGGAACAAAAGGTGATAGCAGTCACGAGGCGGGAGGGGAGGAAGATGGGTCAGAAAGGGGGTGGAATAGCACACGGTAGTCTCTGGGGAAAGGGTCCTCAGAGGGAGAAGGAGTTTCACGAAAGCAATCCATTATTAACTGTAGTCACTTGGTCTACTTTGGGGACATATATGAGACCTAAAAGGCCTCTTTGCATTAAAGAAAAGTTCACCGTAGTACAGGATAGAGCTATCGTAAAAACTATCACAAACACTCGTTTCCAATCTGGAAATTCTATGAATTCTTCTCGGAAAACCAAAGAGGTCACCCACCGAAGGGAAGTCAGAGTCATGTCCAGAATCCAGGTACGGGGGAAACGACCTCTTCAAAAAAAGCAGTGCTCACAGTCAAATGAATTGGGGAGATGTGGAATCCCCGCGGCCCCTGAAGTGATATCCTTTTCGGTAAGGGTCGTAAGGGGAGCTGGAAAAGAGTTCACCTCAGACGCGGCCGAAAGAAGAAGAGCGGGTATGAAAAGGGAAGAGGACGATTCAGAATGGTTGAGCAAATTTCAGGGTTGACGTACCGGGCTTTCAAAGAACAATGCTAGCAGGGATATCAAGAATAATAACAAAAAAAAGGCCAGGAGGGCACGGTCGTGCGAGGCATCGCAAGGACCCGAGACCTCAGTTAAGAAACTCATCTCGAGACTCTTACTTTGCGGAACGACGGTCCCTTTACTGTTCGGAAAGTCTGACGACCTGTTCAAGTCAAGCAGATCGTTCAGAAAAAAACCTAAGTTCCTTAAGGACAAGTTGGATGTCTATAAAATGAAGTTCTTCCTACTTCGTGGAGAAGGGAAGAGGATCATTTCATTCGAGAGGGTCCACCAAAGCCAATCGCGGGAGACTCTTGCAGCGATCATTGTCTACCTTTCCCGGGGGAAAAAAGGCCAGTTAGGTTAATGAATCACTTGCACTTGCGAACGTGTTTAGGCTAAAAAAAGATAGGGGACCTCTTTTTGTCCTTCGTGATTTTGCAGCTAGAAGAAAAAACCTCCCTCTCTCCGACATTTTGGGTAAAGCCAGGGGCGTTCATGAATTGTAGGGTTTTCGTAGGAAGGGGGGATTGAGGAACTGAAAACGGAATCCGTGGCTCGGGTAGGGGGGGCGCGTGTCCTATTTCTTGGTTCACCTTCTGCGGAAAATGTCTGGGTGGATTCGCTATTTTGCGGGGGCGCGGATATTACGGAAAGAAAAAATCTTGTCCTTCTGTGAGATCTATAGATTGCGCTCACTGGAAAGTGTGTGGTTCTGTTTGCTATTTCTTCCAGGGGATCTGCACTACTGGTTGGGTTTGTGTTGAAGGTTGGTTTTTCGTTTCCTCGATGTCCTTCTTGGGGAAAAAACCGTCCCCTACTATCAGAACCAGATGAATTGATGACAGGTCAACATTATTCATCGATTTTTAGCTTGTTCCTTGGGGCCTGTGCCTTGTTTAGTACAAGCTTTGATGTAGAAGCCCCTCCCGTTCTTTTCTCCATGGGTTGGGGCAGCAGATCTACTACATGCCGAGGTTCGTGTGTCCCCCGCGCAAACCCGTCTGTGGTAGATTTTGACCTCTACTTGAATGGTGAAAAGATCGTTCACGCGAGTCATCCTCTCTTGACATAGCGGAGGTCGCGTCAAATGGCGGGAAAAAAAGACCTCTTTGGAAGCTTCCCGGTTTCGGGGGAAAGCGTTGACACCTTCTTTGAAAGCATGGGCTAGACACTCATCATCATTAGAAAGCGAACACCGAAGAAATTCCGTCTTCTTTTCTTAGCAGGTAAACACGACCATAAGGGAATGCCCTGGGGATAGTTCCTATGCTCGAAGGCCTGGTTGAATGTGAAACAGCATGCGGTGGTTGTAATTTTGGGGGAGTAGGGGACACAAAAAAAGAGTTTTATTAAGCGTGAAAAACCAAACCATAGCACGGTGTTGTACAAGGGGTAGTCGAGAAGGTCTAACTGTCGAAAACATCTCGCCGGTCGTGAGAAAATTGGAGAAAGGAAGTTGCGTGCGTTTTTGGTCTTTCCGGCGGATTAGGAACGTTTGCGAGAACTATCTCGTCTGATCGGCGACTCGACTGCAGGATAAATTTCAGTGTCGCGGGAAAAAAAAAAGGAGCGAAAAAAAAGGTATAAAGGCCTGTGCGGCGTAAGGGGATGGTGAGGAGTGTTTTGCTCGCTGGTACCTGGTTAGGGCTCTGGGGGCAGAAAGTCGCCGTCGTAATTTTGTACTTGATGGTTAAGTGGATCCGTTTTACGGTGATAGTATTATGGACCACTCCGGCTAAAAAAAGGGAATAATACCCAGCCCCTTGTCTGTAAAACATGGAGTACAAAGTCTGTCGGTAATTCGGGGAAAGAGGAGACGCACATCTTACAAGCCCTCGGTCGCGGTAGGGAAGAATAGGTACACCTGGATGTCCGGGGGGCCGTAGAGGAGGGGAGTAGGAAAGAATAATAAAACTCTCGAAAAACAAAAAACCTGAACATCGCTAGGGCCCTAAGAAGACAAAATCTAAAAAAACCTCTCTTAATCCGGCTGATCAGGGTAACCCTGCCGAGTTATGCTCTGAAAACAGGAAAACGGTGGGTACCAAGGCGCGGGGGGAACTTGTCAATCCTCAGGCCCTGGATCTCGCCAAGCGCATGGAAGACGATCGACAGAAGTTGTTTCTTCGGCGGTATAAAAGGAAAAAAAGACTTTCCGTAGACAAGGACAAGGGAGAACAGCAAGACACGGACGCTCGCCGTACTGCTAAGGGTAATTGATACTTCGCCAGAATATGGGGGAAGAAGCCGATGCTCATTCGGAGGAAAAAAGGGGACGGTCATCTAAGTCTTTCTAAGGGATGAAGAGTCTCTTTTTAACAACAAAAAGGTTAACATGGAAAACGGTACTCCCGACCATATGGGGATTTATTCAAAAAGAAAACACTCTACTTTGTGCGCGCACCTGATCCATAAAAAAAAGGGAACAGCGTCTCGGCCGCTACTGAGGAGTAGACTATTTCGGTAGCCTAACTTGAATGCGGTCAGGGTAGAACAGCCGCCAAACACTTCCAATTAACGGCAGGGCGGTACCTAAATTTCAATAAAGTGAATGGGAAAATTCAGAATATACTCCACGGAGCAAAGCAAAAAAAAAACTGAAATATATTTCTGGAGCAGGGGGAGGCTGTACTCGTAAGCCGCAGGAAAAGTGGGACTCAACTCCTCTAGATGAAAAAGTAAGGCTTTCGTTTTTAAAAAGAAGAATTTGCCACCAGACACAAAAAGGACTGTGCTGTGAGATGTTGTACAACGAAATTGTTTTCAGGGATGAATTGAAGGATAGCGCCTAGCAGGGGTGTCAAAGACCACTGGGCGTTTTGTCCTAAAGGAGAATGACCGTGTCACTAGTGCAGAAACTGATGTACGCGAAGGAAAAAATTGGACATGTCCAACAGGGTCGACTGGTCAGGGGGGTGGGGGGGTCATTCTCGTAAAGGGGCAAAAAAGGATGGCGGCCATGAACCGGCGTTAAAAAAAGGTAGGGAGTGAGGAAACCATGGGGGAACCAGAAAAGGGGTCGGCAGAGGAGGCATGGTCGGCACGGGGGAGTACTATTTCTTGACTGGTAGATTGGGTGGTCCTCAAAAAACTCCTCGCTTCTCATTCGAGAGGTGAACTAAATTCGTTTCAGCCCAATCGGAATTTGGAAACAGAAAATGATATAATCCTGAAGAAAAGATCTCAATCAAGTCAGGAAAAAAGAAAAAGAAATTGGGGCCCCGGAGTTTACAAGACTGATTAAACGGGGCAAATTCGTCGTGAAGGGTAGGGGAGGACAACTTCATGAAAATATATATTGACACGAGAAGGGGAGGGCCAGAAAAACACACCATGAAAAAAACATGAAAGAGGG
>Ga0179591_1254875_pt1 | contig 13638 bp, 23 predicted proteins | sample CZOMad2_1_08_16f_FD_182891 | JGI IMG/M metagenome (GOLD analysis project Ga0179591, IMG submission 182891) | Vadose zone soil fungal communities from Angelo Coast Range Reserve, California, USA - CZOMad2_1_08_16fungal (PacBio error correction) | ecosystem: Environmental > Terrestrial > Soil >...
GGGAAGGAGGAGGGAGAAAATAATGGAGAGAGAATCAGTACTTGATCAAGCTCCAAAAAGAACAAGAAGTAAAAACGCTTGCCATGTGAGTAGACACAAACTAACTGAGGGTTCGAAAACCATTTCGACGTCACATAGGGGTGGGATAAGCACGAACACAAATGCAAGGCTCATGGTAAGGGAGAAGAGGGGGAAGGAGGGAAAGGGACGGAGGAATACTAAGGTCAAAGATCTAAAGGTTTTTGGAGAAACCCAAGGGGGGGGAGTGCGGGTCCGCGTAGGGAGGAAGGCCGCGGCAAGAGCTTTGGAGGGAAAAGGAATCAGGAGGGGACTGCCTGAAATCAGTTGGGTTAACCCGCGGTAAGGAAGAAGTGGACAAGTCCGCTAGGAAGTTTCGCGGGGGAACTCGAGCTATATGGCAGTAAATCCAAAGGAGGAGACGATGTGGGGAGAATCACTAAAAAGTACGGAATGTCCGGAGGTAGAAGAATAAGACAATTACGGAGGAGGGGGTCCTGAAAAAAAAAAAAGTTATTATTATAGAGGAAATTTCAAGCCGAGTTGAGGGATTAAGAATAAGGGGGTGAGGGAGGTGATCTAAATAGAGCAAAGGAAAAGGTATCCGAAAGAGGGAAAATGGGGAGGACAGCAGCGAGAGAAAAAGAAGCTCGGGCTCGCGAATCGGGATAAAAAGCCGAGGGGAGCGGGGTCTACAATCGATACATTCAGGTACACAAGGAAGAAAGGGTTTCACTTTACAGTCTGCCGTGCAGGCATTAAGAGACGAAGGGAGAAAGAAGAAAGGAGAAGACCACTCCCTGAGTCAAAAAACCTGAGAGGGGAACGGGGGGGGGACAAAGAACTTCAATAGAAAGGACAAGGGCACGAACAATATCCGTGCTGTTCAGTCGTATATTATCCAGGAGAGGGAGAGAAACAAAAGAGGACATTTTTGACCAAAAGAAATGGGGGGATCGTGTAGTAACTTCCGGCGGAGAGACTTCTCTTCGGGCGAGATCAAAGGACTCTTGGTGTCTTTTTCCCGAAAAGGGAAAAGAAGAAAGTTCACGCCATCAACCGGTCTGGACAAAAAGAGGAGCCGTTGTCGGCAAAAAGTACGCGTGGGAGGATTATTGGCAATGCGGAAACCATAATCAGGGCCAAGGGGGGGGAGGGAGGGAAGTCTTCGATCTATACTGCAATCCCGGAAGAGAGAAGGACCAAACTGATAACCGAGGAAATGGCCAGGAAAGGTCTAAGTTCCAAGTACGCAAAAACGAAAAATCATCAGGAAAAAGCTTAATGACGACGCGCAGGCTACTGCCTATGCTGTTAGGCACTAGAGGAAGGTAATGCTAATACAGTATGGAGGGAAAGGCAACCAGTGGGGTGGGGGGAGAAAAAAACTTGGGGACACACGTGGAAAGAGTACAGCGAGAAGGGACTGTGAGAGGTGGGGGAAGGGCGGGAAAACGCTCGGTGTATATCAACAGAGGTCCAGACTAACTTTTACCTGCTAAAATAAGATTTTGAGTTGTGGCAAAGGAGGAGAAGACGTCTGACGAGAAGATCCGGAGAATAGAGGATCAATCAAACGAGGGGGGGGAGGAAGAGGCCCAGCAATAGTTACAACTTAGAAAAAGAGGGGGGTTTCATTACTTTGAAAGCGAAGGGGGTAAGAATGAGAGTATTAGAAAATGAAAGCACGCAGTTTTGTTATGGGAGGAGGACATATCGGGGCAGGTTATCATGGGGACAAAAAGTCAAGAGCAGATAAGTATTTTTTTATGACAGAATGAAGGGAAGACTGGTGCCTTTTGGTCAGACTAAAATCAAATAAGGGTTATAAGGGACTGAAGGAGGGAAGGAACAAGGTGACGATTGTCAGGGGAAAGGAAAGACGGGAGACAAGTCGGTTCTCACAAGGAAGTGGTAAAAAGGGGGAAAGAAAGTGCTTCAGGTTCCTAATACTACAACATAAGGAACCAAGTAACAAAAGGAGGATGCGCCGAGAACGGTACTGCGCATGGCCACGAGGAGGAAACAAAACGAGGGCGACGTTGAGGCTATCAGGGTCAGGGGTCCGGACTGCAAAACTAAAGAGAAGTGTTGATGGGGACGAGACAGCAAGGCAACAAGAAGAAAGGGGACCCGTTTCTCATGGAACGGAAAATCGATTTAATCAAGGAGTGAAAAAAAGGTGTGCGCCTTACTTTTCATTACGTTTTGGGTGGAGAGAGAAAAAAATGACGATTCCGCTTTTGGAGGGGGTGAGAACCGAGGACGGAATGCTCGGGGAGGGAAAAAAGGAGAACAGAAAGGTGCGGTAGAAAATTTTGGTTGGATCCAAAAAAGAATGACCCACGGCAGGACCGGGTCAATCGTTATGGCAGACGCTTGACAACAAAAAAAGGCCACATGCACGGTTGTTCAGGTGGGGGTGACTCATAGGGATGTCCCTTGGGAGAAGAAGATTCAAAAGTCTCTTGGGCGAAAAGGGGTGTATGGTGGGGAGTGTTTGTTGAAATCAGAGGAGCGAAACGACAGTCTCAAAATGAGCCCTCATAACTTCGAGAGAAAAAATAAACCGAGTTTGGGGGGTGCGATGGTGCTGCTTAAGGACTCCCTTGAGTGCCTGCCTGAGCGGGGAGGGGGGGGGTAAGTAAAGTTGTATTGGATAAGGAAGGGGTATGCACTCAAAGGGTTTGGGGTGAGGTCGATTCGATCTCAGATAAAAAAAAAAAAGGGAGGAGGGAAGAGCCAAAGAACGAGTCACAAAACCAAAACACCCTTGATACAAAAAGGACTGAATACGACCGAACAGCTTTAAAAACAATCAACTCGTAATCAAGAGCACTCCATTGATAGCCCTTAGGAGAAAAAGAAAGAAAAACGGTCCACTACCATCAGGTGGGGACAAAACAGTCTAATTGGAAGGGAACCGGGTCTCTTCCTCAGACTCCTCCAACGAAGGTGATCCAAAACCAACCACTTTGCCCATCACAACCATCTCAAAGGAGAAAATGAATAAAATGAAGGCAAAGGGGGATCCCTGAGAGGTCCCACAAAACAGAGGGAGGCAAGGGGACGGTTTCCGTTGGTGGGCATTCGAAAGAAAGCGAACGGGATAAAAAGTGAAAAAAAGATGAATGGTGTCAATTTTGCCAAATGACACAAAATACTGACAGGTCGACACTCGCCTTCGCATTCGAGAGGAGGGGGAAAACACGTATCGAACCCACTAGATATTTCTAAAATCATAAGGGGGGGCCAAACACTATGGTCCAAGTACGTATCAGAAAAGAGAGTTGGGTTGCAGTATCAAAAAGAAACCGGGTGACCATAGAGGGGAGTAGGGGAATGAGAAGCCCGGAAGACTGCAGATTGGATAGGGAACCTGAAAAAGAAAGGGGGAATCGTAATAAAATTTCAGGTTCTCATCAATGCGGAATTAAAAGAGGAGGCGGCTACACATTGAGAGGATCTGGGAAACAAAGGGGATTTTCGGAGTTAGAACCTGAAACGGGGTTGTCGGCTGGCTTGCAGGGGGAGGAACATGGGCTCCGCTGGACTCGCTGGGTCCCGTACAAAGGCCGTGAAACAAGGGGAGTTTTCATACTCGAGTCGAAAAGAAAGACCAACCCGTGTCCCGGGCGTCAGGGAAAAGAAAGGAAAAGGTTTTGAACTTTCCAAACTCATAGGTGAATAAGGGAATACTTCGTCAGGTGAGGGCAGTTAGTAACTAGAAAGGCGATGAAGAGGCTGCTTCTGGAGTGGAAAAACAATAAAAAAAAAAAAGGGGGAAAAAAAGAGGGATTTCACAGTCATGGTTACTCTCCGTCGATTAAATCGGAACTAACTAAAAACGGAGGGGGGTTGGCGTAAAATAGGGAGTGGCATAGATCTGGATAACAGAGGAGGGGAGAGTCGGAAAAGGAAATGCGAACTTAGCAATCGCGCTTCTCTTAAAACAAAGAAGTATGTAAGGCTAGAAGGCCCCGAGACGGGCCCTACGTCTCTGCAAAAGAAGGAAGCAATACCCGTACTGGGGGAGAGGGCCGGTGAACCATTGGAAGGAAACAAATCGACTTTGACAGTATCAATTAGACGTTTGAGAAATATTAATCTGGGCGGAAAAGGATAGAGTTGTTCCACTGGGAAGGGAAAAAAATTGAGCAAAAGTCCGGGGTATGAAGGAAGCGGGAGCAGCGATATCGTATAATGAGGGAAAGAGGGGTTGAAGGCAGCCTGCGCCTATAGAGGGCGAACAAAGTTAGGGGGACCAAGAACATGAGAGGCGAGCGGTTCGTTTAAAGCCTTTGAAGGAGGAGGGCCCTTCTGACTCTTTAAGGCGGGGGTCGCAAGAGGAGAGATATTCATTTTGAGAAGCAGGTCCTCATTAGGTAGCTTTCAGCCGGGTGGAAGAGGCGAGAACCCGCTCCCCTAAATCTTTTCCATAAGGAGAGAATGTGCTCTGGAGTATGGGGGATCCCCTAAGGCAAGGGGAAAGGGAAAGACGCGAAAGGGACCTAGGAATGGAGAATTATTGGGAACCGTGAGGTTATGGTGGTAAATTCTTTTCAAAACGAATACACCGTTGCTCAGTCTTTTGTGGATAGACAAGGAGGGTAAGGGAGAGGGGCATGGAGGGAAGCTGATTTCATCACGGCCTGATTAAATGATTGGGGAGGAAAAGGGGGGGATGAACTCCTGCGGAGTAAATACGTTGTAGACAACTGTGAAAAAGAAGAAGGGATCACCGCTCGCCGAGAAAAACGGGGGGGGACAAGGAACTAGACTGCTGTCAGGAATCCTAAGGATGAAAGGGTTCCATCTATGGAGAGGAAATAGTTAAAGGAAGTCAGCTACAAATAGAGGGGGGAACCTCGTTAATCTCTCTTCAATAAAAAAAAGTAGTAGGAGAGGTGGAACGCGTTTCAATCCGATTGATTGAAGTTTCATGGGGGGACGGGGGTCGGGTCGTGAACTAACTCATGCCATGGATCCTGGAATCGGGTTCAGTAAGAATATACTAGGCGAAGCACTCGCGCATCTCGTAAGCGGTGAAGAAATAAAGGTCCTAGAGAGGGATACAATCTAGAGTACGGGGAAAAAAAATTATGTGTTCCACTCTTGCAGCGGTAGGAGGATTCCTGGCGAAAAATGAATCGGGAAGAAAGAGGGCATGGAGAGAAAGGGGAGGAAAACTCCCTTTGAAATAGACCGCTAATACGGAGTAAAGACTCAATCGAAGAGAAGAAGAAAAAGAAAGGCCTCCGCCATTACCTCCGGTGGATGGATACCAAAGAGGGGAAACTTTGACGGAATTTGGGACAGAAATGAACATGGTTTTCCTCAAGAAAACCGGTGGAGTTAGAGTGTTCTCGGGAAGGGGGCGGAGCATGAAATAAGGGGCGAGCTGCAAGTAAAACTTTTGCTGGGGGAACACCTCATGAGGAACTCTTCCATCAGGGACGCCAGGGAACAAAGAGTAGTGACTCTACCGGAGCTGGAAATCTCCATTGCATAAAAAGGACTTGGGAGAAAGGCGACCTCACATGAACGTGGACAGCGAGAAGGCGATAAGGACTGAGCCCACTTCAAGGACTGAAAGAAGAAAGGAATTCTCAAAGGTAAGGATGCGGGACTAAGGAACAAGGATCAATGAAAGGGAAGCAAGATTACGAGTAAAGTAAAACGAGGCAAGGGACAAAGTTGTCAGCAAAGCTTTTTTTCAACTGAAAAAGGGAAACAAAACCTTCAAAAAAAAGGAGTTTAGGGGCCTAGACTCGATATTTATGGTCACTGGATCTTTGAAGGAACATATTTTTCTGTTTTGGCAAATTAAAATCACGACGGGACAGGAAGAGGAATTAATGCGCAAGATCTTGTTATCATATCGATGCGGGAGGAGGGCACGCACCAAAGCAGAAGGAGTTTCTGGAGGGAGGTAATCAGAAGGATTGGGGCAAAAGGGAGGGGAAGACACTCAGGGGGGGGGGTGTGGCGGCTACAGCCAGAAGAAGAAGATTCAATGCCGAGGGAGGGAAATCAACGACAGAAGGTGCGAATAGGAAAAAAAATTGGGGGATGGCCGTGGACGAACTTAAACATCAATTGCAGGTGGGAAACTGAGTAGGCAAGATGGAAGGGGGAGGGGGAGATAAAGGGGGAAGAGAAAACAAAGCTGAGAAAAATGTGACAGCAATAATGGGCCTAGAAAACAATCGGCTTGAAAGGTTCCATCGAAAAGAGATTTGGCGAAAAAAAGCTCCAAAAAGAAGCAGAATAGTATGGAAAATTTGAAAAAATAGAATTCAACAGTTGGAGAAAGGGACTTGGAAGGGAAGCTTACAAGAGACAGAACTGAGGAATCTCAAGGGCACCAAGCAGTGCGCCAAAAACGGAAGAACTCTAATAAGGAGGGCCAGTTCGCGAAGGAGACTCAAAAAAAACCTAGGGATTGATATAAAAAAAGATGTTGGGAAAGGCTCAGGGAATGTCAAGGACGTTGGGGAACTACAGATAGTGTGGAAGGGGGAGCAAAGTGTTGTGGTTGTTGCTAACCGATAAGAAAGACGAAGAGACCGCTGGTGGAAGCAGTAGGGAGATAATGGGTGGTTGATAAAAAAAAATACCAGGGAGGCCGGGGGTCAATTCTGAGGGGGCCCGTGGCATCGCGAATATCCGAAACAAAAACTGCCCCAGGCGAAAGGGGTTGGTGCTAGGTGGTGGGGGTCCGCGGGTAAAGTGTAGGAGCAAACATTCAAATGACTTTTCTGGTTTTTGATATTGGGTTTTGTGGGGGGTGTGGAGACGAACTAGGCAGGGGGTGGGAGCGGATGGCTCAAATGGGAGACTCACAAGAAAAAAAAAGGCTAAACAGTTGCTCGCAAACCTGGATTTTGAGTGGAGGGAGGGCTGGGGGGAGCTTGTGAAACTATTACTCCTTCTTGTCTAGATTCCTGGAACTCACGGAGGGGGGGATTTGCACAGTGGGGAGCCTCGGATTCATTATGGGGAGCCTCAAAGGGGGTTGTTGGGGGGTGGTTCGGAGAGTTTCAGTTCGAGGGATGGACCAAACAACAACAGCGTAGGAGGGGGAAATTAGAGAAACGGTAGTGATCCGCCACAAAACCGGGAGGGAAACCGACAGAAATAACTGGGTTCAACCCACGCTTCCGGAGAAACGAACAGGGAGAGCCGTGAAGAGGTTAGCAAATCAACGAACTTCACGAAAAGGTGGTGAGAGAACTGTCAGATCCTTGAGGTCGGAGCCTAGTAGCAAGGCGCATCATCGCACAACCCAGTCCTGCTCAAAAGTCCAAACCCAAGAAGGGGCAAAAAAAGGCCTGGAAGGACGTATGGTCTCCTAAAGGGGGAAAACATATAGGACAACCAACCGATCCAACATCTTCTGGGGTGGAGGGGTGTCGATATGAAAATGCCATATTCTAAACGTTCAAGAGAAGTACAGGGGGAGTTGTGAAGGTGGGTTAAAACAATTGGGTCCGGAGAAGAATCCTGTTGCTCACAGGCTTGATTCAATTCGCTCGGTTTAGCAACCGGGACAAAGAAACGAGTTAAGGCCGCACCACTATATAATGGCATAAGGTACAGAAAGGGGGATGTGAGGCCAACCTATTTTCACAAATTAAACTGATAATCTAGGGGGGGGGGGGTCCAGTCGAAGAGGAGAACAGGGGAATGCCTATATTTCTTTCAGTGGGGTATATGGGTGCCTGTCTACGAAAGAGCGCATCCAAAAAAATTGCAGGGGGGACTGAGGAAGGCACTAATGAGAAAGGAGGCAATATCAGCTAATCAGGAGTAGAACGCCGCCCGGGGGTAGAGGCGCTTTTTCAGAAAAAAAAAGTTGGTAACGGGGGGAGAAGAGGGGAAAAAAAAGAAGGTTGGCGGCGGCTTCAATTAGGGGCACACATTGGGGGGGCTCGGGATGTCGCGATGGCCCTTCTATGGAAGAGAAAAACTTCAGGGGGAGGTGCTAAAGAAATTCGAGAAGTTAAACAATTGAGGGTCAGTATCAAAAAAGAAGTCATGGGAGCCTAAGGAACTCATGCATCTGCATGAAAAAATAAAGCATGGAGTTCTTTAGAAAACACCAAAAACAAGGGCACCGGACTTAAGTGGAGATAACGAGCAATGTAGGGACAGAAAAAGAAAAAGAAGTATTTCAAGGTTAAACCTCGCGGAGGGGAAAAAACAAAAAGCAAGCCAGAAAACAAGCAAAAAGGTGGGGTTTTGCTAGTGGGTAGGAAGAGTCGCTCTGATCCCAGATGAGAAAGGGGATAAGCTGAGGAGACGGTCTCAAAGATATGGGGTGGAGGGGATGTCCACCCTCAGACATCTTTATGTCGTCGCCGGTAAAAAAAGAAAAGATAACGACGCGGGGAAACGAAGAACGAAAGGGACTGTCAGGAATCGTGTCTCAAGTTTCATTGCAAAAAAGAAGCATCAATGGCCTACTTTCTCAAGGAGGGAAGATCGTTGAGGGAAGCATTATTAAGACGGGGGGCGAAAGTTTAGAAAGACTCGGTACTTGAGAATGGATTATTGGACTATAGTAATTTGATCAGTCTAGTACGGGAAGAAGTATCGCAGCGGTTCTAAATGAAGGTCCTCAATGAAAAGAGAAAACGAAGTGTTTGCCGAATTGAACAGGGGTCCCTCGCGTCGAGGAACGACCCTGGGTGGATGTCTTCTGACAATGTGGCCTTTCCTCAAGCCATTAAAAAGAGGGAACAAGAAATTCCTCGCGAGGAGCGGAGTTATTCACCGAGAAAATGGGACTCAGCTCAAAAAAATCACAAGGAGCAATTTTAACACCTGTCCTCGTGGGTGTCGGTCCCCTCCCTTTTTTGTTTTGGTAAAAGTCAAGGATTGGATTTATACCAAAGGAGGAGGGAATGCTGTCGTCTTGGAAGTGGATTATTAATGGTTTAAATCCTATTATACCCTTACGAAAGGGGTTTAAAGGAAGTGGTCTTTCTCGAGGGCATCTGGGGGGGAGGGAAGCGGTAAACCCAACTTCAAGGTCTTTTCATTAACGATTGGGGGGGGGAGTGGGGGTGAAGGTATTACGATTTTTGGGTGGGGGTAAAGCTCTTTACGAAGAAGAGTGGAATCTTCATAGGCGAGGGGAGGGGCGCGGGGGTCTTATTCAGCATCCCGATGACTTATCAGTTGACCTATGTATAGGTTAGAAAAGGCCCAAGTAAGATTAATCACCGCTTGAAGAGGGGAACTCGCTTGAACGAGCGTTTAAACTCGATAGAAAAAAAACGAGGATGAGAATAGAGATTGTAACCTCGGAGAAGGAGGGTGAGGGAGGGATGGGAAGGGTACGTACGTGAGTGGGGAAAAAACTACATAGATGAACAGGGAGACATCGGATGCTTCAGCAGATTACTTCGGAGTAAAAAAAAGGAAGCTCTACGCGCGAAGCGTGATACAATGACGTAAGAGCAAGAGCGGGATACAGTAGAACAATTATGGTAAGGAGAAGTTTGCAGCTGCAGTGCTGACTGGAAGAGCAGCACGAACGCCGATGACAAATACAAGGAGGCATAATATCAAAAACATTCTCGATTCACTTATAGACAACTTCAATCCTACGTTACCATAAGTGCAAAAGACGGAAGAAGGTCAACTGTTCTGTCGTTCTAGGTGGAGGAGGCTGAGGGGATGAAAAGGAGCGCCAATCACGCCATGAGTTGTAACCCGGCTGGCAACTCGTGGGGTGAGGGGCGTCGACGGGCGGATGCAAGGGACTTAAGGGGGCGATCAGAAATGACTCTTGTGCTTTGGGAGAAAAGACAAGGTGGAGAATTTAAGGAAAAGCCATCCACACGGGGGTTCCGTGGTCTAAAGAAAGCTCGGAGCCCTAAAAAGGTCGATAAAGGATCAAGTCTGAACAGTGCATCATGAACGGGGAGATCTCTCTCCATCCATGAGAAAAAAAAAGAAACCATCTCTTTCACCTGATAAACGTACCTGACTAAGTAAAACTTCTGAAGGGAAAACACAAGAGAATAAGAACATGGGGGGGGAAGGCAAAAGGACTTCCTAAGTAGACCAAGATAATTGAGCACGGAGGTGAAAGATCGGGGAGAGGGTGGGAACCGAAAATGGGGTCCCCGGAGGTACCTGCATAACTGTCTGGGGCAGAAAGGTGTCAAGATCTTTGTTGTCACATCAGAAGAGGGGCCTGACTCATAGTGGGGCGAGCAATTAAACCGCGCTGAGAAGCGCTATTAAGGGGAGCAGGAGAATATGTGAGCCTACGGATTCCAGATTGTAAACTAGAACCTAAATCTTTTATGCGGGGGGGTTTCGGACATTTTGCCGTCTATTGGCCCGAATGAGAGGGGGGGGAGGAAAGAAAGGGGTGGATGTGACAGGGACAGAAGAGTAAAGGCAGCGGGTATCAGTTTCCGAATACAAAAGATAGTTTTTTATGAAATCAGTAACGGGAAGGAGAAAACAATGGGGAATTTGAAGGTGCTAATGAGCAAAGGGTTGTGCAAATGGACTGAATAGAGTTACTGAAGGGAAAGGAAAGACCATCAGAGAAAGAGAGCAAAAAAAGTGTCAAAAAATAAGGGGCGAAAATAACTCGGCGGCACGGTTCCTATACTAAAAAAAAGGAAAAAAAAAGCTCCTCTCAAGGCGCAATCAGAAGTAGGGCAGGGGAATCAAATGCACGAAATTGCTTGACGAGACGTAGGGAAAATGAGAGGGAAATACCAGAGCAGTTTTTGAAGACGAGTTAAAAGACAGAGCTCCAAAGGAAAGAAGACATCCCGTCGCATGGGGTGAAAAACTGGGGCAAAACCTCGATTGCACATGGCAAGGGTGAGAGGGGTCTCCCTGACTTGTACAGGAAAAGGGTTTTAGAAAGCAATTTTGGGGCCAGAAACTTTGAGGGGGGTTAAGGTTTGGGGAAAAACGCAAGATTGGCGACAATTAGGGGGGTTGGAAAGAATTTGTGGTTCCTGCCAAAAAATAAAAAATTGGAAGGGGAAATTAGTGGAACTTTAAAGCTTCCATGAGGCGGCAAAAACGGAACTCCAGCGCACTTTTTTTGAGAAGGGGGAAGGGCACCTTTTGGGCAAAAGAAGAGCTTAAGAGGTGGGGGGTCATGGTCATGGGGTTGTGAGGGGGGAACGGGGGGGGACGACTCGGGCGTGGGGGCGGGAAAAGTGAGGTGAGGGCGACCCGACCAGAAAGAAATTCGAATATTGAAGAAAAAGGGTCGGGGAAACTTCTTGGGTGAGACTGCGTACGGGTCTATCCCTTTCTTTAGACTGAAACCGAAAAGAAGAAAAGGGGTGAACAGTGTCTTCCTTCCGATGAAGGACAGCATTGTGTGGTTGGCGAATAAGAAAAAGAGAGGGAGAGGGAAAAAACAAACAACGGAGAGGATGGTAAAAGGTAGTGAAATGGCCTAAGAGAACGCACCAAACCACCCTTTAGTCTCAAAAAGGAAGGGGGGATACACTGTAGAGAAAAAAAGGCTGAAAAATGAAAAGTCCCCTTATATCCAGTAAGAAAAACTAAAAAACCAAGAAAACAGCCACTAACCTAACTTTTTCTCGCCCGGTCTGACAATGGAGGGAGGGAAGGAGATGACTCGGCGCATCAAGCTCACAAAAAGAGAGAGAAAAAACAAAAACGTTCAAAACACAAAAACAGACTTGAAAGGAAGACAATGAACTATTTGATCCTAAGGGAATCCCTAGAGTAAAAACATAGACAAAACATTGCGCTGTGTCATTGGGATTGGGGAGATCCATATAAAAAACAAAGGGAGAGAGGGGCCCAATAAAGGACTTGGGCAAGGTGGGGGTGAGGGATAAAGGGGAAGGTCCAATACTACCTTCAAATTTTTCGGCCACAGGCTGGAGTGAAAAGGCGGCGCGTGGAGGGGCAAAATCCCCCATTCTTAGCGAACCAAGTAGAGTTTCCTATACAAACGTCATGAAAGTAGGAAAAAACATATGGTAAAGAAGATGATCTCAATAGATGTTTGGGTTGAGAATGAAACGGGCAAGAGAGAGTAGTACATTTGGCGACGTCTGCACGAACTGCGCAATTCAAAAAGGCTCTTAGATTTTGGGCAGCGGCAAGGAAGACAAGGCGGAAAGGGTGCATTAAAAAGGAGATGTCATATTCTGCTCGCCAAGTGAGAGAGGGTGGAGAAGTCTGTTTGGGTATATTAATGGAAGAAGAAGTGGTCAGCGTCGTTATGAAAAGAAGGGAGGGAACAGGGGTTGACGTCGCTGAATCAAAATGAAGGAGAAAGCATCTCGGGCAAAGTGTCAGGGGGAAACATCGATTCAGAATTTGCAAAAAACAAGGGAAGGCTGGTTAGTATCCCACTTCCACAAAATGTGGGGGGGGAAGAATGCGGCTCCTCATGCGGGGGATGCATGGATACAGTGAAAGGCTGTAGACCGGATAACGAGAAAGAGGGGATATTCTGAAGGGAATCAACAAAAAATGAGGGGAAGGAGAAAGTGTGAAAACTAGAAAGAATCTTACTGACTTTAACAAATTCCGAACTACTCAACAAAGTGGGATATGTACAGAGATTGTTCATAGGAGGCCCGATGCTTCTAAGTTCTCACTGGGATAGAGTCCGAAGGAATTCCATCTCGGGAGAAGCTAAAAAGACATCACGGAGTGCTAAAAAAATACAAAAAGAGAAGAAAGAGAACGGAAAGACAAACTAATCAAAACCATACTTACTGGACCGGTATCGGGGGAAACAAGGGTGCAGGGGGACCAAAAAGAGTCGGAAGGAGAAGGGGCCTAATTGCTAGGGATCGGGGTAGATAGAGCTTTTGCTGACAATGCATGAGGGGAGAGGGGGGGGGACCGTGAGCAGGAAGAAGCAGTTAAAATGTACCGGGGCTAAATGCGGAAGTGGTGACCATCGGGAATAATACAGGACATAGGACGGAACATCGGTTTCCGGAGGAGGTCAGAAGGAACCAAGGCAAAAGAAGGGACGCACATGAAAAGTAAACCAAGGGTGCTAGTCAACCGACGCTTTGATGGAAAAAGAAAAGGGGGGGATGAGGTCAGTCTCAAAGAAAGAAGGTCAGGGCGCTCGCCGCAGGGGAGAAATGCCGACCGTAGGACTCACACTCAGCACAAGAGACCGGGCCATTCTGGATAAGCCTGGCCGCGGTATTTTTCGCACTGAGAGAAAAAAAAAAGTCAAGACGCGAAATGACACTAAAAAGGGGAGAACTGAGTGGAAGAAAGAGGGGGGGAGGTCCTTCAATCAGAGGGTACCCGGAAAAGCGCGCAGGTTTTGTTGGATATACAGGGAGTGTTAGTGCAAAAGCCGAGGGCGGCTTACGCGGCAGCAAAAACGGCCAATACACGAGCTTGGAGAAAACTGGGAAGAAAGGAGGGAAAAAAGTTGTCGAGTGGTAGAACCCGTGAAAGGGAACTGAGAAGGGATCACCTCGAGGATGCTAGCGTTCTGTCTTTTCAGCGAAGGGAGGGCGAATCCGGGCTGGGACCTTGAAAATCTATGTAGGGGAGGCAAAATCCACCCATGAAGGAAAAATCTTCCAATAATCAACAGGGCTTGAAATCGTTACG
>Ga0179591_1184433_pt1 | contig 13637 bp, 14 predicted proteins | sample CZOMad2_1_08_16f_FD_182891 | JGI IMG/M metagenome (GOLD analysis project Ga0179591, IMG submission 182891) | Vadose zone soil fungal communities from Angelo Coast Range Reserve, California, USA - CZOMad2_1_08_16fungal (PacBio error correction) | ecosystem: Environmental > Terrestrial > Soil >...
AGGAAAAAAGGCCTACAGGCTTTCCCGCAGAGCGGGAAAGGGGGGCCCAAATACCCGCGGGCAGGATTTCTTCTGACCAGCGGTCGTGAGTACAAACCAAAAAAGGAAAAACCAAGACGCTTAATCACAAACCTTAATCAGGGGGGACAAGAGGCCCACACTGAAAAAAAAATGTGCCGTTTAGCCCCTGGGTTAAAATTGGGAATACTTTCCGCTGGCTTGTACTGCAGTGGGGAAAGTTGAGCAGTCCCCATCAAGTCCGAGAGGGGAAAGGGCTACGAATACAAGGTATTCGATTTCTCGAGGCATCGGAAAAGGGCGACCGGTTCAAGGGGGAGGGAACCATGGTGCGCAAACGGAAAGGCCATCAGAAAGGAGACTACTCAAAAAGGGGGACTGGGCCTCGTAAGCGAAACCGAGCAAAAAACCGTCCTCTCATTGGGAATTCCTTTGGTTTTAACAAGGCGAAGACTGGAACAGATTACTTTTCACGGCAACTTGGTAAGCGGGGAGAAAAGGGGAGAACAAGTTCTGAAGTAGAACCGGGAAACAACTCTGAGATCTACGGGGACCGCTAAATCAGGGAGCTTGAAACACCCAATAAAGAAAACCTGCTTTCAAAAGAACTAGCCAAGAAAGGGGGGCCAGCAGGGGGGGGGAGGCACTTGGGGACTATAAAATTTGCATGGGGGTATCTCAGGACCGCCGGGTGGCCGGGCAAATTGAAAGATTGTGCTTCGCTAGAGCTGCCATTTATTTTTCATCAAGAGGTCAAAAGGGGAAGGAAGTTTTGTTCTCTGTCTTTGGTCCGGGGGGGGACGGGGAATGTTTCATGCGGAGGACGTTTGAAGGACCAGGTATATTCCTGAGCAGGAATCGAAGTGCGCCAGGAGTAATGATGCAAAAAAGGTCCAAGGAAAGAGAAAAAAAGATAGAATGGTTTGAATACTCGGTATGAGTCAGGCCGCCAGGGGGAAGGTGCCTACTCAAATCGCAAAGGAGAAGTTCCGCGCATAGAGGAAATAAACGCTTAACGCGCCAATTTAAGGCTAGAAAAACAATACGCCTCCTTGCTACGAGGAACAAGCGGACCAACGAAGCATTTGTTGGGGGGTTTGAAGCTCCCCGAAACCGGCACTAAAGACCAGCGGGAAAAGAAAAAAGGGAGTGAAGTCTACTGCCTTGACCTCCGGAAAAATGAGATAGTGAGAACTTACTTTGGGAGGGTGTCTTAACTCAGTGCTCAGAAGGGAGGGCGGAAGGCCTGAAACGTCGGGTCCGCTCCCACATCGAGAGAAAAAATACGAGACCATTGCTTCCTCCTTCAGCGCTGAGGCAAGGGGAGAGAGTAATTAATTCAGGGGACGAGCAGAGCGATGGGGGGACACCGATTACCGGGTGATGGTGGAGGAAACGCTTTGGACTGACTGGTTTGGACACAGATATTTGAGGACGGGAAGGAGGAAGCAAACAATACGGGGGGGGTGGCTTTGGGCAAGGAGTAGAACAAAGGCATGTTGAAGCCAACTCAAGGTCAGGCAATAGCCTTTTGAGAACTACTTCCAGAAGATGGGGAAAGGAATCGGATTCGCTGAGAAAAGGAAGAAGGAGGTAAGGGAAAAAGTTGGAGGGCGGAGGAAGATCATGAGCCGACAGCTTTTAGGGTGAATGGGGGGGCCCTTTGGGGGCTGACTGATGAATTCAAGGGAGAAACAGGGCAGAAGGGGGAACGAGGGGTCAACATCACCGTAATTTCATGAGGAAAAAAGAATAGAAGTGGGCGCCTTTCTCACGTAAAGGAAACCGACCAGTGAGGATTCCCCATTCAGAGCTACTTATTCTGCAAACAATGGAAAGGGGAGCCATTGCCACCTAGCGCCCATGAGGGAAAGCAAAACATGTCTCTCGTTCGCCGGAATTGAAGGGAGGTGGCAAGTCCTGGGGGGGAACTCGAAGAGGCCTCTCATAAGGGAAAGGGTCCACTTTTTAAGTGGCCCCTGAGGCTCAATGCATGGGGAGGAGAAGAAGAAATGGCCTTTTAGTTTAGCTATGACGGGGGACTTGGAAGTCAACGAAAAACCCCCCCCCGACATCGCATAGTACAGAAGAGGCAAGAAAAGTTGGCACAGCTCCAGGTGGTCACATACGATGTCGGACCGAGGGAAAGGGCAGGGATGGTCAAAGGGAACATCCTCGGTAACGACGCGGAAAAAAACGCAAGACAGATCCTCTTGGGGAGATCTAACAGATTAGGCGGCCAAAGTGTCGAGCAAAGAGGCACATGGCTCGCACGAACGAGAAGGAAGAGAGCTGGTTTGTACCCAGAAAACTACTGGAAAAGCGGGAGGTGAGGAGGGGGAGAGGAAGACCTATGCTGAAAAACCGGGAGGAGGAGAAAATAAGGTGGAGAAAACGAGATCCATGTGAAGGGCATAGAAGTTTGAAAAAAGGGAAAGGGGGGACGCGGATTTTGAGACAAATGTGGAGAACTCGGGGCATCCTTACTTTTCCACGAGATCGGAACTAGCCGGGAAAAAGGACTCACACAATCCCCCAATTTGTGCCGTGACAGCGCGAAACAACATGGGGGGGGATTTGAGGGGGGGGGATCGAGCTCTAATCTTAATCCCAAGGCGGAAAGGGCGGGAAACCGGCAAACAAAGTCAACCTGATGATATCCTGAGCGGGGTTGGAAAAAGAGAGTCCCATAAGGGTCCGACTCTCAAGACCAGTACGCGGGGATAGAAAAAACACACGTTAAAAAGAGGAGGAAGGAGGCCGGAGTACGGTAGGGGTAGAGGAAGACACGTACTGACTCGCTTCGAGCTCAGGGAAAAGTCAATCAGGGTTTACTTTTGGTGGCTTGGTCGAACGGTAGCCTGCTGTCCGTCTAGGGAGACAACCGCAATCAACATTGGGTGGAAAGATGGACGGTGCATTTGGGGGAGTGGCTATGGGCGACGTCGGTTGAAATAAAGCGGAGTACTGGCGGGCAGATCTCAATTGCTGAAAAGAAGCAAGCGCCTCAAGGGGTTGCAACACTCGATTTCCCATGGAGCTCGGAGAAATTAGCGGGAGGAAAAGACAGAGGGGTGTGAAGAAGGCATAAGCTAACATGAATCAGGGGGCGGAAAGGGGTGGGACGATTTCCACCAGACTCCGACCGCTAGGCCAGGACGTCGCGAGCCATGCCAGCGGCGGCGCGAAAAAAAGGCCGCAAGGAAAAAGAGAGAACAAGATCGGGGGCGGTGAAGAGAGAGGGTGGACAAGAGGGAATTTCTCCGGGAATCTCTTACAAGGCTGGACGAAAAAATCGGTCTGACTACCTTGAGCTGGCCAAGTTGTCAGAGGGCCGATAAGGTCTGTGGTCTTTGACGCGAAGATGGGAAGGAGAAGGACCCAAAAGAAGCCAAGAACCGGGGGACCATGAGGAGATCTTGAAATGCTCTCAGGTCGGGCAAATTGAAAAAGAGGCACTTAGAGAATTAGCGCAGGGAGGAATTAAGGACTTGGGCTGAATCCTAAGCGAAAAAGAGCGAAAAAGGACTATTCTTGCGCAGGGGAGAAGGGGAGGAAGGACGACTGCAAGAAGCAGTCCATATTCGCCGCAGCGATATGTGAAGGAAAAGGGCTTTGTTCAAGAGGGGAAAGCTCAAAGCTAGGAGTGGTCTTCGACAGTGAAATTAGGTAGGGTTGCACATAGTTTGCACTGCTGAATGGGGGAGACTTGGGGACGACGAAGAGCGGTCCAAAGGGCCTAGGGGATACCGAAAAAAAATCTGGAAATCATGGATGAGTTCCGCACTGAACAATTCGACACCTCGGAGGGTTTCCTCAGGAGGAGAAAAGATTCCTGCTGGGGAACAGCTAAGTCAGGGCCGACACAGGGAGAAGATGAATCAGACATGAGTTGCGTCACCATTCATTGGGGGGCGACGACGTAACACACCAATGAAGGAAGGGGGAACTGGACATCAAGCCCAAATGTCATGCAGAGCAAACAAAGAGATCAAGAGTTTATCACAGAAAAAAGTGCTGTCTAGCAGCTTCTCTATCGGCCAAGGGGGGAATTCAGACTAGACCTGAAAGGGAATTAAAACTGAAGGACGCATTCAATCGAAATTAGCGAAGGAGGGGCGGACGAAGGAAGGAATGACCGAGCACACCAGACATTAAAAAGGGAGGTACGCCTGAAAGGGAATAGAGTGCCGAGCTAGGGGGGGCAGGCGTTAAAGGCCGTCGCCCTTGAGAACATCACGAGAGGGACGGAGGAGGGATTTAGTTGAAGAATGCTGCGTATATTTCCAACCAGTGATGAAAGAACCGTGTGGACAGAGTCGCATTTAAAGAAGTGTCGCTGGAAGGGTGGCGACGGGAAAAGGGGCTTCGCTGAGCGCTGCCCGGGATAGTATTTTGCGCAAGAGGGGTGAAAGGGGCGGGCAGACTCGTCCCAGTAAAAGGCCACGAATGCGATCTTGTGGAGACTCAAATATTGCAAGGGACAAAAAAAACACTTCGCACGCGAAAAGGCGCAAGATGAAGAAGGGGAGGGCACTTCAACAAAAAAAATTGACGAATCACAAATAAATGACACGGACAAAAGACGCAGAAGAGAGTTACCATGGGACCTTGAATGAAAATTCAGGCAGGGGGAGACAAATATGAGGGCCAAGGGAAACATCATTAGGCTCCAATAACGGGGGGGGGATACAACGAGGTAAAAATTCAACGTAACATCTGATCTTTTGAAGGCACAATAGAAGGGAAAAGTGCGGGTGGATGGAGAGAACTAGTTGGGGAGGGGGGAGACATCAGGGTAGTGAAGGACGCCCGTCTATCAGACCAATTTTAATGTTTGGAAAAGGAAAAAAGACCGCAATTTCACCCAAAGGAATAAAGAGAGGAGGGCGGGAGAGGTGCACCGCCCAGTCCAACCTTGGAAGTAGGAGCCTTTATTAGCGGCGGGAACTTTCCGATCAGGTGGTTGGAAAGAAAGGGGGAACAAAAGGGGTGCAAATCGGACAGACAGAATCGACCTCCAGGTGGAATTGACGCGAAGGGGAAAGAGATGCCGGATAACCGCTTGTTGATGTCAATGAGAAAAAGAAGAAAAGGGCCATCAGCCGGCAAGGTGAGATTGGCAAGGGCGAACCAAACGCGAACTGCAGAAACTGGTGGGCAAGTACCACGGAAGGGACATGCTTGCGGTAGGGGAGGCAGCGGGGTGGGTAAACACGAAAAAAATCAATGAGGGGCAGGGGGAAGAGGCTCGCGGGGGGGGTCCTCCTCCTTTCGCTTTACCTCTCGGATCAACAAAAAAAAAGGAAGAAGGCGAAAGAGATATATCCTGATGCTACGACTGTCAGCCACGGACGGGGGGGGGGAAAAAACCCGAGGAGATTTCTTCGCAGCTTGGGAAGTCTCGTAGTGATTGAAAAAAACCCGAGGAGAACCAATAACAGCATCATTTACCAGGGGACTTTGGGTCCCGTGCGGGCCCAAACATCAAAGGTTCGCGGTGGTGTTTCGCTCAGTGGAAAGAAGGGAAACACAGGCAGGGTATGAAAGTGGGGGCGGGCAGTGGGCGAATTGAGAATTGACCCCATCCGGAAGGCCCTCTCTTGGAAAGGGCGCGCATGAAAGGGGAGATCAAAAAAGGATTTCTCAGCAAAGAGCATGCGCGGTCATTGAGGGAACCCAAGTCAAGGGAAAAATCCGGTCCATGAATACAAGGAGCACGAAGCACCACTGGGGATTTCCTCTAAAGAGAAAATACTGAAAGAAAACCAAAAGCGGCTTGAATTCTGTTGGTTGGGAAGATGGAAAAAGCAGGGAAAAGTAAGTTCAACAAACTTAACAATTGGGACGGAGAACTCATAAATGATGGTAGATTTTCTAGGAGGGATCCTAAAAAGAAGCAACTCGGGAGCTCGATCCCGGCGGAAAATCTGCGCGTGGGAAAGGAAGGGCTTAAAAACTCCCATCGTTGGGTTCCAACGTCGCATTTGGGAGGACTGAAGGACCATAATTTGCTTTGAAAAGCAAGAGCGCATGGGGAGGGGCACTTCCGATTGCTTCCTCAGAGAAGCGAGGGAGGGGAGAAAGGACCAGAAGCCGGAAGTTAAGTCTCGGGCTGGAGTCACGGGGGTACGTTGTGTCATTTTTCAGGGAGTCGGTCCAAGGGAAAAAAGGGGGGACCCGGCTCGAATACACTGCGAGGCGAGAGGGGAGAAGAAGGAAGGACTGGGACGAGTCAATATTAGCGCATATCCGCTTCGGGGGGGGATAACGGAATGATTCGGCAAAAGCTGCCGCGCAACAGCTTCACGCAAAATAAGAGCGGGCACAGATCAGCGGAAAAAAAAGGGGAAGGGAAGAGCTCAGCATAGCCCAAAGGGGGAGATCGGGGACCGTCACCACTATCATTTTGGAGCTCCTGCGGCAGAAAATAAAGACAAAAAACGTCGGAATACGTAAATGTGAGCAAGAGAGGGAAGGGCGGATCCTCCGACTCCAAGCAGATAGATAGAAGGTAAGAGGGTTTGAGCAGCTTAACTCATTCAGAGAATTAGGGGGGGGGACTTAAACACGGATAACCTAAAAGATAGCGAAATGTCTACTATACCGGGCTTGTGTACTTCACGGAGGGAAGGGCAATGTTGTCGAGCGGGCGCTCGCTCAATAGTGCGACAGAACGCCAGGGTTGGTTTTTTAAAACGCTGGTGAAGTACAGGACTGTTGAGATAACCATATTTATGCAGGGCCTGATGCAAGAATTCAAATGACGGAGTTGGTTATTGTGGACAGGAGGAGCATGTGGTGAATCAACGAGGGGTCGTGCGTAGGGGAAGCGCAAGGGAGGACTACTTACAGCATCTTGGGAAAACTGATTAAGGTCTCCGTCCTGAAAAAAGTAAGAAAGGGGATGGAGGCATTAGTCATCCTGATCCATTACGACAGGGACTGGAGACCAGGGAGGGGTCCAGGTTGTTTGACTGGCGGAGTGCAGGAAACACATGAATCATTAGGTGTTCACATCATCCTAATCAATGAAAAGGAACCAAGATCTAGGTCGGGATCATCTTTGAGCAGACTCAAAACAGATTGGGAAAAAGTCAAATATAGTATTCTTCAGAAATTATTGAAGGCTAAAAAAGGGCCGAAACAGTAAGAAAGGATTGGACAGAAAATAGGACCTTGAGAGGCGGAATCTCGACTAGGGGGATCCGGCTCCCTTTAAGTAAGCAGGAATCTAAGCCGCGCGTACGAAAAGAGGGGGAAAGGACCAGGCCTCATTGCATTTAAAGAGTCAAAAAAAGAATGGAATAGGGGAGGTTCAGTTTCGTTCTACTGAAGATTAGAGGGCAAGCAAAAGAAACGAAAATCTCCAACTTGGCCAGCTCTAGGGAGACAGGAATCGTGTGCAGCAAATGGTCAAAGGGAGACAGAAGCGGACTAAAAAGATCAAACAGGAAAAAGGACCAGTCAAGTGGATCGTCACTGCTTGAATTTGAGCCCGTCCCTGGTTCGAAGACCGAATCATTGGACTCTGGTCAGCCGAAAGAGCTGTATAGGTCGGAGTCGGGGGGAAAATCTACACATTCCTAAAAGATGGGTGAGCTCAGAGCCTCATCTTCTCTGGAAACCGCAGGGTTCTCAAAGATAAGGAACCGAGAAAACAGATGAGCGAAGTGTAAACACAGGGGGAGGCAAGGAGGGGAAATACACCTTTTGCACCTCTGCACCAGGACTACGGGGAAGGCAAAAGGACTCCAACGAGCAGAAGGGCAGGGAGTGGGCGAAGGGGGGGGCAGGGGGGGGGAGGGGGGGGGGGGGGGGGGGGGGGGGGGGGGGGGGGGGGGGGGTGTCACCACAAAAAAAAATGCTCCCAATCCAATGGGGAGAAGGGCGGTTTGGGGATATCTAACTGAGCCGCCAGCACCGAGGAGGACAACCGAATAAATTATACTGCCTGTATTGGAAAGCGCGAATAAGGGGGAGGAACGAAATCAACGACCTGCATCGTCGATCAACAACAAACAATTTGTAAAATAAGGACTGCCGATTACGTAAGGGTGGGGGGGGTGGTTTTTGGGTGGGGTGGGTGGGGGGGGGGGTGTTGGGGGGGGGGGGGGGGGGGGGGGGGGGGGGGGGTTTTGGTGGGGGGGGGGGGGGGGGGGGGTTTGGGGGGTTGGGGGGGTGGTTGGTGGGGGTGGGGGTGTGTTTGGTGTTTTTTTGGGGGTTGGGGGTTTGGGTTTGTTTGTGGTGGGGTTGGGGGGGGGGGGTTTTGTTGGGGGGGGGGGGGGGTTTGTGTTTTGGGGTGGGGGGGGGGGGGGGGTTGTTTTTGGGTTTGTGTGGTTGGGGGTTTGCATGCTGACTAAACTCTAAAATGCTCGTTCACTCGAAGGAACGGAGAATAAGGGGGAGTTTTTGTTGGGTTTTCAAAAAGGACTCAATGAGGGGGAGTATGGGATCTATACTCCCCCCGGAAGACCCATTTGGGGGGGGGCGGAGGATGTACGCAATTTTTTTATTGGCACTTCTGGAGAGTAATTACTGATAATCGTGAAAGCAGGTATGCAGGAGGGAGAAAAAGTTGACATAATAGAGAAGACATGGGGTTTGTCAAAACACTTAAAGGCATTCACCTGGAATCTCGGAGGAAAAATGGAAAGCGTAAAAGCTTTTTAATATGCGGATCGGAAACTAAAAAGCAGAAGGGTTTTCGATTTGGAAACGAAAGAAGGAAGCTGCACGCATTGGGGAGAGACGGGGGGGGAAATTTCTCTCTGAAGGGCAGGGGAAGAAAGAAATCTAGCATAAGTGGGCGGGGCTCGCGGAAGTGGGACCTTAATTTCATGGGGACCGCGGATGAAATTCGAAATTCGGTCATGGCCTAACTGTGACTGGCCAAGTTTCCCAGGTATTCCTATCTCTGGCGATACTCGCAGGGAAGGTCGAGGAAAACACGCGCCCCTACCGATTGCCATCCGGGGGGCATCTGGGAAGGAATGAAACGAAGAGGCCAAAGCGGGATACTTCTCGGCCGGAGCTTCCTGGAGAGTCAAAACTTCAAAAAGGAACCCTTCACGAGTTAAGACATAGAGGGAAGAGGGCTTCCAAGCATGTCTAAGGGAAGAGGCACAGGTAACGAAAGGAAAAAAGAACAAGTGTTCTCCTCTCAAAAGGGGGCAAGAAGTGGCGTGTGAGAAGGGCTAAAATAAGGGAGCACTATCTATAGCGGGGTTCCGGGGGTCCATTTAGGGTAAAAATCGGTGGCAATGCTAAATGTGGAGAAGGGAACGACGCAGACCGGACAAAAAATGGCCGCCCTACGAACGAAAAAAATCTTAAAAGAGTGGATGAGTCGGACTCACTTTACAATCCCAGAAGGCGAAATACGTTTTCTAACCTGAGGAGAAATAGGACTGTGAGGGAACAGTGGATGGGGAATTCCAGTAAAAGGAAAACGGGCCGACTAATGTGAATTCCGGAAGTGTGCAGCCAATGCAGTTTTGGGCAGGCAACTAACAAAACACTTTCCGTCATTGCCTGCTGCATCATGCCGAACTAAAAATCGCGCGCGGACAGAAAAAATTCAGTATCAAGACGTTGTGGCAGCAAAGAACCCGGGGAAAAGGAGAGCACCATCATGCGGCCGAGCGCCGCATTCCAGAAGATCCTGAAAATGGCCAGGAAAAGAGGATCAAGGTCTCGTAGCTTGAAGAAAAGAGGAAACGGACGCAAGGGGCCATGTAGTTCAAACAAATAGAGAAGGCGTTACGAAACTTCCAGATCACAGCTACGTGCGATAGAAAAGCGGAGTTGGGACGAGGGAAGGGGAAGGGGGGGCAAGAAACCGTCCGAGAGACAGGGGGACGCTGTCTTGTGGAGTAGTTTAAAAATGGCGTCGGGGAAGTCATCCCTGGAGAGATTGAGGGCGAGTAAAAGGTGCAGAAACGTTTGCAGTCGCGAAGCGAGGGGAAAGGGAGATGGGCGCACGTGCGGCGGAACATGAAGGGAGGCCAACTAAGGGACCAGGATGACAAATAAGGAAGAGGGATGCATTTGCCTCGGACGCATCATTAGACGAAAAACATCGGAAGACCGTCTCAAGTAAATCGCCGTCTGTTCCAATGAATTGAAAGAAAAGAGGGGAATGAAAACAAAGCCAACCGGAATCACCAAGAGAATACAACCGTAAAGTGTAAACCTTGATTAAAAAGCAAGAACTGAACTATAGGAAGGAGAAGGGCAAAGGAAAAATCAGCTCGTGCTACAAAAAAGTATCCAGAGTACTACAAGAGGCGAAGGGGGGGAAAAAAAGGGGAGGGGGCTCGGACTTTTGAAGACGCTAAGTCGATGGAAGAAGAGGCCGGGAGCCCGAGTTGTCGCTTGATACTAAATCGGAAAATCTTGATGCAAAAGTCAGGGAGCGCTACATTAACGTTTGGCAAAGTACTCGTGGAAACAGCATGCAAGGCTTAAAAACAGAATCAAGCCGCTGCCGGGGGGGGGCGCGGTCCGACGAAAACGTCAAAAAAGTGGCGTCGGCCGAACCTTTGATGGGGAAGACAGGGAACGGGCAAGAGGTTGAAAAAAAGCAAAAGGCACTCAGGAAATGCGCTTAAGGGGATAGGACCATTTTATTGCGCTCCCAGTGCCAGAGCGGGCAAGAAGGAAGCTGCGGATGATCCGGCGAAAGGCAGGTACAAGGCAAGGGCCTGCAAGTGTGAGGCAGTTCGTTAAAAAGATCGGAAAAAAAAACAAAGAATTCCAAACGTGACCCACAGCCTGGAAAAAAGGCTTTCTGTAAAGTATGTTGTGTCGGGGGGTTGACCTCACGACCAAACTGAAATGAGGACGAAGAGATCCATGCGCTCGAGGGGAACCCGGAAGTGCGCGGAAACGAGTAGTAAGAAAGAAGGGGAGGAGAGCAAACAAACAACTTATTAGAGAAAGGAGAGATTCACTTAGGGGAGACTACAAATCGTCCGGGGCTCAAGGAGTGTAAACCTCCCCGCGAGGAGAGGGTCTAAGACATTGAATCAGGGAAGTTGAGGGTGTTTCATCACACAACCCGCTTCACGATACTCTTAAAAAAAGCATGTACAGGAGGGGGGGGGAAAGGCGTCACATCTGCTGTTTGAGGCGGGTGTGTTTTTCGCTAGTGAAAGAGCTGTACGACACCGACGACCTGATTTCCCTATGTTCAGTGCGCCACCTTGAGCAGGAAACCCAACGGTACGCGCTGGGAACTGGCAGAGCGGTCCATGGAGCGTCATTTATCGATCAGAGGCAGGGAGGCAGGGGGGATGGAAACAACTTTCCAGTCCACGGGAAGGGCAATACTAAAGGATACTCTCCAGGGGTTTTCCGCGAAGCGAAACCGGGGGGGGGGGAAAGAACCCGTAAAAATGATTCTTTGGTTTAAGCTGAGGAAAAGGGTCCCAGATTACGTTGGGAAAGAAAAAAAACTTGTCTCGCTCAAAAAACTGACTGGGGAGAAAGGGGAGAGGAGGATAACCGCCTCCCAAAAGGGCTCGGATACTTCCTCTTGCTCTGCAAAATAACGAAATAAAAAAAAAGTCGAAGCTGTTTGGGTCCGGAGAATGGGGGAAGGACTTCCCAGGATATCTAAATTTTGAAGTGGGGATCTGGTAAAAAAAGCTCCGTGGGCACTTCCAGATGGGGACTTCCGAAGGAACTGCTGTCTGTTTCGACGGTTCCCTCCTGGTACGGGTGTTTTGAAGGATAGGGCGTGAGTAACGTGGCAGGGTATCATAAAAGGGAAATCAATTGAATTGCCCGCCCGAATCGAAGCGGAGGGGGTCAGATTGCGACCACCGAAATTGATGCGAAAAACAAATAGCGCAAGAAGAGACATTCGGTGGCAAGCTCAAAGAGAGAGAATACATGGAAACCAGTTCCTCAGAACCGAGGCAAGGGAAACTGGGGGCCGAGGATCGAGAGCCAGTTGGTGCCAAATTTTAAAGCGGAGTCAGAAGAGCCTCCAGCCCGGACCTCCCCAGGGCCATTGGTGGGAAAGCTAAGGCCTAGCAGAATAAATAACGCCGCCGATCGTACTGGGGTTAAGCATTTAAGGGAAGGAAAGCCGGCAAAGGAATCTATAGAGAATTGCTTTGATTCCTCTGGGAAGCCTTCAGAGAGGGGGGGGTTTAAGGCAAATGAACTTCTTCGACTACCACAATTCGCAAAAATGGCTACGAGACCTGCATGTGGACTTCCTCTCTTAATGAATTGGAAAAAAATGAACTGAATGAAGAACTCTCTGCTCCTGGAAGAGTTCCTCAAAAAGAAAGCCTGTACCAAGGGGGGATTTTAAACGTTTTTAATACTTGGCGGAGAAAGCCAGAATATTTGAGTGGAAGGCCACGGTCCAATGAAAATGAATTGGTCTGGGGTCCGTCGTAGCACAAAAGGGAGGTGGTTTACGAAATCAGCAAAGAGGCAATTATGCGCAAGGGTTAGGAAAGGAAAGGAAGACTGTGTCCATACATGGGAAGGGCTCCTAAGAAAGAAACCGGGAAGAAGGGGAGAATCCGGGAGTGGTTCTTCAGCCGAAGACCATGATAACACAAGTTGGCTGTATTCCTAGGGGGAGGCCCGGGGTGGGACACTAATGTGAGGCTGTGCAATGGAACAAAAATGCGCATTGACACGATTGTGTCAACAACATAAAGTATTTCTAAGGAAAAAAACGAGATAGCGAGGAAAAAGCTCATATGGAAACAGGCGGCCAAAGACCAGTTCTGGGAGTCCCGAGCTATCTAAAATCCTTTATGCTTATTGCAGTGAAAAGCTCGTCCATGAAAAAAGGCTGGTCCACTATCAGGGAGCTAGGCCGTAGAGTCAAGAGGACTTGTAGTCCGTACAGTCATTGACCCGGACCGCGCTGGACCGATTTTGAAGTGGTAACAAGGAGGGGAGAAGTTCATTCAAATAGCAATCCTAATTCCTCGGGGAGGGGGAGCGGGGGGAAAAGGAATTGCCCTTAACGACGACCCAAGCACGGAATACGGCTGACTGGTGGGACACTCCAGAGGCCATAAACCGAGGTAAGACCGATTCAGAGGAAAAGTGGCAACCGTAATACACAATCCTCGGGGAGAGGAACGAACCTCACAGATCCTCTGTCGAGAACACGACTCTGATTTCGGAATTCAACAGGGTTGTTGCAGAAGATGGCCCGTGGGCTAGCCCGAACTAAATCAATATATGGCAGTGTATGAGGGACCGGCGAAAACACTAGCCAAATAACCGGGCTGTGAGCACCAGACGAAAAATCTTTCAACAACCAAAGGAGGCGTCCCATATGTCTGACGAGATCCAGGGAGAAGTAAAAAAACCAATTGACTGCGCTGCGGGGATCAAAGAAACCGGTTGAAAAGAAAAGACAGACTTAGAGGGGAACTCATCCCAGAAAGCAGCAACAGACAGACCACAAACGAAAACAAAAAGCCGCGGGACCAAAATGTGCCAGGGTGTGTATCGATCAATAGGCACGTCCCTCCAGGAATTCGGAAAAGGGGAAAAACAAGTCCCAGGTTAACCTGCGGTGAAAAGCGCTAACAGTACGGGTGAAACGTCCGACTCGCCATAACCTTACCTCAAAA
>Ga0179591_1294593_pt1 | contig 13637 bp, 23 predicted proteins | sample CZOMad2_1_08_16f_FD_182891 | JGI IMG/M metagenome (GOLD analysis project Ga0179591, IMG submission 182891) | Vadose zone soil fungal communities from Angelo Coast Range Reserve, California, USA - CZOMad2_1_08_16fungal (PacBio error correction) | ecosystem: Environmental > Terrestrial > Soil >...
TTACCCATAATAGATACAGGTCAGACAAAAAGCCGTTGACCAGCTTAATGGTCGGGGGCCTCGGGAAAAAGGACCTAAACGGCGGGGGAGTGGAGGCAAAAACAGCAAGAAGAAGCCTTGTCGAAAGGCCAGGCACGTGAGTAGGTTGATACTAAAAGAAAGACGATTCTAGTGTTTTTGGGCAGTATAGACAATAACATTGCGGAAAGAAGTCACCACTGGGGGCTTGGGGGGGGGAAAGGGCTCCAGCAACCAATTAGGTAGCCAGAAGCATAGAGGGGCCAGGGAGCACTCAGTAGACTCGTTTTGACCAGTCCTAAACATGCAAGTTGTATTCCCTGGAAAGGGCACTGAAAACGGCGGAGAACATGGCGGGGCATCGTTACAGGGCCAAAGCAAGTATTCTTATGCGTTGTAAACAAGAGGACTCCAAGGTTAATCAGGGGATCACTCCAATAAACTTTGTTTTTCGTGGGACACACCGGGTCGGGGGTGGTTTGGCCCGGGGGACACAGGAGAAAAACACGAAACGGAAAAAAAAAGCGAAAAAAAGAAAAAACGAGGACAAAGGACCACAAAAAAGAGGGATTCAGGAGTTGGGGAAATTGGAACCAAATCGGATCAGACGAAAGAACAACCACAGGAATGTAATTTAAGAAAAAGGACCCATCCTTTGACAACAGATCAAGGGGTTAAAAAAAAGGAAACAGGCTTTTTTTGTTGGAAATTGGAGCCGGGGGCTCCATCTTTTGGGACGTGTGAATATCTTAAATTGCTGGTCCAAAAGAACGAACAAGAAAAGCTGGTCAACAAAATGGCCATAGTGGTGAGATCCTATAACAGGGGAAGGGGGGGGGTCGGGGAAGAACGTTAACACATGGGGGGGAGGGGGAAACTTACCGAAAGAGATGGAAAATTGTCTCAGCATCCAGAAAATGGGAGTCATGAGAATACAAGGGGTCCAATATTCAGGCCAATGGGGGGGGGGTTCGTGCCCTCAGGATGGGGAGACTAAAAGAGGTGCGCGAAAGCATCAAATTGTCCTTCCAGAATCTGACCTCTTTGGAATCGGGCAGGGTGAGACAAATCACATGACTTCGGATGCCACTTCTACCGGAAAAAAGAGGGAAGGGGGAGCAAGTTCATAGAAACAGTGACGATTCAAAAGAGGAAGGGGGTGGCCGACGGCCCAAAAGAAGGCCGCTGGTAAAAAGCGTTTGTGGGGGGGCTGATAGTCAACTCAAGGGAGGAAATGAAGAAAACTATAGTTTGGTGAAAGCAAAAGAAAAAGTGGGGCCAGGCGAGTGCCTCCTCGTGTCTCTAATTAAAAAAAGGAAACTGGAAGGGAAAGAAGCGCCAAGGGGTCTTTAGGAAAGAACCAATGTTCGCACACTAACAAACCAAAGGGCAGGGGACTTGGTTACAATCTATCAACTACGGTGTTGGGAAAAGACGAAACCGATGCCAGATCCTCCCCCACTTGGGGTCCCGAAAGGGTCATCAGACGCGGCCAAGGACAAAAGATCAGTAACAAGCAGTCCGCCGGCAGAATCGAACGGATTTTAGGAAGAAATGACACGCCTGAACGCTTAGTCCACAAGAAAAGCGAGACGGAGGACGGGCTCGCTGCAATCCTGTCCGGGTGGAAAAAGGGAAAGGTTTTGGATAAAAAAGCGGGCGAATCAACGGTCAGGGAAGTTACATTAAAGTCTAGACCGAAGAAAAAGAGATGTATTGGCAAGACTTCAAGGAAGTTTGGGACCGAGTAACCAGAAGCGCTACGGCTCCTCGAAAAAGGTACGACCCAACGCCTCTAGGAAATATCAGGGGTGAGTTAACGGGAGAGAGGACCTCACAGATAGGAGAGGAGCATCTATTCTGGTTAATCGGTAGAATATAGGGACCAAATTCAATCTAGAAGAATATCACGACCAAGTAGTCATCAAGACCCATACATAAAGGAAATAGTGTTCCGGCAACTATGGGGACGAGAGCGGTGACAAGAAGAACCTAGAATCCTTAATTTCCAGGTCGCTGTATAGGTACGAACATCCTTCAGAAGGACGCCATCAACAAGGAGACAGGGTTAGAGGAGAAAAGAAAGTGAAAACCGATCGTAAAGGGGGGTCCAAACTTTGAATCTGAACGAAGACTAAAGGCGGTTGTGTTTAACTCCTCCACTCTCTTACCGCCAGGGGGAATTTGGGCCCCAATAAAACCGAAGTCCCCAGGGAATAGATAACGGGCGTGCTTCCTTGACGCTGCAAGAAAAAAATCAAAAAAGGTGAAGGGAAAAGCCGTGGGTTCAAAGGAAGACAGTGAGGTAAAGGAATAGTGGGTAAGGGACGGCTGATCTATGGCAAGCCACCTCATCATTGGGGGCTGGGGGGGGGGTTTTCTTTCGCTGGGTCTAGGAATAAAAAGTTAAACCGGAAGAGGCTCAGAAGGAATGTGCAACGGTGAAGTTTCGTCCCACGAAGAGGTGTTTTGGAAGAAGGAAAAAACTGGGTATATGCGAAAACGAAGGGAGGGATGGTTTAGACCAACTGCTGGGGAACGGTTCCTGAGTGTGGAAAAAGGAAGCAGTATAGAAACAACTTTCACGAAAAAAATAAAAGAGGAGTTTCATAGGAGAAGTATCGCTTGAAATAAAAGAAACGTTTCGGGAACTGGCAAGGAGGTGCGGACATGGAGAATAGAAGGGTCAGGGATACTCTTTCAATGAGGGACCGGTACGGCAGCGGTAGTGTTCAATCGAGAAGATAAATCGGGGCAAGTCCTGCTGACGTCGGAATGTATGGTTCGGAGGAGAGATCAAGGCTAGTTGGAGCTCCTTCTAGGTAGAGGGAAAAATGTCAGCGTAAGAACTTGACTTGTCAGGACAGGGGGGGATGGGTCAAGTCGCGAACCTGAGGGGGGAACTGAAAAAAATTGCACTCGAACGTCGGGCTGCAAGTACCAGGATCTTTTCGGATGAAGTGGGGGTAAAAAAAAAAAAAAAGGTCAAAAAGCGGGAAGAGAGGGGGAGGTGCGGGGAATTTCACAATCCTTTCTCGGATACCAACCGGGTGACCTTAACATACATCGTAGCCGCAGGGGGGGGAGACCTACTGACAAACTCTAAAGAAGGAGGACAAGGGGCTTCCGTGTTGTCATGGGGGGGAAGTTCTCCGTTCAGCAAAGGGAAAAATGTCGAGGGACCGGGGGGACAGAAGGCCTCGCTTTGGTGTGCAAAAAAACGTCTCCAACGATGCTTTGTCGTCGGAAGAAAAAGGGTCCCGGGAGGGGGGATGGTCAGATATTTCTGCTAGAGAGGCCTCCCCGACGCAAGTCCTTCGAAAATGGGGGGGGGAAAGGAGTGAAGCAGAAGGGTGAGGGTATGGGTTCTTCTAATTTTCCATGACTGTATACGGAGGGATGATTACATGAGGTAAAGTCAAAGCAAAAAAGGAACCATTTCTGGGGGTTACCGAGTAAGGGGATCGTGTTCAATCCGTAGACGACCAGATACTGGGGGTCAGTTGGGAGGGAGAAAGGGCTATGCATGTACGTGGAAAAAAGGTCGGCACCAGGGGGGTGGTCAGGTTTCGGCAAATACAATAAAAGCTGTTTTTCTTTTGCAAAGGGGAAAACGCAAGAAAACGGGGGAAAGGAAGAATCTGGGGAAGGCCCCGAGGGAGTCCAAAGACAGAGGATAGCAGGGGGGGGGGGTGGGTGGCTTTTCAAGTGTTTTAGTCAACTGGGCTCGGGGGGCAGTGCAATGGGCATAAGGGTAGGCCTCTCCTACAACTCGCTTGGGGAGAATAAAGTCGTATGCAGAGAAGATCTCTAACACCCACAAACAAGGGGGGGGAGAGGATGGAGGAATATCAGGAAGAAAGAAGTAAAAAAAATCAGGCAGCGAGTGTCTAGGTCGAGAGGACATCATGCTCAAAAAAAAATTACATAAGTACAAGCGCAAAGGAACATCCAAAGGAGCGCAAAAAGGATTGACGGTGGGGGGGGGGAATACTGGATGCTGATCGAAAAGTCCCGTCTACGGCCTGGTAACACGTCATGTATCCTTTACAGAGGGAGGGAAAAAAGAGATGGGGTCATAAGGTCACTAACTTCATAGCAACAAAAGAGCTCCCATGAACCAACCCTGTCGATTATAGGGAAAAGGCAAAGAAGAAGAAAGAGGGGGGAGGTGGGCATTAAGAGAAGGGTGTCACATCATACAACCTCTTCTAATAGAATAGAGGCCTATCCAATGAAAGGGGAGTTGGGAATTGAAAGATGAGAAGAGCCGCTTGGGTCAGGGTACTTTGAGGAAGATTCCCATAAATCCGTCCCCTAAAAAATAAGATATAAACCCAGGATCCAGGGGAAAGGGGTCAGAAGAAAGGTGTTTAGTAAAAGCCTAGAGGAGGGGGTGAGACGCCCTTTACAAAGCGGTAAGATCCCCAAACTAACAAAGGGAGGGTCCTCCGATATAGCAGAGTAATATTTCTTAAAGAAAAACTTTTGAGTACGTATTCATCAGGGGCCATTCTATCAACTGGGGGTAGAAAACGGGAGGGGTTTGTCACCGAAGAAATTCTTAAAACCAAAATACGAAACAAAACGGGTGGCAAACGAGAAAAAAGCCCACGAAGGGAATGGTCCCCCGTGCGCGAATGGGTACAAGGGAAAATCGAGGTCCAAATTTTGAGCAAAGAAGAAAGAAACCAGGGGTGGGGGGGACATGCGAAGACGCTAACCGAGAAAAAAAGGGGTTAAACCGCCCCAAACGGAAAAGTGGGGATCATATAAGAAAGCGACAGATCCACCATTGAAGGACAAGAGTGGATGATTCTTTCCCGAAAGAGAGTTTTAAGCGGACCTCATTTTTCATAATATCCCTCCAGCAAGCTGGGGTTAGTTGCGGGTGGTCCTCTAGACTACGATCGGAGGGGAGGCCGGAAATTTCATCGCTAGCGATGGTTTAAATAAGTTCTGAGGGAGGAAAAGAGGGGTAGGGAAACAACCGCAAACCAAAGAAGTGGGGTATTAAAACCCAACAGGCAAAGGTCTTAAACAAAAGGGGGGGGGGAGGGGGGGGGGGGAGAACACGGAACGGACCAATCGGATAAAAGGAGATGCGCAACTTAACTTCTACAGGGGCCGAAAGAGACCAAGATCAGGACCAAAAGGGCGTAAGAGGAAACAAAAAAAAGAGGGGGCGATACAACCGATCACCACCTCATCTGGAAGGTTGAAACTATCGTTCCCCCCCTTGAGAAAGGGATTAAAAGAGGGAAAGGTAGCGAGACAAAGGTTATCAAATGGAGGACGAGAAAGGTGCCTAATTCGCAACCCATCCTGGGTACAGCCGAACGTGGGGACCCGAAACAGGGGGGGGGCGCTTACTTAAGGGGAAAAAAGGGAGGGCGGGGGACGATAATCTCAAGGGATGATTTGGCCCCGGAACATGACACCTGTTGGAAAAGGGGGGGTAAAGGAGACAGGGGAAAAGTTGGACTTGCGCGATAACTCTAAAAGTCCTCAGCTCCTGGAATTCCAAACTTGTCAACGCAGAGGGCCACGTCCAGAGGGAACTACAGGGCCGACTATTGTTTGTGAAAAGATCTGGCAAGGGGCAGAGATTTGGGCGAATGGGTCAAGGGTTTTGGTGGAGGGTATCTAGGAGACAGAAATTGACGGGCCCTCTATCATTGTTGACAGGAGGAGTTGAGAAGGAGGCTGGGAGTGTCTTGTATATGGCTTTCTTACGGAAGAGGGAAAATGTGGAGGTCAAATCATTTGGGGGCCCGTCGTAAATGGGGAGAACAAGGGGAGCCGGGTTACCAGGAAACCTGGGTATTGGAGGTGGAAAAAATTTTTGGGGAAGGGCGAGACACATTTAGAGCAACAAGAGGCAAATCGCCAATTTAGGGTTGGGGGGGGGGTAACGCCATTCAAATCAAAAACACTAAGAGTGGAAAAAGTGGGGTCCCCCTGGACCGAGTAGCGACGGGAAAAACTTACAAGGAATTACAACAGTTCCTAGTGAGGTAAAGAGGAATAACGATTCGTAATTTCTTCCTGGACGCCACTGGGGTGCAGGAAGGAGATCAAAGGAACTTGGGTTGTGAAATTATATTGGTCGAAAGAGACATTAAAAGTGGGAACCTCAAGGGGGGAAAGGGGTAAAAAGCTCGGGTTTAACCCGTCAGGTTCTGGGGGTGCTAAGTGGAGGCAAGATGAGGGGACTGGGGTAAGGGGGGAAGCAAAAGGGGGGCCCCTTAGAGGGAAATTAAGAGGTTAAGCCAAAGATTCAGGCACCACGGAAAAAAAAGGGGGTTGGGAAACATATCGGGGGGGGTTTTTATTGCTGGTTCCGGTGGAGAAAAGTTGAATAAAAGAAAAAGAACGCGGCCCTTCTGGAAAAAAAAGAATCCTTAAAGGAGAGTCGGTGGCGGAGGGCACCTAGTTTTCTGGGGCGGAGAGGGTCGACGGGGGTAAGGAAATCCATATAATCTGGTAGATCTCCGGGTTCACCAGAAAGAAAGCGCGAAGATGGGAAAGGGAGGGAACAAGGGGGGAAGTTCTTAAGGATCAGGCAGGGGGCCGTGTGTCGGGGTGCCCATATTTCAGATCACAGGAGTGGGAAAAACCAAACCCAGCCAGCAAAAGGTCCCGGAAAGTTTTTGCCAACAGAATTTGAAAGGGAAAAAAAAACGTGAAAGAGAACGTCACCGCCGGCAGGTCAAAATTGGGCAGCCCTTGGAGAGGTCAAAACCCAAACTTCAGGCCAAAAGATTCTTGGGCCACAAGAAAAAAAGAAGGATGGAAGGGGGGGGGAAAGAAGGACCTTAAAAAAAAACAAAAGGTATGCCGGGTATTTGGGGAACGCATTTCGTGTGTGGGTCCAACCGTAGGCCGCGCCCGGGAAAAAAAAGGAAACGGAGAAAAATGAAGGAACCGAACAACAGAAGACTTTTATAGGCTTTGGGTATAAAGGTTCGGACAGATCTCAATACTAACACACAACATTAAGAGGAAAAAAAGAGGGAAAGAATCAAGCTTGAAAAGGGGGAAAAAGAGGAGAAGAGAAACCCCGGGAGGTTGGGGTGTTGGATGTCAAAGCCGGCTCGCTTTTCTAACTTGTGGACGAGGCAGAAAAATAGGGGGAAAAAGAAAAAAAAAAAAAAAAAAATAAAACCGTGGCCAAAAAAAAAGGCCATATTTTAGTGACGATGAAAAGCTAAAGTCGGGGGCGGAACATCCAGGCATCTTCTTGGGGCAGGAAAAAAAGGCGACACGGGGTGGAGCAGACACAAAAAAAGGGAAAATAGTCAAAGAAAGAATGGAGCAAAACTGCTTCCAAAACTCTGCGGGGGCAAGGCCTGCTGCTTTTTATCGGACGGGAAGAAAGGACCTTCAAAAAAAGAGTCAAGCTCGGAACGAATGTTCGACTGGGGGGGTCTGAGACAAATACTAGGAAGGGGACGGGGAACAGAAAAAATAGACCTCCAATCGGGGACTGAATTCTACAAGCGTCGGCGTTAGAAGAGACCGAGAGTGGAACGGGGGAAAAAGAAAGGGCACAAACGAATCCAAATTAATCTGGGAAGAGACGGTTTTCTTATGAAAAAAAGAAAAACGTCAGGGCCGTTCCAAGTGACAGAGGAAGCAAAAGTAGAAAAAAAACGGGAGGGGGGGTTTAACATCCGACTGGGGACGGTTCAATGCGATATCATGCCATAATTCAACCTTCGTAAAAAATTCACTAAATTGAGGTAGAGGGAGAAGAGTTCGCCCACCTTAGCGTCACCTGCGGGCGGGACGTTGAGAGTCTCAACTAAGGGAGAGGGGGGTTCGGAACCATAGAAACGCACCAAAGAGCTGTTAAAGGTCTACGTCCTCTCCCTCGGACGGCATTCAGAGACCAAGACAATGATTCTTAGGTAAGCAAAGTAAAAAAAGAATAAGACGGGATCGGAGAAGACCCCTAGAGCAGTGGAAGACAAAGACACGATCGGCAGAACAACGGTCAATATAATTCCAGGGGGGCGAAGGGCACGACTAAGAGGGCTTCGCAGTAGGGGTATATTTGAAAAGAAACAAAAGCAGCTGCTCAGAAATTTTTGGGTCGGGTCAACTAAAATAAGGGATCCCTAACCAGAAGGTATTGGGGGGGAAAGAGGAACAAGGAAGAAACGTTGTACAACTTCGAGAAAAAGGATAACAAAAAGCAAGGACCGGGAAAACTAAGACAATTGGAGAACCTCGAATGCACCTTGGGGGGACAGTTTAGGATAATAAAGAGAAACCCGGGGGGGAAGAAATGAAGCGATGCGGAACAGGAAAAGGCTTCTACAAAGATCGACCAAATGAAAGAGCCAATATCTTCCTGAAAAAGAAGAAGTAAAAGGCTATGGACATAAGGGGGGGGAGGAATGACATTGCTAGATAATTATACGCAGAAGAGGGGGAAGACGTAGGGTTTAGGAGTTGGATCTAACAAAACATCGAAGAAAATGAGTTCGCGGAAGAGTTCAAACGAGGAAAGAATGGGTGGACAAGGGAGCAATGCTATGAAACTCAGCTCCCTGAATCTGGGGCCAGGAGGAAAAAGGAACGGACGGGGTAGAAGCATAAATTGCAACACGTCCTCCAGTGCAAGAAAAAAAACAGGAAATGAGGGTTCATTGAGCCCGGAGAAGGGGAAGGGAATATGGGGTACCTGGTCACGTTGGGGGGGACTTGGAGGTATTCTGCTACAAGAGAACGGCAAGAAAGGGGGATCCAAAAGAGGTGTTTGAAGAAATGCCTGCTGCGGAAAAACGATGCGGTGTGAAAATCGTGCAGGGTAGTCCTTTGGCTAGGAAAAGGGGGGAAGCAGCCGGGGGGGGATGTAGTTGAAAAAACCCCATCTTGAAAGAGAGAAGGGTCCCAGGTCTCGCATGACAGACGGGGGGGGGGTGGAGGTCCCTACACCGGGTTGTTTTTTGTAACTACCACTGTGGAAGAAGTCAGGAAGAAAACTCAGGGGGGGGGGTTGACTAGCTTCCACCCAAACGAGGTGGGTGGAGGGGTGCACAAAAACGGGCTTGGTGGTCACACCGAATATTGGCTCACGCGAAAAGAGAGGCAAATCCGGACTAAGGACTGGGGAGTCGGTCGAGAACGACATCTCTTGTGATGAGGAAGTCGGCAGAAATCCTGAGCTCGTGCTGAGGGAGGTCTTGAAATGAGGGGGCTGAAAGCAAACTACAGGAACGAAGAAGAAAAGAGAGAGGGAGAAAACATGATTCAAGCTGGCGATGTGTAGTCGTAAGATGCTGGTGTCGCATTCCCGGTTAATACTCCTCTTGAACGAACCGGAATCGCAATGTGGGATTGGGTGTCGGAAAGTCATTGCATCTTGGGAAGGGCGCCGTAGACGAAAGAGGAAGAGGAGTGCTGGTGGCTCCAAACAAATCCAGGGTTGCAAAAACAAGGTTCGTCTCAGGGGGTTGCAAAAAAGGAAAAGGACGGAACTGTTCATCTAGTGCGAAAATGAGGAAAAAGAAAAGAGGACAAAATCCCTAACTAAAAAACAAAACCCCGGGGGAAACGCCCGTAAATAAAAAGGCGGACATGCTTCGTCTGTTGTCAAAAACCTTTCATGCCCGGCAAAGAAAGATGTAAAAAGGGTAAAAAAGCGGGTAAGCCTCCAGTAAGCACCTCTGTCGTGCCGGAGGAGAAAACTCTGGGGAACTGACGAGTGTTGGGGTGGCGGAAGTCCAACGGGAATTCTGCTCGGAGATTTGCTATCTTCCATGGAGTTGCACAGCGACTTCCGCAATGGCCTTTTGTCGTCAATGGGAAGTAATTAGAGAACCTAAAAACCTAGGCCCTTTTGGGGGACCCAAAGGAGGCCTATGTAGAGGTGGGGGACACCTCAACGCCGAACTGGGGGGAAGAGGAAACGTCATCCCAAGAAAAGAAAGACTTTTTGTTGACACCGCAGACTGGGAAAAGAAAAGAAAAAAAAGGGGCGGAGGGGGAAAACACGCGCCAGGCGAAAGGAGCACAGGTGGGTTAGGATGCAAAAAAAAAAGGATACAACGGGTTAAGAATGGGGATTGCTACACAACACCCAAATGTTGTTTTTCCAGTGGGGGGGGGGGTGGGCGGGGGTTTTTTTTTGGGGTAAGCCCTCGGTGGATGCTAAAAACTGGGGGGGGGCACATGTTACAAACATTGCAGAGAAAAGCAAAGCTTGGGCCAGTGACGATAATCAGCGGGGAACCGGGCAAAAAAAAGTAAAACAAGAAAAGGGAGAAGGCGTTTTGGACGGGGGGACGGTCTTAACCTGCTCGCAAGGGACAAATTTTGGAGTTGAAAATTGTCGCGCGACCAGAGTCTGGACCGGTGTACCATCTGTGAAAAAGAAGAAAGACGAGATGAAAATTGGACATCAAAACAACAAGAGAAAAGGGGGGGTGAGTTATTCAAATATAGACATGAATTGAGCAAAAAACAACAAAAACAGAAAAAAAAAAAAATTCGAGCGATGGGTCGAGAATCATATTCATTAGCTCAAAGGCAGAGTAACCCCTCTGCAAATAACCAATTCCTGAAAAAAACAACCGAATTCTTAGACGGAACGAGACACTACGGAAAAGCGGAGCTTTTCACTGGTAACAGGAACAAAAAAAGCCGACCAGACGATTTCGACAAAAAATAGCTTGGGTGCATAAAGGGCACATACGAAGGCATAGCCGCCTAGCTCCAGGAGGGGAAGAATGTATACCGAAAGGGGCCGTCTTCACGGGTTAGTGAAACGGGTGATTCGTTGACGTGGATCCGCGTGTCAATAAAGACGCTACAGCGGAAGAGAGAAAGGAGGCCTCTCGAATCCAAGAAGGAAAAGGTGAAGGGGGGAGAGAGGAGAGACTTCCCGAACAGGTCATTCGGGGGAGGATGGTGCGAAAGAATGAAAGAGCAGCAGAGCTCACTCGTCTGGAACGCAGCACATAAGGATGATAGGACATTGTCCGGGCAAAGTAAGTGGTTTTCCGGACAAAGAGGGAAGGGGGATGAGGCTGCCGACAAGAGTTTAGATGAGTGAGCCCCAAGAAGACCCGTGGAGGACAAAGACTACTAAGTAAAATTTCCCCAATGAGGACGGGTGGATTTCGTTCGGACAAGGGTCGGTAAGGAAAATAAAGCAAAAGGGGGGAGAACAGTCAGAGACAAGGGAAGCACGGTTTACGAGTTACGAGAAACGGGCACAAGTTGGATGGAGATGGAAACGGGTGGGGAACAAGGGCAGCAGATCCTTCCTTGGTCCGGAGAATGTAGCGGGATGAGGGACATCAAATGAAGGGTTCTCAGAAAAATTGTACGTCTCAAAGGGAGAAGGGGATCAACACCGGAACATCGTCTTACCATGTAGGATTGAGATAACAAGCCCAGAGGAATCGGGGAGGTAATCAGTGCCTGTGGAGGTTGTCTAGACAGGCCTTGTCCGGTTATCTCATATATGGATGACGGGGTGTTTTGGAAAAGGACCACGGCAAAAAGATGTTCAGTAAAGAATTGCAAATACAGAGGACATAATTAAAAAAAAAATTACTAGAGGCCTCGACCCGAATTGCTCTACCGGTCTGACGGGGGGATCTCGATCGCTTGTCAAAGGAAAAAAAAAAAATTCATAGTTAAGAAAGGCTGGTGAAAACAGAGGATCGAGACCACTAAAGACATGTGGGGAAAAAAAAAAAAAACTAAACAAAATCACAGTGTCTAGATCCGAAAAAAAAGGGGGTGGAAAGAAAACAAATTATTGACGACAAAGAACATAGCAACTTATTACTCTACGATGTGGTAACAAGCGTCCTGGAAAAAGCTTCCGAACGAGAAAACACCACACCCACTTCGGGGACTTCAATTAAGAGTAAAAAGAAAGAAAAAGACGATCAGAAACCCTATCACAACTCCAGAGAACATTAATTGAACCACATGAAGATCGTCCCGGTTAAAGTTTGTCTGTTCTGTCCCAAGGCAAAGGCCAAAGAATCCAGAAGTACTTCGGTTGCACATCAATGACGAAAAGACCTAAGGGTCAGACAAGGGCGATCGTCACGGGAGGGGAAAAACCGGTAGGGGTCCTACATGCTGGTCAGAGTTGATCTACTATAGTCCTTAAAATGGTTAAGAGTGAACAGGGAAAGGCACAAGGTTGGGCAGGGTGAGGGAAGGCAGTGAGATGGGATGTGGGGGAAGTGGAAATGAGAATGCAGGGAGATCTGTCCTCCGGGTGGGGGACGAAACAAAGTAGAACATCTTCGAAAAGAGATCAGGGGAAGAATTGCTGGTTACTCGGGTTCTAGGGGCATAATATGTCTATTCCCTTTTGTACAGCAAAAAAAAAAAAGACCGGGGCCTGGTAAAAAGAACCCCCTAGAGGGGGACCGGAAGGGAGTAGAAGAAAGAAAAAGGGTGAGCCGAGAGTTTACCGGTTGGGAAGAAGGCAGCGCTGGTAGAGGTAACCATCAAAGAAAAGGGAAAGACAGTGTTTCCCGCTTAAAGCAGGGTACAAAGGAGACAGGGGGTGGTTTGATAAGGTTGGAGCAAGAAGGGACTCTACAGTCAACGAAGCGTGGTCAGGGTTCAAGTAAAAAACACAAGACAGAGTCAACATGAAACCGACAAACAGAGATCTGTACGTGTGTGGGAATATCCCTAATTTCACAACAACGAGGAAGGGAATGAGGGAGGGGGGGGTCCTGGGAAGGGAGGAATCTACATAAGGGCGAAATATTGGGGATTTCTGACGGGGGAAGGCTCGCGGAGTAATGCCATGGGAGGAATGTCCAGCAGGGGGGGTTGTAGATATTCAAAAAAGGGTCGAACAACTAACTTGAGAGTTTTTACACGCTTTAACTAACCAGTGGGGACACTTTTTGGGATGCAAGGTGAGGGGGCGGGGGGGGGGAGAAGTGTGCAGGAACTGGGTCGGGGGGTGACGCATGTTAGAAGGCCTGGCAATATTAGAGGTGAAAGAGGAGGACACCAACATGGAGGGGTGGGCAACCAAGAGGTGAGTTTGTTTAACTAGATCGTGGTGATAACTGTAACTTTTCCCCATAAGGGTGAAAAGAAAAAAAAGGGGTACGGAGAAAAGAGTGACACTGGATTATCTTGCCTAGGCAAACGGGGGCGCGGGAGGAAAAGCAGAGGGTTTGGAGAACATCCGCATCGATAGCCAGGGTCTAAACGCAGGAAAAGGTTGTCCCTTAGAAGTCCAAGTGTAGACCGTTTCTGTCTGAGCAAAGTCCCCAAGTGGTGGGGAAAAGGTGTCGAGAAAGAGGGATGACAAAGTCAGACGGAGTCCTGAAGACGCACTCCTCGGCACGGGAACAGATAAACATGACTGGATCTTGGGGGGAAATATGGCCTTCATGAATAGGCTCCTGTGGAAACCATCCAGAGAAACGCTTTGGGATCTTTCCCAGAAGACACGTAATGGACAAAAAAAAAAGAAACTCCAATATTCCGTTTTCCTCTGAGGTTTGGGAAAAGAATTGGTAGCATCAACTTTCGAAACAAAAAAGTAGAAGAAATGAGAAGAAAAAGAAAAAACGTTGACAAAAGTTGAGAAAGTTCGAAGCTCAGACGGGGAT
>Ga0179591_1255303_pt1 | contig 13636 bp, 18 predicted proteins | sample CZOMad2_1_08_16f_FD_182891 | JGI IMG/M metagenome (GOLD analysis project Ga0179591, IMG submission 182891) | Vadose zone soil fungal communities from Angelo Coast Range Reserve, California, USA - CZOMad2_1_08_16fungal (PacBio error correction) | ecosystem: Environmental > Terrestrial > Soil >...
TCAAGTGTATGGGGTTGTGGGTGCAGAACGGAAGTGGGCACTGGTCACGCGAGGGGAACTTCCTCCACTGTAAGAGGTCCCAACGGAAAAATGGAAGAGACGGCAGAGACGAGGCCTTCGGAAGAAACGCATTAGCTAACGAAAAAAAGGGAAAAAATTACAGAGAATCGGAGGGAACTCCGGAACTCAAGGAGAGCATACAGCCGGGCATGGAACAGCCAGGGCGATAAAGCGGATCAAGCAAAAGGAGAAAACCAGGGCCATTTGGGACGTGGGCAATAGAATTGGGAAACGAAAAACAGCCATTTACCGATGGAGAGAGCAGTGGTTCAACGGGGGAGAAAAAATACGTAAAAGACTGGACGCGGGGTCCAACAGGAGGTTGTTTTTGGGGGAAACACTGCAAGAACGGATCCGACGAGGAAACCGCTTGAAAGTTAAACGAAAAAAACCGAGACCGTCGGGGACGGCCTGGTGGAGCTGGATAACAGAAAACCGACGTCATTAAAAAGGGTGACACAAGCAGAAATTCAAGAAAAACGCAAAAAGGGGTCAAGGTGCGGTCGGGTGAAAGGGTGGGCCGGGGCGAAGAAAAGGGGACTGATCGTGTGGATTACGGGCGGCCAAGAACAATAAGCAGCAGAGACAAGGGGGTCAACTGGTGGAAAAAAAAAAGGACGAGCCCGGGCCGACATCCGAGCAAGGTGGAAAGAGCAAAAACAAAAAAGGAACCGGACACTGCCCCAAAAAACAGGCAAAGACCTTCCGTGGGGTAAAAGGAAGCACGGAAGTGCAAAAAAAGTCCCACCGGCTCTGCCACGGGGGGGGGGGGGGGGGGCGGTAAAAGTGTAAACAAAAAAACTCAAGGAAAAAGGACGCGAAAAGGAGATGTACCTCCTGGGCAAACTAGAAGACAAAGTTTACAAGCGAGGGGTGGATCCGTGTGCAAAATGTTGTGAGCGGCAGGGACAGGGGACAAACGAGCTGGCGGCGGAAAGAAGTGCACGGGGAAAACGCACCCGGCAAGGGGGACACCAAAAAGGCACCAGCAACAGAGAAAAAGGATGGGTACCGTTGGCGTGGGGAAAAAACGGGGGAATCCGAAGCACAACGCAAAAAAAAGGAGAGGCAGGGGAAATCAAAAACCGACCGTCACAAAAAAAAACACAATAACGACCAAGACGCAAAAAGCTACACGAGGGGGAGGAATAATAAGGAACTTGACCATTTCTTGGGGGAAAAGGGAAAAAAGCGCTCTGTGGGTCAGTCCCCGGAAAACAAACAGGGCAAAGGGTCTGTGAAACGACCAAAGAACAACGGAAACAAAGAACGGATTCGGCCGTTGGGTAAATAAAAGTACTTGAACAAAGGTACGAGAAAAACGACCGGTTTGAAACGGCTTGGGTACTATGACAAACCTGAGGGCCAAAGACGGCGGGTTCCTGGGGTGGAGCAATCAGGAACTCGGGAAGTTCTAGTCTTGAAAAAGGGACCGTAACCGCTAACCTGAAAGGTTAAAAATTAGTCGTCGAAACCGGGAAAGGATTAGGAATAAGCGAACCGGAAGGCCACACTCGTACCGGCACAAAAAGAAAGAGCACAGTAAGTTAGTTTACTCACACTGATCGTGCTTTGCGCGTCCAACTGCGCGTACGAAGTCATTTACGCGACTCGGGGACGAGATCCTATACATTTTTGTTGAAATAAAATCTCCAACATCAGCAAAAAAAGCGGGACGCGGTGGGGAAGAAGTAACGGGGTTTCCAAATCTACACGAACCGGGCAGACAAGGGAAAAACTACGGTGGGGGGGTGGGACCACCGGCAAAGACAGTGGGCCAACAATCAAGAGGGGGGGCGCAGGGGAAGAAAGACCCGCAGGAGGAAAGACGCAGGATAACAGTGAACAAAAAAAGGCAAACGGGGAGGAGGACGATCGTTCCTATCAGCACGTAACGGCAGAACAGCGAAAAAAAAGAATGTCGGGCCCAAAGGGTAGCCACCGAGGAGGCGGACGCGGAAACAATACTTAAAAGGCAAAAAAGAATAGAACGGGGCAAGGAAATCATGGGGCAAACAACACTTAGAAAAAGGGTGAAGTCGTGGGGGAAGTGGAAGGAAACCCAAAAGTTGCACGGAAAAAAAAAGACAAGAAAAATCACTGGATAATCAAAAGACACCTCCCACAAGCCGAGGCTTCAAAAAGAACAACGGGGTATGAAAAAAAAGAGAGAGGGGGTGTTGGAGTCCTAAGAACAAGATTGCCAGACGCCATAAATGGGTGAAAAAAGGCGATGGTGAACATCTCCACAAAAGAATGCCAGAAAGGTCAAAAACTTCAGAAGACTGGGACAACAGAAGAGGAAGTTTGTTTTCCGCCAGACAGGTGACCGGCGAGTTCTGTTTCAGGGTTAGGAAAGGTTGAAAGGGGGCCAGAGAGGAGCAAATACTGGGTAAATTGGAACAACCGGGCAGAAGGGGATTGGCGCTGTTTACCAATGGTGCAGGGGAGTCTCCTAGCGACCCCGACAAAACAAAACGCGGGGGAAGTGGGACCAGGTTGAAGTGACGAGGAGCCGAAGTACTTGAGGCAGCAAGAGGGGAGCGTCTTTAGGGAAGCAAAACAAACCTTTGAGTAAACGGGGGAACGGGGTTTGTGGTTTGAACGACAGAGGGGACCGGGGAGGCAGGCTTTTGGACCCTTTGTTTGATGGGAGTTAAAACAACAGAGGTCAAGCGGGAAAAAGCGACAAAAAACAAACGAGAAGGGGGGCCCGTTTGTCCTCTGCACGGAGGAATGTAGCGCCAGAAGGCAAGAACAGGAAGGGGGGAAGTTACGTAGGGCAATGACTTCAGTAGCGTCGTTTTGGGGTGATGTATGTTCGGTGCCGGTGCCTCCAAAACACCGTGGGACTCTACCATGGAAAGGGAAAGGTGGGACGGTGTAAGGACACACAGGGGTTAAAGACGGAAGTGGGGCAACAGGAGAACCGTCCCTCTGGGAAACCAGGGGGTTCCGGCCCCAAACGATTCACGCTTGAGAGTGCAGTACCTTAGCTCCAGAAACGGAAGAGGAACCGGCAAAAAACGGTGGGGGACGGAGCGGAGCAAGACAGAATGTCTCCGGATGAAAGAAGATCGGGGAAGGGAAGAAGCTTCGCGTCCAAAACAGAAGCCGGAGGTGCGGTGGGAATGGTGTTTTTGACGGGGGACGAGAAACTTAAAAGGGATTGAACCGTCTCAGTGTGTAACTTAGCAAACGCCGTTAGAACCACGGTCCACAACGTAAAAGAGGGAGGGGACGCAAAGACAAACCAGGGGGTCAGAAGGGAAGGGGAGGGGGGGGAGGCGGTTGTTGGGTTGCCGCAAAAGTCGAAAGGGTGGGAGGGTCATGGAGGGAGGAGGAGAGGTTGGGCGGGGACAAAAAAGGGGAGCAGAAAAGAATCGAAACTTACCGTTAACGTCTGCCCGGGAGTGGGGAGGGGGTTGTGGCAGTGGTCGCACATTCAGATTGTAGGGGAGGGTTGACAACGAAGATGTGCAAGCAGAAAAGGAGGCTTCCCGAATGGCTAACCCCAATACCAATAGAAGGTCTCGAAAAAAGGTGGGGCCGATCCAGCGGCACCCTGGGAAAAGAAAAGTTTCGCAGGGATCCGTTGGTAACCACTGTCGGTCCCCAAAGGGAAGGACAGGGGTCTTTGCGGCACAGGTGGCCGGTGGTGTGTGGGAACAAAAGAAATCAGAAAACAAAGGGGTGTCTTAAAAACCTACCAAAACGTGGAAACACAAAGGGTTTTGAACAAAATCAGGGACCAAACTTGGGGGGAAGGGGGTGGTGGTCAGACGGTGAGCAGGGAAAGGTTGGAACGGTCGGGGGTCAGAGAGAGGAGGGTGAAAGAAGCCTTAGGTCAAGGAGGCGGAGTCGATGTCAACCTGGGGAAAGAAGGAAAAGAGAGAGACAGTGATTGCTCAAACAAGACGGCCAAAGTGAGGGGGGGAACAGCATAAGAAACAGGAAGTTGGTTGCCTTGGGGTAAAGTGGGGGAGGAAGGAAACAGCATGGGAAAAACGAGAGGGCATCTTCCAAACCAAAGGTGACAAGTAAACCTGACAAAGGGGGTGATCGGGTTTGTGCGAAAAAGCGGAGTTTCCCACGGGAAAAGGCAGAACTTCGCGGACCTGTGCAAAAAAATATAGACTTCAAACTTTCGACCAGTTTCAGGTCCAAAACAAGGGTTCACGTAAACCAAAAGAAACAGAAAAAAAAAAGGAAGAACCCGTGCTTTCAAAACAAAAAGCCAACAACAAAACAAAATCCACCTCTGTCCATTGGCTCAATCTACTAGTTCCCAATTGCGGAGTGAAAAAACGCTTCAAATAACTGGCTTAACCGAATGCGGGCCAATTATGTCTAAGGGATAGAGGTCAGTTGTAAATGGACCTGGAGGGTCACATCGTCAAATTGGCTAATAAGACCTGGTGGGGAGAGATACTTGGGAGTATTTAAGAGCTGCGTCTAGCAATGCGCCTCCATCAAGGGCTTAGGCGCCGGGTAGGTAGGGTCCATAGTTCCATTTGGTTGTACCCCAACCCCCCGAAGCAAATGGTATTCGAAACCGAGTCCAGGTCGGGACCACTGGAACAAGAAAGGGAGGTGAATCTCTCGCGAAAGGGGCAACAGGACTTCGGGAAAGCAAAGAGAGAGAGCTGACCTTTGTAACATGGGGTTCGACGGTCGAACTGGTGGCGGGGAAAAGTTTCAACGGTTGAAGCGGAACTAGTCCCCGAACGGGGGAGCACATGGCCAAAAACACCGGGTGTTAAGGCGCTCTTTCACAGACCGGTGATAGAAGAAGGGAGTAAACTCAAACAGAGAAAGGAAACGCCTAACTAAAAGTGAGAGGAGGATCAAAGATTAGAAACATCGCGCTCAGGAAAACGAGTACCGAAAACGGCAGTTGGAGGTTTCTTTTGAGAGTACTGGGGGGTACTTGCAGCAACAAGAAAGTGACCCTGGGACACGATGGTTTTTGAAACATGTTACGAAGAAGAAAAGGAAACAGGAAAAGCTGAATTGTCTCGGGTGGAACAGGAACGGGCCGCCGATGAAAAGATTTAGAATTGCAAAAGGGCAAAAAAACAGAGTAACTCGGTCGGGGAAGCGTGGTGAACGGGAAATAGAAAAGAGAAAATAACCACGGAGAAACTACGGGAAGAGCAGCGGTAAAAAGTACATACACTTCCAGGAAGTCTTCAAAACGATGAGACTTGAAAAAAAAATACTGTCGGTGCGGTGAGGAGAAAATACTTTGTTATGGATAGGACGTTGAGCAAAGAAGCCAAGCGGGGATGAACTATGAGTACAAATGTGTTAGCAAATCCCTGAGAAAAACGGGGAAAAAGTTCCGAGTCAACTAAAAAGGACACAAAAAGGGCCCAGACCTAATGTGGGGGGGGTTAACAAAGGGCGGTCCACCACGCAAAGCGTGGGTCGGGATACAATAAAGGATAGGCCACCCCGGGAGTGTGAACCACTTGGTGAGAAGGGAAAAGAAGAACCAGAACAGTGTCAAGAGAAAGGGAACGCACGGTAAGAAAAAAAGAACAAAGCGCGACTTGGAACCAGATGACCACGAAAGAAACGGCAGGAACGCCCCGGCCCGGAAGGTAGTCTGTGAGACCAAAAAAAAAATGGGGAAGGCAACGGTCTACAGAAGACTACTGGTCGCGAAAAGGGGGGGAAAGGACCTAACACCTGTTTTGGAAGGACAAAACGCCACACGGCCGTGAAGAAGGTAACACGGGTAGGTGTAAGGGTGAAAATCGACTATTAGAACGCAAAAGAGCCGATCACCGGTAATAAAAATTAACTGAGAACACGCCTCAAGCAACAAAAAACCTCATCAAAAGAACGAAGGGAGAACACCCGGAACAACTCTAGTGGGATGTACAACGTGAAACCTGGGAAATCCATTACGGGGTGAATGGAAAATCAAGATCGGTATAAGGAAAACTTTCTGAGGGACAAAAAACTGGCCAAGTGCAGTTGAAACAAAAGACCAAACTCCGGCAAACGCAAAAACAGACCAGAGGCATTGAACCGGAGATTGGTAATATTACACCGGGCTCACGGACAGAGATCAGGGTCAGCAAAAACTTGTTAAGATCGCAAGGGCAACCGGACGGGGGCAACACAGCGCAAAGAAAGTGGGAAAAGAAAAAAAAAGCGGAAACGCCCCAAAAAGGGAACTAGAGGACGTAGGGGGGGAACCTACCCCACGAGAAACGGCAAATGGGAAATGCAACGTAAAGTCAGCAATACAACCAAACCGAAAGAAATGTGGCACAGGCGAACTAGACGGCAAACGGGTCGACAAAAGCAAGCGAAAAAAACGGACATAGCAAGTGGTTCCGCCGAAAAAGAAACCCGCACTGGGAAAAGTCGCGGAAATGGGCCGGTCCGACCAGGACAAAAGGAGAAGTGGGTTCGGGGGGATCCGAAGAGGGGACTTTGTGGAAAACGAACCAAATAAAAAAACCGGGCAAATCAAAGAGCCCTGGAGCAGGTGACGAAGTACGGGGGGTTGCAGAATCGGGAAAGAACACAAGAACCGGTAAACAGGGACAAAAAGCAGGGGGACGTGTGACGGAAAGAAAGTAAAGACCCAACCTGGGGGCTGTGAAAACCGAGACCAGATTTGGTCGAAAAAAGATAACAAAGCTCAAGAGAAGTAAACACGGGCCAAAAAACTTCACCAAAACAGGGCGGGGAAAAAGGAATAAAATGCAAAAAACTACGCCGAGGAGAAGAAAACCGGCGACCAAAAGTCCCCAACAGGCAGGTCAAGAGGGGGGGGGAAAGTGTAAACGGTCTTACGGCAACGAGAAAGATTCAAAAAACAATGTTCAAAAAGATCGCAAGGTAAAACTTGCACTGTAGGAGTGTCAAGGCAAAAAAAAACAGTAAGGATAATGACACGGGGGACGTCAGGGGGGTAAAGTTGCAGCCATGAGCGGGCTCAAAGAGACGAGAACCATAAAAAGTGGTACAACAAACCATCTTTCAGAAAGAACGAACCAAAGAGTCCAAGCGGAAAACCAACAACAACAGGAAGGTAAAAGTAGATCGGGATGAACGGCCGAGCACCTGTGTGGGTGTGGTGGCCCGACTGATCAACAGGAACTGGGGCTACTGTGGGTCAAAAACATCACATACCGCGGCCCCCTATGGCCGGGCAACGGTAACCGAAAACGACGTAAAAAGTAAAGAAGAAAAAAGTCTTTTTGGGGGGGGGGGGACAGACGCGAGTGAAGGGAGAGACAACGGTTCACATTGGGGTTGAGGGAAAAGTTGTTGCAGTACGAAGACCACAAGCCAAAAAAAAAGGATTTTCCGGGAAGGAAGGGGAGAAATGTCAATTTTCGAAGTGGGAAAAAAGGTTATGAAAGAGGAAGCAGCAATAAAAACCGGCCACGGGGAGGACGGTGGCAAAACAATCTTGGGTAGAGGGGGGGGCGCTGTGAAGCGCAGAAATTGAACTAGGGAGCAAAACAGCTGGAATTGTCTTTGCCGGAGAAACAAACGGGAAGGAATTGTAGACCAAGGTTGAAGGGTTGGGGTTTTGTGGGAAAGTTTGAAGAAAGAAAGGACCATTGCGGCACCCGGCGTGGGTGGCGAGGGGGCAAAATTTTGTCGGTTCCCAAAAAAGGAAGAGAGGCTACCAACGACGGCGAAGGGGGGGTCCCGAGGGGATACTGACCACAGGGAAGAAGCCACGTCCCCAGAGGGGTGAAGGCACGGGGACGGGACAGAAACCGGAGGGCTATCGGGGATGAGTAGGATTGGCTCCGGTTTGCCGTCCAGCCTTTAGAGGGGGCACCTACTAAAGGGGGGGCTTTCAGTTGAGAAAAAACTAGGAAACCGGGGAACTGATGCCGGTCTAAGTAAAATATTCTGGGGCCGGAAAAAAAGAGACGACGCAATGGGAAAAAACAAGGTACATGAACGGACTCCCCAACGGGACAGGGCACGCGGAGCAAAAAGCGGTTTGGGGCGAAGAGACAAAAACCAGCTCGCATACTGTCACTAGCAGCCCGCAGAAAAAGGAGGGGAGGGGGTACCACGACCTGTTCGAAAGGCACTTGAACGGTCTGGGTGGAAGCAACGTCTTCTCGGGGGTTTACAACCTGCCGAAAGTATGGCGGTGGCCGGTGGGGGGGGGGAGTGGGGGCAAAACTGAAACAGGGGGACCGTACTGGGGGCGATTGTGGGACTAAGAAAGACCTCCTGTTGGGTCCAGAGAAGGTCAAAACACGTGGAATGGGGCGCAAAAGTGGGTCCAGGATATGAGCAAAAAAGGTGTCCTCGGTGGGGAATGCTGGGCGGGGCCTGTGGGGGGCAAATAGGCGGACTTGGTGGTAAAGGTAAAGGGTGGGAAGTTCCCGGCAGAACGGGGTGGAAGGAATGAGGTACCAAAACCCCAAAAACCTGACCAAAGTGACGGAGGGTGAAAGGGTTTGGGGACATGGTCAAACGAATGTGGGGGAGGGGACAAAAAAGGTGGCCAGTTTTTCTAAAAGAATGCCGGGAGGAAGGACGTTCTAATGGTCCCAGGAAGGTAGAGCGGAAAAACACAAGCGCCAGTTGGGGGAACCTGGGGAAAACTTATATGAAGACTTGGGAGGGGCAAAGCCAGAAGGTGGCGTCGTCTGACAGTGCCCGTGTGTGGTGGGGGGGGTCCGGTCACATGGACAGTAAGGGGCGAGGCCGATGGAGGGGGCCGGCCGCGACGCAAGGGAAAGTTACCTCGTGGTTTTACAAACAAGAGGGTGAAGGTTCCTGGGGGGTGAAGGGGGGGGGGGGGGGTTTGTAAACCCAACACGGGGACTGGGGAAGAACAGAGGGGCCGTGATAAGAGTGTGGCTAAAAGGGTTTGAAGACGGAGGGGGTCCTGTAAAGGGGAATAACGAGGGGAACGGGCCCGACAGGGAACCACAAGAAGAACACGTATTCAAACCAAAAAAACCGGGCCACCGTGACCCAATGCCTAACGGACCTTTGTAACACCGGTCTGGAGGGGTCGAGGTGAAAAAATGAGGGGTCCGGAATGGCGAAGGATCGGAGGCCCCCCGCCGGGTCACGCACGTAAGGAGAAGGGTTGTGCCACAGCAGGTTGGAAACGGGGAGGTGGGGTGGGTAGGTGGAACAGTGGGCGGGGGGGGAGGGTGGGATATGAGAATTGGGGGGGGGGAAGAGAGGAGCAGGGGGGGGGGGGGGGAGAAGGGTTGAGGGGGGGGGGAGCGGGTGGGGGGGGGGGGGGGGGTGAGGTGGGAGTAGATGGGGGGGGAGGGTGAGAGGCATAGATGTTGGATTGGGGGAATGGTCGAGGAGTAGGGGGGGGGGGGGGGTTGGAAATGGGGGGAGGAGCATGGCAAAGATAGGAAAGTGTGGGAAGGGGTGAGGTACCTGTGGTTAATGTTGTGTCTGAGTGGGGGGGGGTGTGGGTGGGGAAGGTGGGAATGAGTGTGGGGGGGAGGGATGGGGGGAGAGGGGTAACGTAGTGGAGATGTGGGGTAGAGTAGGGGGGCGAAGTGAGGGGGGGGAGAAATAGAAGGACAAACTGAGGAGGAGTAGGTGGGGGTGGGAAGAGGTATCGGAAAGGGGAGGTGATGAGAGTGGGGGGGGACATGGGGTAGGGGAGAGGGGGCAGAGTAGGGGGGGGGGTGGGGGGGGGACGGTTGAAGTGGGGGAGAGGAGGTGGATTAAAAAAAATGGTGGGGGAGAGATTGGAAACTAGGGGGGGAGCTGGGAATGGGGGGGAGTGGGGGTGAGGGCAGAGAAGGGGGAAGGGGGGTTGGGGGAGAGATGAGGGAGGAGGTGGGGAGACAGAAAGGACTGCTAGGACGGTGGGGCTGAGAAGGCAATCGGTACCTCTTTCAACCTCAGCTTTCGTGAAAGAAGGGGTGCAAATCTGATACTTTGTAAAAGAGAACTCCTTTCATACCAAGGGGGAGCAGAGGATTACCACGAAAAAAAAAAACCACAACAAAACCACCGAGAAAAAAGAATCATGTGAAACAGAAACCAAAAAGCCGGGTCAAGAATGTTATGGGAAGGGAAGGCCCCCTCAACAATGACCGAGCAACAGAAAATCTAAGGCGAGGCGTCCACTGGGAGAATGGGGGTGCCGGCGCAAAAAAACGTCGAATTCTTGTTTTAAGGACCCGCGACCAAGTGTCAGTGAAAAAAATTACCGAATGGCGCGTTGGGGGAAGTATAGTCTGGAGAAATGATCTTTCCAAAGACCTAAGAGCGGAAACAGAGGTGAGTCAGGTGGCGGATAGGTCAAAGAAGGCGGGGAACATGGAAAAACGATCCGCACCCAAGGGGAGGTGAGGAAAGGGAGGAAATCTACGACTAACGAAAAGAAGCAGGAAAGATTAAGGGAACTAATAATAGGCGGCAGGGTCCCTTCAGACTTACTTGTTCTTGAAAAGGCGTGGGCAATGGGAAAACGGGGAGGGAAATTCAGCCGACAGCAACGTGGAGATTAAAACTACGGCGACGAGTTGAAAGACTCGTGGAAGATTAAAAAGGTACTAACAACATGGTGGAAGAAAAAAGATGAAACGGGGGGCGCCATTACAAAGTGGAAATACTTTGAAAGAAAGGGAGGGCTGACTGCCAACGACCGGGAACGGGAAAAGTACCCAGCAGTGGGGTAGTGGACTGAAAAGTGTTGGGGTAGCGTAGAAGCACACGCGTAAACTCGTGGACAGAGGGCCCACGGTTTGGGGGAAAAACTTGTAAGAAGAAAGCACCGCCGGGAAACTAGAAATGTGAGAGTTTTGGTTTTCAGCGAAAAATTGGTTGTTGCGGGGGGGCTGGAGGAAAACGCGCAAAAAACTGGGAAACCGGACGGTACGGCTGGGGGGACTGATCAGAACGACGAAGTAGATTGTCAAGAAGGAAACTTCCACCGGGAAAGAAAGCAAGTCGTCTGGGGGTCACGTGGGTGGAGGGTTGGGGAGGGCCGAAGGACTACATGGGGCATATCGTGTCCGGATGAAAGCGTCAGGGAAAGGAAAAACGAGGGAACTCCTAACCTGGAAAAGAATGAGAAATATGCAAAGTTTGAAGACCCATCAAAGAGACCTCACCTAGGGGTCAGAAATTTTGTGGCCACAAACAACCCCCGACCCGAAGAGAAAACTTCATGTCAACCTGGCTGGTTGTAAAAGCCGGGCTTCCGATAAAAAGTCCGGCGTCTAAAATGAGGGGGTCGTGCAAGCCCAAAAACACTGAAGGACTTGCCCTCGTAGAAACCCTGCGCAAGGGGGTCAAACCTGTTGGCACCTGAATACAAGAAGACACCTTTGGAAAACAAAAATTCGACGTGGGGGGCATCTTGGGGGGGCACCAAAGAGGGGCCCAGGTCGGGGGAACGTCGGAAAAGCTCCGCTGGGCGCGGGAATGGGGAAAGTTGGTACAAAAAAAAAACCCTGAAGGGGGGTAACAGTTGCCAAACGGCAGCAAAGAAGGGAAAAGTTTGTTTCCGTGCCCGGCAAGGAAAGCAAACAAAACGAGAGCACGCATCACATGAAGGAAAAAACCGCAACCGCAAGAGAAATCAAACATACCCGGAGGACCATAAATAGGCACAAAACAACGGCAAGACGTATAACGGGGAAACCTTACAAAACAAACGGAGAAGTTGGAGTGGACTAGGGGACGTGAGCCCGGGGGAAAATCGACACCATCCAAGGAAGATTGGGTACAATGTCAGGGGTTTTGGGAAAAAACGAAAAAAACACCTGTCAACAGACCGATTGACCTTACACGTCGGGGACAGATCAATTTTGAAATCGGCGAAAAGGGATCACGAACCGGCGATCAAGGTCCTGTCTGGGGTGGAAGGGAGCACAAACGCGAGGGGGAACCTGAGGGAAAGGGGCAATGGGCCGCACATGAGCGAAAGCATTATCATAAGGGGAAGACCACGAAACCTAACCGGCCAACTGCAACGAGGTACGGCCAGGGGCGGTCGACAAGGAACACTTTTCGAGCAAACTCGGGAACGGCCACAAGGGGGAGTATGCAAACAAAAACACGCCCCTCCAGACGTCCGGAGCCTTGTGGGGAAACAAAACGAATCCGTTGGGGGGCATTACACGGGCTAAACCCGCGCGAAAGCGGTAGAAGGACATGAGGGGAACCTCTCCGCAGGGACCATGTTTGGGGCAATACATCAAAAAAAAGGAAAACAGAGGGCCCCAACAAGCCTTGGAGGAAAGGGGTCACCGAAGGAGGTTAAAATCTAAACAAAAACACCTTCAAAACCAAAAGAAGGAAAAGGGTCCGAAGGTGGGGAGGAAAGGCCAAATCCAAACATGGACCGGCCCCAAGGAGTCGGAGGAGAGAGAACAACAGGGTCGAAGCAAATATTCACGAAAAAAAAGCCAAAAAAAAGCCTCCAAACAAACGGCAAGAAAGCGAAAGACAGAAACGGGAGTAACCGCGACGGCAACTTCGCCAAGGAGAAATTCACCATGGCGTCGTAAAAACGGGGAGAACTAGTGAAAACTTAAAAAGCTTGGCAAAAAAAGATCCTCAATCACGGGTTCCCCCTCGGGCTGGGGGTCAAAAAACCGCCGGACTGAAAAATTGAACGTCGGGACCGTTCCGGAAGCAAGGAGGCGCACGGGAGTCACCTAGTGCGACCAGATCAGAAAAAGATTGGCTAGTAGGGCAAGCAGATCGCCTAACAAAAATAACAAGCGCTCTAAACAACGAAAAAAAGGGAGTAAATAGGGAAGATTTGGGCGTCACGAAAAAAAGACCGCTTTGTTGCAAACGGAAGATGGAAAAAGTGATGGTCGACGCCCCTGGGAGCACGCACTCTACACCCCTAGGTCCGGAAACGGGCACAGACTTCCACGGGAAAAGATCTGGCGGTGGTTGGGCAAATGGCGAATACGGCGGCGAAAGGGGGGTTTTTGAAACAAACTGTGTTGAAGGACAGTGCCGTTAGGGCCAAGAAGAAAGGCCGGTTATTTTGAACCTAAGGGGGGGGGTCGGGCGGGGTTCGAGAGGGGGGTGGCGGGGGGAAGTTTTAGAACAGATAGGGGACATTTTGGGAGGGCGGTGGGGGGCCTTTGGACAACGTGGGTTACTTGTGGGACGGGAAGAACGACCCAGGGGGGGAAGAGGACGTCACGGATAAGCGTGGAAAAAAAGAGGTGACCCTGGTTTGGTCGGAGGTCAGCTCCACAGGTGTAGAGGGTTGAATGAACCTTGAATTGGGGGTTTGGAAAAAAGGAACGAAAACCATAATGCCGTGGGGGGGGAGCGTGTGCCGGTTGGATGTCTGACACAAAACCCAAGGTCAGCGGCGAGCAAAGAATGGAAAAATTTACCAACCACAGAAGGAGGACGGCTCGGACAAATCTCCCCACTGCTTCACAGTGCGGGGGCTGAACAAAAGTAAAAGACAGAACGGAAAAACTTAGGAGCCGGCGTTGTGGTGTACTTCAGGAGCCGGGGAACCCTTGTCCGAGGGAAGACCAAAGAGAAAAAGTGTCGGGGGGGTACTTTTGACGGAACGACAGTTCTGAAATTGGGGCCCGGAGATTCGGAG
>Ga0179591_1255465_pt1 | contig 13636 bp, 15 predicted proteins | sample CZOMad2_1_08_16f_FD_182891 | JGI IMG/M metagenome (GOLD analysis project Ga0179591, IMG submission 182891) | Vadose zone soil fungal communities from Angelo Coast Range Reserve, California, USA - CZOMad2_1_08_16fungal (PacBio error correction) | ecosystem: Environmental > Terrestrial > Soil >...
AGCGCTCTCACAAAAAGAAAATGTTGCGGGTGGCTCAACCACCCCTTTGAAAGTATGCCCTCGGGCCGCACAAAAAGGACAAAGGGGGGGACGTATTTCGAGAGAAAAGCAAGGAACGCACGGAACTCGGGTGGGAAAAAAAAGGACCGCACCTGTTTCTCACGTCCAAAGAAAAAAAATCCCGTCGGACAGGAACGCACAAAGGAGACCGGGGGGAAATGAGCAACAAAAAAGGGAAAGGGTGTGTCTTCGGAAAGGTTCTCAGACAAGCAGGGAAAGGGGAGAGTGGGAAGGGGGAGAAACTTCTGGAATCCGAAAGAGACACAAAGTCTACTGTGCCGAGTAGGGGAGAAAAAGGGAGGTGGCCGCGCAGTAGCGCCAAAGGACATATCTTGCGGAGAAGGTCAAAAGGGGCCACGTCCTCGGCCCGGACAAAAAGGGGAAAAAAAAAGGCAAAAGTCCAGGAGAAAAGACTAAAAGGCAGAGTAACGCGACAACCCTCCTTGGGGGGGACAGGGGGGAGGGGGGAGACACCCAGTTTCGTCCGCCGGGTACAGAGGGAAAAAAACGTTAACCCCTGAGATAAAGGAAAAAGGTGGTGGGGGGGGGGTGGGGGGGGTGGTGGGGGGAGGGGGTGTTTGGGGGGGGGTTGGGTGTGTGGGGGCCTTTGGATGGGGATTCCGTGTCTACTAGGATTTACCGAACGTCAGCCAAACGAGGGAGAAGAGAACGTAGCGGAACAGGAGGGACAAAGGTAACTTCCCACGGCGGTCGGTGCGTACAAGGGAAGAACAAAATTCGTGCGAGAATGTGCCGAGACTAAAAGGACTCTCTTCGCCGTCCACTTGGATTACTACTGCAGTTATGGGTACAAAACGGAGAAGGCGGGAACGGGAAAAGAAAGGATGGCGTAGCACTAATCATAACTTAAGGTGGGGGGAACCCCTCCGCGGTTCGCGACCGAGCTATGGGAAAAGAGAGGGTAGATAACGTCCTTGCAATGTAGGGGGGAAAAGAAAGAGTTTCTAAACGACACGATGCCAGGGGGGCTTCAGGGCGCATCGCCACGCCACTTGAGTAGAAAGAGAAAAAAAAGCCCAAGCCAAGTTAAGACAATCGACTACGTACAAAGGTTAGCTTTCGAACCCAGAATGACAGAATGATTTGTTGCAAATGTAACGATAGAAAAGGTGAGAACAGAGGGGTCGGAAAGGAAAAGAGAAAGTAGAAAGGGGAAGGGGAATTGCAGGATATTCTAGCAAAGAAGTGTATCTCTTTATAACAGGAGTCATATATGAAAAGGGAGTAAAGAGGCCAGGGGATAACTTGTTAAGTTCAGAGAATTTAGGGGGTAAGGATGTCAATAGTTCTTCTAGTAAGAGGGGGAAAGGGGGAGGGTGGGTTCGCATTCCTTTGTTAGGGGAAGTGACTGCAGAAGGGAAGGTGATTAGGGAGAACTAATGTCAAGCAGAATGCCCATGGGGAAACATTGGATACTTAGTCCATAATGGAAAATGCAAAGGAAGAAAGGAGCCTTCTAAGTTTTAAGGGAAATTGCAATCTATCACAACATCACGAACTGGGGGGAATTAATGGACATCAAAAATAATGAAGCAGGGGAAGAGGGGAAAAGAAAGAAAGGGGGAAGAAGGGTAGATAGTTAATGTCAACTACTTTGAAAGAAGAGAAAGGAGAGAGACCAACACCGGAGGAGGAGGAAAAGATAGAGACCCATAAAGAGGACTCACGTAGCTTTCCATATACCTTAGAGAAAAGCTCAAAAAAGGCATTGGCATGGCGAGACACTCGGACAAAGGGGGAGAGACATGGGTTGGAAAAAAGGGAAGTTGTTAAAATAGAGAACGGAGGGTTTGTATCGATTGGGAAAAAGAACTTGAGAAGTTTCAATTAAAAAGTTGGTATGTAATCCATTTTCCCTAGAAAGTAGCAAGAAATTACTTGAATTAAAGCTCCACAAGACGGAGAAATTGGAAGATAGAAAAAGGATGCAAACAAACTAAGATTAGACTTAGAAATATGATCCAATACGGAAGGGGAAGAGTCCTAAATTTAATAAACTTTACAACAAAGTTGTAAATAATTTTTTGGGCACCTGGGAAAAATCCATACTGTGTATGTCAGTGAAAAAGAGAGAAAAAATTTTTATATATTGAAGAAGAAGGGACACTTATCTAAAGATCAAATGACAGTTAAGGGGGGGAACTGTAAAGCTTATGACTTAAAAATATGATACAGAAGAAGTGGAGCGGGGGGGGGGAAAAAAAAGGGTAAAGCCATTCTGCGGTTCAACAGAGCCAAAGGAGAGGTCTGAACTTGTCTGGGGCGGGGGTGGGGGGAAGATGGATACTTTCACAAGTCAAAGAACATGCTCACACAAGGGAAACGACAAAAGGAAGGATGGTCTGAAAGTGGAAAAAATTTCGACCACATTGCCGCAGGGAAGGGGGGAAAACGACCAGAAATACGGTCCAATTCGTATGGAAGACGTCTTCTACTAACCGCGGAGCAAGAACAGGAGAGGGAAAGAAAACACTACATTAAGAAAGGTACAGAAGGGAAGCCATTGGTGCAGTACAAAATAAAGAGAAGGTTCGGTAGGCCGGACTCGTATTTAAGGAGGGAAGGAGTTCTAGCCCCCTTAGAGGGGGGGTTTCTTTTAGCCGACTCCGGCAAGAAGGGGGAAGACGCCAAGGTGACGTAAAGGAAAGGGGGGGCTGTATTACTTAGCAACCAGAAGGGGGAAAGGGGGAGGGGCGTGAATCATAGTAGAAAAATATCTTAGTGATACAAAAAGAGAAGACGACTCAGGTACCGTTCGCCGGATAAAGCCTGAAAAGGAACCGCACAGGGGAGGAGAAACAAACTCCTCAAAAATGATGCCTCGGAAAGAAAAAGAGGGGAATCGAGCGGTCTCCGTGGGAAAAAGAAATCTCACTCTTTTGGTAACCAGTCACAAAAAAGGGGACCACCCAGGACCGGTTCTGTCCTAGAGCAGCAAATATGACCAGAAAGGCCAGCGTCAAAACATTAGCGGAAGAAAAGAGGGGAAACCCACTTAGAAGGCTTCGCTGGCCGGGGGAGTAGAGACTACCACTAACATAAGAAACGGAAGGAGGCACGAAAAGACACCCGTTCAAAGTGGGAGGGGACCTAAATAGCCGAGAAAAAAGGGGGAAAGGATTCATGCACGATGAAATCTGTTTCTCGAAAATAAAAATCCCACGTGCGGTTCCATGGGGCCTTTGAAAGGGGGGGAGAGAAAAAGTAACAGAAAAAGAGGAACCTTGACAGGGAACACCTTCAGGGTGTAGCCGGCACAATGCAGAAGAGGGAAGGGTTGGTGGGGAGCTCCCCTCACCAGCCTTTTGGGGAGATCTGAGAACTCAAAAACAAGAGGAGGAAAAGAGAGAGAGAAAGAGAGCAAAAACAAGAGGAGATGAAACCCCCAAGTAAAAAGAGGGAAGAAGTCGGCCTACACTAAATCTCTTCGGGGCTTGAAGGGAGAAGAACTCTACGCGTGGGAGAACCGTAGAAAAAATTGACCTCCCTGTAAAAAAAACGAAAACCAGCGGTCCCTAGGAAAGGATACGAAAAAAAACAGGAGACGCGGAGGAGAGTCACCCCCCAACTGGGGAAGGAGAAACAGTTTTAAGCATGCCCGCATTGCTTAAAAGTAGTACTCATCTGAAGGAAACGGAGACGTAATTTGGCGAGTCGATATAGGAACCAGGGGGACCTCTGCCAAAAGGGGAGGGACCATTACATCACTGCGAATCGACGACCAAAAAGGAAAAAAAGAAATCTTACCGTGCGTCCAGGGGTTTAAAAGAAACGGCCTTGCCCACGTCACAAAAAAAAGAAAAGGACAGGTAGAATCACAGGTGGGAGCGGGCTGTAGAAACCGGGGAAAACTGCGCGGGACAGGCTGTAGTAAAAGAAGGGGAAAACTTATTATCTTCACTAAAATTGAAAATAGTTCCGCTCGTTTCTACTAGTATAAAAGCCTCAAGAGTATGGGGCCAAAGTACACCAAGGGAACGGACATAGCGAAACACTGACTGGAGGAAAGGAAGGAAAGGATCGCTAAAAGGGGACACCCCCAATAAGGAATAAGTTTGCTAGAACTAAGATCAGAAAAGACAGTCAACTTACTGACCTCAGTTATGGAAACATGCGGGAAAAAGGGGAGGAAAGGGTCCACGGGAAGGATAAGTTCGTTTAGAGAAGTAATTATTGTTCGCCAGCTCCGCGGAAAAGAGGTGAGTCCAACTACGAATTGGGGCATCGAGCGGGTGGGCCAGCCGGCAATTTGCGATAGCGAAAACGAGTTGTCATACACGAGAAGTGATCTAAAGAGGAAGACGGAAAAAAGTAGTGAAGGAGCCAATCCGTCACCCAACAAAAGAAGTTTCAAGAAAAGCTACGGAAGGGGGAAAAAAGGACATGTCTATATGGGGGAAAATGAGAATAGGCGGAAAGGGTGAATAGCATGAAAAAAAAAGGGGGGTATCTAATTTTAAAGGGGGGAGGGGGGGCAAGTGCTTTCTATCACAAAAGAGGAAGCTGTTCGCACTGAAATAAACAATGAGGTAGAAGGGGGAGAAGAAACAACTTCGTACTTTGTTTTAAATTGGGAGAGTAGGAATAGTGTATGACTAGAGGTCTCCTTCGTAATATTTGAAGTATTAGGGGTCGCGGGGAAGGGTTAGCTGAAAGGGAAGAGTATGGGGAGGGGTGAGATAATTAAGTAGGTTTGGAAAAGGGAGGCAAGAAATGCCAATGTCTGAAATACTAGTACTAAAAGGGATAATCACTAAATCCTGTTAGTCAAAAGACAAAACATCAAATGAATACAGGAGGGAAAAGGAAGAGAAAGAAGATGGAAGGGTCCGAGGGGGGAGAAAAATAAGAAAATAAAGGTGTGCAGGATAAGTTATATGTCAAAGCTAAGGGAGAAGACACTGTCTCTCTCAACAACAAAGGAAAAAAACCGTGTCTAGGTCATCCCCCAAAAAACGGAATCAGGAATAAGACTAAGTAATGAAATCAAACATGTATCATTATCAAGAACAAAAAAGAAAGAGGGGGGCAATGGACCATGAATTGTTCATAAGGGGGGATCACCGTTATTTAATTTTGAGTTTTTAAGTGGAAGTTAACTTTAAGGATGCTTGGGGAACATGAGGGTTTAGGTAGTATTGGAAAGAAAAGGGGTGGGTGTATGCTTACATTAGGGAGGGAGGGGGGGGGAATCTACACACAATACTATTCCGACATTTTAAAGATAACCCAAGGGAATGATACAAAAATGAAAGAGAAATAGGTAAGATATCCAATAGGAAAAAATATAGGAAACTAAGGTCCTAGAAAGAAAAGAATATACGATTTGGGAAATAATTTTAAGGGGGGGGAGAAAAGGGGAGTAATAATGACATACTGTTTAGAAGGGGGGCGAAAAGCTATTGTGGAAGGGGAAATATAATAAATGGAGGTCGCTGGCAGCGGGAGACTGAACTTATACCAACAGGGGGGAGGGACCCCCTAGTAGAGTAGCCGGGAGACGGTTCTACACTACCAAAACCGCAAAACAGATGGTCGGAACTTGTCCGGGGGTTTGGAAGGGGAGAAGCAAGAGGTAGCGGAGACCCAAGGGAAGAGAAGATCATGTTAGTGTCGTGAAGCAACTCTTCGTTCGAGGGGGAAGAAACAGGGATGGCTGGGTCCAATACGTGAGAGACAAAAGGAGAGGAAAATTAAGGTACTTTGTGGAAAAGAGGGATGAACGCTGAGCTGAAAAAATAAAAGGGGGAGAAAAAAAAAAAAAAGAGAACTTAAGCGTTTCCGCCAATGGAGTGAGAAACCAGGTGGGTACATAACTAAGGGGTAACCTGAGTGCAGACTCAAAATATGAATCTTAGACAAGAAAAAAAGTCGCAAAATTTTGAGAGCCTACATCCGGCACGACCGCCGAGAATCGGGAAAAATTGCCTAACGAGGAGGGGTCGGAAAGGAAAGAAGTGCGAGACCACGATATTTGTGGCGGAAGGGGCAAGAAAAGTCAGTATTATACATTAAAGGAGGAAAAAACAGGACAGAAGCAGTCGGGCGAAAGCTCAGGAAAGTGCGAAGGGGGGGACTCCAAACATAAACCCTTCTACCAGCAAAAATCCAAGACCGAGAAAAAGGGGAGAGGGGACCGTGGCCTAAAAAGGATCTCAAATCCAGGTTCTAAAAAGGGGTGAACCTGGACTCCCGAGAGAAAAGACGTGACCCCGAACAGGAAGGGGGAGAAAAGACTATTTCTGGGCTAAAAAGAAAGACTTCCTCACGGTAGGTGAGATACTCACTCAAAAAAAGGAAACTTTGCTGTGCATTAGGAAGAAGGGAAGGAAATACTACCATCTCTTGAAGCCAAAAAAAAACTGCCTAAGAAAAACCTTTCGTGGCGGGGTTGACCTCCGACGAAGGCCAAAAGGGGGGGGTGGCTTTCACGAGGGGGAAAGATTGTTTCCGGTAGAGCGGCCGGAGAAAAATCTTTAATTTAAAAAAGGAATTTTCGTCTAAACACAGAGAGAGTGGACGTGAGAAGAAGGTCATGGAAGAAAAAGTGAGTGTAGGCCGGCCCAAGGAGGAGGGTTCCCTTTTTTTTGACTAAAGCACCAAACCGGGTGGAAATCTCTTCTCCCAATAAAAAAAAAAAAAAAACGGTCGTACAAGAAAAAAGAGGGAACGACTCAAGAGGTTAGAGGGGAAACCCCACCCCGGTAAACCGCTATTTCCCGGGGCCGCCTACACTCCCTTTAGGCAAAGGATAAGCAGGCGCTACCGGGGTGAAAAAAGAAAAAAAACCAAGCACAGGGTGATACGCCGCCAGTAAAAAAGAAGGTAAAGGAGGGGAAGTCACAGGCCCCCACGGGGAGACCTTCTCTATCACCAAAAGGGTGGAAAGTACGTGCACGGTTACTACAAGGAAAAACAAAGATTGTAGGAGCGAAAAAAATCTGGTGATAAGTCCGCGACGCGTCTGAGGGGAAGGGTCGAGAGCGGGGCACGCTAATAAACTCATTAGCTCTTGCAAGCACAGTACAGATCGAAGAGGTTCCCGTTCGGGCCACTAGGCACAAGGGAGAGGGACAAAGAGGGGAATCAAACAGGATTGGGAAAGAAAATAGCGTATTCAAGGCGAGAAAGAGAAAGGGGTGAGCTGGTCTGGATCGCAGCAAAGGAAAGGGCCTGCCACTTTAGTCGTGGAGAAAGGAAACCTGAGGAGCTTAGACGACTGAATGCGGAGGTTTATCAATAAAATTGAACTCTCAAGGAGAGAAAGACTAAACGTAGCATCTCTGGGGAAAAAGGAGAAGAAACGACCAACTAGGGCGTCCCGCAACTGTAGAGAAATCTTAAAGGAAGAAAAAAAGAAACACGTTTCGGAGAAGGGTGGAGGAAAAAAGAATAAGAAAATCAGTAACTCAGAGGTCAGGAGGAGGACCTGGAGTACACGGACTGTGAAAAAGCAGGGGGGAGAAATTAGTCACGGACATTATAGTGAGGGGAACCAAAGACATCTCAAGTAATTGGACCAGCAGAGGGAGAGACATTGTAGCAACTTGATGTAACAGGGGATAAAAGGGGAAAAGTCAATGGGCCAGCCGGAAAGGATAAATAGACAAGAGTTTCGAACGACAAATCAGGTGTCACGTGGGGAGACATCGCCTGAAAAAGGAGGTTAATTCTCCATCCGTCCAAAAGGTCAGAAAACGATAAGAGGCGAGGGTCGGGGAGACAAGAGAAAGAGAGATAGGGGGTTTAAGGAAGATTTGCAGTATAGGGCTGATTTTTACTTGGCAAAAACATCCAGATAAAGGGCGAATTTTATAATGGGGAAAAAGGGGATATTAAACAATAGAAGAGGACTGAAGGCTTGGCTGCCCTAAAAAAAAGGAGGAAGTGGAGAAAGGGGAACCTTATTTCCCAATTTCGTAACAAAGGGGGTGTGAAGCGGTAGCACTTATTGTAGAGAAAGAAGGGGAGTCATTACTTGCAAAGAAGTAGGAGAGTGGGGGAAGGGGTTTGTGTGTGACTGGGGGGAAGGGAAAGGTTTGGAATAATAGGTGTTAGATTGAAGGAAAGGGGTAATAATGTCAGACTATATCAGATGCTTGGATAAAGGGCGAATGCAATAAAATCCTGGGAAAAGGAAATCTCTAGAAAAACAAAAAATTCTGTGAGTAAAATGAAAAAGGAGAGGTAAGGGGGAAAAAAAAATAAATGCATAACCGCGTTAACAGAGAATGCAAACAGGGGCGGGAGACTGGGATAAGGAAGAGAAAGCTCCTGGGTGAAAAAAAGAAAAAGGGGGAGAATCTACAACAGAGAGCAAAAAGGGGGGAGGGGTTAATCTAAAACGTAGCTTTGACAAAGGAGAGGTAGCCCTTCACCCCTTTAGGCAATGAACTCTGAAACAGGCAGATCAGGGATGGTTTAGGGGAAGGATTGGAATGGGTTTCTCAAGGGAGTGAAAGAATTTGGATGTGTTTTGTTTAATATAATGGGGAAAGGAAAGGGGATTCTCTAAAGTTGCATTTAAAAGGGGAGGGGGCGCGGTCAGACTTGGAGGGCGGGACCTAGTAAAATTAATTATTAATCAAATCTCCAAAAGAAGGTTTCACTCAGACAAAGTCGCAACAAAAAGGAGAATAAGAAAAAGATATATCCACTAGTTGAGAAAGAAAGGAAGATTCTCTAAAGTTGAAAACAAAGTTACGACATGGAAATAATTGGTTATTTAAAGTTTCAGAATGTGCGGGACAGTGGCGAAAGAATAAATTGGTTAAATGATGAATAGAAGGACTATCAGAGAAAGAGGAGAGGTCTCAGGTAAAGCTAGATACTTAAATAGGAAGGAAAGAATAGGGGCAATGACCAAACTAGCCATGTAATCTAGGGTGAGAAATACAAAAGGCAGTATGACCTATTGGAGGAGGGGGCAAGGGGGTTGAAAGGAAGGAAAGAAGGGGAGATTGAGATGCTCACAAAAAAGGGGGGGAAAGACCAATCCCTTAGCCTTTTATGTGGAAACTCGGGGATTGAGATGAACGAACCTGGGGGGCACAGGGAAAGTCTGTTACCCAGATATAAATGAAAAAAAAGACGGAAGGGGGGAACAGAACATAGTTCTCGAACGCTCAGCTGGAATTGAGTAGTAACGCAATGCATGCCGCCGTACTCTGTTCAGGTCCGAAAATTGAGTGGCTCAGCCCCGTGGTGTAATAGGAACGAGGGGGAATTTGTTCTGAGGGCAAAGAAAAGATATATCAAGGGACATTATCAAGTGGGGGGAGTTTGAGCTAAGGCCGGAAGGCACAGAGACTAAGGGTAATCGACCAGGAAGGGGAAAAAAGGGGTGAAAAGGTTATTTACGTTCGAGCAGGAAAAAAAATATTTTTTTCGTGAAAGTTCAAAACCGAGGGGGCACAGGTTTTAAGGAGTGACAAGAGGGGAAAAGAACTGAGGAGAAGCAGAAAAGAAGGTAAAAAGGGGGTTCGCCATAACAGCCGGCCCAGCAAAAGACAGATCCAGAAACCGCTCAAGGGGGAATCAGACAGGGATCCAAGACGGAGAGGCGCTGGGGCTACTGGGGGAATGGACAGGAGAACGCTGGGACCAGGACGCCCGGGAAGCAGAATGGCAAAAAGCAGGAAAGGGGAGGGGGAGGGTCTACGCTAATGTACCCTGTCTGGGAAAAGATAACTAAAAATCCGGCCATTTCAGAACTCGTCACAAAAGTAACGGCGTCGAGGGATTACAAAAATGGGCAACTACAAGCGCTTGAAAAAGAGGACTGAGTAAAAAACGAAAAAGGAAACCAAGGGCGGGGGGGGCCGCCGACGTAAGGTTTCGCAAAGGGGGGTAAAAAAATTTCAGCAGGAAGTTTCAAGGAGAGAGGGACTGGGATAAAAAAAAAAAAAAGGGGGGTGAAACATGTGGGAAATGTGGCCGTGTAAAAAGCCAACGAGTATCGCGATTAAGGGGGGAAGAAAGAATAGAAAAAGCAAGTAGTTTATGAAAAAATCGGGGAACGGGGTGGGGGGGGCTACCCGAAAAACGGAATGTTGGGGAAAAGAAATTCGCTATCAAAAAACAACACGGGAAAAAAAAAAAAAGGGAGAAAGAGCTCAACACACCAACATCAAGGGGGACGGGGGGATAGAAAACCAGATAGTTAACTCGGGCCCGTACACAAAGGGGGACGAGTTGAATGGGTGAAGAGTAAAATCTAAAGCTTCTCAAACGGGGGAAAAGGGAGACACAGCCCCATTGACAAAAAAAGTGGAGTAAAAGCCACCGATCCCAAGCAATCGTCAGCCGGAGCAAGCAAGTGGAGGGAACGTTAGATGGAAAAAAACAAGGACACATGGTCCTTAGTGGGAAAAGAAATGGCGTGAAGCGATTGTAGGAGCAGCATTCTTTTAATCCAGGCAGCAGGGGGCCGAAGGAGAAGGGATAATTAAAGTAAGGCTCTGAAAGAAAATGACAGAAAGAGAAGAAAAACCAAAGTGACAAATGGGCGGGGGGGGGAAAAGTCGCTCTGCCTGTCGAAGGGTCCCACCGTGAGCAGAAAAAAGGTCCCAAAGGGAAAAGAAAAACACTCTATATCAAAGTAAAGAAAGGAGAAGAAATGAATGGGGGGCAGGGGGCGTGGGGAAAAAAAGTTTCTAAAACTGGGACAGCTGTTCGCACGGGGAAAGGAGTAAACTTGGATCGTCCCTCTGAGACATATCTGTACCTCTCCTGGAAAACTTGATAGAAACTTAAGAAAAAAATAGACTGGGATGACAAATAGAACTTAGAAAGAAGACTTAGGGCCCTAAAAAAGGTGAGAGGACCTTCTTAAGAGTGGGCAGAAAAAGAAAAAAAATGAGGTAGATATGGTGGCGAGACGAAAAGTTAGAAAAGGATCCTCCAACGTAAGGGGAATTTGGACAAACTGGGCCATGTTAGAAACAGGGAGGAAAGGGATCACGGGGGACAAGGAGTGGTTGGATGCAAGAAAGAATTAAGGGGGGGGAAAAACTCGCGGTGCGCGACGTGTAAGGAACGAATTTTAAAACCGTATCATGGTAAAGGAATGAAACCTGCAATTTACTGAACTCAAAGAAAAAGGGAGGAAAGAACCATCATGATAAGTGTGGGGGATCAGGGAAAAAAGAAAGGGTGAAAACCAAAAGGTCACCAAACATCCCCAGACGAAAATGCGGGTTAATTTACAGATTATGCTTGGGTTGCTCTAAATTAGGGGGCCACTTGAGAGGGGTGAGTTCTAGCGTTATTTTTAAGCTAGAGGGAAATCTAAAATATAAATGTCAAGGGATACGTCGAAATATTTCAGGGAAGAGGCCTACACAGAAGGGGGGGATTCGATGTTCGGAAAGAAACGAAGGAGTGAATTATTAAGGAGGTGAGGGAACAAATGTCGTACTTTGTGGTGGAAAGGGAAAAGAAGAATTTAATTACTTTAGTGTGGGAAGATTAAGTAAGGGATTATGAGGGATTTTCGCAGTCCGTGTGGGTAGTGAAAAAAGTAAAAATGTAGGGAAAAAAAAAAAAAAAAAAAAAAAAAAAAAAAAAAAAAAAAAAAAAAAAAAAACAAAAAAAAAAAAAAAAAACAAAAAAATAGGTGGGGGGGAGATTGCCGGAGTGATGGGGAAAATCAAGAGCAGAAGGGAGGAAATTGACATCAAGGGGGAGGAAAGGACTAACATCAAGAGGACCAATCATAGAAAAACAGAAACATTAAATACCGTGATAAATTATTAGGAGGGACAGACCAAAAATAATGATAGGGAAATGTGTCGAAGGAATCATGTTGGATGGATACGGTATTGGGAAAAAGAGGGGAAGGAAGAAAAAACTTGGGAGAGAAAGGTGGGTATTAGACCCGGTCGAAAAAAAAGAGGGGAAAGTCCCGGAATCGAAAGTAATCCTAAAAAAACTGTGATGCTATTCTTTCATACACAGACTTGAGGTTTTGGGACCATGTCCATGAAGTGTGCAAGAGGGGACGAACGGGAGTTAGGTGGGGATGGGGGGGAGGAGAATTAGCTTGGGATGAAAAGGAGGGAATGAAGAAGTCTGGTCAATATTAAGACCGGGGAAGAGAGATTCTTGACTTTTCGATTCAAGATTTGGAAGAAAGAAAAAAGGAAAAAACATAAGCGGAAGCGTAAAAGAGCATAGTCAGAGAAAGGGGGTACATCAATATGTAAAGACAACGTAGAAAGGGGGACCCAACAGTTACGAAATTTAAAGAAGGGGTAACTTACTCCTCTTGAAAAGAAAGCGGTTGTTGAAGGGGGGAGGAAGACTATAGAGTGGAGAGGGAGGAAAGCCTGGGGAAAGGAGGGAGATAAAAAAGGCGGAAAGGGGGATTTCCGCTATATCCTTAAACAATAACGGAAAAGGAGAGTTGCCGGGTGGAACGTGGACAGTTTTGCGAACAACAACCCGAACGCACGAGGGGGCTGGGGAAAACTGGTGAGGGGGGAGGGGGGGTGCCGGATGGGAGTTCAAAAGGGAGGAAAAGGGGGGGGAGATGGCGCACACACGGACTAAAAGAAAGGGAGCATGTTAGGGAATTGAAAGGTCGAGTTGTAAGCAAAGGCGCGGGGAAAAGAAGGGGAGAGAAACGAAATTGATACTTGAAGAAGGAACACAGAAAAGCGGAGCAGGAAGAAGGGGGGATGTATGAAACATACGCACGAAGAAGCCTTGACTCATTTTGCCATGAGTTGAGAAAAAAGTCAGAAATGCGAATGAGGGGAAGGGTGTTCGGGAAAAGCAAGGCGTTGTGCTAGGAGGAGGGCCAACCGAATAGCAACGAGGGGGGGGGTCTATCCTAAAATCGGAAAGCACAGGGAAGAATTCGACTAACAATTAATGGGAGATGAACGTACCGATCAGAAAAAAAAAGAGGGGGGCGCCAGTGGGACGGGAATGTGGAAGAAAAAGCGGTAGTGATAACACGCAGGGTACGACAGAATAATCTCCTCAGGGTGGACCGTGTTTCGCCGGAAAAAGAAGGAAAGGGGCCTCAACGGGATGGAAACCTATCAAAAAAAAGGAAGAGGAAACCTTGGAAGCGAACCAGAAGAGATATGGGGCGAAGTGGTCAGGAAGGGAGCAACTTTAAATGGGACGGCCGGGAGAAAAAAGTTTGCCCAGCCAGGGCACTTTTCGTCGAGCAGGATCAGCACAGGGCTGGCCAGCTAGAGCAGGAGGAGGGGAAGAGCTCGCATGCTCGGCAAGTAGACGTCGTCTCTGTCAAATGCAAATGAAGCGTGACGCCCTGCATGAGGAAAGGGGAAAGAAGAAACCCGGGGAAGGGGATGGGGGTGCCCCGACGTGTCAAGGGGGGAGGGCAGTTCCAGATAAGAGGGACCGCTGTTTGAAGAAGTCTCCTTTGGCCGTCCTGGAAGGGGGATCGTTATAAGCTGGGAGGAAGGGGGAGGAGCAAGAAAGCTAAAATACAGGGAAAAAGGAGGGGGAGAAGCCCGGGTGCATCGAGGGTTACCGTTTTTGTTTCTCGCCCCGAATAAAATTTGGGGTTTAGCGAGTG
>Ga0179591_1224404_pt1 | contig 13635 bp, 18 predicted proteins | sample CZOMad2_1_08_16f_FD_182891 | JGI IMG/M metagenome (GOLD analysis project Ga0179591, IMG submission 182891) | Vadose zone soil fungal communities from Angelo Coast Range Reserve, California, USA - CZOMad2_1_08_16fungal (PacBio error correction) | ecosystem: Environmental > Terrestrial > Soil >...
CAGCGGGTGGAACAGTAGGGGGAAAAACACTCTTGTTCATTGATCGATCAATTGTCTTACTTTGCATTTCTGTGTAGGGGCTACCGATGACGGGGGGGGGGTACAGGGGCAAGATTGAAGTAAAAGCAGGGATGAACAAGGTTCTGAAAGGATCAGGAGTCTCTGGATAAGAAGATTGCAGCGGAAATGTTACCTGGTCACCATGCAATTCCTTGTGAAAATCATAGGGGAAACAGAAGATTCGTTAATTAAAAATATTTCCCTTTTTTCAATTTTCCCGGTAAGTTAAATTACCAATGCTGGTAGAAAGCGTCGGGGGAGGCGGGAATCTGCCTGTTGGCGTAGGGGTAGGTGGGGGAATGGGCAGAGTTGATCTCGACGGGTCCGACCGGAGGCTTGGCTGTGGGTCCTGGAAAAACCGATGACAGGGGAGATCTACCCGGCGACCATCGCCTGGGGGGGGTATCGCGTGGATCTAGCGATTTATCGATGGTACTGCTTGCGTGAGAAGGGGATGCAACGGGGGGAAACCCTTCTTTTTGGACGGGGGAAATAAAAGAGGGCGCGCCGGGAAAACTAGATGGAAGACAGAACTTTCGAATTTTGGTTTTTTTGTGGGTTAAGAGATGGTTGTCGTCGACGGCTTAATTCAATCTGGCAGGAAATGGCAAGGGGGTGGAAAGGGAACTTTTACCGTGTGCGATGTGGGGACCCTAAAAGATTTGGAAAAACGGGATCATAGCCCCAGTAAGGGAACGAGTGGGAAGAGAAAAAAGAAGGGGGTTTGTTTTAGGGTAAAAGCCCCGCATGACGCGAGAGGGAAAAGTCCGGTAGTCCGTTTAACCAGGGCGCCAACTGGACGTTAAAGGGGGATGGCATCTAGGTATCATCAAAAAAATGCTGGTGGGGCAAAAGCAGGGATAAATTGAAGGGCGGTGAAAACGATTGTGGGGGAAAGAAGGAATTGAACGGAAATCCGAAAACTCAGGGCGCAAAGACGGGGGGGGTTATCAAAAGCGTCTCGAAGGCTCAAAGCACCACTATTAGAGAAAAAGGGGATATCTAGCCCCCCGGATTGGAAGACACCAAGATTAAAAAGTCAGTTACGGCTACATAAAGTCAAAGTTCAAACACGTTTCGTTGAGCTTGACGGGAAAATCCTCAGAGGGGTGGGGTGGGGGGGGGGGAGCCAAGAAAAGGGGATGACCATCTAGTGGGGGGGGGTTGTTCCTCAAAGGGTGGCAATCTCGACCAGGATTGGAAATAATGAAAAAAGAAAGTGAAGTAGGGGTTAACTTGGAAGAAAAGTAGTTTCGATGTAATTGTATTCGTTGACGGCATTGTCTCCTTGAAGAGGACGAAAAATGAAAGTAAAAATGAAAATGGAAAAGATCAGAAAAAGGTAAGACCAACTATGATAGGGGATCGCTCATAACGTTTTTGCCTTATTGGTGCTTATCAGCTGACACTTTGGAGATGAGGGAAGTATTCTATGTCAGGTATCCGGGAAGGGTACGAGCCTTGGCGAGAGGGGAGAGGGGGAAGGCTTGCCCGTGGATCATTGAGGCAGACCCTCAGAAGAAGTTCCTTTGATCGAGAAAAGTAGAGAATCACAGCTAGCGTCAAAGTGCCAAGACGAACTATATAAAACAAAGTGATGAAGGAAAAGAAGGCTGCAGGTGGACTTCGCCTCTCTTGCAAGAGCTTTATAAGAAAGGCAGATAAAAAGATGGCAGGATGTCTGCCGCATTTGATCAGAGAAAAATGAAGGGAAGCTCCTTTTCTAAAGAGGAGAAGACAGGATAGAGGCCTTACCGGGGATTGGGAGAATTAGGGAGAAAAAAACGAACTGCCAATGGGAGCAGCTTAAACAAATCTTCCAAAATGAGGAGGACGATCATAGTTGTCAAGTTTTGGCCAAAAGTGGGAGGAGAGGCGGGGTGACAGGGTCCATTTGTGGGTCTGAGGGCAAAGAAGATTTAGAATCAGAAAAAGAAAGGGCTCTCTCAAGTACATTCGAAAAACAGATCAGACAGGGTTAAAAAGGACTTCTATCTCGTTGTGTTGGTGGAAAGGAGGGGGGGCCCGGGGGGCGAGCGCTGCTGAAAAAAATTGGGGCTAAAAAAACTCTATAAGAAAGGTGGAAGGGGGTTTGGGGAGACATGAGGCTGGTGAAGTCAAGTCAAGGTCCGGAACAAAGTCTGTGGTCTGTGGGAAGGGGGATGGCCCTCCCTCATGATACTAGGGGGGGGCGGGGGCCCTTCCAGAAGGGAAGGAAGGATGCAAAGATGCGATTCAGCTTGGGACTTTAAGGGAGGGGGGGGGGCACATCCGCGGCTCAAAATTTACAGGGAGTTACAGGAAAAGTTTTAAAGGCCTGGCAAGGAAACGTTAACAAAAGGAAGAGGGTTGACCAGACGCGAATATACCCGGAGGGGGGAAAAGTATACGGGGGTCACAGCTGTGATATACGGAGGGCAGTCAGGTAATCAGTAAGTGGTTTCGCGGAGAGGTTCGAAAAACTTCAAAAATGATCTCGGCTTCAAGGAGGGGTGAGGGGATAAATTCCCCAAAATTCAAAAGGGTTAGATGAAAAAACCGCCCTCAGACTGGGTGAGGAGGAACGGGGAAAAACTTGGCGAAAGAAATACGCGGAAAAAATGTTCAAAGTTATTAAAGGGCCAGAAAAGCATCCTCGCCAGGGAATCTCGACGTTTTGAAAAGATAAAGGAGGAAAACACCTGAGGACAAGAGTGGGGTGAGTTGGTCCCGTCCGAGGTCCCGGACGGGGGAAAAATCTTTTGATTTCTTGTCGAGAGCCAACGAACTGTCCTCGCACAGGGATACGGACGCCAGCTGGTGAAATCATCGATAACGTCTCTGGCTGGAGTTAAAAGAAAATAAGAGGCGTCGATGGTGAGAGGAGTCTACTAGGATTGGGATATTCGCAAAGGGTCGGACAGGACACCGCAAGAAGTAGGGAACCTGCGAGATATCAATCTGTCCTACGAAAAGGGCCTACCATACGACAAAAGGCCAATTACGATGCCCGAATAGTTGCAAGGCCTGTAAATGTACAAAGGAACGCAAACGGGCAAACTGGCATAGATTGAATAGCCAATGGGATGACCAATGGTCCACGGAAGGACGGGAAAGGGGGGGTGACGAAGTGCAACGATCTATAAGTCAAATCTTTATTTCCTCATATACTCAGACAGGGGAAAGGTTGGAAGCGATGTCTTCAATAGGGGGTTTGCACAATGAAAAAAAGATCAGGTGGAAAAGACAAACGGACCAAAACCGCTTGCCGACATTGGTCAGAGGGAAATGAAATGAGATAGTTTTTGGCCAAAAGCTTTCCAAGAGAGCGGAGTCACATGCAGAAAGACACTGAATTCTTATTTGCAGGGTCCAAGAGAATCAGGAAAGATCAGGGGATCAGTGGGCAAATGCACGAAGCAGAAATGGGAGGAGGGGGGACGAGGAAAAGCGTTTCAGAGGATGCGGGACAAAATTGCGCTGCGAATTGTGATCGCTTCAGGAAACACCGGGGGAGGGAGACCGCGGGCTTACAGAACCTGGAAACCAAACCGCAAGTCTCCACTTGGGGAGGACAATAAGAACTACGAAGAAGAAAAATAAACGGTGAGCAAAAGGCGGAATGTGTTTTAGCGTAGTGGCGAACTTCTCGAACGTTCTCTGCCGGCCTACATCGAAAACTCTGCTAGGCAATGCAGTGCGTGGTAAATGGGGGGAGGGCCAGAGGTTGAAAAATGGTGACAGCTTGATAAACAGCCAACCAGTCTTCAAGGGATGGGCCGGCTTGGAGGGTGTAGAGGGGGCTGTGACGGAAAGGGTATGTTCATTACAGAACTCGGTTTACAAGGAGTTATCTGACAATTGGTGGTTAGGAAGACAATTCTGGTAACCTTCAACGTTCTGGTCTCGGGCAGAATAAGAGAATATGCGAAATCGGAAAACAAGAACAGCGATAACGAGGACAGGATGGATTCGGTTACCGCATCCGCCTCATACAACATAAGGAGAGTCCTGTAGAGAACCCGGGGCGGTGGAAGCGGACTGCGAAGACAGCTCTGGTGAGAAAATTCTGACATGGCGGAAAATCCTGGGGAGCTGACAAGATGATCAAGGGGATTTCATAGCAGAGTTCTTAAGTTAGTCTCGAGGCCGCGATCGAGGAAGCTCTATCAAACACCCAAACGAGTAAGTAGAACAGAAAGGAGGAAAGCGATCGCGGCCAGGTCAAGTTCAAGAATAGGGTAGTGACTCGGCCTCGTTGGGCAGCGCAACAGTTGTCAAGATGAAGAAAGGGGAGGAATCAGAGGAGAAAATCAGTAGTGCCAAGAAAAAAACTTCGGGTCGGTCTCTGAAAGATAGACATGAGGTTGAGGAGGAGTATGGAGAAATGGGATAAGAAGGAAAAAAGGGGCCGCGGATGCGGGGGTGCGACTATCGGATGCTGATTTTCTAAAACGAACGTTGTGAAGGTCCATCCCGGGACCGAGGGAAGGGAGTAATAAACGAGTTCAATGCGGGCCATTTGTGACTGACACACGCGTGGTAAGACTAACAAAAAACGTTTGGAATAATTTCATGACATCAGTTCGTGCGGGGGTGCTGTGGTATCTAAGGTTTTCAGTTTGAAAAGGCTGGGGGGGGAAAAGAGGGGAAGAGTGGACGATATTGAACGCGCACATGCCATGCAGAAGATCTGGGGGACACTATTGGGCAGGCTCGCAAGGTCGGCGAGAAGTGAGGCAAAAATAGGAAGACAAGAGGGGGGAGCCAGATGAACAGTTCTCCCAACGAAGGAGTAGGTCTTATTGTCAAAATCCACGGGTAAAGGACTGGGATTTTTTGGCGGTTAGAAATCGGGGACATTGCCAGAAGGTTGGAAGAATGAAAGAATGAGAGTAGAATCTCTATCCCTTTGACAGATCACTCGGAAATTATGGGTAATAATCCCATGAAATCTACGGTCTCTGAAGAACAGCAATCAAGAAAAAGGTCGGGTTTCCAAAGAAATCATCGGACAGAAAACTCAGAGGCAGGAAAAAGTGGAGGGGAGGCATGTTGGCCAAGAAGAGTTAAATCTGCGCAAAACTCTCTCATGGTCCATTTACATCTCATGTCGTAAAAGGGAGGTGATTTGAAGGGGGGAGGAAAGCTACCTGAAGCGGGGTTTCCCGGGTTAGCAACTATGAACAGAGGAGGAAAACGTGGATTTCTGACGCGTCGCATGAGGGGAACAGATTGCGATAATCCGGGGGAACTATTCGACAGTCCGCAGACGTGACCTCGCGGAATCCCATGGATGGCTGTGGATTCAGGAAGAAGGGGGTTGAAGGGGGTCAGAGGGGGGGAAGGAAAATTGGCAAATATCGTCGTCTCTGTTTGGGGCACCTTTAGGGTTCTTGGGGTCGGGATAGTTTTGATCTCAAAGAGATGAGTTCCTCTCCGGCAGTTATTTCTGTTGGTTCTGGAGCGCTACCTCTATCAATCGTAAGGAGAACCTCATACAAAAGCTGCTAAGTATGGCGTCGGATTATGAGCATCTCGTGTGGGATTAGGGAATTTCCTGAACTTGGGATGGCTTAAAACTTGTCGGGCGGACCGAATTTGGGCTGGGGGGTGGTCGTCAAAGCCATAAAAATAGTTCACGGAACCTTGCGAGGGCTGGAACCGCGGGGGGGAGAGGGGGGGGGGGGAAACGAGGGTAAGAAGAGGGGTGGGGTGAGTAAGAGTGGGAGTTGGAAGGGGGGGAGGGGGAGGCAGGTGGGGGCGGGGGAGGTGTGGTGGGGGGGGGGGGCGGGAAGGCGGGGCGGGTGCTGGGGAGGGGGGGGTGGTGGAGAGAGGATGGGGGAAGGAGAGGGGGGTGTGGCAATAAAGGACGGAGGAAGAGGTAGGAGTGGGGGGGGAGGGAGGGGTGCTCGTTATTGACGCGGGGTGTATGTGGAAAGCTGGTTATTGGGGGGGATGGAGTGGGTTAGGAAGGAGAGGGGGGGGAGGGGTGGGTAAAAGAGACGAGAAAGGGGTGGTGATGGGGTGATGGAAGGGATGGGAGATAGGAGGGATAGGAGAGTGATAGGGGGGGAGATGAGAAAAGATGTTGAAATAGTGCAGGAAATATGGGGGGGGGGTTTAGGGGGTGGGGGGGCAGGGAGTAGGGTTGGTGGGTGGGAAGGTAGCTGGGTTTGAATGGGAGAGGGAGAAAGAGAGCAGGGACGGGGGAGGTAAAAAGAGGGGTAGTGGGAGGGAGGGGGTGGAGGAGGTGGGGTGAGTCAGGGGCAAAGTGGGGGTGGGGTAAAGCGCATGAGGGGAAAAGTTGGAGGAGGATGTGAATGTCGTAGGAGGGTGAAGGAGTAGTGAAGAATGCAGAAGAGGGAGGAAAGTGGGGTGAGGAGGGTGGGGGAGGGGCGGGGGGAAAGGAAGGGAGGATGGTGCGGGGAGAGGGGCAGGGGAATGGGGAAGAGGAGGTGGGAGAGGGGGTTTCAGGAAAGTGTCAGTAGAGTGGAAGAAGAATGGGAAGGGTGGGGGGCGAGTGCTAGGTGTTGAGAGGGGGTGGGAGGGGGGCCGGAGGGGAGGGGGGTTGGCTGGGAAAATAACGAATGTGGGGGGGGAAGGGTGGGGGGGGATAGGGGTGAGGGGGGAGAGGAGTGGGGGGTGGGTGGAGGAGATGGAGATAAGGGGGGTGGTCAGGGGGGGGGTGGGGGGGAAGAGAGGAGGGTGAGATAGAGGGGCGAAAAGGGCGGGGAAAGGGGGCGTGCAGTATGGGGGGCAGGCAAGAAAGAAGGGTGAGAGGGGTGGGTGGGGAGGGGAGGGGGAAAAGGGGGAGGGGAGAGTGGGGAGAGACGAAGAGGAGTGAAAGGGGAGAGAGAGAAGAGGCGAGGGCAGGCGGAATTGTGGGGAAGGAGGGTGAGGAAAGGGGAGTGGGAAGAGGGCGTGAAGAAGATTAGGTCGAGGTAGTGGGGGCAAGGAGATGGAGGTTGGGAGGGTGAAGGGGGGAAGGGAGCGAGGGGAGTGGGGGCGAAAACTGCGGGGGGGTGGGTTATAGGGAGAAGGTAAGAGGGCGGGGGGTGGGTTAAGAGATGGGGGGCAGGGGATAGGCGGGGTAGTGAAGTTTGTATGAAGGGCGGGGGGGGTTGGGGGCGAAGGTTAGGATCCTCCCGCGAGGTGATCATTGTTGGTGGCGACGATAAGGGGGTTTTAACCACGTCGAAAGATGAATGCGACGGGCGCATTAGGGGAAAGGGGTTAAAGAAATATGGTGTGCCCTTTGGTGGGTGGACTTAGGTGGGGGACTTACGCATATTTGGTCACACTTGCTAGTAGCCCCATTCGGATCGGGGAAGGGTGGGGTTTTCACTTAATAGGTTCTTTTTGGGTTGGAGGTTCACTCGGGCTCCGTGAGATCCTCAGGGGCTAACAAAATTTGTTCGACCCTCGAACGAGTATGTACTGAAAAAGGTTGCCCCGAGGATTATAGACCCAGGTCTTACTGGTGGCTGAAAACTAATGGGGGGGTTAATGTCACTTATTCAAAACCGGTGTCTATTTTGGCCGGGGGGGAAATTTCACTTAAACACCCTCCTTAGTGAAGTTCAACACGTTCGATATTGGGGGGGTACCCTGCTAGATTTTCATGCCAGGCACTTCAGTAGCCCCCTGTTACGAAAGAACTATCGGACAAACATCTACTGCCGTAGAAAAACGGAAAATTTGCAAATACCAGTACCGGGGATCAAGGGGGGGGGACGCTAACTACAGCAAAACGAGAAAAAAGAATTCCTTACTTTGGGGTATTGAGAACCGTAAAGACACCTCCCTAAGGTACAGAAAACAAAAACCTGGTTGATAAAACATCTCTTGGGGGTTGGCTCTAAAATGGGTCCTACCTATAGAGAGACTCGTTAGCAAGACGTAGTTCGAGGTTTAGGTACTGTGGTGTGGCATCACCAATAAGTAAAAAAGTTTTGGAAGGGGAAGGAGAGCGGACAATTAGTCTCCGGAAGAGGACGAGGGCAAAACCAAAAAAAAGAAATGTAACTCGGCTCGCATCAATTTGGAACAGGAACAAGCTACCATTCAAACTCAGTGACTTGGGGGGGGGGAAGAAAGTTGGGAGGGAGGAAGTCCCCACTTTTTACTTCGTGGGGCATAGGGTGTATTGTCGGAAGTGCTAGAACAAGCCTGGAGAAAGAGGCAGCTCTCAGGACGACTAAACATGAGGCTTGAAAGTTCAGCGATAAATTGCAAAAGGGCAGACCTCATAACTAGCCGGTTCAGATCGGAGATGCAAGAAGATCAGCGCGAGCGCATGAAAGCAACGCAGGCATCCACTCTAAAAACTGAAGGAGGAAAGGGAAGGAGGCAAACGAAATGGCAGGTGGAAAGGGTAACTTCGCAAAGGCATCGTCTATGAGGAGGGAGATCGAGAGCGAGAACCCAGAGTTTTGATTATGGGTAGGGAAGGAAAGGGGGAGGAAAACACGTTCAAGCCTGTCAGCGGAGCGCCAACAACGGAGCCTTCCGGAGGGGGGGGGGGCAATTCAGCAATCAAACTGAAACTCCTTGAGAAAAAGGGTGAAACTCAAAGAGTACGCACATATACCACGAAGGTGGGGAGATAAGGCATATTGTTGGTCAAGCCTTTTTCCCAGGATGAGGAGACGCGTTCCATGGTATTGGGTCCGGCTACGAAGGTTGGGGGGGGGGGAAGAATGAATTGGCTCTCTCTAAAATATTAAGTAAAAAACAATCGACGCATGGTTATGATGACTATCCCTATACGTGGGTCAGTCAAATAAAAAGGGGACCAAGGGGGGTATCCGAGAAAGAAATGACCCACTTGGGGCAAGACCCCAAAAATGAACACGAGTTTCGGGAGTTGTGTGTCGCCCGGGCTGTGGCCGTTTAAACGAACCGGAGGGAACTTAAAAACCTTTGAAGGGGGGCGGAGGAGGGGACACTAATACTGGGTCGACTTGGTTGAGGGGACAAAGGACTCCTGGATAACAAGAGGAGAGGGATGGTAGAGTGCAGATGGGAGACGAGGAGCGAACGCCTGGCTGCAAAAAATTCCGTGGGGGGGTGGGGTACCTTCCCTACTGTGTTTGGAGGGGGGCGTTCATGTAAATTACGAGAGTAAAAAATCCGTAAGCAGGGAAAAAAGTAGAGATCACCCGGAGTTTCACGAAACAGTGTTCTTTCAACAGCAGATTCGGATAAGAAGGGGTAAAAGTTCATAATACGTGGGACGCCAGGAGCTTTATAAAAACAGTAAGAACTGAGGTCTCAGGAAAATGAGGGGGAAGTTCCCTATAAACCAAATCACCCAATATGGGAAACAAGCCCCCGATAAAGACTGAATAGAAAGGACAAAGTCGGGGGTCGGGGTAAAGTCGTAGCACCAAAAGGGGGGGAACACGAGAGTTCACAAATGCGCATCGCCAGAATCACGAACGTCGACGTTGGGCCCGAAAACCATAGAAGGAGAACACCTGCTGAAGGTTGGCGGTTTCAAGGTCCCAGGAAAAGGGGACCTTCTTATAAAGTTTGTATGGCAGAATAGGCAAGAACGTCGTCACCGCCCCTACGCCACTTCCAAATGCGGCAGTAAATCAAGGTGATAAAAAAGGATGAGGAGAAGACGCGAAGGGGTATCGGGTCGTGGTCGGGGAGGGATACTATCATATTGTCTATTAAACTCGGTCGAACAAAGAAAAGAAAAATGGGCGTACTCTCGGCTCATCATGGCCTAAACTGCCACACGACCTACAACTCAGATTACGATCAAAGGGAAGTGAGAAAGGGCGGGTAGGTCCACGGCACCGCAACTACTCGTGGGGGAGAGGTGCTCAAATGGGGAAAGCTCTATTGTCAACGTCTGCGCGTGTACTAAAAATTTCAACAATCAATCGCATGGAGCCTGTAAGACTCGCTTATAATACAGTTACTATTGTATCAATCAGTTGGGGAGAAAAGAAAACCACGATCGGAGCATCCACCCATGCCAGACTCTTGGACTAATTGGATGAGTTGACTACCATAGCGTGCCAAAATGCGTGAAAATAGATGCGGAGGGAAATCATGCCTCACCAAAAAAAAACATAAACCAGTAGGCAGAAGGAAAATTCATGGTCAAGGATGTTAAAGCGCGACTTACTGGCAGGTTAGGCGGTCAGGACGCCGAACAAGGACTACTTGGAAAGTCTTCAGAGGAAAAGGAAGGTAGAGGGGAGGACAAAGTATCATACTCTTTGGTTACGCCTTCACGCGCACCGGGCTGCAAGAAAAAAGATAATGGAAAGAAAGAAAACGTCCACTTGATGCATAGACCTACCGATCAAAGGGGGGGGTTGAGACTTTAAATGGAGGGGGAGGGAATGGTCGTCGGGGGCTACGGGTCGCACAAACGTTCAAATGAAGAACTGCCGCGGCTTCCCAAGAGGCCCTTTATTGGATTGTATAGCTGGGGGAATACGATAAGAAGAGGGGGGGGGGGGAAATGGGGGACAGAGGAGGCCCCCACGCCGTGAGTGATCACGGGAAGTTGCAAACGTTTGCGTCGCCTTAAAAAGGAAGGTTTAAGTCAGGGACGAGAGGAACTTCCTTGCACGTTCGGTCATGATCCCTGCGAGGCCCCGATTTTAACGTAAACAGGGAGTAGCCGAAGCATACGAATAGATGCGTCGGAACGCACTCATAAATCGGCCAGGAGGAAGGCGTCCATCATACCGAAAAATACCGAAAAGAAGGGTAGAGAGAAGAGAAGACCGAAAACCGAGGTCACGGAAATGCGGCATCTTTCAGGGAACCAAAAGGGGGGGCTAAAAAAAATTCGGAAACTGGGTCCTGCAAAATATTAACAAAGAGTGGATAGACTATGAGGAATTGGAGGAAGAGCGAGAGGATCTCCGAAAAACCAACAACTATATGAGAAAAGATCTAGTCCTCTGATCATCGTCCTCGGACCCCATGCCAGGAGGGGAAATCTCTGGGAGAGAGGGTTCATCGAACAGCTTGTTCCAAATTACTCAAAGGGGGGGGGAATTGGGATGAAAAGGAGAAAGCAAGGTAAGGTCTGGAAAGAAAAACTCATTTTCGGTCCTACTGAACGATCGAGCTGATGTGGTTCTTCTTATTATTTCCCGATAGGACGTGGCCGCGGATGCGGGCGTGGCGCCATCCTTTTCGTATCGAGAAGAAAAAAAAGGTTCAGGAACCAAAGCAGGGGGGAGAAAAAATTGCGCAATAAGTTCAAGAAAGTTAATGTTTTAATAAAGAAAGAAGCGGGGGAGGTCCGGCAACGGGAAAATGAAACTTGCAGTAAGCAATTGCCGCCGTGGGCTGGGAAGAGAAAGGGTCCCAGTTCAAAGCTGGATCTAACGGGGAAACCAAATCTATTGAACCGACAAACTGTGAAAGAAGAGCGGGGGAAGGAATTGGGTCATTAAGAGTTCATATTCACTGGAGCACTTGATTACGACGACATCGTCGCCCACGACCTTATAAAAAAAGGGGAGATGCTATGGGGGAGAGGGGATCATCCAAGAGTAGGTTTTTGGCCTTTAGCCAATAGGGGGGAAAATTGCAACGCCAGGTTGCAGCTGAAGGAGATAAAGAGTCTGAAAGAAAGAAAAGGGCACGATACCGAACTCGGGGTCCGCGGCCATAGTGGGAAAAGAGACCTTTTTCCGTACGAAAACCGAAGTCGAGCGGGAAAGCCGATAGTGGGAAAAAGGGAAGTCATGAAAGTCCTTGGGGTTTCTGTTTACAAAAGATGGACGCCGCGAGAGGGCTCTTGGCAACGCGAATCGGGAGGAAAGAGGAGAAAGGGTCGGGAAAAAGTAGGCAGGGTGGGTGGACCTAAAGGGAAATCAGGGGGGTTGTTTCCGGTGGAAAAGGTAAAAAAATATTGAAGACAGCGCTTACAATTTCTTCTTAGATCGCTCTCTGACGGCAAGAAAGGGGAGGGGGATGAAGTGGACCTGTGCACAAAGGGTCCCTGCAGGCATTGGAAAGCGAGGCATCCCATTGTCTATTGAATGCGAGCAAATGCAGCGTGAATTCAAAACAGAACGGGAAAATCCTGAGAGAGAGGAAGGCCGTCTTAGGGGAAGTGTTTAGGGTAGGCCGCCAGGGGAAGAGCTCGAAGGTCCTCGAAGGGGGAGGTGGGCTGTTCCGAGAAAGGTAGAATCTCGCGAGCGTCCCGCAGACATCGAATCACTAAAGGTTCGCGGGGATCAGAAATCGAGGTGATCGGGTGGGCGGAACACTTTCGGGCGGCAGTAGTCGGGGGGGGTGGGGTGGGGTGGGGGGGTGGGGGGGGGGGGTGGTGTGTGGGGGGGGGGGGGGGTGGGTGGTTTGGTGGGGTTGGGGGGGGGGTTCTGGCGCGGACCGGTTCGTTGGCGCGATCAACCTTACATAGATGTAACCGGACCTCTGGGGACGGTGAAGAAACTCCCACCCTACTTTCATCATTGGTGTTACGAATAATTGTGAGAAAAAACGTCGACGATTCAGTAGGAGAGGAGAGGGCATTGTTTAACGAACCTTGAACCCTTGTTGGGGACAGGAGTGTTGCATTTAAAATAAACTATGTGCAGATCTACCGAATCGGGCGGGGGGGGATGGGGGGGGGCCGAGAAATGGGGTGTGATAGGGAGAACTTCCCAAGAATTTAGGGCCTGGATCCTTGAAGAGTCAACCGTTTGGAAGAAAATCAAGCAGAAGGTAAGTTGACGACAGGGAAGTTTGCAGAGAGGATATCACCATGCTGTGAAATGCTTCCGGAGGTCAGTGGAAAAAAAATGGGGAAAGTTCGTGTCCACGTTACGGATGGGGTGACTAGCTTCAAGTGAACCTTCAATAACCGTCGGGCGTCAGGTAATTTGGGGGACAAGCCGATCGTTGATTCCAACTCGTGAAATAAAAACGACGGAAATAGGAGACCGTATTCATCTCTGCCTCGCCCTGTGGGGGGGGGGGGAAAAGAAGTTTTCAAGAAAAAGGGTCCTCGATCCTGGTGACATCCTCCAGGCCCACCGCCGTTCGCCGTTGATAGGGAAACCAAGCAATACAAGAGCCAAACGCGAAACGGCTCATCGCGGTGTGGGGTAAAAACCTGCCAAAGGGTAATCCGATACGCCCACAGCAAGGTTGAAAGGAGCCGTTGAAATGGGAAAACTAGGGATAGGAACTTATAACCCGCTAGAGTGGGAAGGGATGGGTTTGAGAGGAAGATAATGCCATGTCCCCCCGTAGACGAAAAGGTTGGAGGAGGCAAGAGGAAAAAATTACCATGGAACTCTATCGCACTCCTTGGCCAACCGTGAAGCAACTGACTTCCGATTATTCCTCATGCGGTTTGGATTAAGTGGGGAGGAAAAGGGCGTACACCAGGCGCGCATAGGTTGCAGTGTCTGTATTTCGAATGATCGATACAAGCCTTCAAACTAGAATGACGAGAGAAGGGGAAGGGAACAAGGGAGCGGGATGGGAAGGATCGATCAATTGCGGAGCACTCAGAAAACTCGCCAATTTCTACTCTCAGTCTGATATCACCGATCGCCCGGATAAGCAGGCAAAAGAAAAAAAATGAATAATGAAGAG
>Ga0179591_1290786_pt1 | contig 13635 bp, 15 predicted proteins | sample CZOMad2_1_08_16f_FD_182891 | JGI IMG/M metagenome (GOLD analysis project Ga0179591, IMG submission 182891) | Vadose zone soil fungal communities from Angelo Coast Range Reserve, California, USA - CZOMad2_1_08_16fungal (PacBio error correction) | ecosystem: Environmental > Terrestrial > Soil >...
GGTTTAGGCAAAAGGGTGCTGGGGGAACTTAAAGAAAAGGAAACCTCACTCTGTCACGAACGGGCTTGATCAGCTCTGTCTGCAGCAGGGTCGGGTTGCTGAATTGCTTCTCGACCGAGACTAGTATGCACTCCGTTACGGCCTGGAGATATCGGACCGGTCTTCTCATATACGTCCAAAAGTCGACATGGAGGCAAAAGGCGACGGACTATAGCTCAACGGTCACAAAGAAGGGAGGATCGAATAAGGAAGGAAAAGGACAAGGCAGTCATCGAACTCCAAGGGACTAATGCAAATAAGAGGGAAAGGGAAAGCTGAATCAAGAGGAGGAGACACAAAGTAGGTCATCCGCCGTCACTGGTTCCATCGATCTATGGGGGGGAGCAAGAGAGATTTGTCTGGGAAAAAAGCGTCCCCTTCGACAAGAGCGACTGGTAACGGTAGCAGAGGGGGGGAAGAAAGAAGAAGACGCAGGGAAGGGAAACCTACCTTTAGTCTCGAAACAATCAACCACGGAAAAACCTTTCTGCACCAGAATGGGCGGCTCGGTATCTCTTACTGATAGTAGGAGGGGAGGAAATTCAGATGCTCAAAAGATTAGGGAAATACGGGGGAGACAAGAGCGCTGGAAGAGAAACGGGGGGGGGAATACATATCATAACCTAAATCTTAAACTCACCGGGAATACAAAAAGGTCTGATGAGACTCGGACGGACAAGGAGTGTAGTACGGAATTAGGTTCGAAGCAATTTCAGGTAGCAGTTGAACAGTGTTCGACTGTTTGGGCGAGAAACACGCCGATACTCACTCTTAGAATTCGGGGCGGAGCAAAATAACTTTGCATGAGACAGGGTAGAAAATTGGGACAAGCAAAACTGGAAGAGCAAAGAAAGAAGAAGACGATGTGCGGGGTGTGGTACGGGGTGGACGTAGGTTGGGTGGCAATGGGGGGCATAAACCTATTGAACTAAGGTAATTCGCCAAGAAGCCTACTATGATTGCTGGACGCAGGAAGGGTGGGGGAGGGTAGAAGATCAAGAGGTCACAAGGGACCGAGACAGCGTGGGTTTCACACAAGAGACTTCTAAAGAACTCCCTAAAAAAATCGATAACTGGGGGAGTAGAACCCTCATAGGTTCAAAGGACTAAGTACAGATCGATCCGTGATCGAGTTTTGAAACGACCTCATTGAAACAGACCCTACACTTAGGGAAAGCGGAAGAAGGACGGGAGACACTCCACTTACGAAGGGCACGCCCCTATATGAAAAATACCACTCATCCAACTCGGAAGGTTCCTCGTGTGTGAAAAGCCTGGGGGAGGGGGGGGATAAAAGGAGGGAAGACTATCCTAGAAGAGATCCTACGGGAGGAGTTGTTGGGGTGTGGGGAGTGCTCTGGTTACGTAGAAGCAAAGAAAACGGGGTCCAACAACAGGGGAGACCAAAGGGGGAGGAAAGCAAGAAATTGCCATCCTTCCAATAGCTGCCCTCCATTCCTCTCCTGAAGCGCTAAATAAAAAACGGAAAAAAAAAGAGGATACCCCATCCATAACCTCACCGGGGAAGGGGTGCGGCGGGGGGGAGAAGTTTGTACCCAAGAAGGACGTAAAGCCAGGAAAACTCAGCCGGAGTTAAAGAGAGGGAAACAGAAGCCAGAGAGGCGCCGTGGGGAAAGAAATCAAGGGAGAAAAGGGACAGAAAACAACAAGGGCTTTTTTAACTGTACTGGGACTTAGAATACAGCCGCTCGGGGGGGAAAACAAAGCCGAGGGAGGTAAGAAGGAGCACGGGGGGGTTGAGATCTTCAGGGGGGAACTTGGGTCTAAGAACAGATTTGGGGGTAACCACTATGTCACACCAAAATTTCCGCCCAAGAGAGAGAGGCTCCTGAAAGAAAAGAAAATCTAAACAAAGCCAACAAAGAGGTGGGGGGAAAAAGGCAGTAGAAACATGCAACGAGGTCAAAACTATCACCGGCCTTTTGGCCGATTGTGATTCTCGAGCAACAAAAAAAAGGGGAGAAAAAGAAAAGGAAATCACCACAAAAAGTTCACTAAGGGGGAAAGAGGGTGACATCAGTACAAGGATGTCCTCCCGCAAAGGGTTACAGGGGGGGTGTCTATTTCTCGACTGAAAGGAAAAAGTAACGGCGATCTGGGCGGAGTGGTGTAACCGGGTCAAAAAAAGGTTGAGAAAGGAAGAAAGAGGCATACAAACCGTAAATAGGCTAGGGAAACGAACGATAGGAATAGCTGCGATTCTATACACAGCCTCACTGGAAACGCTAATTCAATCTTTACAAAAAAGAAACCACATGGGGGGGGGTAATAGGAACTGAGGAGGAATTCTTTGCCAGGAGCCTTCGTTGGGGAGGGAGTTGGGAGGGCGATGGAAAGAGGGGGATCGGGAAGATCTTCTTCGCTTCGAGGGGAAAAACTACTCTCTGGGCGGGGTGATTGGAGGGGAGGTCTGGTCGGTTGTAAAAGATTGGGGGGGGGGAGGCGGTAAATGGGTGCGGGGGATAAAGAGGGTGCAGGAAAGAGTCAGGAGCCTCTACTGGGGTCTCCGTATTAAAACGAAGAAGGGTGGACTAATTGGTAAAAGGACAGTAGGGGTCACGTCGGATTTCATGACGTAAGAAAAGCGAAAAAGAAGTTCACTCCTTACAAACACAGGGGGGAAGTAGCGGTAAAATCCGGCGAGTGCGCTGCCGGGGGCTGCAATAGCCACTGCTGTACCAGAGGGAAAAAGTCGCTGCTTGATGAGATCGTAGGGGGGGGAGGTCACCAAAAAAAGTGGCACTGCTCGGGTTCTTTACCGCGGGCGTTTGAGCGAAGAGAAGAGTAGGAGGAGGAAGAAGTAGTCGGGTTGTCTTTGCGGGGGGCAGAGGGGAAAGGCTGCGAGAGGGACGTATGTTGCGAAAGACTGCGGCGGGGGGAACAAAAATGATAGGGTAGTAGATTAGGGAGACAGAGCCACCCGCGGCGATGTGGCTCAGGGGAAAGGGGGAACGATTTAGTATAACGAAAGTCAATTCTTCAGAACTGAAAAAATGGTAAGGGGAGGGGGAGCGAAAGGGGGGAACGAGGGAGGGTCAACATCTGAGCAAGCCACGGAAACCCCAAGAACAGCGTTTACACGGAAAAAAAACAGGAAATCGGAGAGGACGTGCGGGTCGAGAGGCATGCAGGGGTGGAGTCGAGGGGACAAAGCGCAACTGCAATGCAAAACTTGGGAGGTGCTGCGAGACGAGCGGGAGGATCGGGGGGGGAACGGAAAAAAAAGAAAGGGGTGACTGCAACTGGAGAGGAAAGGGCTTGAGAAAAACAGAGAACGAAAGAAGGTAGTGAGCCGGGGTCTTCAAAGGGTCTATAAGTGGGTGCGTCGGGGCAGTGGGGGACGATGGGGAGGATCGGAATCAAATTGCTAAGGGACCCTGATTAGGGAGCCCTGTCCCGGGGCGGGTGGAGGTCGATGGCCACAGATATCAGGGGAAATCGGAACCGAGAAAGGAATTAGCCAAAAAAAGGCTTGTTGGAACAGTGGGGAAGGGAGGGGGGGGATGTCCTACCTAAATGTGAGGGTTTAACGGCAATCGCTAAAGAGGGGGGGGGGGGGGGGGGGGGGGGGGGGTGGGGGGGGGCTGAAGAGGCGGAAAAGGGAGGAGGACTGGGGAACCAGGGGAATGCATGGTTCAAAAAAGGAAGAAGGCTGAAGGGGGAAATCATGATCTTCCGGATAAATGGCCGTCGGCATAAGGTGGGCAGAGGACTTCTGAAATTAGAAAGCTAGTCTTGTTCAGTGCGTAAGTTCAAGGAAGCCGGAGGGAGGGAGTGGGTTACCTTTGCCTTCCGAGGCTATCAAAGTTTGGAAAGTTTTGACGCTCTTCTGGGATAAGGAGACGTTGTAAGAAGGACGGGACCGACTCGCCGATATAGACAGCTAAAGCTTGAGGGCCCTATTCTTAGAGACGCCGGGAAATCAAAAGAACAAAATAAATGAGCTGAAGAAAACCGGGGGAGGAAAAAAAAAGGACTGAGAAACAGTGCTTGTTTCTTTTAAGGTTAAAGGGAAACAACCGTCAATCAGCTCAGACCCAAGGGGAATTATGGAAAAAGAAAAGGAGAGGGGGAGTTGCGGCACTAATAGTGCTTGGGAATCAAAACAGAAAAGCGGCTCCTTGCCCTTTTCACCGGGATCAAAAGAGGAGGGGGTGGCTAAGGGCGGCACTGGTCCTCAGATGAAACTAGGGACGGGGAATGTCAGAAGAGATGCAAGATAGTGATCATCTAATTAGTCACAGAAAAAGAGGGCCTAGGGTCGAGGAGAGAAGAGAAAGTCCACAAAAAGCAGAATCGCATCGGCAGAACAGGAAAACCCAAGGACGCGAGACACGAAAGAATACGGAAACTACGCTAAAAGCAAAGAAAAAAAGGCACCAGTGTCAGTCAAACGGCAAGTGGTCCGCATAAAGGAGATCATGGGGATGTTGGCTGAGCAGCACTAGATGACACAAAGGAGGAAAGGCGAACAGCACTACCGTGCATCACATCATGGCTTCAAAACGACATTGAGTTAGAATCAACGCAAAAACTGAGGAACCAACACTTGATTGCTAGGCTCGGGAGAGGGGGGGAGTAGATATACTATTCGTCTGGCAAGGGCTAACATCACGGTAGACGTATCAAAGGGGAAGCTTCATCCAAACGGTCAGATGAAGGTACAGCTTACCGCACAGAAAACTGTGAATGAAAGAGGAAGAGGGAAGAAGAAAACGGAAGAAAAGAAAGCTGGCGTCCTAGGCTGTCGAGCACTTGGAGGAAGGGAATGGTCGCTGTTTGTGCGAGGAACCACCCTCTAGGACTAAAAGGAAAAATTGACTGCGCCTGAAAAGGGGCAGCGAAATTAGAGAAGGTTGGGGACAAAGTAGGAAAGCCCACCCGGGCATGCCAGCTATCAAGCAACGAGACCTATGTTTAGGTGTTTGGGGGGGCAAAGAGGAGTTAGGTTTGCCGTGGGGAGGTAGTAAAAGGGATGGGGTACTTAAGGGATCCCTAACTCCAAAGAAGGAGCTGGAAGCATGCCTTGATAAAACGGAAATCGGAAGGGGAACCGGAGAGGGTCGGCGATTCTCAAAAAAAGAAACAAATATCCTGGGGTCTCTCAAAAACTCCATGGTCTCTATCAAAAAATCACACCGATAAACGAATATCGGGGAAATACGAGGAGACTCCCAACAAGGAGAGACCTTCGTAACTCCTAAGAAGGGGTTAAAAGACACACGAAAGGACATACGCACTCCCCTATCAGCATTCCCTCTCGAGTCAGGGTAAGCGTTGGAAACGCAAACGTTAATAGGAAAGAAAAAAGGCGGCCGCACTCGCAAGGGGAAGCCAGATAACTGTGGGGGTGAATTCTGTTGGGGGGAATGATCACGAGCAAAAACCCGAAGCAAGGGAAAAAAAGGTGACGAAAACAAAGAACAGAGCGTGGGAATAAAGCCCAGTATCTTAAGGCCAGGACGCGTCTACTTCAAAATCCTCCTCCACCCTCCCTAAAACCAGAAACCCGAACCTAAGGTGCGCAATCAGATATGGGGAAAAAGGCGCCACGAAGAAAAGAAAGATATTGGCAGGAACCCGCGTCCCTGGAGGGAAACCAAAAAACCGCAACCGACGGACAGTGAAAGCCCTAAAAAGTCGCCACCCAAAAAAAGGGTGGGGGGGTTTGGGGGGGGGGGGTGGGGGCTTTTGGGGGGAAGAGGTAATGAGGAGGAGGAAAAATGGAAAAGTGTCTGTCGGGGGAGAGGAATACCTGCGTGAGCAACTGAAGGTTTCCAGCTGTCTTTGACTTGGAATCAAAAAACCGATGGAAACCCCCCTGGACCCAAAACCACGACGGCGAGGCGGAACGGCAAAGAGAGAAAGAGGAAAACCACCAAAGTGGACACCGGGGGGCTGTATCACATAGAAAGAAGGTCCCCTATCCAGGGAACCGGAAGAAGGGGGGATAAATCTCAACACAACTTATTGGATTAAGCGTGGGGGCACATTTCAAGACTTACGAAAAAGGAGGTGTGACGGGGGGGGGGTTCGATGTCCGCTCTTGGGTCTAGAAAAGGAGTCTGGCGGCCAGGGTGGTTAGGTCTTTTGGAAATCTTTATACAAGTCAAACGAGAGAAAACGGAAAGACTATCGGGAGGGTGCGAAAAGAAAACAGAGAAGCAGGTAACAGGAAGCCGATCATCCTTACCAGCAGGGTAAAAAAAGCCACATTGTTGGCTTGGTTCTGCAACAAGGGTGAGGAGTTCTCCGACCAGTGCCGGGGGACGAGGAAAGGCGAGGGGGGGGGTGAACGCAAAAAAGATAGGCTTCTCGACGGGGCTACTGGAAGAATCTGGGGAAAAGGTTTTTAGAGTACCTATGTTGATGTGGGTTGGTATCCTAGGTTCAGGGAGACTCGGAAGGATTCACTATAGTGGGGAGCCGGCTGGCAAGGACGCTGAGGGCGTGTGCTGTTTTCGACGCTTGTTAAAACTTTGTTTCTTGTCGGATACCACTCGGCACAATCAGGAAGTTCCTGACAACCACAATGAAGGGGCGTCGGGGGAGTATCGGGGAGGGGAGGGACGTTCGACAGGGAGGCAATGAAAAACAGAAAAAAAACTGGACCCTCTCTGCTGATGGCAGAGGATTGCCGAGGGGAAAGGAGGGGGCGCTGTCCAGGGCTGTCATTGGGGAGGGTGTCTCTACAAGTCACCTTCACTATGTTGCCGAAGTGAGTCTGTTCGTTGGGGGACTTAGAGGGAACCAGTAGGGCTAGGGGATCTCTTTCAGGGAGGGGAGAGCTAAAAAATAGAGCGGGGGTTAAGAACCACTGGTCGGTGTCGTTTTGGTAGGCCGAAACCCCGCGGGTCGAAGAGGGGAAGGGACGGTGGAAGATTGGAAGTCTCGCGAACTGAAAGGCGTCAGCATCTTCTGTCTGCGCTGTAGCGAATAGTAGAAGGGGTCGGGTGTGGAAAAACAAAAACAACCGAAAAGAGTTTCAAAAAACCAAAAAAAACAAAGAGCGATCGCGGGCCGAAAAAAGGGAAAGGGGGCAGACCATGAGCTGCGCTTGGAAAATCTGCCGGAACCTGGAGGAAGGGGGACCAAAAAAAAAAAAAAAAACTTAGTAGACGCGAATTTGGGGGGAGAAGGAGAGCGGGAGAGAAAAACAGGCGCAACGATTTTGTCCTGCATAGAAGAAAAAGTGCAATGGAGAGGACCTCATCGCCTACACTCGTGTCGTTTCCGCCTGTCTCAAGGTTGAATGACAGTGGTACCGTGAGGGGGGAAGATGGGGAGGGGGGGGCTAAAGGGAACGTTGCGATGCAACGGGAAAGGGCTGTGAGGAAAATATAATGGACGAATGGGGGGGGGAGCGATTCCCTACTACCTAAATATACATGAGATACCAAGAACGCAAGCAACAAGGTTTGGTCTGGACGTGGGTTTGATTGTCGAAGGCTCAAAAGGGAGGGCCGCAATGTCGAGACAGGATTTTCACGGCAAAGGCAGAAGGGTGTAACGGCGGCCGCAGGTTCAAGATGGGCGTGAGGGCAGTGTCAAACAGATTCGGAGAAGGGCTTCGTGGACGGGAAACGTCAAGGCGGACTACCTCAGGGGTCTCGCGCGATCAGGGCTCCGTTGCCTTCAGGTACGGTAATTATTCCGGGGGAGGGGCATTTGCGTGTTGGGTAATGGGAATGCAGGGAGGCGATCTCCGGGGGGGGGGGGAAGAGGGAGAAAGCGGCGGGCCACTTGCTAAGACACGGTGGGAATTGAGACGACGTTGCAGTAAAATAAGAACTGACTAAGGCGTTGAAAGAGTGTTCTGCAAACGGCCCTTAGCGAATTCCCAAGGACTTCAGGTGGCGAAGGAAAGAGGTCAAAGCGGTTCTTGGACGGTGTATGGGTTAAAACTTCTTTCCTCAACATCCATCTATCCGTAAAACAAGGAGTAAGATAATTTGGGAGGTGGGGAAGTAAAATAAGGGCTGTCCCTCCATAAAGCCCCGGCAACGGCTTTGGAAGCCGGTACGGTCGCACCGTTCTTCCTGACAAAAAGCGTTGGGCTCACAGCATCGGATGTCAACTCCTTGGCTGGACTGTTAGGGCGTCGGGAGCCGGACATAAAAAACAGTCTAAAAGGTAAATAAAGACCTCGATCTCCGGAAGGGAAAGGAAAAACAGCCAATGAAAGTAAGAGAAGACAAGAAGGCACACGACAACTGGTGAAATCGTCTCAAAAAGGAGAACCAGGGGGTCAGTCCTCACTTGGTTCAGACTAAGCGATCGAATTTGCGCTCACGTGTCGGGAAACAAGGACGGCACGGAGGGCCAGAGAACGGTAAAATAGCAGCGTGCCTCAAGACAGGAAGGGGAAAAAGGAAACCGACGATTCTGGGAAAGACAACAACTGGGGACTAAAAACCGTGCGGAACCTGTTGCTTCTCTCTCGGGGGAGCGATGTAGAGGTCGGGAGGGAGGGTCGCAACGAAAGAAACAGATGTCGTCAGTGATAAGGTGGATCACCGTATTAAAGGAGCAAACAGACCGATCAGCAAACAGACTAAAGAGGACTCACAGAAAAAAACAACAGAAAAACCCAAAACAAACGACTGTGAAAATTTCTCCAAAATGCCGAAGAACGCTGCGACCCTCCCAGGGACGTGTGAGGTCGATGGGGAAGAACTTGAGTATCTGGAGATTGTTCTCCAGGGACACCCCGAGCTAATCCTACGCGCGACGCAGGGGAGCAACTAAGGGCCAATTCACCAGGGTTAGGAAGATTTGGGAAAAGAGACGCCCACACTGAAATGCCAGGGGGAGAAAAGCACCCGAGCGCGAGGGGCGGTTTGTCCGGTTTCAAACGGCGGTGGGGGGGTTGGTTATGGGCGACCTATTGATACGCCGCGACTTCGAAAAGGGAGAGAGGAAGGCATGAATGTGTGCGGTCTAAGAATCCTGAGATCACCGCGCGGATTCGCATCCCGGGGGAATACCCGTCGGGAAAAGGAGAACCAAGAAGACAGATGGTGGCGCGAAGCCAAGAGACTCTGAAAAAACGAATCCGATAGGGTTAAACGACGGAGCTCCCAAAAAAGATCGGTACTACCGACGTGCCGTTTACACCAAGCAAATGAAGACACATGAGAAAGAGATCGTAAAGGGAAGCCCTCGCTACAGATCATAATAAGGGGAAAGGTGGACGGGCCGAATAAACGTGTCCTCACTCAACTATATGCCTAAGTTTGGGTGCAGGAAGTCTGGGGGTGAGAGAGACAAAAAGCAAGCCACTAAAGGGGAACCACTAAGCAGGGGGGAGAAAACTGACCACTCCCACATTAACCCTAACATAGCGTTGAATCCTGCCGAGAACCATGGCCGAACGACAGGAAAAATAAAAAGAAGTACAAAAACCGAAAAAAAAGAACTCACCGGGCCTGTTGCGACGATAGGGGGAGGAAAAACGGTACTCAAAAGCCAGTTAGTACTCCCAGGATTCCATCTGAAAGACGCCTCCACCTCTTAGCCCGGGGAATCCAAGATTGCAAAAAGAAACTGTGGAGGGGGGGGGGGAAAAAGGAGGGGGGACTGAGGGAGAGCGAAGGTCCACGCTTGCTGCGGTTGTCTCGGAAAAAAGAGGAATTAGGTCGTGGACGCGAAGTTAATTTTCAGTCTCTTCTGACTTAACAGGTAAACCGAACCTTACCGCAAACAGCAGGCAGCTGAGAAAGGACGAGACGACATCGGGGGTAAAAAAAAGGGAAAAGTGCCGGTATAAAAGCATGCAACTGGAGGGAAAAGGAAAAACCGCCCCAAAAAGAGAGGGGTTCTCAAAAAAAAACATTAAGTATTAAATAGAGCCACTAAACTTAACGGACTTTCAAGCAGTTGGCAGGGGCCTCAGTTTCAAAACCTGTGGGGGTGGGCGATGAGGATAAGGTAGGCGAGAAAGCAAGATTGGTGGTCGTTCCACTTTTTTTGATAGGTTAACGCAAATAAGGTGGCTAGACAGTCAAATACGGAACATTCCTCGGAGGCTAAAACTCACGTATCATTGGGAGAAAAGAGTTACCGGTCCGCCGAGCAGCATGTAACTCGTTAACAAAAGCCCCAGTGTGCGGGTTGTGAAAAACGCACGTTAGGCAGGGTTCTTGAAGCTCTTTTCTCTTGTCTCTGAAAGGTCTGGTGAAGCAGCTTTCTGAAGGAAGTCGGGCTAAGGGGGAAACGATCGATTAAGAGGGGGGGGGAGGGCGGGGGGCTGGATGGGGGCGCGATGTTGTCTTCTTATGGTGGCGGCGAGTCCAATGGTGCAGATCTTCCGCAAAGAAAAACGCTCATGCTAGCTTGATAGGTATTGGAGGAAGAGGGTGGTCACGCTTTCGGTGCCAATGAAGGGGGCGCTGGACCAAAGCACAGCAGTACTCGGACACACCACAGTTTCCTCTTTCTTCTATCTCTATGGGGAAGCGGTGTCAGAGACCACTGGGGTTCAAAGCGCGACCAGTCCTCTGAAGGGGGGAGTCTCTTTCTGCAATGTTGCCGATCGGAGATGGCCTTGTCGGTCAGGTAAGTGGCGCTACCGCACGTCTTCATGGGGGCCTAATGAACGGGGTCTTCTCAGGCGGTCGTGTAAAAAGAGGAAGAGCTAAGGGTCGCGTCGAGTGGGATAGGAGACCATATGCGGACGTTTGGAGGGGAGCCCAAAGGATCTGTGTCGTATTCCTTTATATCCAAACTAAGCGCGCATGCCGATGCAGTAGAGGCGAACGGGCACAAGTATAGGCAGCAGCGCGCGTCGGCTGCTGCAGCGATTATCGAAGGGAAAATACGATCTGGCGCAACCACACGGCACCGAAAACCAGCACCCTACCACAAGAAGCGAGAATAGTACGGGTAAAGTAGAAAGTGTGGAGGTCTCTTGGAAACCAATCTGCTCAACTGTAATTGTAAAAAACAGGAGTGCGACGAGAATCGACGATTCTTATATCTGTCAAAGCGAAAACATGTGGTCCGTACTGAAAGGCGTCGAAACTACAAAAGGGAAACACTGTTCGGTCCGAGGGGGGTAGAGGCGCGGCGGAAGAAAAAGTTGGCAAATTGGTAGGCGGGCCCGCTTAAGTGTGATTATCTGCAGGGTGCAGCCGAAGTTTGGGAACACGTAAACTGGAAGCTGTTGAGGGGGGAGAATGAAGACAGACCTCCGATAGAAAGGAAGGAAAGGGAAGATAGAGACAAAGCGGGGTTGCAAAGTTTTTAGTTACGTTGAACGAAAACTGAAGGTTGCCTAGGGCTCATGAGGGGAGCACGCGTAAGGTGCCGGCGCCTGAACGCAAGTGGGGAAAGATTGGTTTCCGGAAGACTGGAGGATTGAGAAAAACGCATTCGATCGCCGGGGCTTCTGTAGTCCCTGGGCCGGGCGTCGACCTACTGGTTCCCTTCTTATTACGTTTAAAAGTCGTGTCTGGTTGGATCTGGGGTTCCGGGACATGTCATGTCAGGGAAGACTGCTGAGGCGATCGCCTGGTTGGTGGACGGGGACTGAAGGACGTCAGAAATTTCTCATGGACGACTCCTGATAGACGAAGTCGCCGGGGACAATTACTAAAAGGCGTGGAATAATAGGCGTTCGCGAAAATGAGGCCGCAAACGAAACTGCAGAAGACGATCACGGGACGAGGACCACGGTTTTCGGTAGGGGTAAGGAAAGGAGGAGTGGAGGGTCTGGAGTAAACCTCACTATTAGTGACCGAAACCAGTCCAGAGAATCAGTCAACCACACGGAGGAGGCTGACAATATCTTCTTGCGGGGGTAGACCAAACAAACTTTCTGGTAACTACAGACCGGAACAAGGGAACATTGCCCTAAGGGGTCCGGTCAAGGGAACCGTGTAAAGCGTAAGGTTCTTGTTGCGACGGACCGCGACCGGGGCCTCAGACACTCCTTATTCCAGGTCTATGATAAAGAAACTGTCGCAGAGACATTCGCACACGACTGAAGGGGGCATGGAAAGGACGTACGCGACGTCCACGCGATCTTGGCAGTGAACCGCCAATGACCGGCACTGCTCTAGAAACGCGGGAAACATCAGGACAACGAGCACAGTAGGATCCGCCGAACCTCACCAACGAGACGATGGGTGGACAGCAAACTAGTGGTTAACGGGCAGGCGCCCGCGACGGTCCCCGACACTTTTAGCACTCATTAGCAATTCCTGCGATTGACAAAAGACGAGGAAGACCTTGGGGAGGAGGCTCGGTTCGGGGTATGTCGATATCGGGGGGGGCGTCAGGCGAAACTCCACAGCGCTTCAGGTAATGGGGCACCTGGACGAATGGATCATCACCACCTACCTAAGCCCAAACACTGTACAAGTTCTCAAAAGCAAGGAAAGGCGCACAAAACCTGGAGGGTAGTCGATGATGTCGAACAAGGAGTATAGGGTGCAGCAACTGGTTCGCGGGGGAGAAAACCTGTCCGCCTCGCGAATACTCTCTCCCTCAATGGGATTCAGTCGCGCAGATTGTGGCATAGAGCCAAAGGAAGCCGCGCCAAACGCAGAGGGAGAGGTTTCGTGGAGGGGAAAATTGGGGGAACGAGGTTAGGGTTGGTGGGCGGTTTTTCAGAAAAAAAAAACGATTTATGGCGCGTCCGTGCCGCTCCTCCGAACTGACCTGAATGCCGTGGCGGTAATGCATCGGCCAAGAGCAGCGCCGGAGGGATTCTTCTGAGCAAGACGCAGACGACAACATACTTTTTTCTTGAGAAACCTAGCAGATGTCGAGCCCTACTCTATCAGAGCCGTCGCTTTGAAAAAAAAAACTTGCAGGCAACAGCCCCCACGGACTGCGGAGGAAGGGGAAGTATGCCGAACACGCCACTGAAACAGAAGGCAATCTCAAAACGATTGCGGCAACTGGGCAACGCTCCAGCCACCTGTTCCCTCTTTGTACGCCTGGTCTCGACGAACCCGGCAGATGGACTCAAAAAGAAAAAACTTCATGTCGTCCGGAGCACTGCAGGGAGAGTTGATCCGAGAAAGCACGACCGGGTCACCCGAAATTACGGGGAGTCATTCGCAACCGTGGCGCTCGAAAAGGAAGTCAGTCCTCTCCTGCGATTCCCGCCAACGCCACAAAACCGCAGAACCCATCGGGGTAAAAAAAAAAAGCCAAACGCAGGTGACGAATCGAGGAGGGACCCGAAAAAACGAGAGCCCGAGATGGCCACCTCAACCCCTTCTTTGCAAACAATGGGGGGGGGGGTAGGATCGGGACCAGAAGGCCACCGAGGCCCGTTACAGAAACTACTATACGCAAAAGAAAAAAGGACAAGGTCTTGGTATATACGTTCTCTTCTTACTTTATGGGAACTTGTTGTCTGCGATACCGAGAAAGGGTCCGCATGACCTGTTTCTGCTCGTCTTGGGGGAAAAGGGGGGGATCAGAAAGGGTGGTGTAAACGACCGGTCCCACCAGGGCCGACCCCAAGTAAAAGCTCACTGGCCCATCGAAACAAACCCACAGCATTACACCTTCCGTTAAAGCTAAACTTACTTCCCCGATCACCGCCTTGAAGATTGGTGG
>Ga0179591_1366660_pt1 | contig 13635 bp, 18 predicted proteins | sample CZOMad2_1_08_16f_FD_182891 | JGI IMG/M metagenome (GOLD analysis project Ga0179591, IMG submission 182891) | Vadose zone soil fungal communities from Angelo Coast Range Reserve, California, USA - CZOMad2_1_08_16fungal (PacBio error correction) | ecosystem: Environmental > Terrestrial > Soil >...
CCGAAAAACAAATGGAGGAAGAGGATTTCGATCATGAGACAAGGGCGGTTTTCCGAGACGGGGCGGAATCGCGAAGAGGGTTGAATCGTTACGTTGGAAAAAACGAAAGGAAAACGCTCAAGGACGAGAGAGGGGAAGTACGTGTGACAGTTTTTAGCCTCTGAGGAGGGCGCCAAGGATTGTGTATGGTGGTAAGGAAGCAGAAGGAAGGGGGGGGGACAAAAAAGTGGCAGTACAGGAAACGATGCGACGATGATCAACTGATGAAGAAAACGTTTCAACAGGGGAGGACGATTTTTAGGGCAAGAGGGCCTTGGGGGGGGAACTTGGTTGTACGTTCTTAGTAAAGGACAGGATCCACCCAACCTTTTTAGATCTTCCTTACAAAAAAAAGTGCTGCAAAAAAGACGAAAAAATACCCTTAAGCGATATGAAGGGGGTAACAGGACGGCACCCGGGAGAGGGTGATGGGGGTGCCTGATGTTGAGCCTTCCCTCCCCCGTGGGTAGGCGTCGAACCGGCAAACGTCATGGTACGAGAGACAGGTCGGATGGGGGGAGTCACCAGAAAGAAAAATAAACTGCGAAGTCTGAATTCCGCCTGTGTTAAAGGCTGACAGTATTCATTGAACTCATGTTGCTCAGTAGAGGCTTTTCGATTAGTAAGAGACTTGAAATGTCGACTGAGACCGTTCCCAACCTACTAAAGGCGAATAGCCAATTGGAAAAAAAGAAACAAGTGGTAGCAGGCACATCCACTAGTGAAAAGTAACAAAGAAGAAAGAGGAGGTGTTGCTGACCGGGGTCCCACTTTGTACTACGGGGCAACCGAACACCACTCCCCGAACCAGCCGGGGTCAATCCGGACCGCTCAGGATGCAAAGAAACATAGGGGGGACTCAAGAAAGGAGAGAAAAAGGGCCCGCTGAAATGGGAAGGAAAAGCTTTATCTCGAAAGGGACGCGAACGTGTTTGACCGTATAAAAAGGGAGACCTGTGGAGCACCTAGCCGGAAGGGAACGGGCGAACCTCCTTCCAAACAACTCGCGAGGGCGGGAAAGAGGGACAGCACAGAGCTGCGGATCAGTGCTACTCTGGTCGAGCAAAACCCCAACTCCCAAGGTCAACGAAAGCAATGGAAACAGATTTTCAATTTCAAAAAGAGGAGGGATGCAAAGGTTTTGATACAAAAAGGGAGGGCAAAGAGACATACTAGAGACCTCAATATATCTATTCGCCTGACTTCTGAGGGACGAAGGAAGGGGGAAAGTTCAAAATTGCATGCCCGGGAAGAGGAGCGACGCTCCGCCTATTAGGTGAAAGGGATGAGACGGAATGCCTGCGGGAGCGATTGAACGGAGAGGGGGGATGCTGCCGGGCAATCTCTCCATCGGGGGTTTAAGATTAAGAGTTACTTTAGACAAGGAGCTCGAGCGACCAAAACAGTAATTAAAACACGGTAGAAGGAGGGGGTTGGGGGCACATCTACCGAAAAAGCTAAGGGGGCCCCTTACCCGCTTACCAAAAAGGGGATAGAGGCAAAGCTTCCCGAATCGCTCCACAACAACAAAAGGAAAGGGGGAGATAGATTAGGAAAGCTAAAAGGGGAGGAGCCGGGAGAAGGTTCAAAAGGGGGGGACTGGGGAACTAAAAAAAAAACTCTGGGAACAAGGAAGTAATGTTCAACCTCCGAGGGAAACCGTTCAAAATGGTCTCAAACCGAGTTTAAAAGGGTAAATGAAAGGAACGGCTAAAAAAAGGCAGGGGAATCTGGAAAGGGATGCAGATATCATAAGAAGACGGACCGCTCTTCGGAAGTTCCAGGGCCGAATGGCTTCAACCGTGAAAACTCATAGCCAGACAAGAGAAATCTTAAAAACGTTGGCAACTCAGGGCGGACAAACGACTCGTACGATTCGCATTGCAGGGAATGGGGGGAGGGTAGTTGCGGCCTGAATTAAGGGGACAGACGACGAGGGGGAAAATTGCAACGGCCCAGGTAAACAGGTCTGACGAAGCGGACGGTGGTTAGTTTGTGGGAGGGTTGTACAAGAATAGGTTTCGGAAACACCGGAACAGCAAAAAAGAGGGAGTGTAGGCCACTGCAATCCGCGGATGCTCTAACGGGGGCTCGTATGGATTACCCGTTAAGGGAGGTACTGCCGGTGACCTAAGAAAACAAGGACAGGGGATAAGTCAAACACGGCCGAACCTGTTGGTCAATGCGGGAGCTCGCTTCTTACAGTATTAGGGGGCCACAAAGTGGGCCAGGGTCGCACAAGATTAATCAACTCCGGATCCACAGAGGGGGGGGCGATGGAGGCTTGAAAACGATTTCTTACTGGTGTGTTCCCAAGGAGGCCAGTGGGATACAGTCGAAAAAAAAAAAAAAACCATAGATCTTGTGTATGTCACTAGTGGAGGGGCAAAACCATTGTCAGGATAGTCTTGGATACTTGCCAAGGGTCGGCGGTGGGGGAAAAAGTATCAGAGAAAGTACGTCAGACTCTCCTTCGAAGAGAAGCCGCTTCGGGCAGCCCTTAGTTTGGAGCAGGAAGGAAAGAACAACATCCCCATAAGAGGAGCACGGACAGGGTGCCTTTCAGAGAGTTGCTTGAAAATCACCTCCACCACAGAAATAGAGCAGGAAGGAGCCATCCGAATTTTTAGGACCAGGAGGGAAAAAATGCCCGTCAGAGACAGAAAAGAGGAAAAAAAGAGGAACAAGCAGGGGCAAGGGAAGGGTCAACAATTCAGCTCCTGCAGGGAGGGCGGGGGTAACATGCTGCAGTGTCAATTCAAAAATCATGTTTGACCAGGCCAGCTACCGATAAACGCTCGAATTTCCAGCCAAAACTAATCAACAAATTGTCCAACAAATTCAGATTTCAATAAAGAGAAAAATGGAAGTGGCGTGAAAGCAAAGCCGTTTTGCGCTCTGGGGTCATAATGATAAAAAAATGAAAGGGGGATTAATGTCTCTCAGGGACATAAAACGTGCTTTGGAATCAGGGGGAAAATAAAAATCAATAAGAAAATCGCATTCTCCAGAGGATGAAATTGAGGAAGGACCGAGAATTATAAACGGACCTGGAAACGTCGGCCCAAGAACGATTCAAACACTCCTTTTTTCTATCCATTTCTGACAGAAGGAGGCGAGAGCCACATACCTAGAGAAACGAGGCTAGCAGAAAGGGGGGAGCGATGAGCAATATCGAAAAGGAGGAGGGGAAAATGGTCAATGCCGGACACACGGGGAGGGGCCGAAAAGTCCTGAGAAGGGGGTGGTTGAAAAGAAATAGGAGAAGGGGAGCCCAGAACGAAAAGGTTTGTTGAATCGAGTGTTCAACACGACGTCGCCAGGCGGGGGGATCGAACGTATCCGACCAGAAGAGAAAAAGAGTAGCCATCGTGGATTGCGGGAGAAAAAAAAAGAGGACGTGAGCCGATGGAGTCCGAAAAAGGGGATCCTTTCTTAAACTTGATGAATAGAAAACAGGATGCTTATCACGCACCGGACTGCTTGTTTTTTGAGAAGGATAAGGCAATTGTTCTGCGCGGAAAGAAAAGGGCGATTCCAGTTGCCCGCCACGTTGTGTAGAGAGAAGGGGGTCCAAACAAGACAGGAGGATTGAAACCTAAGTTTTAACATAGCACTGAAAGAATATTGAGGCAATAATTCACCCCGTCTCTGGGGAGAGGTGAAAGGTGCTTCCTCCCGGGATGGGGATGGACGGAAAGCCGATCCGTTACCGGGGGGAAAATGACGGATGGCTCATGGAAGCTCGAGAATTTGGGAAACATGCTACGAAATTAGGAAAGCAGAAATCGCCGAGAACCCTGCCGCATCGTCCTCCTTGATGGGGAAGGGATGAATTACATTACGCAACTCAGGGCACCAGGACGCTCGTAAGCGGAGAAGATGAGTACTGGAGACGTCGGGGGACGACGGGAGAGCCGGGAAACGAAATCATCAGAGGAGCAGTTCAACAAACTCCAAGCGGGAGAATAAACCGCAGGACAAAGCGGCGGGGGTTGGAGGACATGGGGATCCCACCTTGGAAAACTCCGTTCCGCCAACTCCCTCCATCCGGACTTAAAAAAAAGTTCCAAACCGGGATAATGCATATTAAGACTGGCACAAGGAAACGGACCAAAGAAACCATGAAAGCAAAAAGGCCGACCACCGGACGACGCAGCGTTAAAAGCCATACGGCTGAAGGATCTGATTTGGACAGTAAAACAAGTTGGCGAAGGGCACCGTCCCGGGAAAGGGCTTCAGAACAGCCCTCAAACAATCGCTCGAAATCAGCTGCTAGGGGGTCAAGAGTAAAAAAAAAACAGCTATGCGGGGTCCGTGGAAAGTCGGGCGAGGAACGTAAAACCACTCCAAAGGCCTGGTCAGAGGGAACTGACCTGGGGGACGATTGTTAAACTTTTCTTTCCGAACTTGGACAACTCAAAGGAAACAACTACCTACTGAACATGCATCTCTATTTCGAAGGATGCAGAAATCAGGAGGACAGAGGAAGGTTACCGTACACAATTGGGGGGAAGCCTCTAGTTTAAGATTCGGGATCGAGCCACGATTAGTTGTTAAAGGTAAGGGAAGGCCAGCCTCAGAACGTCAAGGAGTCAGAGCCGTTTCCCTCGGCTGAGTCAGAGACGAATACGAGACAGCTTGAAAAGTTCCTTCTTGAAAGTAATGGTGCAACGGACTCCAGGTAATCTCTCTACCAGAAGACAGGAAAGGTGGGGACAAAAGTGACTGAAATCTAAACGCCAACAAAAGAACGGGTGACCACCGACGAACGAGTCTGGTACAATGGGAAGTCGGCCCTTCAGAAAACATTTCAAGGAATCTCTCGCAAAAACAACAAACACAGAGGGAAACTCTATATCGTCGGAAAACGGGGGGAAAAAAAAACTCTGTCCTGTAAAAAGGAACGGGGGGGTCGTCCAGGGGGCACAGGGAAGGGGGGCGGCGTAGAAAGTTGAAAAAACTGCCTTCGGAAAAGTGGAACTTGTCCGGCTTGGTCAGGCTAGTGCTCCTTTTAAAGGAAACCGGGTCCAAAAAAGCTCCACAGGACGCTGCTCGAGACATATCCCGCAAAACGATAAATCCCTGAGCGGGCAAGGTCAGGTCTCAAAATGAAGACATTGCAAACCGGGAAACTCATAGCTCGCTTCATGAACTCAGAAGAACCCTAACGGGGAACCGAGTAAGACGAGGTCGAAATACAGCGAATAATAGAAGTCAAAGACCGAGACTGATTTTTATTTATCCACTTTTAAAAGAAGTAATAAGGGTCAAAACTCCGGCCGCAAAGTGTCGGTTGGGCAGGGCAGGGGGGGAGGGGGGGGGGGGGCGTTTGCAGAGCCAATTTAAGAAGACCAACGCACAGCACCTCGTGTCTGCCCGAGGCCCAAACGAAGGCGCTGCGCGCGGTTTTCTCTTATGGTTAGAAAAAACCTTGACGGAAGGGAAAGGGATTTTACCAACACCATGATCATTTCTGGGCAAAAAGGAGGATAGCGCTGGCAGGGCGGGAAGTAGGACTGACTCGCTTGGTCGAGGGAGAAAGGGTCTAAGGACCAAGTTTGTCGCGGCCATGGCCATTGGTGCTGAGATTTTTTCAACGGGGGGGCCCCATGCCTTATCAGTAAAAAGAAAAAAAGGGTGTCGCGAGGTACTGAAAAAGGGGGGCAGGGGGTTGATGGTTGGGAGGTACAAAGGGTCCAAGGGGGGGGGGGGGAGAAATTGACTCCAAACCCGCGGATCTAGTCGTGGGGGGTCATTGGGAACAGTGGGGGGGCAAAATGAGAGAAGGACAGATTGGATTGGACGTTGTGTGTGCTGGTTGGATACTTGCGCTTTCAAAAGGAGGGGAAAAAAATTTCAAAAGTCGTTCGAAGTCTCCTTAAGCACGTGAGACAAAGAAAACTTCTACTTATAAACTGAGTTGCGCATGTGGCACCTGCTGCCTGGACAAAAAAGCTTAAGGGAACGGAGAAGGGTCCTTTCGAGGTAGGTGGGAGGGTCCCAATATCATCGATTTTGTTTCAAAAACCTGAAGAACGGAAGGAAACATTGGGAACCGGGAACGGAGCGCTGGTCATCCATAAAATCAGGGAGAAGAAATGAGGGTACCAGCACCAAGCAAAGTGCCTTAACGTGTCATCTAAGGAGGGGAGGCAGGGCTAGCGGGGTTTACAAAGGTCTTGCGGGTACAAATCAAGGGGGGGGACCACGAAAAAAACCGGGGACTTTAAATCAGCCGGGAAGGTGGAACGTCGAACGAATCAACACATGGAAAAAAAGGATCTCCATAAACAGTAACCCGCGGTGATGGGAGAATTCAAGCAGGGTGCGCTCATTGGGGCTAGGAAGTAAAATTATCTTGCCGGGGGGACAGGAAGGGCTCGAGGGCAATGCCAGCACGTAGATGAGGATGACCTCAGAAAATGAAATCCTCGAAGCCAGCGCAGGAAAGCCTCAAAAGAGGAGGGAACTACGCGAGATTCAACCGGAAGTTCTAAGTCTTGGGGCAAGTAGGAAAACCGGAAGAGAGTCAATCCTCTTCGTTTGAGAGGGGGGATGTTTAAGATGAGCACGGACACCGGGCAAACTGAATAAAGTGATATTGCGAGCCTTTCCCTTTTCGTCAAAGGGGAGAAAGAGAGAAAAAAAAAAAAAGGATTGGGAGGAGGAAATAAGATACTCATATGCAGCGCACACTGGGGAGTCACTAGGGGGTTGTCGCAATATCAGTTGGGGAGGTGGTTTGAAGAAGACCGGTAGAGCCGGGCGCCCAAAGTTTTTTTGGGGAGAGGGGTTCCAGCCGTACCTTCACAAAAGGAGAAATGGACGGTTAGAGCAGATCAATTAAAGTGTTGGGAAACACGATTGGACATTAGGAGCGCAGGATGATTTCCTGAAATGATAAAAAGCATATTTAGTGCGATTCAGGACGCAAAACGTGCTGAACAATACTAAAAAAATCGCAAACCGGCTACTCACTACCCAGAGGGAGGCCTTTCGTCAGGCGACCTTTGGTGGGCCAAATTGGGGATTCTTTAGTAGATGCAAGGCATGGTCCTTGAAAACAGAAAAGGTGTGATGGTGCAACAAACAGGAGGGAATGGCCTGGAAAAGGGGGAAACAAACGCGCGCCCGGAGGTATGGCTTTGCAAGGGAAAGTACACTCTCTCGGTAGAGTTGGGGGGCGTGGTTAGAAGCGACCTCCAAGGGAAGTGGAGGGAGCCAGGCACCTACAAAAAACGTAAAATTCGTGGCTCATTCGATCTTGACCGTGGGGGGTGAAAGGCGTGACGAGGGGGGGGTTCAAGAAAAAAAACCGGGAGAATACTCCGAACTTAACCCCAGTCTGACGGAGTCCCTTTTTTTTAAGACTGGGATGGCACCAGGGCATTCAAGGACAAAAGATGGCCTCACTGAAGCCTAGAAATAGGGGCGGTCTTCTTAGGGAGGGAGGGAACATGGATAAACGCACACCAATCCGGAATTGCAACAGAGATCAAGACAAAAAAATAGGGCCCCCGAAAATAAATCTGTCTTAAAGTCCACAGCAAAACTAGGGGAAATTACCCCAAGGGCGGTTGTCGAATGGTCACACCGTGGTCATGTGCAACCTCAAAAAGCACACAATCCTTTTACAAGAGGCCGAATGGAAACGTGGGAGAAGGGAAAGAGCTCTTTGGCGCAACTGAAACCATCGTACAATTATTCAAAGGAGGGGGACAAAGGGTAATGACCTTTTCCGCGGAAAGAGACTTACAGACTACGGACGGGGGTCAGCGGATTAGACCTTTGCGGGGAAAAAAGAGTTTGCGAAGAACAGGGGGGGGGGGAAAGGGCCCCTAATTCAACGGGCGGAAAATCAACCACACCACTCTAGATCCGGAGAGGGGCCGGGGCCCGCAAAGTTTTTGCTGTGCTGGGAAGAAGGGAGGTTAACCGGCGCAGGCAAACCAACAACTCAAAAAGCCGTCCAACAGCCCCGGTGTAAAACATGGTCGGTTAAAAGAGGAGGAGGCAGCCAACTTGTGCTCTGTTCGGCCGAACAACTCAGAAAGCGAGGCTACCCTGATATAGAGTGCCGTTCTACCGCGGGGAAGAAAAGAATTTAACGTAGGGAAAGAGTGAACAAAGGAGAATTCGCGCCAAGCCTATGCGTGTGCTCACCTGCAGGGAGGTAAGGGGGAGGACCGAAGTACGAACTGGGCGGGTAGTCTCGTCTGAGAGCGGAAACGAGTGGGTTAATATTAAAAAAGGGGGGATCTGGTGACCTCCGGGTGCAAAAAAAGACAAGGTCGAAGAGAGGAGGACACAAAAGGAGAAAGGGTGGAACAAACAGGGTCCAGGGGGGAACGAAAAAAAACAGGGGGCCAAGTGAAGCCGAGTTTCTTTACAAAAAGGGAGTCTCGGAGACGAAGGGGAAGAGGTACGAGAAACAACAACAAAGGAGGGGAAGGGGAGAAACAGTAATAAAAAACGAGTCGACGGGACCGACCATTGTCTTTAACACGGGGCGTACCAGACTTGGGGGCAGGAGTATTTAACGAAGGAGGACCTGTGTAAAATTCCGGCTTGGGAGGCCCAACGGGAGCCGTGTCAAGCCGGAACGGCTCCCAATAGGTGGAACGAGGGGGGATGAGAAAGAGGGAAAACAAACGCTCCAGAAATCTTAAATGTAAGCTCCAGCCGGCTTTCCTGTCACCGGGTAAAAGAAGTGGCAACCTCATGCGAACTTGAAAGTGTTGCCTCGGCAAAACAATGCTTTACAAATCGGACATTCATTCTTATAGATAGGAGGAAGGGGTTAGGCAGTGGTGTCAACTTTGGCGCACCGGGGAAAAATGAGATGTACAGCCGATCTTTGCAAAATCGGACCAGGGAAAGGATGCAAATGGCTGGGAAAAGGCCAGTTTGTGGGTGGGGGGGGACACAACAAGGCGCCAAAAAGAGGTAAAGCAAAAAGAACAGCAACACACATTTGCGGCCGACGCTTGCCCAACCCAGAGCCTATCGGGGGCTGGCTAAGGTGATGTGGGCCGGGTGGGAAGGAGAACAACATTTCCATTGTTCGAAGGGCAAAACGGGAGTTCAACTCTGCCGTAATAGGGGCGGTATAAAAGCGCGGGGAGGGTTACTTAAAGCAACCAGTCACTTCATGTGGACATGGAATGGGGAACGAGACAGAGGGGGGAATTAAGGACTGGGGCACATCAAAAAGGGATGCTGATATCGTTTTAAAGACAGGGGGGCGTACGAGTGGGCCACCCAGTTTCAGGCCCTCTGGTTCCCTGGGTAAACTGGACGCCAACCAAAACTACGGCGTTGAAACTGGAAAGTGTAGTTTAAGGCTAAGCGCTCACACTCGTGTCTTGGACTTTTGTGAAGGTGCGGAGCCCCTTGGGAACGGCGACGGGGCCTGAGAAAGCATGAAGCAATTCTCCTTACTAATCCTCGGCCAAATGAGAAAGCGTGCGGATAACTGAAAGGGAGGTTGGGGGGACAGAAGAATGGGCCAAAAACCGACTGCCACTAAAGAACGGAAGCAGCACTGAGCTTGGGCAGTTCGGGACGATAGGGGGGTAAGAATTTCACGCAAGATCCCGCAGGTCCCAAAAGAAGAAAGTAGAAACCACGAATTTGAGGGATAGCTTCCGTGAAGGTCCATAAAATAACGGGGGATGTCATACAAAAGCAGGGACCGGACGATGCCTAGTTGGAACCTGGGGTCCTGGAAAATTTCATATCGTCAAGGCGGGGGGGTGGTAACAATCAGGGAAGGAATCTTCAGATCGAGAAAAAAAATCGGCTAAGTCAGGTCCGTAAGAACGAATCAAGGTGGTCACAAAGGCAGCTTGAAAAAAAAACGCCAGGGCAAATCAGCGGGGGCGGATAAGAAAAAGGGGGGGGTGTGGGGAGATCGTGCAAATTCCGTCATCAAATGGTGCCGTTCCGCTAAAGGAAAGAAAACATATGGGGGAACTTGGATGAAGATCCATAAGAATGGCGTCTTGAAAGAGACCAATCAGGGAGACGAAAAAGCGGATGACTACCTTACTGTCTATGCGGGTTGGTCCGAGGCTATTCACAAACGTCTAAAAAGATCCTGCTGAAAGGAAGATCCAGGCATTAGAGATGAAAAGGTAAACACAATTGCCTGCGGCGAAACGCGCTTCCTGAAAAGTGCGCGGGATCGGAAAGCTCTCTAACACAACTTCGTGAAAGAGAGAGATGCGCATCGCAACCATGGAGGGAAGGAGATGTCGCTCATGAAAGAAGGGGCTTTGGGGACCTCAACTCTTAGGTCCGGGATCTACCAGTCAAAAGGGGAAAGTGGTGGAAGAGAGGTTTCACTACAGAAAACAGACGGGAAACCATTAGAAGAGCAGGGAACGGGCAAAAATAATGACCTCAGAAGGAGGTGGTTTATTAAACTGGTAATGGAACGACGCATGGAGGGGGGAGGGAGATATGAAGAAACGGAGTGGACCATGGGGGACAATGAAGTCACGGCAAAAAACGAGCTAAGGGGGGGAAAAAAACGAGAGGGAAAACGAGGGCTTACACTCTGAAAGAGTCTCCAGGTGAAAATATGCAATGTGGGTACACAGGTGGGTGGAGTTTTAGCTTCAACTAGAAAGTTAACAACCTTTTTTTGAGGGAGAGAAGGGAACACATTTTGAAGAGAAATGGTAAAAAGGACGAGCCCTTAACTATTGAATTGAGGGGAATAAACCGCGGATCTTGTCGCTGTGAAAGGAGGTTCGGCAAAGGAAGTGTATAAAGGGAGCCAGCCGCTCCTGAAGGAAAAAAATTCGTCTAACTTTACTCATCTGAATGAACACTGGAAGATGTTCCGCCCAGAAAGAGAAGAAAGTAACGTGGAGCTGCAGCAGGGAGGGAAGTATGGGTCGGCCCGGGCATTCGCAAAAGAAGCTGACAATGCCAAGCGGAGGGACTCATATTAGGCTGAAATGTCGCGGATCCGGAACAGACATTAAATCAAAAAAAGCTACAAACTTCCAATAAGCGGGAGAGGAAGGACAACTAAAAACAAAAAGAAGAAGCGGCGCGGGGGGCGTACAAACCTTCAAATTGGAGGCAACCTAACCCGCTAACCCCCAAGGGGGGAAAAGTCACAGCCGGAACACCAGCCCAGGTGAGCCGAAATAAGTGGAAAATGGGAAAGAATCGTCCGCAAAGGACCAACAAACGGGGGAAATTCTACTACATAAAGAGAGAAAGGAATAGGCTATGAAAAGGCGAATGGGTGGTTGGGGCGGAGAACTTAAAGGTTTTGGTTTGAGAAGGGTCCACCAACTCCTGCACGGGAGACCTCGCGCACCAGAGCTTAACGGGAAAGCGGGTAGAAAAGAAAGGGTTCTGAAACGTTTCTACGGTTCCATGCAGAAAAAAAGTAAACAAAACTCACCACTAGTTCTTAAACCGATCCAGTAGCGAAAAGGGGACCTGTTGGGGGACCAATAAGAGTCGGGAAAGGTTCTCAAGTGAAAGCCGCCACGAAGCCTACGCAAGAGGAACCCGGATCTTATCTGGACGAATAGACTGGAGTGAAAGAAGGGGGTCTGCCCGCGGGACCGAAGAGAATTCACGAGCTGAGGGAGTTTTTTCACCGGGATGATAGGACATCCTTCTGGTAGAAAGAAAGGCTCAAGGCGCGGGATTCGAGGATAGGGACTAGTATCTAGACCAGAGGTGTTATTTCCAAGGGAGTAGGGAAGAAGTGCAAAAGGGTGACAGGGAACGGCGGCCTCGCGCCAAAGAAGGAAAGTGACCAAAGCGGGGAAATAGAACCGGACCAAGCTCCCTGGGGACCACTCGACCGCGTGCGGAAAATACAATGGGATAGGTAAAGAGATACCCATCTTAACAATCTAAAAAAAAAAAAAAGGGTTATTCAAATAAGGAGGAAGATGGCGGAGCTGCCGAAAGTCACAATGTTTCTGGTAAAGAATCGGGACCAAAGGGAGCTTTTCGCTTATAAAACACGACGGGAGGACACTGAACTCCTGTGCGTGGGCGAGAAGGGAGCCTTTTCTGGACAAAGCATTCGTTTAACTTCTCACTGGAGGGGGAAGAATAGAAACGAGGTCAGGAGACCTACGAAAAACAGTCGCGCCTGGCAAGGTTCCGGGCGCGCCTGGCCGGCATCGAAAAAAGAAGGCGGCGCGAGGCGTATGCTCTTAAGGGGAAAGAGACGAACATCTCACGTACCGAGGCGAGGAGAATACGGCAGAACTAATTCCGGGTGGGAGCGTCGTCTGGACGGAGGGGAGCTTCGAGAAGTCAGAAAAGTGGACAGAATCGTTGTGAGGGAAAATCGGCCATTTCCGTGGGAATGGGAGGAAACGAAAGAAATTGGGTGGAGTTGGAAACAGTTACAGCCAGCAAACGACCGAAAAAAATCGTGGAGTTCCCCGCTGTACCAACCGCCGGAGCTCAAAAGAGTTGGGGTATTAGGGGGTCGTAACCCCGTGAATAGTGTCCGGGGCCAACTTCGAAACAACAGCTCCTTAAAACGGCGAGAAGCCGATTCCTGGTGGCCGTCTGACTTTATAAAGCGAGTAGGGTTAAAACTCGGACATCATCTGCCATGGGGGGGAGATTCATTTGAACTAAAAGAAATGGGTGTTCCTCATTGGCGCCCAGATGTATCCCGGAAGGGCTGGGGCGGATCCTTCTCCTTTTAAGGACCGTCCTGAGAAAATCGGGGTTGTGAAAGGGGACGAAATTAATTTTGGATACACCATTCCCCAAAAACGAGACTTAGGGGGTTTTGTCACGAGTGGTAAAGGTCCGTTAAGTCGTCGTTGAGGGGTAGTTGGGGACATCTTTGATAAGAAAGATGGGAAAAGCGAGCGTATCAGCTAAGGGAGGAAGAAAGGCTCCTAGAAAACCGGTCGCTCGAAGACAGTATGGAACCTGATGTGCTTAATCAAAGGAAGAAAACGTGCAACTAAAAGAGAAGCAACCTGCGCAGGTTCTGGCGAGGTTGTGGGACCGAAAGAGTCACGAAGTTTTCACCAGGAAAGAGAGGGAGGGACATCCTAAAAAAAGGAAGGAGAGGAGGGGCCGTAATAAGACGGGGGGGGAGCGGCAAAAAGGTGTCAAAAAGGAACAATAAGAGGGGTACTTTCCAGGAAAAGAATACAGAGAGAGGCATGGCTAGGAAGGGGGGAGTCAAGGAGGATGGGTGGTAAAAGGAGAGAGAAAAAACGGGAAGGTAAACTAGCCCTTCTTGAGTGCGAATACGAACCAAAAAATGGTCCACCAATTCAAGGATCCTAAACGGCCCCCTACGTTTCGTGTAAGAAACGTTTGGAATGAGAAGTCAGTGAATCAGGATATTGAAGAAGGCAAGAGAGAAGGCCAGAACTCCTAGGGAGGATTGTCCTCGGGAAATACCTCACTTACTGCGAAGCGACAGAAGAAAAGATGAAACAGGTACGGGGTCAAGGACGGTAGACTGTCGGGCTTAGAAGACGATTAGCATTCTGTGGAGTAGAGAGTATAAAGAGTGGGAGAGGTATAAACCACAAAGGGAGAAGGAGCAACCCAAAGACGACCTCAGGGTGTCGC
>Ga0179591_1377799_pt1 | contig 13634 bp, 8 predicted proteins | sample CZOMad2_1_08_16f_FD_182891 | JGI IMG/M metagenome (GOLD analysis project Ga0179591, IMG submission 182891) | Vadose zone soil fungal communities from Angelo Coast Range Reserve, California, USA - CZOMad2_1_08_16fungal (PacBio error correction) | ecosystem: Environmental > Terrestrial > Soil >...
AGGCCAAGGGTCGTGCGTCCGACCGGGTGGAAAAAAATCAACACCACGGTGCCGTGACTTAGATAATCGCCCTTAAACTAGCTAACCGACGGTAAAGCCATTCGTAAGAAGCTTTGAACTATCAGGAGGGCATAATCTAGACGCCACGCGAGGGACAACAGGAAACTGGGCAGGGAACGAGATTATGAGTTTTTGGTTGTGTGTGGTACTTCCCACTATCAAAACGACTTTTCTAGATTGAAGCGAGTAGAACGACGGCTGCCAAGGGCGTCCTATAGAAGGGCGCAGATACTGAGGCCGCGCGCGTATGCTCGCTGCAAGAGACGACCAAAAGGATGAATAGAGGTCCCTCCCTCTTGTAGAGAGAGTAACAATATCGTTACTAACGAGGGAGGAAAGAATTCTCGCCGTTAATCAGCAAAGGGGGGACGTGTTTTACGCATAGCTCTTCCTGGAAGGGGATTGTCTTAGCTGCCGCTGTGGCGAATTTAGAGATAGCGCCGTTCTACACCTCGAGGTCGCGAGGAATACTTGACCACAACTCCTTCTCACCCAGTCAAGCGGCCAAAGGGGCCTCACCAACTCGGGAGAACTGACTAAAATGTGGGGGAAAAGAGAAGGAAAGTAACGGATTTGCTAAAATTGGATGGCTAGGGCCGTCAAGGGGACCTAGAAGAAAGACCTGCGCCGTAACGGGAAGCGCGAGCTTTGACCCGGGAAAAAAGAGCCCCGCGGATACTAACAAAGAACAGAGAGAAGCAACTGCCTATGAGGGTTGCATAACTGATAACTCGGTCAACAAAACAAAGGCAGAGGCTTATAAAATGGGTTACGAGTCGGAAAAGGGGAACCTAACCACGACAACGGAAGGCAAGTTGCGAACGCTAGCGATCAGGGTGCATCTTGGGGGCCGAGCCTCCAATGCTGAATAAAAATGTGAACTAAGTAGGGAAAAGCAAATTGTCTATAGAAAAAAGCGCGAGGACGTCGCGAACGACCCGATGCAAGTGTATGAAAAGCCAGACTCGAATTGGCCACAAAAACCTTGGGTAATGTGATCGACGTGTGAGGAAAGACGCGCCGGGCTCAGAACTGGAAAAAAGGAGAGAGACCGGCGCGGAATGGCGTGCCAGTAAACTAACCATCCCGAAAGTGGCGCCGTAAGAGGGAGGTCGAACGGTCGAAAACCAGCAGCAAGAATAAACAAACCGGTATGCTAGGGGGAACGCCGGCGGGGACAGATGCATCGGAATAAGACGAAGAAGGGAAGATCTTTAGGGGGGAGCGTCCCCTTGTAAATTCGAGTTCGACAAGCGCCTAAGGGGCCGAAAGGGGGAGACGGCACGACAAACAGAAGTGACGCGGGAGAAGGTAAGAAGGGAGGAGATCATACTTTCACACTGCAGCCAGGAAGAGAGTCGAAGAGCTGCTTCTTACTCTATTCAAAGGGAGTAGCAAAAAAAAATAGATCTATGGAGTACGCGGGAACCAATGAACCGGACATTAGAAAGCGCTAAATAAGATCCGCGTCGTTTACGTAACTCGACCTAATTGCAGTGACTGTCAAGGGCCCATGTGATAAGCGGACTAAAGTCGAGGGGGGGGGAAGGATTGGAGGGGAAGCGTACTGGTTGTAGTAAACACCGCCAAAGCAGGAGAGGGAGATCCCCTGGGAGTGCTGCCATATTGCGTAAGCCGTACACGACGATATATTTTTGATCAGCTGTTTAGCGCGTGAGAGAAAAGGGACAGGCAAGACGAGAGAAACAAACAAAGGGAGAAAAAAAGGAGTTGGGGAAGAGCTTTCTTTTCTTAAAGCCGAACAGAGGGGAGAAAAAAGAGGAATAGGCGTTACGAGTAAAGGGCATTTTTCTATATATCCGGGACAGCACGCTCCATTACCCGCGACATGAGTTGGGGACGGTGGATAAAGAACAAACCAGTCGAAGGTCAAAAGAAGAAGGGGGGAAATAGATAGACGATTGGCGGCAAGTTCAAGAGGCTTCGGCGAGAGGAAAGGGTGACGAAACTCATATGGAACGGTTCCTTAATTATTTGTGTTACACAAGGCGAGACCTCGAGGTGAGCTGTGGGGAGAAATCGCTACGACCGCGGTGCTGCGCTCGCAGGCTTTAGAAAACTCTCAGGAGGGGGAGACGGCCAAAAAGTGGTAAGAAAAGCGAAAGAACAAGGTCATGGGAGTTTGGGGGAGTGAGGAAGAAAAGAAACATAGGGTCAGGGGAGTGCGCATAATTTCCACCCAAGCAAGAAAGAATCATACAAGATCGAAAAAGCCGTATAAGAGGAAAAAGACTCGCAAATCGAACTGGTAGGGCCTGGAAGAAAACCGGTTTACTTCGAAATGAGTTTCGCTCGAACTACTTCGACACAGCGTTCTGCAAAATTTCGGGAGGAGGTCTTAAGGAAACCCAACAAGACGGACGTATCCCGGTCGTGCAGTGAAAGGCAAGGGACGAGCCTTCTCTCTTTCAGATCGGGGAAAAACTGGGAGAAAAAACAAGGGTGTTTGTAAAATTACGAGAATCTGGGCAGTTCAGTACAACACGGGAAAAGGGTCTAAGATTTCGGAGGATGCTCCTAAGAAGGGAGGGGAGGAAGTTGTGTGCACTCTTTTATCACCAAAGACAGGTACAGAGACTGTTCGGGCCTGGGAACAGACAGGGAGGCTTGCTAAAAATGACCAGGGGATAGGGATAGCGAAGGCACTCTGCCTGGCAGTGTCCAAGGGGAAAGGGAGTTAGTTCTTGACAGGCACTCGCTTCGGTCCACAAAGTTTAGCAAGCACTTGCCGGTTGTGGAACGGTGGATAGGGGAAAACCAAGCATCGCGGGGCAGTTGTATCAGTCTCGGTATTGTGGGAGTCTCGCAATCTTTGAGGGGGACGAGGAACGGATGGACCACAATTAAGCGGCGCGCATCTTGGAAAACGGCTACAGCTAATGGAGACTTCTTCATTAAATGAGCGGCCTAAAAAAAAAATCATAGAACATGAATCCACCAATCGATTCATTTAGTGGATTTGAAAAAAAGTCAAAAATACCCCCCATCGGATGGGGGGCTACAAACCTCGGTGCGTTAGGCGGAACTCAGGACGAGGGCGGAGACGGCGGAAGGGGAAAAGGTCTAGGGGGAGGGGCACATCGAGGGTAAATCGGAGAAGTCGTAATTCGCAACACTCGATGAGGGGGTAAGACAGAAACGATCAATTGGGAGCTCAGCTTAGGAACACCACAGTCTTTCCTTTAGTACGGAGAGAATTATTCCTCAAAAGCTTCGAAACGATGATGTTAACTCAGAGCACTCTTGAGGGAACCAGAGACAACGAAGAAGTTCGGCGTATCTTAGCGAGAATATAGAACTCGGTAACAGGAAAGCCGATACGGAGCCTTTGCAAGCCGTCGCGAAGCGGGGAGTACATCCGGCAAAAATTGTAAGGTTCATAGTGAGCAAACTCATAAAACTACTACTCCAAAAAGGTTGTCCAAGCTCCCCCACCTCCGTTCCGCGAGTGCGACGTAAAGACGGATGCGAAGAGCAAGATAGTTCCCACGCGGCATTCCTCAAAGAGGGACCGAAGGCAGCCTGCGCTAGGTTAAGGGGAAACGAAAATTCCTAAGTCACCGGGGGTCTGAATCTTTTAGGGGGAAAACACAGGAGCAGGGAGGAAATGGGGGAAAAACATGGTTCATAAAAAAAGCCGGGCGGAAAAGAAAAAAGCGAGTCGTGTGAGAAAGGTCTTCGTAGACTCTAGTTAAGAAACTTAAAGGACGTGTTTTGAACTTAGGAGAGACGCCAAAGAGGGAAAGAGGCTGGGAAAGACGACTACGAGGGAATTTTCACCTGAGCATCGTGGTCTAACTTGGACACGACGAGAAAAAACACAACGGTGAGTGAGAAAAGAGGAAGAGGAAAGGTGAAACTTCTTCAAAAAAAGATTCGACAGAAAAGGGAAGAAGTAGTCAGAGGAAGAGGGCGAGGGGAGGGCGGCGCTCTGACTTTGTCACCAACCGATCTAATCTTACTAAAAAATTCGCCTAAGAAAAAAAACTCCAGGGTTCGGGGGCCGAAAATGTGGTGGGAAGAAAATTAAAAAAGTTGGGTCTTGATCCGCGACGCGGGGTGTCAAACGATAGAAACACAACGGTCCGTAGTAATATCGATAAATTAAACTATCAGCAGAATCCGGGACAGTTCCTTAACTCAAAAGACGGGGGGGAACTATCGGAGTATCATAGAGAATTCAGGGGAAAACAGAACGAGGGAAAAGAGACTTTAAAATTTAGAGGGAGTAGTTGAGAAAAAGGACGAGACAAAGGGGCGCGGCTTGTACAGCAATTGAGAAGAGAAGTGCCAAGGAATAAAGAGATGGCGAAAGAAGGGGGGAAAAGCGAATTTCTATATCTAGAGAAAAGAAGACGACTCACTGACGGAGAGGGACCTGGGGAAAAAGCTTGATCAGTGAACAAGGATAGGCGGAACGAGCTTGATTCCAGGAATAACAATTTACTAATTGATTTGGAACAGGAATTCTATTAAAAAGACAGGGGGAGGGTAGGGAGGACCCTGAAGACTGGGGGGGGGGGGACGGGGGAAAGGGTAGAAATCGAACCAGGACGATCGCGCTCGCATAATTTAATAAGCGTAGAAGAAATCTGAGGGAGAAAAAAATACGAAGAACGAGTGAGGGGAGAAACAGAAGCTCAAAAAAAAAGGGGAATCGCGTAAAAGCCAAGAGAATCGAGGGGTTGAAGGAAAGGGGATCGAAGGGAGGGGAAGTAGCAGAACATTTTACCTAGACGAATGAAATGAGAAGGTAGCGTCAAGTAGCAAGATTAACTTGGGTGAAAAACGGAGGGAAACAAAGAAAAAAAAAGGCGAACTCAACCCCAATAAAAGAAGAATGATAACTTCAGGGGGGCGGAAGGAGGGTTTGCTGATGAGAACTCTGAGAAAAAGAAGATTCGGGATCACGAAAGTGACTGGGGGTCCTGGGTCCCTGGTCAAACTGAGATTCTCGGCTGTAAAAAAAGGACAGAGTTCATGCCGCAGAGAGATCACTTTCAATAGGGGGAAAGAGATAAAAGGGAGTTTTCCCCCTGTAAAAACATTGACTCGAGCCCGGAGATCAACGAGGCCAACTCTGAAGAAGTAGAATAAGGCTTCGGAAAGGAGCAGAGAAGGGAAGGAGTTGTACCTGATTTCAGGGTGTGAAAGGCCGACATATCGAAAATGGTAACCGAAAACCTTTATCGTGATAAGGACTCGCCCAGCGAGGAAGTGGAGAGGGGAATGAGTAAGACACAGCACGACGGGATACTAAAGGTCGGGTTCGGTTGGGGAAAGAAGAAGAAAGAGTCATGAAAGAAAAATTGGGGAGAATGATGGGCGAAGTCGCCGATAACCATAGGCTCGAAAAAGAAGGTGGACATAGGGCGAGGAAAAGAAAGTATGGGTCAGTATGCGAAAACTTCTACGCCGTCGTATGAGAGTTATTGAGAGGAAGTTGGTGGAAAATTAGGGAGACGGGGGCGTTTCCCGAAGACCAGCCGAAGGGGGGGGACACGAGCCGGAAGGTGGAAAGGGATAGGTAGCCGGTACTGCAAGGACGTTGGCCTGCAGCACAACCGAAGCGAATCGAAAAGAGTGGGGTACGTGTTTGGGGGGGGGGGCAGTGGGGGGGGGGGGGGGGGGGGGGGGGGGGGGGGGAAAGCGAAGGCACCGATCCCCGGGTTCGGTAGCTGAAGGACACAAAAGCGGGACAAGAGACTTAAGCGTGAAAAAACGCAAACTTATGAGAAGAAGCTCCAAGGCATGTGATCACACAGGGGTAGCGAAAAAAGCATCTTGAACTTGAAGGGGACCCAGCGGTATATCGGAGTTCCTGGTCAGGACTTGGAAAATGGGAAGCAGGTTTTATATATCTCATCAACCACAAAGAAGGGAGTCGATTCAAACGTGGGGGCTTCCTTGCTGTCCGTATAAAAGGAGGTAGCGTAAAAAAACGCGAGGATAGGGGGTACTCAAAATTCAAAAGGAAGAAAAGAAACTCGGCCAATCGAAGAAAAAACACAACAACAGGGGGAGTATTAGAAAAGAGAGAGATGGGCCGACTGGGCTGGTCATCAAAACGCTATAACATCGGGGGCAGGAAACCGAGAATCATGCTCTGCAGGGAACGAAGATATCAAAACCAAGAACGCCTCCACGGAATCGCCCCGAAAGGGCGGGGGATAAAGAAAACGTCGCTCACGGAAAGCAGGTCAGGAAAAGAAGCCCAGACGAAATACAGATGCGGGCAAGTTCAGACCCTTAGGGAAGAGTAAATTTAGGAAACTAACTATCAGATTTGGCGCAAAGGAGGATTTTGGGGACCGCGGCCGAAAACGGGGAAGGTTTGCTAATCGATAAACCCGCAAGAGAGAGGGGAGAGCACGGTCGATTGACAAAGCGCTCTTTTTAGATTCACCCGCAATTGCGTAGTCAACAACTTAGAAAGTAAAGAGCGGGTCATTGCGACTCGACGAAAAAGAAACGGCAGGGGGGGGAAGTTCGCTGCGGGAACTCCAGGGAACCCACCGAAAACGTAAAGAAGCGATCTTCTAATTTCCTAAATAGAATGAAAAGGGAATCTACCTCTCAAGTCGGAAGGTGTTGGGGGGTTCGAGATCGCTGGGGGGAGGGAACTCGACCTTAAACATCAGCGTCTGAAATTCGGAAGTACTGTTGAGGAAGTACACCCTCACCATCCTTTCATAGCCAAGTTCTTGTCGACGTCCACAGCAAAAAAGAGCAGCTCGGAGCAAGCGCAAACTAATTGGTACCTAAACTGGGGGGGACAAGTAAGAATCTTTCTGTGGTACAAGGGGGGGAAAATCCGGTCCCTATTGTGACGATGCTCCTAAAAAGAAAAGAATCAAGGGAGAAGGTGTTGAAAAGCTGGTGGATCCTACTATAAAGACACTGGGTCGAAAGTCGGGAAGGACCTTGGGGAGTCTGACCATATGACCGGTAGGAGAGTCATGCAACTCTGGCCTCAAGGGAAGCCTTAGGAGGACTTACGTTGAACAAAAGCTGATTAGGTAACCACAAATTGAGCAAAAAATCTGGCCGGTTGGGCTCCGAGGGAGATTTAAAAACCCAAAATCGCGGCCAGGTTCTAAGAGTCTATTGTGTGGAGGAGGACTTGGGGCTTGGGTAATGCAAGTGGTCACATCACAAAGTAAGACGAGCGAGAGACGCTAAGGCAGAGGGATTTCTTCTAGAACATGAGCGTCCGAACCGACCAAAGAGCGATAACATGAATCCCCCCAGAGGGGGGGTATCGGGGAGGAATAAGCGATGACCAAAAGATTATTAGCGACAAAAACTCGGCAGGGGAGTAGGGGGGGACCGCAAAATAGAGGAGAAGGGGAGGTTCAAGTATTCGAGCGGCACATGAACAGAGGTCGAATCGGAGAAGACGCACTCCACACTCTGATGTGAAAGAAAGGAAAAAGATCCATTCATTTGGGAGGAACAAGGACAGGAAAGGAGGCCGTGATTAGGCGAGATTAAAGGTCACAAGCGTTCTACACTATGCAGGGGTGATCACTGGTAGTGGACACCCCTGGGGAAGAAACAAGCATACTGGTCACGGAGGATAGTGAAACGAGCAATAGAAAGCGAGGGGAAGTCCGTATATCTCCAGTCGTAATCGGCCATTTCAATCCTTCTACGAATCGATAAAAATCCAGAACAAGGTATAGTCATTATAAAAAAAAGCAGCGAGAGAAATTGGGGAAAGAAACAGGGTCCGCGAGGGAAAAAGAAAAGAAACTTATTCTAAAGCAAGGGTTCAAAAGTTCGAATTGCTGTTACCGGCAGACGCTAGTTTCAATATCAGCTCGTTGTTGTGACGATGTCGGGGGGACAAAACCAGGTCAGCTAAGGGGAAAAACACGTGAAAAAAAAAACTTAGGTCCTAGGGTCGCAAGTAAAAAGAGGTGATCGAGAAGTAAGAAAAAGCTTGCGGTTGGTTTAAGTCGCGCGCGAAAAAAAGAAGCCAAGATGCTGCTCGACAATTACGGTTAGTTCTCCCGGTCAGTTCTGGGAAGGAAGAAAGATCTCAAAAACAACACGAGGGAAAAGCAGATTTCCAATCTCAAGAAACATCGGTTGAAGGGTCCGGAAAAAAAGGTAGAAAAAGCAAGACAGCTCGTAAGTCTTGGAGCGCGCGACGTTCACAACCAGGAAGAGCTGAATCGAATATCAAAGGGATAAAACCGAGTGGTACTGCACGCACGAGGAGTAAAAAACGCTGAGAAAGTTGTAAGTCTGGAAAGAAAAACTTTGCAACGAAAAGGAGAGGAAAGAAGAAAAACACTTTTGCCTCTAAAAAGATAATCTCTTCACCAAAAGAGGCGCATCCCCGGGAAACGCCATGCGGCGAAAGACAAGAAAGGAGAGACAAGGAGCATACCGGGAAGCAAAAAAGGAGTAAGGAAGAGTTATAGGGGGTTGTTGGCCTAAAGAATTAACTCTACTTTTCTCGATGTAAGCGAGGAGGAGGAATGCGCGGGAAAGCGATCAGAGGACGAAGCTCTCGATATGCCGACGGATACGCCCTTTAGTTGACCCTAAAGCGGGGAGAGATGTAAAAGAGGGTTGGAAGACTAATGCAGCGCGTGAATAAAGTGACAGATGGCTTGTTCCTCCACGCTTCCTTCCTGACTGGAAGTGGTTACCATCAATGTAGAAGGGAAGAGGCGGAGAGAACGATTCGAAAAATGTGTGCCGCTCGACACTTGGACGACTAGGCAAAAAGCCACGAAAAGGAAAGCAAAAAAGAGGTAGGGGGAACGACTCCAGCAAAGAGGTTCAATACTAAGAGCATTGTGTTGACATTTCTCTTTCTTTTCAACAAGACCGCTATGCCTAGAAGAAAATTGTAAGTAAGACGCGAGGGAACGGGGGAAACGCCAGGAAGATGAAACAGACAAACTCACACAATACTAAGATAACTGCCGGCGATTCGGTGTGATAAGAATCACTCGTCCGAAAAAGAGAATCTGCAAAAAGTGCGGGGGGAAGAAGCGAGGAGGGGGAGGAAACGTCAAGAAGAAAGATTCAGGCGGGGAAAAAGAAGTCAAATTGCATTCCCGGGGGCACAACGGTCTATATCAAAGACAGGGAGTGACATCCATTCGTGACCGGTCCGGGAAGAAAAGAGTGATCAACACTCTTTCATCACTTTAATCAATCTTCTCGGAGCAGAAGCCGATTGTTCAAGTGTTGTAAGAAGAAGAGTCGGAAAGGGGTCCCAAAATTGTAAGCTCAATTCGTTGAAGCTCAAGGCCAAAAAAGCGAAAAAAAAGGTCGAGGTGAATGAAAAACGGACCGAGAAAAGGTGAAAATGGGGCGGGGGGGGAAGTAAGAACAGTCATTAATTTGCCTACATGGCGAATAGCCTGCTAAACCAGCGAGCTGAAAAAAACAAACCGGTGCCAAATCAGTGTTCCAGGAGGGAGGGGAACTGAGAAGGCGGAAGTCTTATTCGGGGAAGGAGTACAGGTGGGAAAAAAAAATGCGAGGACTCAACTTCAAGAAAAAATAAACGCGTGTTTCGTCTAGCAACGCCGGGCGAAGAAGAGAACGGTTTGCAAGGCCTCAAAAGGGAAACGAAAGGGAATCGAACTCAGGGAAAAGGAATCAACTAGCCTGGTTGTCAGATTGCGCAAAACACTTATTTCCAGGGGAACAAGACTGCGGCCAATAAAAGGGAGGAGGTGGAAAGAAACAGGGGTAACTACGCCGAAAGGAGGCGGGAAAAAGGGAAGACCACGGAATAGCGTAACGCGTCTTCTTGAAGCTGGCGGAGAACGTTTCTTCCAACCACGCAGTCAACAGTCCACCGATGCGTGGACGTGTGAAGAGAAGCGTAACACCCCCGAGAAAAGAAAAATGGGGGCGCTGGGAGCGGCGTGAAGAAAGAAAAGAGAGAAATCTCGACTCACAACAATGAGAGAAAATTGCCAGCTTTCTTTCTGGGAAAAACGCCGCGAACATCGTTAGCAAACCTCTTACACTGAAAAAAGAAGGATTTTGAAGAGTCCGCAAGGCACCGAAGGGGGAAGAGGAAAAAAGTGCGGGGAAATCTACAACCACCATTCGCTCAACGGCAGCAGAAAGAGGCGTACTATACCTATGGCGGGAAGTGTCAAGCTGCCTTACGACGGGGGATCAACAGGAACAAAGCTCATAGGAGAGGGAGGAAAGAAGGGTGTGTGAAACAGGCAAGACCTCGAGTTCGCGTTTGCGCACTCGCTCTCCCGCGCGGCGAGACGCCGCGGGACTCGGGGGAAGGGGGAAGGAAATTCCAAGGGAAATAAACCAAGCTAAAGATCACGGGAAAATTGTAATCTGCGGCTCGAACACCACTCGCTTAAGTATCAGTTGCGCGGCGAACCATCAGTACTCCGGAGAAAGGGGAGAGATCAGAAAGGAGGAGAAGTGAATCGAATATGACGGCGGGCCCGCGCTCCACCTGGAAGGTCGTTTGGGGGTGGACGAAAAAGGGGGTGGTCTGAGACTGCATCAGCGCGCATGGGCGGGAAACGTTAGGTAAGGACACAGACGTCGTATCCGTCGTGCTCGTTCAGGCAACATCGACACCAGGGGGGAGCTTCAAGAAATTGAGGAAGAGACAAGGGTTGGGAAAAGGAGAAGTCTGGAGGGGACAAAGGGAATCCGGCCCTTCAGGGCGATGCGCGACGATTAAAGTTGAAAGAGGGCCCCGAAGAAAAGAAGCCACTGGGACTCAAGAGGAAGGGAGTCATGGGAAAGATGGGGAGGCGCAGTACTCCAAAAACGCGGAAAGCTGCATGCAACTGGCATGTGCCGAGGAAAAGAGGTATCTTGACTAAAACTCGGATTCTTACCAACGCACTGGGGGTTGAAAAAAGCCTCAGAAGGGGCCGAATTTATATCTCCGCCATCGTCGCAGGTCTCAAGATAGGGGAGGAGGCCTCTGGAGGGGACTCAAACCAGGGAAGGGGGAAAACTTGGAGGACGAGAGAGTTGAAATAAAGGCGGATTTTCTTTTTTCCCATGATGCGGCGCGCCAGCATCCCAAATTTCATCGGTGAGAAGAGGGAACACAAGAGGGAGGAGGGGCAAAAACATCAGAGTTGGGGAGGAAAAGAGGGGGGGGGGGGACACCTTCATAGGTGGTTACGTCAATATTCTACGCGCCACAGAGGGGTCATCGGAAAAAGAGGAAAATGCAGAACAGAGAGCTAAGCAAGAAGGGAAGTCCAGAAGGGAAACGAGAAACACGCCGAAACCTTCTTAGCCTGATACGGCGTATAATAAGAGCATCCAACGAAGAATTGGGAAAGCGAAAAGCTGTAGTGGAAACCCCGTAACAATCGAAAAAACAGTGGCGGGGAAGGAACGCAGGGGCGGGGAAGGAAGAATCTCAAAAGGATATCGTCGAAGGCCTTCTAATGCTTACAACCTACTAACAAATTCGTTCATGATAAAAGCAGCCGAGTTGCAAGGATAATGGGTAGCGCGGGAACTGGAAAATACGTATTCTTATCGATAGTGAACTGGCGTCCGCAGCGGGACCGAGGCGCTTCTAGAGATTTAGCGACGACTGCACCGGGGGGTTCTGGCGATCGGTCTGGAAAAACGCGTAGGGACCCGCCAAATTGCAGGGATCGCGCAGGGCTTTCGCGTGAAGGGGTCAATTAGGGCAGAAACGGAGTCTGTCGGGGGGGGTTAACGTACGAGCGATCAAGCCTCACGAGGATACACCGATTTCTGCGCCAGCGTGTCAAAGAAGGACGAGGTAGCGAGCTCAAAAAAAAAGGAGAGGGGGAAAGAATAGGAAAGATAAGGACCACGGCTTCACCAAAAACTGGCGGAGAAGTCCTCACCCAGCTCGTCGTGGCCGCAGACGGTAACCAACATCAACGGTCTGACAGGAAGCCCGGGAGCCTACCGGATGTTTAAACCGCTCGCGAGCCTGCCATGGGAATTAGGCGCGACCGTTTGTAACAGGCACTCAATGCGAGGGGAAAAAAGAACAAGCCTGTGTAACCGCCATTATTACGACGTCGTGCTCAGAGCATCCGTCTGAAGGCGAAGGGGAGAACAGAAAACTTGAAAGTGATAGGTATGTTTCTCAAGGCTGGGAGGATTGTCAGCGATTGAGACGGGCTTCCAGAAAGGAGAGGGTGTGAGGGAGAAGACTGAAAGGGCGCGGGGAGAGGTGCTCTCAAGAACACTCTAAAATTGTAACGAACCTCCGAGGGATCGAAGGACAAGTCGTGCAAGCGGAGGAATAATGACGAGTACTCCCTTTTGCTGTTCCTGAATAGTTTCAAAAGTCCAGGCTGGATGGAAAAGAATCGATGTCAGACGATCTTCTACGATGGACAGGAGGGTGCGGGGGGCAATAGACGCGTACTCCGCCCTCAACCGCTGAAGCTGAGTTGGCGGGGGACTCCATCCGCGAAAGGGGGGGGCGCAGATAGGGGGGGAAGATAGAGGTCTGGTTTGGATTGCCGGGACCATAGAAATCCTTCGCCTTTGATCAAGAACAAGAGGGTTTAACGGGCCCAGGGAGAGTCACCACCAAAAGAGCGAGACAGACGAGCCTAATAACTTCACGCGATGAAGGGGTTGCCGACTCTACCAAACGAGAGTGGAGAAACAGCGGGGGAGCAGGGTGTAGACGTCAAGGGAAACCGACTCTTCCGGCACACTGGGAAAAGGCCAGAGTTGGCAGTCCGGATATCGATCAGTCATCTCAGCAACCTCCCTTGCTTGCCCCTCCCAACACCAACAAAACAAAACGACCATTCGTGGATTGAGAAACGTAGTGTGGACCAACTCTTTCGTTAATCAAAGGAGACGATGACTAGGAAGGGAACGGATGTAAGGTACGCCATCAGGGAAATTGCCAAAAAATGGTATCGTTCGACCATTCGTTGATGACTCGTCGCGGACAACTGGCGGAAGACGACCGTGAATAGACGCTTGTGCGGGGAAGAGAACAGTCAAGTCGGCAGGGGGGCACGGGCCGAGAGAGAAAGGGCTAAGTCTCTACGAAACCAGCATCGAAATCGCACACCGTTTCCCCTCGAGGCGAGGCAGGACTTTTACAAGGATCGATCGGAACGTCAATGAGAAGGTCGGCCGAAACAGGTAAATTTACCGCGCAACTTTCCCGAGCCATGCAACGCTGTCGTCAGAAAGCCGGAACGGTGACAGGGGATCTTAAGCAGGGAAACAGGAAAGGGGGGGGGGGGCGGGCAAAGCCTCGAGGCCCTCGGCCGGCTACGGCCATATTCCCTGGGGTCAGGTAGCGATTGCGCAAAAAAACAAGGGGTCGGAGACGGAACAAAATATGAAAGGCAGGAAACGCTAGAGCGGTGCGTGTAATTCAAACGAAGAGAGCAGATGAACCCCATCGGGGAGCTTACGAACTTCAATCTTACTTGGCCGTTGCGTTATGACACAAAAACGTATCAGGGGAGGGAGGCCGGATGGCCAGGAAGAAGGGTAAGCGTACCGACGCAGAGGGGGTTAATAGTTGTGTCGAAAAGAGGTTCTTGAAGAAAGAGCTC
>Ga0179591_1171648_pt1 | contig 13632 bp, 14 predicted proteins | sample CZOMad2_1_08_16f_FD_182891 | JGI IMG/M metagenome (GOLD analysis project Ga0179591, IMG submission 182891) | Vadose zone soil fungal communities from Angelo Coast Range Reserve, California, USA - CZOMad2_1_08_16fungal (PacBio error correction) | ecosystem: Environmental > Terrestrial > Soil >...
GATAGCGCACAAACCCATCTTCGCATCTACTAGTGCTGATATTGAGGCAGCGGTAACCGGTCGCGAATGGTGCTGGGCCCTGTTCGTCTACGTCACGTTCAGAAGCCGCGGAGAAGATGCAAAGGGTTAACAAATTCCCTAAAGCAAGCTCACCAAAAACACAAAGAAGCGACATAGTCGGCGGCCCCTCTGTCAGAATACGCAGACAAGAATGGAGCGTGGGGCTTTGCTCCATTTAGCAGATAATCGAGGTGATCAAGAATACAAAGTCCCTTCACAAATCAAAAGGAACGCAGACGCGACGTCCGAGAAAAGTCGGGAGAGAAGAGATCAAAGAAGCCTAACTGATCGAACAAGTCGCCCCACCGCAAGAAAGTGACAATCCGAGAGGAATAGAGAGGTAGTCTACGACTTGAGGGGGAAAAAACCAGGGCACGCGCGGGGGTTTAGACACCACATTTTAAGAGTGACGATCAAGCGGAATAAAGGAGGGACGGCCACGATACTTGGGGGCGATGGTGATCTCATGAAGGGGGGGTGTCTCACAAGGAACGGGCAACGCTAAAAGTTCCTGCGGTACAGTGGGGGCGCTGCGACAAACGTAACCTCAACGGTGGCTTGGCAACAATACAGCAAATGCTATCGTCCGGTGGGAAATGGAAAGTGCATGGCGGGAAAACCAATCGGGTTACCAGTAGTGAACGCGTGGTGGCCACAAGCAGTCGATGCTGGGACGGCGGGCGAGGGGCTTTCAGAGACGGGGCCAACAAAGAACACGCCGAGAAGATGGAAAACTAAACGTGCGATATAAGCGATTATTTCAGCTCCGGGGTGCGGTGGCAGGAAGAACGGAGTGCAATCGTCGCAAGTGGCCCGAACTAGACGTAGAAGAAGAAAGTGGGGCGGTGGGGGACGTCAGTTGACGAGGCCACTTCCCTCTCGACAAAAAGTACGAAGACCATGTGGAGAACAGGGAAGTATCCCTAATAACGAGATGGTAGAAAAACGGCCAGAAAAAAGCAACACTCAGGGTACAGAACGGGGGGAAGTGCACCAACACCCAGTAAGATCGGGACGGCAGAGCGAGGGGGTCGCTGAAGCAGGACCAGGAAAGGGGATGGGGGTCGCTCCCCGATGGCCATACAGAGACAACTAAAGCACGGAAAAAAAAAGTACGCACACACGAGTACACGAGGCAAGGGGCCGAATTGTCACACAAAAGAAAGGGGGGAGGGGTGGGGCACCGAATGACAAGACGGGGGAACGACTATTCTGAACAAGGGGGGTCCAGCAAAAAATCGGGGGGTCACCGGCCGTCGCCGACGGCCGAAAACGGAAGGCACCCGAGGCTAGACAGACGCGGAAGGGTAAACCAGAGAGTCCAAAGCGCAATACATCGCTGCTCCCTGGCAAAGACGTCTAGTGCAACACAGAGGAAGTAGGTGGTGTCTCCCTATAAAACAGGGAAGGGACGACGGACGAATCGAAACCGGAAAACCAATGGCACCAACGAATTACCGGATGACCAAGAACCGGGTGAGTAGACTATGGACAAACGTGTCTAAAGAACTGCACTGACTGGAAATGGGGGCTCCTCGACTGACAAGTCCGTCAGTGGGAACAGATTCGAGGCGGCTATGCGCGTGGATATACTGACTGAGGCGGATTAAGCGTGTGAAACGGATACACGTCCCTCATGGGTGTGGACAGACATAAACATAAAACAGCCAAAGATAGCCGGTCAAACGCAAAAAGGCAGGAATCAAGTCACGGCTGGGCGCGGGCCAGGGGATGCGGGACTAATGTACGGGAGATAAAGGGACCTCAACGAAGGGCCTCTTCGAACAAAGCTATAGGGAGGGGCGAAAAAAGTGGACCATTTTACTGAACGACACACGGGGCGGTCAAGGCAGAAACTGGGGTGCATCGCCTTTCGTGGAAAAAATAATCGAATACTGGAGAATCGTCTGCATGTCATGTAAAAAAGCGGGAGGAAAAAAAAATGACGGGCAGCACACGAATAAGGGGCCGTCCTTTACAATAAGTACTCATTTGCTGCAGTAGATATGATCCAAAGATGCCCCAACACGCAAACGAAGGCCAGCAGCGCCCGATCACCGCTAAAACGAGTAGGGATCAGAGGCCAAAACCAAAACCGACGCGCAAACACTGGGGTAGAGCGAGGATGTGAAAGAGGAAAACAGAGGGAAACGAGCCGACGCCGCAGAAACGGTCGAACATTAACGAAGAACCGACCTCGTCGCAAAAGGGGAAAAAACAAAAACGGAAGACGGCGAAGACCGAAAGCGCAACAAGCCCGGTGACCACTGCTCAATGGAGAGTCTCAGTCACCGACTGTGCGCTGACACGGACACACGATCCACTCGCACTCCACGGAAGACATAGGCCTGCCCGACACCAACGAAAAAAGACAATACAAAACACGATCAACTGTACGAGCAACCTATCACACAGGAAGTACACCGCAGAAGCAGCCCAAACGCGATGACCTCACCACCACACACCGTGAGCTGAGTGACAGAAAAAACAAAACCTCGACATGAATATTCACGACGCAATACCGCGCGAACGGCAACCAGTCCAGAGCAGCAGAAGAACCGACACGAGGACTTGGGAGTAGGTGACAAAATAAGAAGGCGGAGGCGCCTCAGCGAAGCCACGACCACGGAGAGAGCGGCGCCAGAAAGAAAAAACACCATCGGCCCTGAGAAAAGAGAACATAGCCGGACAGAAGAGAGAAACCGATAAAAAGAAAGAGGAGGGGCCGTCGTGAGCCACCAAGCACCATGCCTAAACTAGCGCAACCGTGAAGTGATCTGGAAATCAACAAACAAACTGGAAGTGGCGCCGCTACCATCTCAGAGATAAACAAACCCGGGGACAAGAGAGAATGCTGTTCTTTATCTGCGCAGAAAGATTGTTGGGGAGGTTGCCAGATCACTTAACCTGGGGAGAGATTGCTCGCCTGGTGAACAGAGCCTAGGTAAAACCCAAAAGGAGGACGATAGGATAGAATCGCGGGCCCGTCGGAGCGATGTAGCAGGGAGTAGAAGGGAAAGGGTGGGTGGGCGGTCTGTAAGCTCGGAGCCAGAGGTGGCGCGTGGCGGCGCTGAACTGCGAGCCTATCGGTAACGCGGGGGAAACTAAAAGAACAAGGAAGGACTCGTTCGGCGTGGCCGCTCTAGAGGTCTACTTTGGAGTGGCGGCGCGGCGGGAATCCAGGAGGACATCGCATCGGCTCGGGTGGGTCAGAGGTTTTTGGTCGGACGGTGCCTTAGCGGCGGCGTGAATAAATGAGAAAGGCCGTGCGCAAGGGGAAGGCGGAGGTGGTTCCTACGACCAGCGCTGCTCTCTCGCTTTCCGTCCTGCGTATCACGGAGCGTGTCGACCAGGGCTTAGGGAGGCTCTTCTTAACGAAGAAGCTCGGGAAGAGGCCCCAGCACATCCTCAATAGAAGGATTTTACTAGAAGGGAGGTTGGATATATGTACACTGTGGGCGCGTTGGAGGTTGATCGGCGCGAGGCCCTCGCGGTGCTGTTTGGACATAACCGTGAAGTCCGGAGTTACCAGAGAACATTCCGCGCTAGATCCAGCAACGAGAAAGTACGCAGACCATACCACACCAGGAGTTCCGATCGGGCGTGATGAAAGTGAAAAGCGACGCGCGTCGTGGTGAGGCTGATCCGAAAAAGCTAAGACACAGCATCGAGCTCGTGTGCTTCGGTCATAGTTCAAAAGAAACGAGGAACCCACGACAGCGCGCGAAAAACGGGATCTAATCGTGCACGAACCGGCTCCGAACAAAGTTAAGAGGGGGGTGAACCGAGAGGTGTTAGGGTTTCCGGCCAGACATTCTAAGTCTATTACAGAAACTCGTCAAGTGCGAAAACGTCGGCATCGTCGAACTGGGAGGGAAACACGTGGATCTACCGAGTAACTCTGGGCAAACGTAAAGCGAAGGGAGGCACGGTGGACTGCTCAATCGGAGCTCTCCAAACGTTTGACTGGGAACAGAAGTCCCTTGCCCGGGCGCAAAATACCTGGGAAGCGCGCCTGCAGTGTCTCCACCGCGATCTGGCCGGATTTGGAAAGGGTGTGGGGAAGGCCGCGGCGTCAGTGGTGGCTCGGGACGGGGTCGGCCGTATGTAGTCTGGGTGCGAACGCGAAAAGCTCGGCTTCGGGGGAGAGCTGGGGGACAGGCACGATGCTCGTGTTTTTTTTGTTTTTGGCTTGATTTTTTTGTATTTCTTGTCCGCTCTCTTACCTCTGAATCGTACTCTGAGGTCAGAAGAGAGGGGGGCCATCCCAAGAAACCAAAGGGGAACGGGTCTCACCTAAGAAAAGAATAGAGAACTGTGAGAGGCCTAGGACTGTCGAGTGGACGTGGTTGCTTCGGATCAAGAATTTCTATTCGGAGGCTTCGCTGAGCCATGCGCATCCCGAGGGGGGGAACACAAGTCCCGGGCGGACTGAGAACGAAACGTACTCGAAGGGTCAACGGTATTACTAAATCGTCACCATGGGGGTTAGAAAAGCTCGGAAAAAATAGGAGTAGAGATAATCGAGCGACGTGGACGATCTTCTTTCAGCTTGCACGGGGGGGAGTGGGAGCGTGAACGTCTTCTGAGAATTATCCCGGAAAGTCAGTGAATCTGTAGACTAAGTTTTCCGTGTTTGTAGTAACTGGAGGGCCGTGTGATCAAAGACGCTTGAGGGGCACCGAAACGACTGGTTGGCGAAACCGGAGAACAGGAGGAATTCGAAAAACCGACGATGTCGACGTCGGGGTTGATTGGTAGATCTCCGTGTGAAGTGGATCAGTAAATACCGGAGCGCATGAAGAGTGAAAGCGAACCTTAGGAACGTGGACGTAAGACAAATCTACTCACAAAATCGTCAAAAGGTAACGCGCAGGGGAACTATCCTCAAAATGCGGGATTGTGTGGTGTGGGAGAGAGGCGCAGCTATCTCTCTCAAACAACAACAATATTGATTGAAATAGATATGCACCTCAGACGGCAAAACAAACACAAACGATCTGACATGGAGGGGAAACGGTACCGTTCGAGCGAGGGTTTCCGGAGGTCATTATCTAACGGACCCGTGAAAAGGCCGCGGGCCAACTACTCTAACCTGGTTGAGCGGCACAAGTCAAAATCCGAGGCGCTACTAAAACCAAGGGGGAAAAAACACCGACGCGACAGATAGGGAGGGGTCTTAAGAGGCCTCAGGTCACTCAGGTCTACGCCAACGTCTGGCGCTTGGCGGGTTACTAAAAGGATAAAAATAGAGGTGATAACAGGAAACTTCGAAATTACTGAAAAACCACGCAAGCCGAGAGAGAGACGCCGACTTCACGACCTTGATTGGGCTAAACGAGAACGAAGAAAGCACGCTCTCGCACCTTAGCCAAAAACAGGAAAGATTAACCACGAAGAGGGAGGAGAAAAAGTAGCCGAGAAGGCAGAAGAGTGTTTCCTCAAACGCTTTAAAAAACCACAGTGGGAAGAGGTGGTCTCGCTCAGATGGAATATCGCTGGAGTCTGGACAGAAAGTTTGGAGGGGGGGGGTGATGCCATGACTTCAGAGGCAGGGGGAATCCTAAACGGAGAGAGAGACAAAAAACGTTGCGCAAAGCAAAGGGGGCTCTTCATCCAAGAACAAAGTTATACTAATTCTGTGGAGGGATAGAAAACGCTTTAGGCTGGCGCTCGGCGAACCACCGAGTCTCTAATGCGCACAGACGAAGAAAAGGAAAGGTCAGCGCCGAGCTAACCTCAAGCAAATCGAGGAGAAAATGGGTAGGGAGAAACAAGGAAAGAAGATATTTTCGCGGTTGAGAAAACCTCAAACGACGCGACCTGACAGGCCGCGACAACAGGACGCCGCTGACCTGAAAACCTCGTCAGGCCTTCATGAGAGGGGGGGAAAACGGCCCAGGCGAGATAACAGGGAGAGAACAAAGGGGCCGGATGTCACCGGGAACAAACGGGGTACGAGGGGCGAAGGGGGTCACAGGAAAAGAACCAATAACAAACTCAAAGGGGAACGCGGTGACATGAGATCCAACTTAACATCACCCACCGGGACTAGCAAGGGGTGTCGCGCCGTGAGGTGTAAAAAAACAGACCCTAGAAGTAAAATGAAGGCAAACCCAGAAAGCTGCTGAGGGTCAACTTATCAAACTGAGAGTGGCGGAGCCTTGGATAAAGCTTCGAGAGGGGTCTAGCTCTCAGGCTTCATTATAAGTAAGGTGGCACTCCGTAACGCAGCAGAATGCGAGAGGGGGCGAAGAGGGTGCTTATCATTAAAGAAAAAGAAAAGGGCACTGAAGCTCAAGACTTAAGACGACCCGAGCGAAAGCATGGGGTTGAATCAGTCGCGTAGGGAGGATAGTGGACGGGCTGAGGCGGAGACTAATTCTCTGGCCGGACGAAGGGAAAAGGAATGCCCACCACCACACGAAGGGGGGGGGGGAATCGCGACCGTAACCCTCAAACCGCAGTCAAAGACGATCGCCACCGGAGAGGATCAAAAGAAGGGCGCGAGATTTGAAGGGGAGAAAGCTGAACGGGAACCACGAATCAAAACGCCGCGACCGTCGAACGCGGGGGGAGGGAACCATAATCGACCGAAAATCTAAGACAGCGCGGAGATTAAACCACGAAAAACCGCTCGGCATTACCAAAGGAAGCCGCAGAGAGAGACAACCTCAAGCCTAAGAGACAGCGCGGCTCCACCGATCCAAACTCGACAACCTGTCGAGTCGAAGTCAGAGAGCCCGGACACGCACACTTCTAATATATCGACAGTCTGAAAAGAAAAAAACGCGTTAAAGGACCGTTTTTTAGTTAAAACAACATAGCCGGAAAGGAAAAGAGTCAGCACTGCAAGCGCGCCACGAACAAAAAACCGAGGGAATCGCGGCCCATAACCTCAAACAATAATTACCGAGAGAAGCCCGAAAGCGAGATCAAAGAACGCGAGCAGGGACACTCAAGAGAAGCCGTCCAGTCCCGCGCACCTTCGAAGTTGGACGTCAGTATCCACGAACAATATCTGCAAAAGGCAGACACGTCGCAAACTGGTGATATTTATCTTTAGCCCAACAAAGAAATTCGGGGGGGCGCCGCTACCGAACAGATAATCGAAGAAACAACAAAACCCGGAGGAGAGAAAAAATATAGGTCAGTTCGGTGAGCGGACCAGACGTCTTGTGGAGGTACAGGATCACTTTGCACAGGGAGAGATTGCCTCGGCAAGGGTTCCATCCTTCTGTGGAAGAATCACGAAGGCACTAGATCGCGGAAGTAGAGGGGAGAGAATCTTGGGCGATCGCCGCTGATGTGCTCGAGGGCTGGCAGGAGGTGGGGTGGCGGTCTGGAAGCGAGAGAAAGGGAGTGGGTGGAGGAAGGTGTGAGTAAAGCACGTCTGGGAATTCAAGAGCTTTTCTTAAGGCGCCTGGTTGCTTTCACTAAGACCACCACTTATGCCCGTGTCGTCGTGGCGAAAGGAGAGATACTACTGGTGCGTGTCTTTAGATAAAGTCTCCGAAGAGCTCGATCGGGCGGGAGGTTGGGGGAAGTGCGGGGGAGAGTAGAAATAACCTCGCTAGTGAGAGCGTATGCCTAAATCGAGGGTCTTGAGGGGGTTCCCCCAGCCAGATGATAGGAGACGCGGGTCGCTCAAGGAGGTCAGCCACGTGCATAAAGTTACAGACGGAGTCAGTATCGTCAGGCCGCGGAGAGTCTACTCCGCTGCGGGTCACATCTCTACGGCAACTAATGGGTACCTGCCGCAAAGGGGCTGAATCGACGACGGTGAGGAGGGGGAGGGGGGGGAGCACGCGGCTTTCCCTCAAGTTGAGGGGGGGTGGGCATCCTACAAGACTTAGCCGAGAAAATACAGGACCGTAAGCTCATACAAGCTACGCACCTAGACAACCATTTAGGGCTGCGGAGGAGATCTTCGCTAATATGGCCAGAGATGATTTTCTTCCTATACTAAAATCGATCCAGAGATCAGTCAGGGTGGATGATGAAGGGGAGTGGTCAAAGACGTACTATCCCCAAGAAAAAACGCGCGCGAAACCGAAGAGCGTTGGGACACGAGACATCGAGGCTCTCGTGGGGGGATAGAGGGTAACCTCTCACTTTGGCTGGAAGGGCAGTTGACGCTTAAAAGTTGTGGGAAAACCCCCACCAAAAAAGAGTGGTTGCAAACTAGGTCAATGGAGACACAAGTCGAACAACGGTAAGGTTCTGGCCGTGTTATCTCAGACCGAGGGGGGGCTTCGCCGGTGTCGTTCGGGTGCTGGATGCGAAAATAGGCGATCGGGCCCAAGTGATGTACAGCCTTGCCCGTCAAAGGACGGACTCATTCGGGGGGGGATCTCTCAGGAAGGGGCTAGAACATAGCTATGACGGCAAGGCTGGTTGGTAGAGATTACGCGGGCGTACGGGGTTCAAAAAAAAACGGCGAAGGTCTGCTGGTAGAGTAGGATGGCAGAACGAATAACAACTGTGCTATACTAAGAGGTGTCGGCCGCGATGATCTTAAAGCGCGCGACGGGAAAACGTCGTAATCGGCGGTCTTGAGAGGAGGAGGAATGTACGCCCGAGCCGCCAGAATAATCTTTGCAAAAAAGAAACTAAAGACTCTTCAAAAGAATTCGTCGAACTTAGTGGGGAGGCCGACAGGCGCGGGTTGTTCTAACGGGGGTGAGGCTAAGTGGGCGTTGACGCTTTAAGAAGGCTTCAAAATCGCCCGAATGAGAGTTCAGCGTTCACGGTAAGGAAAAACTGCGCGACCTTGAGAGGACCGAAGCTAACTGTCGTAAGCCCGGAGCGAAAAATTAGAAAAAGGGGGGGCGAAAAGAGAGGGGGCAGGAAAACTCGTAGGGAGGATCTCCTCGAAGAGACGTGGGAGAGATAAATTCGGGGAAAAGATGCGGGGTGTGGGCGAAGGTACTAGGGAGAGGGCGGTATTCGTCGACTCATATCAAATATAGAAAAAACAAATTTCGTCGGCGTAGAGAGGAATGTGGACGTGGGAATACCGGAAGGGGGGGACGGGATAAGGAACTCTGATCTGATCCTTGCACACTGACAACTCTACAGCCAGTTGGAGCAACAGATACACGGCGGGGCTACAGCACGCCGTAACCGGGAGGAGTGGGTCAGTTTAAAAAAGAGCAGACTCGGCGGGGAAGGGGTCTCAAAGAAAAACAACCTTCAAGAAGAGGGCGTGCACAGAAGTCTAATTCTGGCACTGACGAGAAGAAAAGGCGGCCCACCAGCGGGAGAAAGGGTAACGAGCCGAACGTCAATCCTAAGCGCGCGAAGCGGGTGGTTTGGCGGAACTAGGGCGGCACTATTCGAGTAAGACAACGAAACCTGAGGATGTATGTAAAAGAGAAGGGAGAAGCCGCAGCTTCGCACACAGACAGCTTTCGCAGCGTATCTTCTGAGAGATATTAGCTGGTAACGGGGCGACGAGTTTTTGTCTTCAAAGGTTATGAGGCGTCAAGTTGCAAAAGAAGAAGAGTTCACCTGAGAAGCGAAGAGGGGAAAACAAACGTCCTACCAGCAGAGGAGATCTAACAAAAGCCAAACGCGTAGGAAAACGTGCATAGTCCCTAGAAGCAGTCGATGTGGCACAAAACTGGCGGGAGGTGGCTGGCAGCAAAGGGGTACGATCTAGGTGATCACAGAACTTACCTTACGGGTCAAAAAAACACTCAGAAGGAGAGACGAAGACTGAACGCCTGAAAAGACTGTGCCTCAAGAGACGAAGGAGAAGCAAACGATAGAGCACTATACACCACGAAGATGAACAAAGAAATACAAACAACTGGCAAGGAGAGATACGAACTAAGTTGAATCAAGACTCTGTGTAGCCAACAAAATGGGGTGATAGGTGTCTCTCTCAGATTCTGTAAAGATCGGTCGTGAAGGAACGAAGAAGTTTGGCGAGTGAGGGGGGAGAAATGACTTAAGGAGAGCGCAGAGAAATAGGTATCAAAAAGGGGCAAGAATACTTTCTCGGCGAAAAAGGGAATGAAATAGGGATGTGAGAATTCTAGCAACGCTTTTAGGGGCGGATAGGCTAACCCCAACTTGGGCTCTAATACTGCAAGCCGAGAGAGAGGGGAATAGGAAGATACGAATCAAGGAAGGACACGAGATCGAAAGCAGTGAGCTGATATTCAGTCCCCGAGAACCTCTACGTTACTACAGAAGAACAGGAGAATCGAAGCAAGGGGGAGGACCGCTTCAGGGGAGAAAGAAAACACCAATGAAAAGAGGATCGGGGGGACTAAAAGGTCCTTGGAATCGCTCACCTAGTGGACACCTCACGGGAAAGGCCCAAGTAAAGGTCAGAGGGGGGGACGATCGAGTGGGGAATCATTGAACACGGAACGAAGTACAAACGTGGAGGACCTACCTCTGGTCAGGGATAAAGACCAGCCACGACTAAGATGCCGGAATTTCAAGAAAGGTGGAGTTCAAAATGTACCTTAACCACTTCAAAAGAACGGAAGTCAACCGAGGGAAAACGCGGGAGGAGTCACAAAGGGAAGGAGTAGGGAGACCTTAGGCCCTATTATAGGCTTGGTCTACGTAGAGAGGAGTTGTGATCCGTCCGTAGTGTACAACCTGCCGGAAGCCAGCAAATCTCAGAGGGGAGCTATGCAACAATGACTCACGAAAAAAGAGTTAGACTCACGTTCTGCCAGCGCGAAGAAGAGAAGAAGCGATCGTAAACTGGTGTGTCGCAGGCGTCGTAGATCGTACATTCTTTCTGGACGCGAAGTCAGAAGCCTCGGCGCCTGGTAAAAGAGGAAAAAAACACCAAAATCACAGAGGACCCAGAAATGAATTAGACCAAACACAGCTAAAAAAAGGGTCTTAGCACACCACCGTCAGCAAAACATGGGGGAGGTCTAGTTTCAGGTACGTCCTAGCGGCTCTAAAGATCCGAAGCCGCTCCGGTCACGCTAGAGAAAAAAACGACCCACCCCGAGAATCGGACGACTACAGAGAGATGAGTTACGCTCAACCGACGAATCGCAAGTTCCCAGACTCAAATGAGGCTATCACGCCTACGAAAGACCACGAGAGAAAAAAACAGAGCCCCCAACGGAACAGGATAGGATCTGAAGAATTACTAAGAGCACGAACACTCAACCAAATCTCGGAAGGAGAAAACCTGAAACGATGGAGTCCGGGGAAGGGAGGGAAACAGTGCGAAATATCGGAAGAGAGAAGAGGGGGAGCCGTGAATCTCCGCCACGCTCCAAAAAACCACCGGAGCGGCTGGCAAACAGGAAAGGAAAAACCAACATACGGGACCGAGAATAAAGAGAAAATAAGAGAGGACAGTGCACCCAAGGAGAGACTAAAGCCCTGCTATATGGGGGGAGTCTGGGATGAAAAACCCCGAAGATCGGAGGGGCCGATAACGAGAACTGGTTAAAGTTGCTTTAACGGAACATCGGCTGGTTCATCCGAGAACCGAGAATAGCGCGAGAAAAAACTAACCAGAGGATAAAGGAGTATATTTTCTGTAGCTGGATCCAAACTTCAGGGGTGGGCTTGAAGGCAATTAGAAAAAAAAAAGTTCGCATGGGATCTGCCGGTGAAGAGCCTAAGTTGGGGGAGAAGACGCCACGAGGATCGGAGTTAGATTTCTCTTAGGAGGAGGAGTACTGATCCGCGAGTAGGTTGCCTTTCTGTCTCTGTCACGATTTTTGGTGGAGGTTAATGAGTCTCTCTACAGAGGGGGTCAGTGGGAAGGTATTTCAAAGAGGTCCCGTGAGAGGTGGAGTAAGACTCCTGGGGTTTCCACTACTCCCAGGGAAGAATCGGTTTCTTTCGAAAGAATGGGATTGGAATTGTGGAGTTAGGCTCGACTTTAATCCGAGCGAGATCTCGGTGGGGTTGGAGAGGGGGTGATGGAGATTCAGATGGAGGAAAGGGAGAACGATGCGCAGTCTGGCCGGAGGCGCGTTAACTGGGGTAAGGGGGTCCCTCCCCTCCGACATCATCAGGTAGGACGCGGTCGGCCTTCAGTAGGATCTCGAGATGACAATTAGACTCCTGCGGGTAGGGCGGGGACCTAGAGCGGCAACTAAATTCCCTCAACTCAGAAAATGATGGTTTGCCTGACGCTCTCATTAACTAGAGGGTAACCTGTGGGAGAGGGGTTCTTATAAAACGGGATGCGCCCTCGCGTGCAGGGTTGTTGGGGGGGGAGGGACTTGGAAAAGGCAGGAAGGGTAGTCCATAGACTTCTCGACCGAAAAGACATCGACGACGAGAACGCGAAACAAAATTCGTAAGGATCTGAGGCTTGGACAGGAGGAATCACAGGGAAAAAGTCAGGTATGGTAAGAGAAGACCTCGAGAACGAGAGTCTCATCTGGTGCTTGGGACCTTAATGGAGAACGGACGTAGCCCCAAGAAGAGAGATTGCTACCCCAAAAACTCGAGAACGAACCATGAGAAAGAGAGGGATGAATTGGGAGAAAACTCCGTCATCGGGGGTTCGGGGGGCATGTTGAAGGATAAGGTCGAGTTGCACCTTATGCAATGGAGGAAAATTCACTCTAACTGTACAAGGGGGGACTTTCAGGGGTCAAAAGTACCGGAGCGCTTTTGAGTTCTTAGGGTTTACTGATCAACTCTTCGACTCTACAACGTTGAAGTGAAAGAACGAAAGAAGAGGGGAGAGGACTTTGAGTCGCCGAAGGCAGTGTAGGAAAACAATAGGATGGCCCACGGGTTGGGGATCAGAGCTCTTCACAGTTTGGGACGGGGGAACTAACTGCGCGTAAGGTCAGCTTTCCATACGCGAAAAGAGCGGAGTCGAGCTCAAAGGTGAGGACGTCTATGGGAAGATCGGTGACGGGTAAAGAGGGGGCGAACTCTGAACGATCGGCTTGAATTTCGGGAGGGGGGCTACGACAGGAAAAAGAGAGGTGCTCAGACAATCGGCACGTTTCGAAAGGGGGGTGGGGAGAGAAAGTAGAGGTACACAACAATAATCCTAGAGGAGTTGAGGAGCGGGAAGAAATGCTAGAGAAAAAGATAGTCCCACATCTCGTTCTAATACTACAAGATAGAACAGTGAGAGGTGAGAAATAGTACAACAAGATAAAAAGAAACAAAACCTCTTCGGAAAGATAAGCGAAATTCAGAGCGACGAGGGATGGAAAGCATCTGTGGGTAGAGGTGGCAGAGAAACGGGGGAGTCGAGAGTGCACCGACAAGGGTAGGAGGAAAAACGGCCGTCGATAAGTGAGGGGAAGGGAAGAATGAACCGGGGATCAAAGAGGAGTCTCCTTGAGCAAAGAACAACGAGAGAGATTTTGGCGCACCGAGAGACAGAGGACGAGGAAATGAATATGACTCGGTTGGTGAAAAAAAAAGGGACACTAGGCAGGGGGTGTTGTAACTGAAACAGGGCTCTCATCTCGTTTAACCTCGGCCGGAGAATTACGTAGAATAACACAGAGATAGGACCATCGGACTCAACGGTGGAAAGAGAACTAGAAGCAAGCGTCAGGAGAAGAGGGTGTTTTCCGGAAAGGAGAAGTGAGCGGAAAA
>Ga0179591_1216603_pt1 | contig 13632 bp, 14 predicted proteins | sample CZOMad2_1_08_16f_FD_182891 | JGI IMG/M metagenome (GOLD analysis project Ga0179591, IMG submission 182891) | Vadose zone soil fungal communities from Angelo Coast Range Reserve, California, USA - CZOMad2_1_08_16fungal (PacBio error correction) | ecosystem: Environmental > Terrestrial > Soil >...
AGGGGGGGGGGCAACGTTCAACAAGAGGGGGCGTCACAGCAATTAAATGGATAAAGAAAATCAAGTGGACAAAAAAAAAAAAAGAAGGGCAAAAGAAAGGTTAGCCCAAAAAAGTCCCGGAGGGAATCCGAGGAGGGGGGATAGGGATCCTGGGTGCTTGGGAGGCAAGGCTAATCCACGGTGGCAGCAGAGCAGGAGGAGAACGGAATGAATTGACCGTGGGTGCATTTCGGGGCCGCAGGGGGGGTAGAGGCGAAAAAAAGGGGGGGGGGGAGCAAAAAGGAGGCGGGGAAGCGGCCGTTGGGGCCGAAAAAGGGGTGTCACAATCGGGATGAATGTAACTTGGAAGGAGAGACTGGGTGAGTGTGGGAAAGAATTGCATTCCGTGAAAGGTCGAGACATGAGGGGTATGGGAGAGATCAGGAGCCAGGAAAGGAGAACTAGGCACTAGATATAAGCAAAGGTGGGTAGCGGGTTGCTAGAACAGGAAGCAGGGGTGAAATACGCAAACCAAAAAAGGTGGTGTGGTGAAGAAAGCAGGTAGCGGGGGGGTCACCAAGGAAAAAAAGTGAGTTGGTCATAGGCGGAATGCCGGATAAGGAAGGCAACCTTGGGAGAGAGAGGGGGGGGGTGGTGGAGACCATAGGGGCGGAAAAAACGGAGATCCTAGGGCCCAAAAACGGCCTGGAAAAAAGTGGGCGCCTCAAGAGGAAAATCTGCCGAGCCAAAGACCATAGAGGAAGTTGTGCATCAAAAACAGGCGTTAAAGTCAACCTGTGTTGAAAACCTGAAAAGGTATGACCACCAGAAAAAAGGAACCCAAAAAAAAGAAAAACAAGTGGCAAAACAGCGAGTGAAGAGGGGGCGGCCAAGGCAAGGTGCAGGAAGGACACAAGGATAAGGGAAGTAGGGGGGCAGGGAGAGGATGAGGAGTCATTCAGTGGGGGACAGAAAAAGCCAAAAAGGTTGGGTCAGCAGGGGGACCCCAGTGGATAGAAAGAGAAGGGTTACCTGCAGGGGGCAAGGGGGTAGAAGGTAGGAGAAGAAGAAAAAACAAAAAAGGATGGCCTGTGTGGAAGTACCCGGAGAGGTAGTAAAAACGCAAACGGTGAAAGTGGTGGAGCATAATGAGCAGTAAAAGTCAGGTCATCGGGATGGGAATGAATCGTGAAAGCAGAGAAGACATTTGGCAGTACCACAACCAGAACAAACGGAAAGGAAACCGCCGTGGCGGTTAAAAAGCAAAGCCGGGTCTCGCCGACGGGGAGGAGCCGAAGACAATAGGGAAGAAACAAATACAAAATAACCGCTGAAAGGGCCAACCTCACAAAGCGGGTGAAAAAATGCCAAAGGATGCTGCCGCACCTAAAAGACCAAAGGGAATCCAAACTCCACGAAGGAACGCACCGGCGAGAAAAAGAAAGATGGACAGGAAAAGCGTGGTACCGGGGCACAAGGGGTACGGTGGGGTAGACACAAAAAAGTTCAAAGGAAACCGCAGGGAAAGCCGCCGACAGCAGAGAAGAGGGGGACCGCCTAGGGCAACCAAGCGAGTAGAACAACGGGGATGGCGTGGGAAAAAAAAAAAAACAGGGGTAAAAAAAGCAAAGCAGATGGGGGAAAAACGAGGTAGCGCCAAAGACCAAAGGGGAAACCCCGGGCCGCAAACACCATAAAAAGGGAAATAGACAGGCCCGAGAAAACATACTATGCGAGGGGAGTCACAAGATAAACGAGGGCCCGGATGGGATCACCCAAACGAGCGGACATTTCAGCCGAACACGCACCCAAACAAGAAGGAGGCTTCAAGGGGGGCAGTAGGACGGACACAACCAACTTCCGGGGGAGATGGGGTTTGTCGGAACAACAATAATGGGGGGAGTTGGGGTAAAAAAAGGGAGGAAACAGCTATGTTCACTATCGGTGCAAAAACCACCTCGATGAGGGGAACAGGGAAACCAAAGTCAATACCATACCGCGAAAGGTTATAAGTAACTTCGGAACGAAAAAAAAAAAGAAAAAAACGTAAACGTAAAGGGGTGTGGAACAAACGGGAGGAAGGGGGGGAACCAAAGATTGTGAAACTCAGAGTGGCAAAGAAACGGGGGTCGAATTTTAATGGTTCTGGGACCAAAAAGCCTTTACCAGGGGGGGGACACCTTGATCTGAGTGGCTTTATGGGTAGCCCTCCAGGAAAAGATAAGAGGGAAAACGACGGCCACGAGTCGGCTTAGACCGTACATCAATTGCGTCTGCACAATTTCTCCGCGGGTGGGAAAGAGAAGGGGTCGGCGCCAGAAGGGGAGAATTAGGAAAAGAAACCTGAAAGAGGGAAACGGGCTGAGTGGCACATTGAACCGTACAAAACAGGTCGTGGAAAAAGAGTATCGCGAAGCAGTGTGGAAGACAGGGAGACAGACACCCAGGGAAAAAAGGAGGCGCTTGGGGGGGGGGAACAAATCTGAACATCGGGACCTGATTTCATCATTCCTGACTCTAGGAACGGTCCAGTGGAGGAACCCGTATAAGATCTAGGGTTGCCTGGCCGGGGGGGGAAGTTGTAGGGAGAGTGGGACATTATCATAGAAACTGGAGAATATTAGGGGGCAAAAGTAGCGGTCTGTGGGGGCCAAAGGGTTCAGCTGGGGACCCTTGTCGGGTGTAAAGGAGTCAAAGTAAAAGTCTACCAGACCGCGCAGTTGGGGGGGAGGGGAAAGGGTAAACCCCGGAAAGGGGGTCCAAGGGGGTCTGGCCGAAATACTTATGAAAGGAAAAACGCACCGCAAAACAAGGGGCACGGGGGGCAGCCCTGGGGAGGAGGGGGGGCTTGAAAAGAGGGGTGGCGACGGCACGGGGGAAGGGGCCCGCCAAGTTCTTCTCTGAAAGAGAATACAATGTCCGAAAAATGAAAGGTGCAACACCAGGGGGAGTTCTTAAAGAGAAAACAAATACACGACCCGCCGCCGGACTGAGACTAGGGGGGGGGGGGGGGGGAGAGCCGGTAGGACGGAAAGGAATGAAATTTGGCGCGTTCAAAAGCCGAAAGGAAACCATTGGAGGCCAGCCCAGCGGGAAGGGGAGGGTCCGAAAGAGCGGAAAAAGCACGGGATACAGTAAAAAAAGGGGGGGAGGTTCAAATTTCGTCCAGGGTGGGACAAAAAAAGGTGGGTAAAAGCAACGAAAAAGGAAAAACTTGGAGGGTTACGGGTCACGGGGGGGGGGGGGAAGGAGGAGGCCTCGAACAAGCCCGTATCTGCGCCCGCAAAAAAAAAGGTTGAGTCGAGTGGACGGCGGGTAAGGCTGACTGGAAGGCATTATTACTGAAAAGGGGGGGGGTTGAGGTGTCCTCTCGGGGCTCAAACTGAGGAGCCTCGACAGCCGGAGGGTGGGTGTGTGGGGGGAGGGTCCAGCCTCCCAGGCTTGTGGCCGGTACGGGCGAAAAACAAACATGTCAACAGGGACGAAGCGGCAAGGGAAATTCACAAATGCAAGGGGGTCACTGCAACGAGACAGGCCAGGCCAGTTAGGAGGAAAAAACCCTAAAAACACCTTAAGTGATGGCAATGAAGGGAAAATCCATAGAGAGAAAAAAAGATAGGCGCGCACAATTCTCGTAATGGGAGGGAACTTGGGGGGGGGGGGGGGGGGAAAGAAAAAACAGAGGAAGTAAATTGGGACTGGCACAGGCAATCGGGATACTGGAAAAGCCAGGTGAAAATCTAAAAAAGATGAGAAAGTGGATTCGAAAGCTTGCTGAGGGTACTTTCACAAGGGAAAACCTAAAGGGAAGGGTACGCTCCACCTGTGCAAAGAAACAGGGGCACTCGTCTATCAAAGGAGAGCTGCAAGGGAGGGAGAAGGAAAGGAGCACGGAATGCAGGGACCCTGACAGGGATAATGTCACAAAAAGGGCTAAAATGAACACCGAGGCAAGGGACTACGGGGGGGTCGTTGCCGCTAGAGGAAAGGGGTCACGTAGAGATGTCGGGGCGCGAAGCGGAATAGGGACAGAGGCTCCATGCGGTGGCGGGGGCAGAAACAGGGGGAGGGCTGAAACGAAGGGGAGAAAGGTACTACAAAAGGGGGGGACTCTAAGCAGGATAAAATGTATAGCGGAAAAGGCTAAAGAGCAAAACGGGTTTAGCAACTCGCTTTGGGGGGGAGGCGTCGAAGAAAAAATTGTCGCAAATATATGGTCGCTAACCAGAGGCCGCATGAAAGGCAATAGGGGGAGGTCCAGCCAGACACCAGGAAAGGGGAAGATTCGCCGGGGGAAAACCAGGATGGCAAAACACTTTGCATTGGGAATCTCGAAAGGTCATCAAACCTCAAGCCTTCCCCTACGCCATGGGGCTCCAAAATGAATACTTCTCGTGGGGCGCGAGGAGGAGCATACGCTGGGGACGGCCTATGAAAAGAGGCACTTAAGCCAGCCTGCCTAACATAGGGGAAACCTCCCACCAGGGGCCAAGCCGAAGGGGCAAAAGCCAGGGGTTAAGACCAGGGGAAAGGAGATACCCATCAGGACTGCCAGAAGAAGACACGCGGACCCATTACCGCACACCACTTCTTAAGGGACCCAAATCAAGCCCGTCATCCTGCAAAAGGAACCAAAAAGCAACAGGATAGAGCATGAACCCGAAAGACCAAAAGAGCCAGTGGAGGGCAAGGACCTAACGAAGAAGTTCACGTCCCCGGTTCCACACCTGCCGCCTGAGAAAGGGGGGGGGGAGGGATACGATTGTGGGAACGGGTAAGGGACGGAGGGGCCAAGCAGTAAAGGCCCATCGAGAAAATCATCTCTGGGAAAAGTGTTCAGAAGGTCACGGGACAAATGGCCCGCTGAAAAACCTCCATAACCGGAAGAAACAATCGGCCGCCAAGGAGGGGAAGCAAACAGGCAAGGGACGTTGGAGAGGTGGGAAGGGCAAGAGCCTTAGCTTAAAACGCAAAAGAGCAGAGAAGAAAAGGGGACACATCTCCGGGTTGAAAAAGAAGACATAGGAAGGGAACGGGCAAGTTGAAACAGGATACAAGGAAGAGAACAGGAAAGTACATGGAGAGGCCAAGAGAAACGTCTACAAAATTTGGGCCAGGGGTCCCCAATGCCCGTCACCAACAAACTGGACATGACTGTGGGGAAAAGAGGACGCTATACCCCGCTAAAAAGGAGGGGGGCCCTGTTCAAAATTGATAAGAAGAAATCCGACTCTCAAAACAAACTATTATTCAGTAAAGGGGAATATAGAGGGGGACATGAAAACACCTTCCATGGGGGGCCAAAGTTAAGCAAAAAGAAGTTTATCGGGGGAAGGAGACGCCTCTTAACGACCTAAGGGAACAGGGGGGTGCCTATCACAGGGCCCCGAGGACAATTGTGCCGGGGTTTGGGGGGGGGTCCGGAAAACTTTGGATACTGAGAACAGAGGACTTCATGGGTTGGCCAAAGGGGGCTGGTCCGGAAAAGGGAGGCCACGTCCCAGAAAACGAGCTTGTCACATTAAAGAGGGGACATGTGGAAAGTCTTCGGCAGCACTTAAGGAACGTTTGAGAGAGCAGCACATCAGGTCCCAAAAAGAAACGGCCCCGGGAGTTGCGCCGGAAGAAGAAGGCCTGAAAGAAAGGGGGAGGGACGCGGTTTTGATAACAGGGAATCAAACCCCGGGGAAGCGAACCCGAAAAAGAAGGTCCTCCGATCACCATTGGGGAAGAATGCTGGCGCATGGGAACCGCCGGAGAGGGTTCAGACTAATCGCCGTAGGAGAATCAGGCACGGTGGGGGCGGGGTAAAAAACCTCGAAAATTGGAAAAAAATCGAAGGCTTCCAAAGGGGAACTGGCGGAGGGGGCAGCGGGTGGGGGGGGGGTCATGGTGGCCGCAAGGGGTGTCTGGGAAGGCAAAAAATGACAGGAGGGCTCGGCGTAAGAAAGACGGCTTGGGGGAAGTGCTACTATTTGTTTGATGCGTCCGGTACACAGTGCCGGGCACCGGGGATGGTATCTCGAAATTTATCCCAAACTCGTGGGCTGGGCTGGTCAAAGAGGGGACGGGGGAAATGAGAAACGGGGAACGCCGAACCCTAAGGCAATGGTGCTTATAGATGGCGCTCATGGCAGTCCCGCTGGGGTCCAAGGGGAAAGGGAAACGAGCGCCACCCAACGGAGCGAAGATGAAAAGGTTGGCGCCCAGTCTTAGTGAGGGCGAGCTGGGGAGGAAAGGAAGGGGAAGGAAAAGGAGGTTTGCACCAGTGGTCCAAAAGTTGTCACGTGCACACCCATCGAGTCCCTTGCGAGACCAGAGCGGCAAATGGCGGATGGTTGGAAGGAGGGGGGAGAATCGAAAAGGGGAGAAATCTTTTCCCCCGACGTCCAGGCCCAAACGCCATTGAAAGAGGGGAGCGAAGAGACCGTCTCAGGAGGCCGAGACGTCCACCGGAGGGGGGGGTGCAAAAATGAGAAAACCGGGGCTGCCGGGAAAGGAGGGAAAGGAAAACCCTGGTCGCAGAGGCAAGGACTATAAAAGAGGAAAACTAAAAATAAAAAAGGAACCCCTTAAGAAGACACCTAGATCAAAAGTAATGAAAGCCTGGGGTGCAATCTCTGGTGTTCAGACCGAAAAAGACGGGGTTATAAATCGGGAGGTACGGACCGTACCAGAAAACAAAATGGGCAGCAACTGGAGAGGTAGCGATTGCCAAGAAGTTGGAATAGGGGGGTGCAGACAGTGGTAGGATGAAAGGTCAAAAAAAAGGGTTCGTTTGGGAGAAGGTACACATAAAGTAAATACCGTGGAATCAGACCATCAGAAGAAGAGGAGGAAGGGAGGGGGAAAAAAGGCTAAACTCTTGACACGATGGCTCAGAGGAGCTCAGAGGGGAATGACAATTAATCAAGTAGAATCATGGCGCCGGCACTGAGACGGGTGGACCAGGTTGTCACATCAAGGGGGTTATGAATAACCGGGACAGAGGATTCCGAAGAAACACTGGCGGAAAAGGACCTGGCAATGCCTCCTCAAAAGTCAGACCAGCAGAAAAAAAAAGACTTTAAAGAAATTGAGAGGACCAGGCTGGGTATACGATCAAAGCGACAAAAACCAACTTAGAAAAAGAAGACCGTGTAAAAGAAAAGGACTAGGAGAACTGAATGAATCACGCTTCACGAAGGACCACACTCTAATCTAAAAGAGCAAAGGGGGAGGGGAAGTCAGCGGGGAAGCGCCTGAGGCCCGAGAGGACGGACCTAAACTCCCCGCAACAGGGTCCTCTGCAAAAGAAACCTCACCCGGAAAGAGAAAAAGACAGGACGGGATCTACCTCGTCCCAGACGTTTTTTCCTGAGTGGGAAAACAGACTGGCGGTGTACTATGGGGGGGGGGGGTAAGAAGTCCCAGGGCCTGTCACGAGATCCAGAAGGAGGACCCGCGGAACCAAGGGTTAAGGTTCAATCGAAAGTCGACCATGCTTGCCCCATACAAACAAGTACCGGCGGAGGGTTCACAACAATGGATGATATGGAAGGGGCCCGGAAAGAGTGGCAACTTAGAAAAGGAAAACTTCGGGGACTGGTCATCCATAAACGGGGGGGGAGAGGAGGGCGTTGCTCACTCGCCCACCAGCTCGTCCCCCCGTGTTGGAGTGAAGGAGGTCGTGGGTGCAGGCCGGCTCAATTCTTACCACTTCTTGGCCCCCGGTCCCGGTAAGGGAGGGGCTTGTCTGACGAGAGAGTTTCAATTATTTCAAAATTACCCTCTTTGGCGAAATTACCAGGAGGAGGAAGGGGGGGCGGGGGGTCTACTTTTTGAAAGTTATGAGGATGTGAAAGCCTTTAAAAACGACTGAAGGTCCATGGTTTTGAGATGGTAGACGCACGTCGCAGCTACGGAGCCGCTCTTGCTCACAAGAAAGGGGAAAATTCGCCGACAAGGGGGGGAAGGAAAGTGGAAAGGCCCGGGGAATAAGGTCGGGACCCTGACGGGGTTTGACTCCTCGGACAGGACGCGTACTGACTGGAAGCGGAAAAGAGGACAAACAACCAATGTGTGGTTCCCGGATTGTCGATTGGCAAACCTCGGTAAGGTACGCAACAGGGGGATCACGGAAACAAAAGAGGTTTCCTCTAAATAAGGACTCGGAAGGAGGGGGAACTGCGATAGACTTGAGGTTGAAACTTTTCTCGCTCTGTCTCAGAGAAAGAGAACCAGAGTTAAAAAAACAACCCCTGTAGTTGAAAGAAAGGGAATAACGTTGAATTACGGTACTTTGAGAATAACCCAAATAGTAGGAAACTTTACTCGTATCATAAAAGAGCCATTCGAGAGAACACAGGAGAGGAGGATGAGGTAGGAATTTGGGAGAAAAGGGATGGAACATCTGGTTTAAACAGGGTCCAGTGGCACAAAAAGGGAGATTAAAAAAAAGTGGAAACCGGATAAAACGCAGAAAAAACAAGAACCCCCGAAAGAAAGGGGAAGGGAAGGGGGTCTCGGGTTTGAATCCAGATTTTGGGGTGGGATTGGGGCTACACGGAAATCAATGGGAGGAATTGCGTTTGCCGGGGCGGAAGAAAATCAGGGCCTTGGGGACGCAAAAAAAGGATTCACAGTGTTGGTTTGAACTTGGTGAGGGAAGTTCCAATGGTCTTATCAGCCGGGCTTTTTGTGGGGAAGGAAGGAGGGGGGAAAAAATGCAGAAGGTTTTTCTCACATCAAATTTAGACAGTTTTGGACGAAGGAAGCCAGAGAGCCGGGGGTTAACAGAAGAAAGGGCCCAAGAGGGGTTGTATATTACTGTATTTGGTGGCGGAGGTGAACTGAACTAATGAGGACTTTAGACTTGGGCGAAGCGATTAGGAGAGGGGATAGTGCTCTGGTAACCCGTGGTAGGATACTGTTAAAGGGATGCAGGGTACAAATCTCTACGGGGAAGGAGTAGATGATGGAGATAGTCTCGTATCCTGAAGGCGTTTCTTGTGGAGACGTTATCTCGAGGGGTTGAATAACGGGCGGACACAAACGGGGAGGTTGCAGTTTTAAAAAAAGGTGATCAGTTAGAAGAGGGAATCAGGGGTCTGGGGGGGGTCGCAAAAAAGGGCAATCATTCAAGTTCAAAAAAGGACAACAAGAAGGATTAGGGAAAGTCCGGAGTTGGATGGAAACCTCCAGTGCAGGGTGACCGGAGGGAGCGGAGACTGCGTGTCAACTCAACCAGATAAGGGGGAAGCTTTACCAGAAATGAAGAGGAAAGAATAGCGAGATGGGGGAAAGAGAACGGGGACGGGAAGAGAATCAAATCTGTTTCGAGCTTCCCAGGGACCTTTCCATGCAAAACCAACGCTGCAGAAGGATTTAAGAAAAATGAGGGGGGCAGGTCTACTTGTCCTCCTGCGGTCACCAAAAGGAATTGATAAGGCTCCCAGAGGTTCTTTTAAGAAAAGTTCCGGTTAGTACCTGAGCAGGTCAAAGGATAAAAGCCCGCTGAAAAAAATTACTTGCCTTGTTGAACTGTCCCGATGAGAACGCACGACAGGTAAGGTGCGCCCACCAACCGGGGGAAGAAAGAGAAGGTACAGAAGCCCAAGGGAAACCAAAAGGGGGGCTCCGTCCCCCTGGAGAACCCTTCGGGGACATGTCAGATGGGTAGGCAGGGTGCCACGCCTTTGAGCCCAGCAAAACAGGGGAAAAAAAAGTAAAGGAGAAAATGACTTAATTTTTACACAACGCGGTGTGCTGCGTCAAAAGAGAAAGAGGGGGGGAGGTTCGGAAGATATTTATGACAGAGAGATTCAACAAGTCACCCGTCGCGGCCACCAGAGAAAACCGGAATTCCGGGGGCCCAGGATCTTGTGCACAAAAAGATCATTTCGGAATAGATGGGGGGGAGAATAGAGTAATAAGCACAATACATTGGGGGTATCTTAGGTAAAAAAAGCTGGGTATTTTCCCGACCGAGGGGCGTGGGGATATCCGAGGCCCGGGGTGGCGTGGGGTGGTGCCCGCCATGGAGCGAGAATCCCCATATGGATCACTCCCTCAAGGCTTGCGGGATTCGGGCAGGCCAAACTGCTACCAAAGAACCCTTTCATCAACGAAAGAAATCAGTGAAGATTTGCGCATGATTATCAAGAAAGGAGCCGGAGTTGACACAGGCTTAAATAGACTTAAAGGCACATCGAAATATCATCCCAAAATATCAACGGAAAACCTGAAACCGAACACGAATCAGACAGAAAAGGACCCCGTTATCACAAACGGAGTCATGTTATGTGCTCCACTTGGAGAATGTCAACGACACCTTTCAAGGTCATGAACCGCCATGGGAACCTCACTAATAAAAAGGTGGAAATAAGACCAAAATACCACCCAAAGCCAACCACAACCACTTATCCACGGAGGCCAACCAGGTGAGGATTACCGTGGGGGGAGACAGGAAATGCTCTATGTAATGTCGATCGGCTAACAAAACATCATGTCCCGGAAAAAAAGAAGAAGCGGCGTAAAAAAAAAAAAAAAAACCAAACTTATTATTAGGTAAGAATCTGGAATGTGTCCAGAAAAAGGGGGGGGTCGTTATCCAATGAAATAGAAGAAGTAATTGGAAAATAAAGGGCTCACCCGTTAAACCGCGTGGAAGGTTCTCGGCTGGGGGAAGAGGGAAGTGGGAGCATCTTCGGGTTGTTTAAGGGTGGTTCAGAAAAGGAAACACTTTGTGTCAGAAAAAGAGAAAAAAGGGGGACGGTTAACTTACAGGGGTGTTCATTTCTGGGGAGGCTTTTCTCCTGAGAGCGGGGGAGGAAGGGGCGGTCGCGGACATGGTCGCCTGTTGTTAAGGAGAGGAATGAGGGAGGAAAAAAAGGGATGCGTGAAGTTGGTCCACAGCTGCACTTTGGGTTGGTAAGAAATGAAAAAAAAAGGGCTATTATACGCTCACAGGAGAAGAGAGCTAGAGAGGAAATCCCAGGGGTGAGACACGCTCCGCTGGTGGGAGGACGCCCGTTTGTTGTGAAGAGGGTAGTTGGGAGGGAAGACAGTGAAAGGGGTGTGTATTTACAGAGGGGGGGAAAGATTCAGGTCCCGAAAACCTTAGGCAGGGGGGGGGTTTTGGAGAAAGAAGGAACAGAGTACTGTCGGTGACTCCCATTACGGGGGGGGGATTATCCTCCTCGAGAGAAAAATGAGAGAAGAAAAAGTATGAGGGAAGGGCCTCACCAATCTGGGGTAACTTGGTGAAGAGCGGGGGGCTTTCACCAGGTATTCTCTTACAAAGGAAAGCCCAACAGAAGAGTGTAAAATAATGGGTAAGGGGGCCCGACCAGGTAAGATCCACCTCATGGAAAAGGTTTGATACAGGAAAGAAAGGAGAATAACGGGAGGGGAAAAAAAGAAAGAACGGTTTCCGGATGTTAAACTTCTTTCATGGTAGAATTGAAGATTAAGCTAGACTAAGAGAGGGAAAGACCTTTTAGGACTGAAGCGGAAAAGATAGGACACCACGCAAGGGGGGATGATGATGGACAGAAGCATAAAAAGGGATGTTAACTTACTCCGTAGCGAAGAGGAACCCGGGGAGTAGGACCACGAGGACCAGGTAATGGGGAGAGGGGGAGGTGCAAATGAAGGATCTGGGCAGAAGAAGAAAGATTATTAAACAACGTTGAGCAGCCCCATCAAAACTGAGGAAAGGCCAAAGAAAGAAAGATTGTATAGGGGGTGTCCCTAAAGGGATTGGAAGGTTTACAAGAAGAGTACCTCGGGGAAAAGGTCCTATGGAAAGAAGAAAAAGTGGTAAAGAAACAAAGGTAATGTTTCACCCGGGGCCTTGAGACAAATTCCTCATCGAAGCCAAGAAGAGGAGAAAAGGGCAAAGAAGCCTTCCCCCGCTACTGCTAAGGGGTTCACACCACAGACAAGGGGGGGCCTGACAGGGAACCATGAAATGATTTGCTAGGGGGGAATCCACATGGAAAGAGCAAGGGCTCCAATGGGGCACACAACCGAGGCACATAAAAAAGAAGGAGGAAATAAGAAAGACAGGAGACACCGCTGATGGCGGCCCAGAAAAGAGAAAAATCACCAACAGGGAGAAGTGAGAAACGGCACTCGGGACATGTGAAACAACATGTAGACGAAGAGTGACAAGCCAAAGAATTGGGGGAGAAGGGATAGGAAGTCACTGAGGCGAGATTCGAATACACCAAAAGGGACTTAAGTTTTTGTAGCACATCGGACAGCCAAAAGGGGACGAAAGAAAAGAGAATGTGGATAATTGAGGGGGGTCCATCCCACCAACCAGTCAGTCGTGGGGAAAAAGGGAAACCAACCGGGAACAGTAAAACAAAGGGGGGTTCAGGGAAGGGGGCCGTTGGACTGTCGTATAAAACAGAGGAAAATGGTTGAGAAAGGAAGGAAACATGGATGGCAAGGGGGAAAACCACGAAAGGGGCCAACGCTGGAAGAAGGAATTGCGAACAAAAAACGGAAAGGGGTTTGGAAAGGTGGACACGGTGCTATGGGGGGGGAAGGAAGGAGGGAAAAAGCACGTAAGAGGCTCTTATCACAGGGTACACCTGGTGTCTGCGTTAAGAGAGTGAAAAAGTTTGAGAAAACTATATGCGCAAAACGGTGTCACGGATAATTGTCAGTGAAGAAGGCCCGCCTTAGTCGAGGGGAAAATCGCGGAAAAGTCTGGGAAAAGATTCAGTCCGTGAAACGAGATGTTGATCATGTCTAGGGTCAGACTTTCCTCGAAGATCAGACGCGGGAGGGTAGGAAAGATAAAGAGGGAGTTCCGGGATGTCATTCTGTAATGACCCCTGACAATGTGGGGTAGGCGAACCGTTAGGGGGAAGGGAAAAGGCTTCTGCAGGTTTGGAAAGGGAAGGTTGGACAGGGGGGGGCTGGAGGGGTACCATAAAATCACTGAGACAAGAAGCGCTGGAAGGGGTAAACGGGAGTTCTCGGCCATCGGTGAAGGACTAACTCCCGCAGACGGGGCCGGGTAAGAAAAGGGGGGGAGAGGACGGTAGAGGGGGGGGGAACGTGGGAAAGGCTCTGGTACAGAAAGCAAATAAAAGTGGCCGAAGGGTCTGTGGGGACTGTCAAGAAGAGAAATGGCGTACGGGAGGCCACAAGAATCAGCAAAGGAATCTTATAATACTCGGGCTCGGGAAGGTCTACGAATTAAATGGATCCTTAAGAAGGAGAACCGAAGGCCATTCCAAGGACTTCACTTACAAAAAACAGAGCACGGTGACCTCCTCCAGGGGAAGGGTGGAGAGGTGAGATTACGCTTAAAGGGTTTTCCATAGGTTTGTTCTCAAGCAAAGTTTTCTTCATCGGGGTGAAAAGGTAAAAAGTCCAGTGGGCGAAGACTGGCTGGCGTCCGTAAAAACGGGAGGAAGGGAAGGATTACTGAAGAGATGTCTTCGGGTAATCGGGGAAAAAAAAATTGACAGGAAGTTACTTCGAGGTTGTGTTCTTGATGCAGGGTGTAGAAAAAGAGAAGCCCGTCGTTGGGGGTGGTCTTGGAGATGCAAACAGTCGGATGCACATCTCCCACTGGTAAGGTAGAAGGACAAAGGGGGAAAATGTACGAAGGGTGGCCTTTGAAAAATGGCCATTAAGTGGAAATTAGAT
>Ga0179591_1278320_pt1 | contig 13632 bp, 10 predicted proteins | sample CZOMad2_1_08_16f_FD_182891 | JGI IMG/M metagenome (GOLD analysis project Ga0179591, IMG submission 182891) | Vadose zone soil fungal communities from Angelo Coast Range Reserve, California, USA - CZOMad2_1_08_16fungal (PacBio error correction) | ecosystem: Environmental > Terrestrial > Soil >...
TACTAAAACGGTCGCGAATGAGACGAGACGAAAGTCTGGATTCGCTGGGCATTTCTGTTCACCGATAAGTTTACAGGGAGTGATAGGAACGGTGACCGCGGAGATTTCCTCATCTCAAGAAAGATGGATTGTGACCCGCAGTTCTCATGAGAAGAGGGGATGAAGAGGAAGATAAACATTCTCGCCGTCGGGGGAGGGAAAGGAGGGAGGAACGGCGCTATTCCTGTTGGAGGGAGAGGCGTTGACGGCGGGAGCTCTTTGTTGGGAAGCAGGAAAAATGACTGGGGGGGGACGGAGCTGCGAGAGGGCGAAGCCGTCTTTACATGCCCTGGCAAGGGTGACCATCGGTTCCTTCTTCGGGTATCTGTGTATACGAAAGGAACAGGCTGAGCATACGAAGGGCCGTACGACTAGGAAGGCGATAAAGGGGGGGGGACGTCAACAAAATAAGGCAAGGACTACTAAAAAAATAAATCTTGGGGGATCTTAAGGCTCTTGGATGATCCAGACGACGTTAACTCGTCCTTGGATTCAGATTTTTCTATTAGATTTTCTTTGCCTACTTCCTCCGAGGTCTTTCTACTAGCGGTGGGATCTCTAAAGGATGGTTCTGAGACGCAAACAGCGGCCTATATCCTCTAAAGACGTAAAGCGGGTCCGGATGAAGGGGCTATCAGAGTAACCATGCATCTTTTTTCTTTTCTCTTATGCATGGCATGTCTATTAGTTGAACTAAAGGGAAAGTTATCTGTGTTTGGATTCGACCAGGTAACAATAATTAAACTGGGTGTTTGCCTGAAAAACTGAGTTGGGGGACCTCTACGATTGAGTTCCAGGTCCACCATTGTTATTTCTGCGTCTTCGTAATGCTGGTGGGTTCTGCTTCTAAGCTGCTAGTCAGCAGCTCACTTCCCCTTCTCTAAATGCCTAATCCTCCCGGTACGCCTTCGATTATTCTCACTGTGACAAGTGGGTGTTATAGGCGGCGGGAACGGGATCAGGCAGATAATATTCATATTCCTATTATGGGTGATGAGGGGGGTAGAGGACGCTCAGTCAGGGGAACTCCTACCCCGGACCCGCTCCTTGGGAATTTGATTTCCGCTTCGATCTTGGGGAAGTCGGGATGGGCAAACTGGGCGGAAAGGGGGTTCCGGACTTCTGAACACGTCTGGGGATCCCTTTTCTGCGGTTTACGGGGGGATTGCAGATTAACTTATTTGGACTGCGGGCCTGGACTGGGACAACTTAACGATGGGTTTATCAAAGTGGTGACCTCTACCGACTCCTCTTGTCTGAAAAGAAGATCTGTAAAAATGGTGGGGGACCTGGGGGAGGGAAGCAGGGGGGGGGCAGGGAACCAGAGCAGTTTCGGATAAGACAGCAGTCTTCTTTCGGGGAGAGAGGCAATTTTCTTAAAAATCTCCTCGCCGCGGTGGGGGATGGAGGTTGTGGCAGGGCGACCGTTGGGCATTCTCTTTTTGTAATGAAGTCCCGTCTAGTTACTGTTTAATCTTTTAACGAACTTGAAGCTGTGCGCCTCCTATTGGGGTTCTTTTTGCTTGCATTGTTGGTGGGTTAGGGGTTATGGACCGCTGAAGAAATTTGTCCTTTTTTTCTTCTCTTGTTCAGCGATGGGGTAAAGCCTCAGTCGAACCTCTTCTTTCGTTTTTTGGCTGCTCTTCTTTATGTCGGTCCAGACTTCTGTCACGGGAGAAAAGGGAGGTAGTTTCGAATAAAGGGGCACAGGGCGTTGGCTCGATTGCTAATCCAACGGTCCAAATCGGCTTGTTTGGGTGAATCCGGGGACAGAAAGGAATCAACGGCGATTCCGCCCCGAGCGAGTACCAATTAGCCTGTCCAATCACTCTTAGGCAGAATCATAGGGTTCCTATACAAGCCGTCTTCTCCAGGATGAAAAAAAGGGAAAAAAGTCGAAACGTATTCGTGGGGGGTTGTGAAGGCAGCTCGCAAGTGTGCCGGCCTTGCAAAAAAAATGGGGGGAATGGTGAGGTTTCTCCTCGACCGTAAAGGCTGATATTCAAGGAAGGAACGCAGGTAAATACACATCAGAAAGCCGGAGCGCCGCAAAAGATTCAGTCGGAATAGTGTTAAGTAGGGAAAATGTGGGGGGGGTGGGGGAGGAAACGGGATGAGGGGCTGGGACCGTGGGGGGGTGGGGTCGGAGGGACGGCGACATTTTAGGGGGCTGCGGTGGGGACAAGGGTGGCAGCGAGGGGGGCCGGAGGAGACGTTTCCGGAATTCAGTTGCGGGCTAAGCGAAAAAAAAAGCAGAAAAGAACGGGGGGGGGGTATGGCGGGGTGGTGGGCGGCGTGGTCCCTTCCTCTGCACAACAAGGCTCCGCAAATGGGGGGAATCGGGGGGGCTGACCGGGTCGGGTCGAAATGGACCCTGGTTCGTGACGTCTATCAATGCATCGACTGAGAAGCAGTGGCACTAAGGAAGTAAAATCTTCATCTTTTGCCTATCTGACGTACCCAAGATGGCAGTCTCCATATGACTGGGTAAACGATCGGGAGACCAGCGTGAAAAAACGGGGGACGGAACCTTATGCGAGGCGGGCAACTGACGGCGGTGTGCCTGGCGGCGGTGGTGATGCACGCCTAGTGGAAAAACACATAGAGGAGAGCGCAAACAATTGCCGACTATGTTTCCATCGATTCAGATCATGAACGCAGGGAGGGGGGGGAGACGACCGAAAGACCGGCCACGCCTTGCATAAAGTCTACATAATACTCATACTATTTTCTCAAAGGGTCCGGAGGGAATCGGCTGGGGGGGTGACTCCCTCAAGCTCGGTTCGTGCACTCGTTGTATCGCAGCCCTAAAAGGCACATGCACATGGTGAGAGGGAACGTCCAGAGGATAGTTCTTAGGACCTCAAGAACACTCTAGCGAGCACTTATTTGGGTGATTAGTATCGAAGCAATTCTTTTCAAACAGGTAGCAGCAGGTAAAAACAATTAATGATGGGCGGGTTCGGAGCCAGTTCTAAGGGGCGGTGTCTCGATCTAGTAAGCACCTGAACATCAGAGAGTCAAAGGAAACTCGCTCGGCTATGGAAAATGCAGAAGTAGTGGCGCACCAATGTTGCTGGTCTTACCACTCCGATGAAGTAAATGGGTACGGCAAGAGAGGGGGTCTGACGGGAGTACGAACGCCATGCCCTCAGGCATCCCCGCCTATGTGGGAAATCTGTAACGTCCGCGAATAGCGAGGACGTCAGGGAAAGCCGAGCAAGACCATCAGTCACCTTTTCGAAATGTTAAGGTCTACAGTATCACCTTTCGAGGATATGGTATCATAGGAGAAGTCTCACCGACAGGAGAAAACCGAAGGGAGGGGGGGGCCGGTGTCGGCCGCAGTAATCAAAGCTTACGTGAATGAAAAGAGTTATCTCAGGACAACCGAAATCGCGATACTTGCCATGAAGGGGGCGGACGGTGAGAAACTGTCGAAGTGAACCGACTCAAAGCTCTCTTGCGCTCGGATCCAATGGGTCAAAGAGACGTTGCCCTTAAGGAGCAAGAAGGGTAAAACGAGTGAGCGAAAAGTGGGAGTGTCTCCGGGGGGGCTTGACCTAGCAACTCGATGCTTATTTAACATGCATTCGACACTAACATTGAACAGAAGACACTTTGGCTTCGCCAAAGAAAAGCGAATCGCCAACACACACAGAGGGAGGAAAGAGGAGAAGAAATCATTGGGGGGGGGGGGGCGACATCGGCAAAGTGATAAAAGCCGCAGATTTGGGCAAAAACGATCCTTAAAACATCACATCTATAGGCACAACCGGAGACCTTATCAGCATGAAGACGCGACCCTTAGACAACTTTCCACTGGGACTGGAGCTAAGGGACGATCAAAAAAAGAACGGGGCGGGGATGAGACAGGTTCGAAGCACACCTTCAAACCTTGAAGCGAGGATGTCGGGTTGGGGAGGGGGAGATCCGTAGGAGCATTGACACGATAAGAGCGGGGGTTGAGCTTGGCAGACAGGTGCAGAACCAGGTGTCGGCGCGGAGGGGCCCAGCGATACCACTAAAAGGAGAACCGTTATGTCGAAGGCAGAAGTCAAGGCGAAAGGGCGGGGGGAGGTCGGCTTCAAACGACGCCGCTATTCTCTACGTGTAAGGTGGGCACATCGGGCGGGATGAAGGTCAGGGGGAATAGGGATTTGTCGGAGGATCGCCCGAACTTACACCCGACCGTACGGGATTTGTAAGGGCAGCCAAAAACTGGTGCGGCGTGCCAAAATAGCAGGCTATCGCGTGTCTCCTCAGTGCGTTACATGTGGCCCTAAGAGAGGCGAGACAGCCAAAAAAATGGCGCAGTCGACAGAACAACTCCTCAGGGGCGGTTCACCAAGAGCACGTTGTCACAGATTGCTGCGAATACTCCACGCGGACGGAGCGCAAAAGGGGGGGGGGGTCCGAAAAGATCTCGCGCTCAGATTGGGCGATAGTAATTACTTGTCAGGGCTCAGACGGATCGAGCGATGCGACCGAGAGGGGTACGTGATCAAACACACTAAAAAGAGCCAGCGCGGGACAGTGAACTCGAGGTGACAGCCCCCCCACCCCTTTTCTTTGACTGCGAAAGCGCTTTTCCCATCTCAGGAAAAATTGAGATGAGGTAGGCGTGACAATGCCGGGAAACCGATCGGACGATTTACATACTACCCCGGCAGTAAGGAGTCGATCCAGCGATAGGGGGGGCCAGTTAGGGTCTATAGGTCACCATGCCTCCAGACCAACCAATCCCGAGGGCGAGAAAAAGCCATCGGTTCAAAAAGTGTCACTGGGTGATCCAAGTGTACCAATTACTAGTGCTCACTTTGGGATAATGAAGAAAAAAGAGATGAGAGACTTCGCAAAAGAACAGAGTGATGACGCGACTATTAGGATTTCTAATCACGCTACATGGAGTCCGTCCAAAAGACACGGTCTATATCGTGGAGGGGGACGTCTGGCTCCTGGGCGACCGGATCTAAAGGAGGCCTGTGCGTGGCTATGGCATTCCCAAATCCCCTTAAGCTACTTTCCCAAAGTAAGGGAATAGTCACCGGATATACACTCTTTCGTTCCTCACTTTCCATCTTCGGGAAGACCCCAAAGCGACTGGTGAAAAACCCGTAAGACCTCTCCTTCTCTGTCTCACCGCGCTCAGGAGTTCAAGAGGGATTCTGTTCCTCATCTCGCCAGCGTTCCGTAACGGGGAACCACCGATCAACATTGTTGAGAAAGGCAGGGGGCCGAGGAGAGGTGGACGGAAAAAAACGACGTGTATAACCCTATCCTTTGGTCTGAGAAACGAGGCTAGGGACTCGGCGAATGGATGAGGGTAGGCCTCTGGGACAAGGCTGTGTAATATCGCGGGGCGGAGCTGACCGGGAATCTTCAGCCCTCAAAAACCAACGACACCCAGGCCCGAGTGGAATTGCCAAGGAAACAACTGGCACGCCTAAAACCCTACAAATCCTGCTCGACGACCGGCCCGCGGGACAGCGACAATCCACGAAGAGCGAAACCAAAAAGGGAGCTAGGGATTCCTCGCCTCTATCCAACCTGTCCCTGGCCTCTGGAGGACCAATCAAGAAACCAGCGCGGAAAAAAACAGACAGGAACCAGAAGGAGGGGACAAAACTCAATCGGGCGGCGCCAAAAGCCACTTCCGGGGAATCCCCAAAAGACAAACCCTCGAGGCTCCGAAATTTTCATAAACAGGGGGGGAATCCCGCTGGAAGATATGCGGGTTAAGGGAAGTAAAACTAATTTGATAGGTACAAGCAAATTAAGCTCGGGTGCCAACCACAAGAGAAGAGACTGAAGATAGGGTCTCCTCAAGCTGAAAGTCAATCCCGGGAAAGATCTAACTCAGGGAAAAAGCGGGAAAAGGTCAACTCGTCTTCCTCCTGTCCGCTACTGGAAGAAAGAAAGGGCCTGGCAAGGGCCCATGAGACAGCAATCCAATCTTCATTTGTTAAAGGGGGGCCCCTCCGCCAGGAACCGACGAAAAGCGTGACACAAATCTCGCATCGATGACCTAACAGTCAACGGACGGCCGGCAGAAGCAAAAAAACCGGACTCCCCCGACTTCGCACACATAGTCCCTTCGCAGGGAAGCCTGCAAGCCTACTATCCGCCGGTCGAGGCGCAGGTTCAGCATCGACGAGTACCTTTCTTCGAGGCCCCCTCGCCGGGGCCCGACTAGTCCTGCTGAAAGAAAGAGAAAAACGAAAAGCTCCAGACCAGAACTCGCCCAGCATAGCTTAGTGAATGCGCCCGAAGGTTCAAAACGACGAGGCCCATCCAAGAGGCCCTATGGAACGAAAGGGTGAAAGGAAACTGGGGGAATCAACAACCTACCTGACCGGTTGGAACCCCTCGACCTCGAATGACACCTCCGCGCCGAGAAGGGGCCCGCCCGAGGTTCCATTGGTCAGGAAAGAGGAAATCGTGTGACGCACTCGAGCGGCTACACTTCTCCCTCCGCAAATCAGACCGTAGACCCTCAAAGGAAACGCTCGCGCATCGAAGTGTCTAACACTACTTTTCCTCAGAGCCCTGCGGGCGTCCCAGGCTAGACGTCAAAAGATCTAAAATCACGCCGGAATGACTCCAACCGAGGTACTCTGTACGAATCAGGACGTGAAGTGTAGAAGCCGCCCAAAAACGCTTCGAACGATACGGAGAGGCCAATGGCGGGATTAGAGCCGGTTCCTCTTAGCAAAACTATCCCCTCATACGAAAGATCAACAGGGTCAACTGGACAGGCAGGGAAGCATATCTCCAAAAGTCAAAAAGACCACCAGGGCCTTCAACAACTAGGAAAGAAACGGGATTACGACGCCGTCAACACTTCACCAAGATCTCCTGTTAGCAATGAAGGGAAACACCGACTTAAACGGGCGGCTAGTTCTCTCCCTCGGGAAATTTTCTGGAGCCTCGCTGTTGTTCACAAAAGGTAAACGCATCATGAGATTGCCCTACTACCTTTCCACGAGTCTATACACTCTACGAGCGGATAGGTTCTATCAAAAAAAAGCCAGAGCACCCAGCGATGGAAGATACTACTAGGGATCGGAGAGAGGAACGGCGAGTTGTTGGAGTCTCAAAAAAAAAACACGAGAGGGAAAATCTACAACTGACCGATCCTAGAGTCCTAGGGGTGAAAGACGATCTGGGCGTGCTCTGGTTTTAAGTCACCATACGAGGTCGTGCTAGACGCGGGGTACAAAAGTGACGAGGAAAATCATATGGATCCGGATGAACAACGCGATGCGAGAGGCCGAGTAGAGATCGCGAGAAGACCTGCTAGGGAAAGGACGTTTTTCAGTTGCAACGGAAATCTGACGGCGTTCTTTGAACAAGTGGGCGGCGGGAGGGGGTGGCGTGGTGGAAGGGCAATTCGGGCGAGCCTGCGATGAGGGCGATCTGGGTATATGAAAAAAACACGTTAAAGGCGTAGGTGATAGGGTAGGGAATGCAAAGGGATGTCAGGTAAGGACGGCTCTCATCACTTTCAGTCGAGAGCGATACGGTGGTACGTAAACGGGGCCAACCGGGAGGACTACGAAAGGGGGGGGGAGCGTTAAGCAGCGTGAGTAGAACGAAACTCCTGGCACAGAGCGGCGGCGAGGGGGGCGACACGAGTCAGGGAGAAGGGCAACACGAAAGGCGGCGCTGGGGAGGGTCTCACGGGAGGATACGACGCTGCCACGAGGACTACTTCAAGGGTCCGGATCAGCTCTCGCAGGCAGCACCTCGGCGGGACACTTTCAGGAGAAAGGTCTCATAAGCGTAAAAAAAAAAAACTGGTCCTGGGTTTTGTGATGGCCTACCATGTATTCCCCGGAGGACAGAAGGCGGGTGGTGCCTTCTTGGGGGAACACCGACTAGGAGGGACCTCCTAAACCTTATCGGGCGCGGGGGCAACGGTGGGGTCGGAGTATCTCGGCTTCAGCACTTCTTCTTCCCAAGCGAGGCGGGCCTCGACCTGGGAGTCGGGGTGAATTCAAAATGAAGCAAGGAAAAAGCTACGGAGCAAGGGGAGAAAGATAGGAAAAGATTGCCCCTGAATTAGGGGGGGGACCTCCTGCACGGCCGGAGGCCGGGGGCGAGTTCGATCTTGGAAGAAGTCGCGCGATACCGGGCTAGCTGTCATTCGGCACCTAAGATGAGTCCATGTCCGGCCCAGGGGGGGGTCGACCGGAGGTTGGGAAGCGCTGCCTGAATTCAATGGAGCGGGAGAAGCGGCCGAGCCTCATAAACTTCCGCTGGACTGCGACGATCTCAAGTCGAGGGGGATCAGGGGTGGGGACGCGCTTGCTGTACCGGAAATTATATCATTGTACGGAACAAGCATAGAGGGAAGGCGGATTCACAGTGTCTATGGAGACGACTACACGATGGTTTGGAGTGGGAAAATTGGGGCCTGGGGAAAACGGGGAACTTCTTTGATGACCGCTCTAGGTTCAGCGGGGGGACGGTAGGGTCTGAAGGTGAGGGGTGGGCTTATGTGGCAGTTAACTGCAGGGGGTGGGCTTCGTTTGCGCGGGATGCCAGGGACGGCGGGTGGGGTCGTCGGCGGATGGTCGAAGACCCAAAAAGGAGGGAAAGCGGAGGATTGTGGGTCAGATGGCGGTCTGTAGGTTCGTGGTGCGCAATGGAGGGCTCCGCGGGTCGGGGGGGATAGGAATCAAATATCGGCTCTCCTTCCCACTAGATCCAAGAGCCGGCCCAGAAGTAATTAAAACCAAGGCATATCCGAGAACCGGGAGCCACGTCTCCGACCAAGGGTTCTCCCACGTCGGGGAGAGATGAGGAAAGGCCTGTCTAATTTTCGGGAGGGTCTGCGACCGTAAACGCAGATGTGCCCAGTAACCACAAAATCCTCGCAATCAATATATCAAGGGAACCGCAAGAAAAATTAATTAGGTGAATTCGGGGGTTCTTCATCGCTACAGGGGAAACAACCTGGGAGGCACAGTACCCTCCCTTCTGGCCGGCGACGGAGGGGCTTGAAAGGGCCAAGCTCGAAAAAGGCGAAGACCTTATCCCACCAACGGACCCCGACACGCTCAACGGGCAATATATCCGCTTCGTCGCTCCGTACTAGCCCCACGGGACTGGCGACTATAGCCTCGGGACCTCTCTGTGGGAACGGGTATAGGCACTTTCAGTTCTAAGGCTCCAAGCTCAGGGGCGGCCATGGCGTGTGACCAATTTAGGAAACTGATACAGCCAAACTTGCATAACTATGAGGGCTCTTGAAAGACGGCTCGGGTCTTTGCTTCTTACGGCGATGGGGGTACCTATAAAACCTATGCTGTCAACGAGCCTTGAGTAGATCAATTGCTGATTCGCATAAACTCTCTAGAGTTCTTCCGGTCATGGGGTGAACACACCACGACCGGGCGCTAGAAGGAAAAAAAATCTCATAATCCATCACTCTATTGTCTAGGAAAAAAGTGGGGGACCTTCTCCTGGCTGGTAGGGTGCTCCGCTATCTCGGGGACAAGAGGGGGATCCGATGACAAATCCCCTCACAGTATCTCGACCAATGAGAGAGGGTCTAGGGAAAGCTCCCAAGACAGTTAGTAGAGAGAGATAGTACGAGGGAAAGGGGGCGTAACCCACTTGGAGATGGTTACACTCTGTCTTATGGGGCTAGACAGCGAAAGGCGGTTCTATCTAGTCAGCACTATAAACGAGAATCGTCTTCACTCTCTCTGCTAGGTGCATTGACTCGCGCACCACTTCTTCCTCTAACAACTCCTATGCCGAGGGCGCCTGGTCTTAAAGAGGGTAGCTACCCGGAATCCCTCCGAGTTGGAAAGGGGTGAACGACGCAATCGCGAAGGAAATCTGTTTGCAGGCCCCGGACCTCAGAACCGGGTCGCCTTAAGGACTTCTGACGCACGGGGTCGAAGGGAGTAAGGTTGGATAAAGAGTCACTATCCTCACCCACGAAACTTGGAGGACCGGTTCGCAAGCCGTGGACATCTCTATCGAGAGAATCCTCTCCGAGAAGGGAACACTCGATCACTTCCAGAATTGGGCGTGCATTAGAAAGGATATACAAAAAGGGGGGAAAAGGGTCTCTCTTGCAAAAATTCTCTTAAGGAATCCATCCTGACAGCGAAGAGCGCCAGAGAGTAACCGGAGCAGGGAATGGGGGGCGCGGGTCTAGTGCTGGGGGAACTAGCACACGCGATGAGGGGAACAGGCTACAGGCCCTATGCTCAACGGTCGGGGCAAAAAAAAATAAGATGAGAGACAACAACACAACGGAGGAAGAAAGAAGGAGAGGTGGTTGGCGAACTCGGAAAGTTGAGCAAGAGTGGGTGGCGAAAGGGGTCATCAGAGTTTGTCTAGGGCCCACCCGGACTTTCAGAGCAAACGCGTGAACGAGGCAGAAGTCAGCTGGATGCATAGAAAAAAAAAAGGGAAGCGAGCCGTCTGTTCGGCCGACAGTTTTCGAAGGAAAAACCCACTTCTGGATCCTTACCTTCGGGTGGGAGGATCTATTGTCATCCGTCACGTAAGGCTTTGATTACAATGGCCTAAAACCAAGAACGAGGTCTCGGCTTTTGATCCCTCGACATTGATAAAAAAAATCCCTTAGAAAAGTAGGGAGCGCTTCCAAAGGAGAAAGGGCTGAGGGACGGCTCCAGCTGCAACGTAAAATCTCGATTAAGATAGCCATACACCAGGCGGCATGACGTGGGCAGGAAGAGCAGGGGACGTATTATGCCAACGCACCAAGCGAGGGGGGGACCCGACTAGAGTGTATTCATCCCGTGGTGGCGCGAATATTCAGACCGAGCCGATGAGAGGGGGGCCATACGTTTAAAACTTATCTGTTGGAAAAAAAATAGAAACCCGCCCCGCTGCATCTCCTTAACCGTCCTCTCATGGGGTAACCTGAGAGAATTGGCAAAAGAAAGGGGCTAAAAGATCAGCCCCTGGCGAGAAGCCGAATTGGAAGAGTGCCGAAGAACTTTCCGGATTTCTCTATCATGACTGGAAGTTTAGGCTCTCATTGAAAAAATCGAGTGCGCCACTTATCGAGTCCAAACTAAAAAACCCAGCTCGGCCCTTTCTAGCACTCGAGTGAATGATTCTGAGCGCGTACGGTCAGGCGACAGGGCTCTGATGGTCGTCGGCAGTCCTACAGGCAAGTCAGATCGGAAGAGAATTGAAAAATATAACTGAGCGCCCTCAATTGAGATTCTCCTCTACGGTGTCCATCGGCGGGGGACGTCTAGGTTCAATCGCCGCCCAGAAGGAACAACCGCCCTAGATTTCCGGTTCCAAACTCACCTCTAATTGAATCTCTCGCTAAGGGGGGGGGGGGCTCCCGTGGAGACTATTGACTCCAGGCTCGTGGTCCGCAGTCAAATAGGGGGGGACTAAGCAACAAGTGCTGGAACGAGCTAGGGATCCGTACGAGAAATGGATCCTTCTCGCCCGCAATGTAGGAGACAGGGGGGTCGGCGTGGTTCTGAAAAAGCTATTGGACACCGTGCGGGGACGAGCGGAGTTCAGTATCTCATGACCAGGGAAGCCCCGAAACGTAGGGCCGCAACAGAGGAGCGAGGATTCAACTCGCGACCCTCTCTTCTGCACCTTGGAAGCCGAGACCCCAAGCACCGTACGGTTAGATTAACAGCCGGGGGTACCGCCAGGCGGTCGGATTGCATGGCGGGAAAACCGGGCAATCAGCTCAACAGGGGTCACTTAGGCATGACCCAAGGGGCCGATCAATTTCCCGCAATTGGTGCCGCCCAGACGAAACGAAGTCGAAAGGGAGGACGGGAAAAAAAATCCGGGGGAGAACTCTAATTGTTTAGCCGGAGAAGAGGGGCTTTCCTCGGAGACTTCTCGTTTATGGACTGGGAGGGCCCTGCTCCTTGGGGTTAGTGTCGCTTTGAATTCGGACTGTATCCGTCGAAAACGCCAGAACCACCCCAGAACCACCTCAACTAAGGGGCCAACGAGTGGCGCCAAGAAAGACAACGACTGCCATCGGAAGAAAAGAAAATCCTCCCAAGGCACAGGGGCGGGTGACGACTCACGCCGAGCTAACCCAACGACCGACGGGTGGCGCTAGGGCCCACGACCAAATCGAAGAACCGTCCCCGGTCTCTCGACCGACATAGCCCAAAGCCACCCACCAAAGAGCGACAATACGCAAGACCCGGGCAATCTGCTGCGGCCAGGCAAAAAAGCCATGCCCAGGGGACGGCCCAAAAGGAAAACACCCTCGAGGCGGCCGGTGACAGCCAATTAAGACTGCGCGAAAACGACTTTCTGACTAACTGCTCTCAGTAGAAGTTACCGCACAAGGGGACAGGAAGGGGGAACCCACTGACGGAGCGTCGCAGACGGAAGGAGGGGTCGAAGAAGAGCGAGAAAGACTACGGAGTCCATGTCGCTCTGGGGGGAAAACATCCGGAAGGACTGTTCGTTACCAGGGGAGACAGGTACTACCAGCTCATCGTAGGTAGAGTCCATCCCTCAAACAGTCAGCCGCCTCCGAAAAAAAGAACGATCTCACATCGCGACGACCATGCCCAGGCGCGGAATCCTGGGTCGCTCCACCGACCCCTACTTAAATGGAAAGAAAAGTCCTATCTAGGAGGAGGGAATACTTCTCCTTGAGGAACCCTTGCTCGAGACTTCATCAGGCGAGATACAAGGGAGTAGACCCCCTCGCCGGGGCCAAAAACGTCCTCTTCATGTAAAGAGGAGAGACAACCAACCCAGACTAATCCCTCCTCGGCATCAAGAATGACTCCAAGGAGGGTTTACACGCTTCCAAAATAAAACGAGGTACCCCGAAGTTTCCCCTCTTCTCAACAATACCTTACCCGTCGTCCGACCGAAACCTGCCTACGCTCGCGACAGTTAAAAAAAAAAAACGGAGAAAATTTAAGGAGAGGGGGGGACTGGAACCCCGCATAGCAAAATATCTTCTCTGTGCGGGGCGGCACGCTCCTCGAGGAAACCCTCATGCGCGCAAGGAAAAAAATCTTCTCATGGAAACTGATAACTCCTCCTGCTCTGCCCCCGACCGGAAGGTACCGGGGGAGACGGTGTCTACTCAAGCCTCCCGGGACACAAGTTCCGTCGATTAAGTTCGTCCATGAAGACCACAAGAGGATCCGCTTAGTCTCTACGCCGTAGGGACAGGTTCCTCGACGAAGAATACAACAGGCAATGAATCCACGAAGCACTGGGCGCCTGGACAGGGCAGAGGAAAAGGAAGATCGCACAGAGTCAGTCTCAAAAAAGGTAGACCGCGGCCACCGAGTCCCGGAAGCTCCGTACGCCGGACCACAAACCATGGAAAGCCCCGTGGAAAAGCTGGCCCACCGACGGGCCCTGGAGGCGAAGTCTCAAGGAACACGGTCCACCCAAAACCAACCCCCCGAAAAAGCAAGGCGGGCGATCGAGGGGTTACACACAACAAAAAGAAGGACTCCATCATGTAGGAAGAACTACTAAGCGGTCACCGGGGGACTTAACTCCCTCGTAACGGACGGGATGACTCCCAAGGCAGCAAGGAGAGGGCACGACTAGAATACGATTCCTAGAAAGTTT
>Ga0179591_1337206_pt1 | contig 13632 bp, 18 predicted proteins | sample CZOMad2_1_08_16f_FD_182891 | JGI IMG/M metagenome (GOLD analysis project Ga0179591, IMG submission 182891) | Vadose zone soil fungal communities from Angelo Coast Range Reserve, California, USA - CZOMad2_1_08_16fungal (PacBio error correction) | ecosystem: Environmental > Terrestrial > Soil >...
GAGGGAAAAAGGTGCAAGAACGCATCGAAAGAAAAAAGACGCAAACGTCGAAGCCCGCAGATCATGCCCAAAAAGGATTGTGGATAAGTCCGCGGGAGGTAAGAAATCGCGCAGAAAGCGGGTTCAAAGATTGTTCAAAGAAGAAAATCACTTCGGACACAACGAAAAAAGAAAATGTGACTCGACCTTTGGTGATGGTCAAAGAGAAAGGAAACAGGCTTCGATCTCGGCAAAGGGGCTTCTCCTCAAAGGAGTGTCATCAGCTCCGCTAACATTACCGAAAAAAGGTAGATTGAGGGGGCTCATAAATCAAAAAGCTTTAAGGTCTAGAATTAAAAAAGCTCGAAACTGGAGCAAATCGTCCAAGAAACTGCTGAAGTTCATTTCCATGAAAGTCCGATTCGCAAGAATATCATTCCGAGCCGGGAGAAGCACAGGCCGGCACGCATCGCGCCATGGAATACTTTCAATCGTAGGATGTAAAGATAAGAGGCTCGCCTCCTCGAAGGAAGGGAAATCGCTCACTGCACCGAAAGTCCCACGACAAAGCCGCAGGAAAAAAAAAAAAACTAGCAATGAAGAACCCTCAGCAAGAGAAGAAAAACACGATTCTCCGAGCATTGCCAGTGCACATTTGCACTCCCAAGAAAGGGAGTCGGTTTCAGGGTTGTGACGGAAAGGAAAATATGAGCGCGAACGAGCTCCAGAACCCCGTTGGCACCAGGACTCATCCGCCTGACGAGGGAGGGGACGGCTAGGGGAGGGGGGGGGGGGGGGTGGGGGGGGAAGGGGTTTGATTGGTTGGGGGGTTTTGGGTGGGCGGGGTTTCTTTTGGGGGGCCCTTCCCCAAAGAGACCAGGCACCAGGAGCACCCCCAAAAAAAGGCTACTCTCCTCTCTTTGAAAAAATCCTCTCATCCGAAAAAAGAGGGCAACAACACGCATCCGAGCAAAGAGGAGAAAAAAAGCCCGCCGTAGCTTAAAAAAAAAAGGGTGCACCGTTAATTTCACCGCCATCCACAGAACGAAAAGGGAAACACAACGGATGCGGGGCAAAGAGTAGATATATGAAAAAATTGAGGGAGGTGACAAGAAAAAAAGGGCGCCTGAAATTTCGTACAGAAGAGAAGGTGTCCGCAGATGAGGGGGGAAGGTTGCAGGATAGCTACGCGAAGAGTTTAAAAGAACGTAGGCGAAAAAGTGATGGACGTGTTTCGTCGAGGGGGGGAGGGGGAACGGCGGCGAAGGTGAAATCGAGGAAGCAGCCAAATTGGGGAGGGGGACGGATAATCTTCGCAGAAGTGGGGTTGTAAATTACAAACCCCTGAGAAAAACAGGCCGAGGGGGGGGAAAAATGGCAAAGAGAAGACGTGTTTTTGAGAAGGAGGGACGGAATATTGCTCGGGCGTTGGTGGACGAAGGAGCTCGGGAGGGTTGCGGGGGAAAAGAAGGTGAAATGTACAGTACGAAAGAAGGGGCGCTGATCGTTACTAAAAAAGAACGGCAGAGCGAGTGGGGGAAATTGCCCGGAAGAGGGGGTAGTGGTGCTGAGATTTGAGGCTGAAAATTGATTGTGCGAGAAAAAGGAAATGATTCGTGGGGGGTTCAAAGAAGAAGCTCTGATGAAGGAGACAGACGGAAAAGAGAGGAAAAGGGTGCTTTATTATTCTTTACCAGAAAGAGACTTCGGCGGCGGAAAAGAGGGGGCTGCGGACACCTGGGGGTTTAGAGGGAGGAACGCGCTCGAAGCCTTTGGAGGGGGGAACAACGCGAGGAGATAGTCGGAATGTGAATTTCTGCGGAAGTTGTGTCCCTAATGAGGGAGAGGATTGAACAATGAAAAAAAAAGGGGACTGGCGAAAAAAGTGTCCTCCGAGGTTTCCTTGACTCTACTTGAAACGTACAGGAGGGCCTAGAAGGAATTGGGGGGACGTCTTAGGAAGAAAAGAAAGCCTGCGGTTATGCCGATGGGAAACTCTTTTGGCATCCGAAGGGCTCAACAACAACAAAGAGAGAGGATCAAAGATGCAAAAACGCATCGGCATCACCAGAGGAGGCATCGCATACGGCGGGGGGGAGAATCATGCCCTAAGAGTGGGTGGGGGAGAAGGGAAATTCATGCGACACGGCGCATCCACGCCTTCTTGAATTTAAAATAAAACCACTCACACTTCGGAAGGGGTGCCTAAAATGGCAGTTGGGGAAGGTTCGCGTGGGGAAAAAAGAAGCATCACAGCGTAAAAGTGATTCTCCTCCAAAATCCTCATAAAAAAGAAAATTTTCCCCGAAGGAAGGGACTGCAAGCTCAGGGGGGGGAAAGCTTGACTCTCGGGGAAGGGGTGGCGCGAAACTTTCCGCAGATTCCGAACTCACTACCGGCCGAAAGAATGAACTGAAAGGTTCTCTCAGAAAGATAACATTCCGAGCCGAAAAAAACAAGAACTCCGGCACGTCATAGGGGGAGAAGGGCCCTCTCCAACTCAGTGAATTAAATCAAAAAAAAGGGGACCGCCTCGACTTTCCCTTTCACAAAGGGAACCGAAACAATATTCCGCAGAAGGGAAAAAAAGAACCGAGCAATCTTCTTCCTCAAAGCAAACCAACGAAGCGCGGTCCTTAAAAGGTGCACATCAACTCGGAGTCTACACTACACTCTGTTGGAAAATTACCAACCCCTAGGGGAGACGGGGACGTCTGAAGAAAGGAAAGAAAATTTGGCCCCGTAGAGAGAAGACGATTTCACCTTCGCCGCCGTCCGGCTAAGAGGATGGGTAGGGGTGGGGGGTAGGGGGGGGAGGGGATAGGGTAGAGAGCCGACACTTCAAGGGGGGAAAAAAGAAGAAGTCGCCTACGATAACTCGCTTGTCCAGGAGAGATCGCCGTCTCTTCAACATCGCCAGGAATCCTCGAAAAGAAAGAAAAAGCCCGCGTGCTTACGAATTTCAGATAAAAGAAGTTCATCACCGTCCAGCCACAACCCCGAAAAAGACAACGGAGAGAGAAAGGGAAAACGAGGGGGGGGGGCGGGCGGGGGAGGGGTTGGCGCGCGAATTTCTTAAGAGAAAAAGGGAAAAGGTTTGTCCGCAGAGGGAAAGTTGTTTTCAGAGGACGCAGGTTCTTAGGAGGAAAGAGATGGTGGGTGGGTCTTGGGGGCGATGGAGGGAGAGCGAAGGTGAATCGTAGAGGGGCAAAGAAAGTGTAATCGGGATCGAGATAGAAGAGAAAAAAAAAAAAGAAGAACACTCAGGGTTGTGTAAGTACAAAAAGTGACCTTCCGAGTGAGGAAAGGGAGGAGAAAATGCAAAAGGACCAGAGAGCAGGTAGTTGGGACTGGAGGGGGCGTTTGTTGACGAGCGGGTGGAAGATTGTTTCGGTCCATTTGAAGGGGAAAGGCTAAGGAGTGCGAGGGGAGACTATACAAAAGAGAAGGGGGAGAGGGAAATTGCGCGGGAGAGGGAGGAGTTCTTTGGTGATGGAAAGAATGTTATCTTGAAGGGAAATGAAGGGCAGAGAGTGGAGTTTCAAGAAAGAGGAAAGTTCGTTTCGCAGGGAAAAAGAGAGTCCAGCCTACGTAAAATTATGAGGAAAAAGGGTTCGCTTCGGAAAAGGGAAGGCTGCCACTGGGATGAGAATAATTACATCTCCAGGAGAAAGAACGGTGATGTGGAGAAAAGGAAGCGATCTAACTGCATCGACATTTTCGGCACGCAAGGGGGGAGTGAATGAGCGAAGGAAACAAGGAAAATCATGCGGAGACGCGTTCCCGTGTCAGGAAATTTGGGGGCTTGAAGCAAAAGGGGAAGAAGGAGGGCCTGAGGCGATTATGTCGGGAAACTACGAGAGGCGGACCAGGCCTGAGGGGGCTAGGAGAGAAATCGACGAGCGAAAACAACAACCCGTATTATTTAAACGAGGAAAGAAGGCCAAAAGATGTGAAAGAGAGACACGCAGGAGGGGTGTCTAAGAGGAAAAAAGAACGTCCGAAGACTAGGAGCCCTCCTGGTAGTTTTTTATACAGGAAAAAATGAAGCGAAAGGAGCAGCCTTCGAAGGGGGGGGGGGGGTTGGGGGGGGGGGGCTGTGTTCCTGGGGAGAATCGAATCACTTCGGGACAAAAAAAAAGGGGAAAATGTCTGACTATAAAGGAGATCGCGTTGGGAGAACGACATCACAGGCTGAAATAAGAGGATCCGAAAAAAGTCAAGCAGCTCGCTAACTCAAGGGGGAAGAGTCTCTTGCCCGAGAAGTAAGCACCTCTACGTGGAGTTGCAAAATTAAGGGAAAGGGGGGGAAGAAGCGCGGCCATATTCTGAACGGAAAAGTCCCTTCCCTTCCGAGGAGATACATTCGCTAGCCGAAAGACCAAAAAGAAAGGGCACGTCATAGAAAAGCGCATTTCCCTCAGAAAAAAAGAAAGTCGCGCCGTATTCTGAAGAATTCCCCTCGCCTCTCGAAGGTGGGAAAAAAAAGGTCGGAACACGGCAAAGAGGAAGAAAACCCTCTTCGTCACCAGAGAAAAAGCCATCAGAATCTCCCACCCGGAACACGATTCTCGCGCTCGTTGCAGGGGTTCAAGCTGGGAAACATGCCTCGGCAAAAGGGGGTAAAGGGTTGTACTTCAAACCTGAGGGGAAAAAGGAGGAGAGCTCCGCTTCCCTCTATAACATTGGAGCTGGCTGGCGCGGAGGAAACGAGGTCCACCTCGCAAAGGTGTTTTGGTGGGTGAGAAAAGGGGTTCCGTCACCTGCCAGAAAGACAACCACCCCACCAGAAAGACAAGCTTGGGAAAGATTGGGTCCAGGAACAAGAATGCAACACACTCATCCTCGGAAGAAAGAATGACACTCCCACTCCTCCTAGCTTACAGGTAAAGAATTGTGGGCCGGGCGACACAAAAAAACGAAAGAAGAGAAAAAACAACAACGTAGTAGATGAAAGATAAGGGGGGGTGTGGCTTTCTTTTAAATTAAAGGAAAGGGAGCGCTTAATTTCGTAATCTACGGCGGATAAGGAAGGGAGACAAGTGTTGGTTGCATGATAGTCTAACTCTATCGCGGAGAGAGGGGAGAAAAATCGAAGTACTCTTCTTCGAAAACGGGGGGTGCTTTTGCCTTTGCCGTGTAGAAAGAGAATATCCGGAAAGGGAAGGGGAGAGAAGAACACACAGATGTGCCAACTTTTTATAGGGAGAAAGAGACGGGAAGCGCTCATATTTTCACCAAAGGTAAAGTACAAACCCTGAAACCCGACGGGGGGGAAAAACGGGGTTCGGCAAAGGGAAGAAGAGACGAGCGTCGATAATCGGGTGGGAAAGGTCTGAGGGACGGAAGCTTTCTCGGGAGGGATTTTGGCGGCCTGCTGAATGTGAAGCGAGGGGAGTGAAATGGAAAGAGGATCAGTTAAGGACTACGGCGCGACTATGGAAAGGAAGGACATACTATGACGTCCTTATTTCTTGGGAGGGCCTCGAAAATGTTATCTTTATGTGTTGGCGAGAGAAAAAAAGGAGGCCTGTAGTGCGTTTCCAAATATGGCTGAAACAAAAAGGAATTCGACGGAAAAAGAGAGTCAAAGCAGAACATGACCAGAAAAGGCGACTGGAAAAAGGACCCAAGGGGAGGAGAAGAATTATCAGCGGCAATGTTGATGTAGGAGCGGATAAAAAAGGGCTCGTCCGGGAAAGGGTGTGTCCTACTTGATGAAGGAAGGGAACACGAGACTGGGCGCGATTCACGGGGAGAAAGTGAAAGTAAGAAAAGGACAAAAAAAATCATAAAATGACCGGGACGTCTCGATTCCTACGGAAGTGAGGCCGATGCTTTTTGGAAAAAGGAACTCGCTCAACCACAAAAAGGAGAGGGGGAGCCAAAATATGTGCCATAACGCATGAAGACTGGACCGCCTCTCCTTAGCATCGAGAGGAAAAGGCCTGGATCAGTCCCTCCTGTACGGAGGGGGGGCGGGCAGAAAAGTTCAGGAGAAAAGGACAGTCGCCTGCTTTGGGAAAGAGGATCATGACTCATAGGAAAGGGCGTGCCGAAAATGTCGACGAAAAAATGTGATCGAGGGGAAATCACTACATCAACGAGAGCGCGGCAGCTGAAAAGAAGACAAATCCCTCAATCAACATTGAAGAATAAATTGAAAAAGCCGAGTAGAGGGGGAAGAAACTCATAAAGCCCCCGAGGGGGAGGAGCATACTTTTTCTCAAAGAGAGAGATTTCGCAAAACCTCGGGCTCAGAAGCGCTCCCTATTCGGAAAAAAAAAGACCTTCCGATTCTATCAAACAAAAGAAAAGAAGAAGAAGCCAGACAAAAAGGAACTTCATATCTATGCATCCGCGCAAGGAAAGAAAGGGGAGCCGGTAGTCTTAACGATCAGCAAAGTAAAGAGGAAGAAACTTCCCTCAGGAAGACAGGTAAATAGGGAGGGCAAGCATTCCTCCAACCGATGCGGGAAAGAAAATGTCCTTCCCTCAGACAGAGAAATTCTCGCACAGCTCGTTCCGGGGGGAAGCGTCACCCGACACATCACTAAAGATCACTACACTTCGGGGGCACTGAGTTGAAAATAGGGGGGGAGACAGCTTCCCCGATACAAGGAAGCAGACTCAGGAAGGACGATTTCAAAGGAAAAGGGGGCCGTCATCCGCCATCGCAGGGGAAAAAAACACCCACCATCCCGTCGCCTAAGAGAAAAAAGAAAAAAAGGTTCCTCGCTCCGCCGTCTCTAAAGAACGCTCATCATAAACCTCACTCCCACTAAAGGGAAAGGAAAACTCGATTGTGCCGGAAAAACACAAACCCGCGCAATATAATCTCTCTCAAGGAGGAAAAGAGCGAGATATATTCGGGTCGGGTTAATACCAAAATAGAAGTGGAAAGAAAGAGCTACGGCGTGAGTGTGAAAACGATGCCGTTTTTTTTGCAGAGAAGCGCGGAAAATTCTTCGGAGGAAAAGCGAGGGATGTTGGTGGAGGGGGGGAAGAAAATGATTGGTGTGACTGCTGAAAGACGGCGAAGTTTAAATTCGGAGGGGAAGGAAAAAGATGCCAAATTTTTATCGAACGAGAGAATAAACACAACTCAAAGGGGAAACGACGTGTAGTGTATCGGAACGAAGGGTGAAAGGGAAAATGGCAAAAGGAACGAGAAAAAGGTGTTGATCTTGTCGTATGACGGAGGGGTTACTAATCTGTTTGGGAGGGGGTCGTTGTCCAGTTTAATAGTGAAGAAGGGAGGCGATGGCCTTTTTGCGGGAAAACGTTAAATCCGAAAGGAAAAAGATTGACAATTGTGGGGGAAGAAGAGGCGATGCTCGCTATTACTTTCCGGAGGTGCTGAGAGGAGTGATTGCGTTGGCTGTTCGAGAGAGGAGGGAGTATTTCCTGTATGGGGGCGCGCTTCTGAGGGCAGTATGGTACGAGAAAGAGACGTCGATTGCTTAGGGACATCGCGGCAGAGGAAATGGTTCGCGAGGAAAAAAACTGGGGGGGATTGAAAAGACTGGTCGCTCGCAAGGGAAGGTGTGAGTTCTTAATGGAAGAATCTACTGAAAGGGACATGGGGTCGGCAAGAGAAGGAAGGGGAAAGGAAGTGTGCCCTAGAGGGGAAAGAGCGACTGGCTTCGGATAAAAAAATGTTTCTGACGCTACTTTATAAAAGACATCGCAGGAAAAAAAGGAGTCCTTTTATTCCTACGGAGAGGAGAAAACGATGCTTTTTCTGGGAAAAGGAAATCTCTCCTAAAGGGGGGGGAGGAGGAGATCGTAGGGGAGCATCAACGCAGGAAAATAACTAGCAGCGAAGCGTGAAGAAAAAGAAAAGGAGACCTCCTGTACGTCTAAGAAGTCGCTCAGACAAAAATTGTGAGGGGGAGCGCGCAGCTCAGGACAACTTTAGAAAGACTCGTGAAAATAAAAAAGGCTCGGCGTGCGCGAAAATGTCGACGAGGGGAGGTGCCGTAGAGAGGAAGGAAGTAATCAAGGGAAGAAACAGAGGAAAAAAGGAGGAGAATCCTTCTCCCAGAGGAAAATTTCAGCAGCGCCTCTAAGACGAAAGTCTCTGGAGGGATCAACACCTCGACGGGGAGATGTCCTCTCGTATTACGGAGAAACTTTCCTCAAAGCAAAAAAACGCAAGACAGGCCTACTAAGGACCCAAAGAGCTAGAGGAAAAGGAAAATTCCAGCCGCATCAAAGGGAGAAAGAACTCCTGCACAGGCACCGCGCATTTCCCGATCCAAATCGCTCACCGTAGTAAAGGAAAGACGCCTCCTCGACTTTCCCTTTCCACAAGAACACCGAAACAATATTCACGGGGAAGGCGTACACCAACTCCCGAGAAAGGACAAAAGCGAAATCACCACACAGGAGAAGAGGTGCCATTTTCTCCGCATCTAGGCCCGGTCACACTACCAAGAAGGGGGACTTACAACCCGAAGCGGAGCAGAAAATCGCAGATTCAAAGGAGAGAGGGGCTCTGACTCATCGCCGGAAGAAAAAAGAAAAAAATAGGAGCCGTCCACCGCACAGAGAGGGAGAAGAAAACACCATCCTCGTCGCCTACTATAAGAGGGGTTCCGCGCTCGCCGGAGAGGAAAAAAACGAGGGGACTCTGCGAACAAAGTAGCTTACGAAATTCATCGCGCCAAAAGGGAGGGAAAGAAAAAACCCCGCCGCAATATATCGAGAAGGAGAGGAGGAAAAAGAGCGATATATTGCCCTGTGGAGAAGGCAACATCGCTTTTGGCTCGCGAAGGGGGGGAAAAAAAAAAGGAGTTGTTGCGTGTCCGGTGTCGCAGGTTGCAGGAGGGAAAATGCTTCGGAAGCGAGTATCGTAGGGGAAAGGGGGGTCTTTTGCCTTGGAAGGAAAGGGAGCGCGGCGTAATGTGAAAAGAGACGATGATTCCGCTCACCTCCAGAGAAAGAACGGAAGGAGAAGCATCTAGGAATGGGAAAAGGGAGTACAACCCTGAAACCCGAGAAAAGGGGGATATGTGCAAAGGGATAATGCGGAAGAAGAGCGAGAATCTTGTTGGTTACGGGGGGAAGGGCTAGATTAGTCTTTTGTTTACTAAAGGAGAAGTTGTTTCGGTGCATTGGATACGAAAAAGGGGAGAGGAGGCGATGGAATTTGGGGGAGTGTTTAAGACTACAGGGGAGAAAAAGGAAAGTGCGCGGATCATCGCTAGAAAGAGGGGACTTAAGTGATAAAGTGGCTGGCGAAGAATCGGAAGGGCAGAGGTCTTGTAGTCAGAATAGGGGGGAAGGAGAGATCAATTAATTCGGAACGAAGTCTATGTTCTGTGAAAGGCGCGCTAAAGACTTTCGCGCAGAAACTCAAGTGGGTGAGGATGTGAGGAGGAAAGAAGAGCGCTCGAAGTCCTTTTGAGGGGGAACAACGCTATCTACGGCAAAAAGGAGGGCACGCCAAATGTGGGGCCAAAAAGGAGGGGCAAGAAATAAAGTAACACAGCAGGCTGACTGGGAGGAGAAGAAGCCTGAACTTTTTTTCGGGGCGACTTCTCCAAAACAAATAAAAAGGTCGGGGAGGAAAGGGGGGATTCGCGGGCGTCTTCCACATAAAAAAGGAACAGCCTGCGGTTTATAGGTGCCCCTCTTTGACGAGCGAGACAAAAAGGGAGTCTATGCCAAATATAAGGGGTAAACATCACCGCAGGACTGGGAAGGGACATGCGAAGACGTCGAATACATCAAAAACTGACGGAGTTTTTTGGGGAGAAGAAGAGGTCAGGCGACACGTTTAATGAGAGAGCCGGCTGTGTTCCTTGTTCAAAACACTTCGGACCGGCCTCGAAGAAAATTCCCGGGGGGAAAGGAAAAGTAGAGAAGAAATAAGAATCTCACTACATCAAGAAAGGCGGCAGCTGATAATTCTTATAAAAAGAAGGAGCAGAGCAGACCTTGTCAGGAAAATTGCACGCGCTTTTCCAAGCAAAAAAGGACTGGACTCTCTTTTGGAAAAAATTTGCGCGAAACTGTAAGAAATCAGAAAGTAAAGGCCTACGAAGGTAAGAAATGCTCTCTCCAGCACCAAAAGTCTGCGATCCTCCATCAAGAGAAAAACTCCTGCACGTCATAGCTATGCAGAAGACTCAAAAAATATTGCAGAGAAAAGAAGGAACGATCAGCAAAAAAAGGGAGAAGAAAGGGACGCTACTTTCCCTTTCCACCGGAAGAAAGAGGAACCGAAACAATATTCACGCAGAAAAGTACCAAGCCCGAGCAATCGAAGGAAAAAAACAAAAACGATTCTCATCATGCCACAAGAAGAAATGGGGACCATTTTCTCCGCAAAGAGAGGAAAGAGGACCCGGTCACACTACACGTCAGGGAAGCGTCAACCCTGAGGGATAGGAAAGATCACGCTTCCCCGAATAAAATTTTGGAAAAAAGAAATACATCGCCTCGATTTCAAAAGGAAAAGAAACGTAGGGGGGGGGCAGAGGAAGTCAAAAAAAGAGAAAAAATTCAAATTCAAAATCACTCCAGCCAAAGACCTCCTCTCCTACAAAAAGTCCGCTCTCTCCTTCTCTATCCTGAAGAAAAAAATCCGACGAAGCACTCCACTCCGCGTAAGAAGGAGAAGGGGGACAAACTCGATGGTGCCTTAATTTAAAGTAAGAAGCGCAATATATCTCTCTCAGAAAAAAAAGAGGGGGGGGGGGATATATTGCGCTGTGTTGTGTATGGGTAAGGGAAGAGGGACTGAATTTCGTAAGCTCCGAAGACAGATGAATGGCGCGTATTGCCGTGTGGGGAAGCGAGCGCGAAAATTCTTAAAAAATGGGAAGGGAACGAGGATGGGTGGCTGTTTGCCTTTGACTTGTTGGGGAAAGAGACGGCCGGCTAAGGTGAAATCGAGGAAAGGCCAATTTTATCGGGGAAGAGCAAAGATAACTCAGGGTTTGAGAGAAAAAAAGAAAAAAGGGGTGTAGTGTATACTTGCAAGGGGGGTGAGAGGGCGGAGAAATGGCACAAGTAACGGGGGGGGGGTGACGTGTGGGAAGGGTGGGAGTGAGAGAGGGGTGAAAGAAGAGAAAAGATTTGTTCCTTTTGCCAGTGAAGAGGGAGAAAAAGGAAAGTCGAGGAGGCGATGGAATGGGGAGAAAACTACTGCGCGAGGGGGGGGGGGGGGGGGGGGGGGTTGGGGGGGGGTTGGGGGGGGGGGGGAGGCGAGGGGGAAATTGCGCTATGCATAGCTATGAAGGGAAAAGAAGTACTTGGTGCTTCGAGTGGAGGGATAGGGGCTGGAGCGGAAAGGGGGGAAAAGGATAGGAGGGGGAGAAGAAATGGGGGCGCGCTTCTGAGGGAAGGGGATCGTACGGAACATAGAGTCGAGCAAGAGGGAGCTTGACCAGCGCGGCAAGAAGAAAAAGAACGGAAAGGGGGGGCGTGGAAGAAGGGGGAGGATTTTTATTAGAAGAAGGGGAGGGAAGATTCCTAAAAGAGCGGTAATGGAACATCTAAGAAAAAAAACAAAGGAGAAAAAGGGTAGGCACTCCGGGAGAAGGGGAAGGAACGATAGTATTGAACAAGTAACACAGCAGAAAAGGAGTGCACCGCTGTCGCCTGAAAAAGGACAGAAACTAGAAAAAAAAATGATCCATTTCTCGAGGAAACGGCTTCTCTTCCTACGGAGAGGCGAGGATGCGTCCTTGCACTCTTTTGGGAGGAATAACTAAAGCAAAACAAAGGGAGGAGGAGTCCAAGCGTTTTCACGAAAGAGACAGGCCTTGTCCGCCGTCCGAGAAAAAGGGGTAGAAGAAAACGCAAGAAAATCAGGCCTTCCTGTAAAGGGAGAAGTCCGCATAACCACCGGAATAAGAGACATGAGGGGAAGAGGGGGCAATCCTCTCTGGAAAGGAGGGAGGACACACGCTCTGAGGGGGGGAGGACCTTTTGCAAAGGACCGAAAGGGGGGTCCATGAAAGGGAAAAAGGGGGCTCGATCGCGGCAGCTTGATAATTCATGGGGGAAAAAAACAGTGGCAGCACTCCTCTAAAGAAAGGCTCTTGCCGCGCTGTAGCCGAGGACTCTCAGAAGGAAAGAGTTGCTCTAAACTTTCGACAAGAAAGATGCTGAACTCACTACAGGAAGGCTCCTCGAAGGGAACTCGAATTAAAAAGAAGCCGCCATCCACTAAAGAAGAAGCTATGCATCCGCGCAATGGGGAAAAAGTCGCGCCGTATTCTTAACGAGGAAAAAGAGACGCCTTGAAATGAGAGATTAAGAAGCAGGCCGCCAACCGCTCGTCCCAACGAAAGAGAGAAAGTCCCCATCCCAGCTCCACACTTCACCAAAAGCGCTCGTTCCTTTTGCAAATGACTTTCAAAAGACGGGCCCGGGAAGTGTCCTTACAAACCCTAGTGAAAAATAGGAGAAAGAGAAAGAGAAGCTTCCCCGATAAAATTTTGCACGGGGGGGACTCATCGCCGACGATGAAGCAGCTTCTGAGGGTGGCGTGGGTAAAGCAGCGCCAGAGAAAAGGAAAAGAAACAAAACATACTCTCTTTACAAAACGCTCGCCTTCTCTATCAAAACAGCTGCGACACTTCACTCCCACTCCCGACGGGGAAAAAAGAAAGAAAACGATGGAAAGGTAATTTCACCGGAAAAGAGAAAGCGCAAAAACACAATTAGGTATGAGAAAAGAAAGAAAGGAAGTTGTGTGGCTGGCGGTAAATTAACGAGAAGTTGGCGCGCTTCATTTCGTAGTAAGGGAGATTAAGAGATAGGGATGAAAAAAAGGAGACGGCGAGCGCGGAAAAGGAGGAGATATCGTAGGCGACCGATTGTGGGTGTTTCGGCTATAGGCCGGGGAAAAAGGGAAAAAAGAGTCTTCGATATCCGCAGGAACAGAAAAGGGTGAGCGGGAAGCTTATATAGACGAAAGAAAAAATCAAGTTTTTGGAAAAAAAAGAAACGAAGGGTAGAAATTGAAAGGCGCCAAATTTTATATGCGGAGAAAAAGAGAGAATCTTGTTGGTGACGGTGTCAAGAGGGACAGGGGGCCGGGCGGGGGAGGGGCGTGCCTGCGTTAATATGGGGGGGAGGAATAGATTTACAGGGGGGGGGGAAAGTCCTATTATGTCTATTTACTTTGGGGAAGTTAAGACGGAGAGGGGGGGGGGAGGAAATTTCTCTTATGCAGAAGTGAGGTAGTCTTGGGGGAGATGGCGGGCTCGGAATTTAGAGGAAGACAGGGGGGAAGAGGAAGGAGGGACAAATATGGCGCGCGGTGAAAAAAAGGGCAAATTAATTCTGGAAGTCGAGGTCTGGAGAAAGAGGGAAATGAAAGGGCGGACGGAAAGGGGGAGAAAACCTGTTTATTTAAAGAATTATCAGCTTGCCCGCGCTCGAAGGGGTTCTTAATGGAACAAGATCGCTGAGAAAGGTCGAGAGAGAGGGAGAAGAGCGTTGTGCCGAAGTGATGAGGGAAAGGGACAAGGAACACATCAGGCTACTGGAGGCAAAGGTTTGTCTGACGCGACTTATCCAAAACAAAGAACTCAACGAAAGGAGATGATGTCTTGGGGGGGGAAAAAGAAAAAGAGAGAGGCGGACCAGCTGCTTGATGGGGGGGAGTCTTTCCTTGTCACCTGAGGAAAG
>Ga0179591_1254944_pt1 | contig 13630 bp, 14 predicted proteins | sample CZOMad2_1_08_16f_FD_182891 | JGI IMG/M metagenome (GOLD analysis project Ga0179591, IMG submission 182891) | Vadose zone soil fungal communities from Angelo Coast Range Reserve, California, USA - CZOMad2_1_08_16fungal (PacBio error correction) | ecosystem: Environmental > Terrestrial > Soil >...
TGGTTAACAAAGACTCACGAACGACAAAGACACGAAGCTCGTGCAGATGGTGAAGCGTGGGGAATAACTGGGCCTCTGCGTAAGGGGTGCAGAAAAAGAATCGCGAAAACAAAAACGTCCAAAGAATGTGAGGCAAGGGTCGAGTAGGGAAGGGCGAGTCAAAATAGGGGATCAAGAGAAGGGAAACTCAAGGGAAGTCATGTCTGAAGAAAAGAACTCAAAGGGCAAAAGTCGGCGGGACAGAAACTCTACTCAACCGAAAGCCATAATCTGAACGATGAGAAGGACATCCTGTGTGAGGGGGAAAGCATAGGGACGCCGCGCTCGGAAAACTCGAAAACCCCTCTGTCGGGAGTACCGAAAAACGAAAAGAAGCGTGCGGGGGTTTGTTCGAACAAACGTTCAATGGGGGGAATCGAACACAGAACCATCAGTGAAACTGCACATCGCCGACGAAGACAAAAGGCCAAAAAAACATAGGGACAACATTGGGAACGGGAGTATCATCTGCAGTCAAAGCAGTCCAAAAAGTGAGGGTCAGAAGCAAGAGGGATACAACGGAAACAAGACGACCTAAATACCGGTCCAAACTCCTCGTCCCGGCCACACGCTGAACGCTTAGGCACCGCGTCCTAGGCAAGTTCCAGACGGACTCTTTGCATCGGCAGTGAAAAGGGGAGAAATCGCGGGCTCCACGTCAACTGGCTCAACCAGGCTCAGCAAGTCAAGACGAGAGCTGGTGGGCCGGGAAACAACGACTCGACGGTAAAAAAGGAGGGGCGAATTGGAAGCACAGGCCCGGCGCGAAAAGGCTGCTCGCTCAAAAGAACAGCCGGCAAACAAAATAAAGCGTGGGAGGGCACGCTGGTTAAAACCCGCCTCCATCGCTCTCCACAGGAGCGCAGAAAAAAGCCTCTTGAGCACGCAAACTCATGGGAGAAAACTCTGCGAAAAAAGGAATGTGTGGCGGGGGCGACCGGAGGCGGGAAACTTCAACTACAGCACAGCTACGGACTACAAAAGAAGCAAGCGAACACTAAACCGCATCGAGAACCTGAAGTGGACCGAGCTGTGAGAGGGGACAAACGAACGGCGCCGAAGCTAGACGTTGTTGGAATGCGGTGGGTTTTTTGGTTGAAGATGGAAGAAAGACGGGGGCGCACGGGAATCAAAGCGTCGCGTAGGGTTGGAATGTAGCGCGGGCGAGCAACAAGCGGAGGACGAACAGGTCCTGAACTGACAACCGGGAAGGGTCAGACCAGCGCGCCCGGCGCGACCAAAAACAGGGGCTCAGTTAAGGTGAGGCCGAAACGGCGTGGGGAACTGCGTGAGGGAAACATTGGCAAGCTGATGCCGAGCAGCAAAAAAGACTGCGCCGAATTCCCGCTGCATAGAAAACCCAAATAAAAAAAATGAGAGGGAAAACATCGTGAGAACACACAAGGGAAGAAGGGCAACTGAAGCGAGAAACAGAGGAAACAGGCGGAAAAATTATCAGGCGCCCAGCTCAACGAGATGTCGCCATGCATCTTATCGGGGTGGGGGCTGTACCAAATCAAATCCCGAGGCCAGAGATTAGCACGGAGAGGGGGGTCCATCAGTCAAAACTCCGGTGCGTCTTGACCTGGCAGCGGGTGTACGAGTAACTGAAGAAAAAAACCAACGATACTTCAGAATGCGAACAAAAACGGCCGGCGTTGTAAAAAAACTAACAAGACAAGAAAGGGGAACCGTTGAACATCCTGAAACGTCGAACGATTGCAAAGACGTAGGAAAGTGAAACCCAACTAGGGAACGCGACATTGGAGGCAGAAGGAAATCGTGCAGTAGGAAGGAATGGGCGCACGAACGCCTTCTCAAAAAATCGCTCAGACGGAGCAAAACACCGGGAGCGTGGAAGGCCATGCCCGCCGGCGGTTGTTTGGCGGGTGAAAGGGGGTTCAAAACTTGAAACCGGAGTTTAGCGTAGTTGGGAGGGGAAAAGGGCAGAGTGAGAAGCAACGTTCTGGCCGGCAAAACAAAAGGCCGAGGAGCCGGAAAGCGCGTCGCGGACCGAATCGCACTGGCTACGCCGGTCAAAAACTAAAAGCCGGACCGGCGGACCTGGGGGTGTTGGGGCCAAGACGATGGGACCCTGGACGACTAGGCCGATGAAGGCATCGTGAAAAACGAGCAGACGGAGGAAACCCACAGGGAATGGATGATTAAAAGGAAAACATAAAACGGAAAACGTAAATGATATCGCGAAAATGGAACTCGACGGCAGCAAACGGGCGAAGGTTCAACGCGAAGACCGCGTCGCAGCGAGTTAGGAATCGACTAGGTGCGGCGGGGAAATGGACTCCGCAGGGTTAAACGCTTTTCCTGAGGTCGTACGAGTGTGTGGACCGAAGTCAGAAATGATCGTAACCGGAGCACTTCGGAAAACGTTCGAGAACTGGACGGTCATCGGATCGGTCAAAAGGCAGCTAAGGAAAGCGAAAAAAAAAAACGGGCTGATAAAAAAGAAAAAACAAACGTGCCGAAGGGGAAGAAGGGGCGGCATCCGCCTGTTATCATGTCAAAAGAATCCAAATCGGAGGAGTAGAAAGAAAGCCGAGCGCGCAAGAGCATGCAAACAGCGCAATGACCAAAAAGAGCAAACAAAAATGAGGGAAGGGGAGAAAAGATAGAGTGAAAAGAAATGGAACGCGGGCCAAAACAGCGCTCTCGACGGAGGGGGGGGGATTCCGCAGACCGAAGCCGAGAAGTGACGGAAAAAATCGAGGATGGACCAGCACGCCTTCCGTAACATGATGGGACCCAAGGCTTGAAGCCAGCGTTCCGAAAGGAGTGGGAAAAACAGATAACACGGAACCGGCGAGATTCACGAAGCCTGGAAAAAACAGGGATGAAGCGATGTCCAAACACGACTAAAACTGGCTAAAACAGAAACGCCCGGCGGTCCATTGAAGCAAGAAGGGCCGGTTGACCAGGGAAGACTCCAGGAGAGTGCGGAAGTCGGGACATTCGCCTCGTAACTAATCAAAAGGTGACTGGTAGATCACTACGAAAAGGCCGGGGCAAGAAACACAGGTAAGGAAAGAGGGGGCGTGAAAAAGAGATGAACCGTGGAGCGACACAAGTAAAACACGGAACAGGCTGATAAAAATGGCGCTCTCGAAAACGACCTCGACCAACACCCTCGCAGGTAAAGCGTAACTGGCTCAAGATTACCGGAATCAAGTAAGAAGTCGTAAAAGAAGCGAAGGCGTCTCACGGTACAGCTCACCGACAAGCGGTCGGAGGCACGAAGGGACGTAACGACTGAAAAAAAAAAAACAACCCAGGTTCCTACAACTCAGAACGCGTGAGCAGAACACGTGTTCACCCTAACTTCGAAAATAGGGGAGATAGCAGTCCAGCCGGTGAAAGGACGCGCGATAATCGACGCACCGGGGTGTAACGAAGCACTAAAAAAGAGACAGACATGGAAAAAAGAGCCAACACGTTCAAAGAGTTTAAAACGCGAGCCGTGAAGGCTCGCTCGGAGACTAATCTGCAATCGGGGACGAGCAAGAAAAGGAGGAACAGCCGGGGAAAGAGGGCAAAAGGGGGAAGGGCCCGGAAGTAGAAACAGGAGAACACAAGAGTAAAATCGTCTGTCCAGGTCAAAAACGGCAGCTTAAAATCCCGGAAGGAAGGGGGGGTACCTCTGTAGTAAAAAAAAAAAGTCAGCTGGAGACTAAAGCAAACAGACCCAGAAAAATCGGACGGCCGTAATCCATCTACTTGAGATGGGAAAGTCAGAAAAGCCAGAAAAAGGAAAAACAAAGTTGGAAGCAAGAGGAAGTTGCCCATTGCGTAAAACGTGGCTGGACGGATCAAAAAAAATTCTCGGAGTTTCAATGGAAGGTTGCGATGGAAAGCAGTCAAAAAGAAACCTGAAAAAAGTGTTAAGAAAAAGCGCCAGAACACGCCTCGGCCGAACCATACCTGCTACAGCGGTCTGGCGCCACGTTCGGAAAGACTGGTGGAGACCGTCGGTGTGCAGGGGCAAAAGGAAAACAACTGGTGAGGAAAAAAGGGGCGCACGGTCGTCAAAAAACTCTACATCAAAATCGACGCGACACGCTGGAAAGGCAGCACACGCAAAGGGTTCCTCGAATAATTGACAAGAACCCGCATTGAAACCCAACGCAGTGTCAACACGGCGGAGGCAAGTCAACCAAAAACCGGCAAAAGGACCGTAGGGGCAGGGATTCAAGATGATTGATACGACGGAAACGTGTCTAGAAGCGAGAAGGCAGACGGCCCTTCCGACCTAACTAGGGCGAAGTATTCAGGAGCGAGCGCCTGTCGTGGTGGAAAAACGGGGGGCCTGAGGCCCTGCGGCGCGACTTGAGGGGAGCTCGCCTAGAGAGGGAACGACAGTAAAACTGCAACCCAATTTGTGTAAGAGAGGACCTGAGCGGGGACGGGAACGGCGACAAAATGACACACGGGCGACGCGATGGGAAAGAGATTGAAAGGAGTAAGAAAAAATGACGTGGGACGCCAATTTAGCGGAAAGAGGGAACACAAAACGGGGGGGGGGTGGGGGGGGGGGGGGGGGGGGGGGGGGGGGGGAGGGGGGGGGGGGGGGGGGGGGGGGGGGGGGGGGGGCGGCCTAAGCCGTTTATCCATGTTTAACGGTGCCCCTTAAGAAGAAAAATCAATCCAGTCCAAAAAGAGGGAACTACAGTCAATAAGGGCGGAGGAATTTAGGAAGAAGAAGCGAAAAGGGCAAACCGCTTCCTTGTGTGTCCTCGAGAAGATCGTCGGAAGTGTGAAAAAAACCGGGAGTAAGAAGGCAGGTACTTTGGGGGTGCTTGCGGAAACTCGGGAAGCCACAGCACGCAGGAACATGCCGACCGGTTGCAGCACTCGAGATCAGGCATCAAAAAGGAAAAAAAAAACAATACGGGAGTGTGCACGTCAAGGGCAGTTTCCGTCGGAGAAAAAAAAAACATGATGGAGTCAGTCCTCGACACTCGTCAGCAGGGTCAGACAAACCCCCACGGAGGGGATGATTTAAGGATAGCGGGAAGGGGGGTGCTAGGTTAGTTAAGGAGAAAAAGGACGGGATGGCGAAAAAAAAGAAGAAAGGTCAAGAATAAGCATCGTTGCAGATGATCGAAACTTTCGGGACCTGATTTTAGGGGGATCAAAAGCAACGAGCTGAAGGGGAGTCAACGACCTTTTAATCAAAGTTACTCCGCCTGCTACTAAAGGAGGAAGGGACTCAACCTGGGGGGAGAGGATCCGAATGACAAATCTAATCCTACCGTTTGCCTCCCCCGCGTCCAGAGGGCTAAAACGTCGGATCTCACGACATAGCCGGAAAAAAAGGACAAGACACAAAAACAGTACCTGCGGATACAGTATTCGCACAAAGCCTAACATCAATAAAAAAGGTTCGCAGAGGAAAAAAAGGACTACGCCGAGAATCGACGAGCTGAAAATACTATAAACAAACAACACTTGGGAGGAGGAGAGATCGCTGGGGTCAAAGCTAAAGAAAACGTCGTGATACGGGGAAGACGACTAGCGCGTAAAGACCTGCATCGTGCGTGCGGGCGGGCGGGGGCGAATAAGGCGACTCGCCGGTATAGGGGAACTGCAAAGGAGAGGGGGGAAAATCGGCTATTGGTCTTTGCTAATACATGACGAGAAGAGACCAATTCCGTCGGAAAAAAAGTCTGATTTGATGGAAGACAGTGAGAGTCAAAGGAATTAGTAGGGAAGAAACCGGAAAAGGTCAAAGTCGGAGTCAAAAAGTATTCAAAGGCAAGGAATCAAGGCAGAAGTCGAGAAATTGCGCGACAAAATGAAGAAAACGAAAAAGCGAATAATGCCTAGTAATTATTTTAAGAGGGAATGGGCGAGTAGACGGAGCGACCAGAAGGACCAGCAACATCAAAGACCGCTGTCGCAGATCCGTCAAAACCGGGTCGGTTTTGTTCGGGGATTCAAATTGAAAGTAGGTACAAGACCATCAGGGCAGGAAGGGGGAATCGTAAACTGGGAAACACCGGCATCAGAAAGTATCATTGGTTGCGAATTCCTCGAGCTCGAGGGGATGATCTCGGTCGAAGCAGGACAGCGTTTGAGAGAGCAGGCATCTGGGGGGACCAAAGTTGCAAAAGGAAACAGAAAAGCCAAAACGACCGAATCTACAAACGGGCCGGAAAGCCCACTCTCGGACCTCGAACGAGAAAAAAATCTTTTGTGACAAAACCTCTGCACGAAGGGAACACTCGCCGCCAGGGGGCCAGGGGAATAGGGCAGGGGAACATGGGATCAGGGGACGGGAAAAGGGAGGGGCACAAAGAACAAATTGGGGAAACGGGGTCCTTCGAGGGACAGCTTGGATCACGGCTGTGAAGCGAAAGGGTGTTCGTGAACAAAGTTGCAAACCGTTGGCAGGGGGGGAGTTGCCCGGGACCCAGATCCCCATAACTCCAGGCGATCAGGGAACGCAAGAGACCCGCAAACCTCCTATCAGTGAGAACTAAAAGCAGGTGCAATTGAGGGGGCGGAAAAATACACCAAAAAATCGAGAAGAAAAGCTCCAATCCATAAGTCAAAAGAAGAGAATGCCAAACGACAAAAGAAAACACAGAGCTGGCAAGCCAAATTTGCGACGCATGAATGGTCGCAGGCGGGAAGGCAACGAGAAAAAAAAAGCTACGAAAGGACAAAAAAAAAACCTGTTCCTGCCCCAAACAATCAGGAAATCATAACGCATCGAAATCGCAGCAAAAAGACCAGGGTGGAATTTGGAGGCCGAGGCCCGAAAGGTTCCGTTTGTGGTGGGGGGAATGCTGCGGGTTTGGTGTAATATGTGTAGAACAGAAAGGGCTGGAAGGCTCGGAAAAAAAGGTCAATCGGATCGGACGGGGTTATTGAGAAAGTCGGGTAAGTAGAGAAAACGGAGCGAGCGCATTCCTACAGGGGGGGGCGCTTTACTGGAAAAAGGTTACAGCAGACACATGACCACGGCGAAAAAGAGCAGAAAAAAGGCTGTTCGGCGGAAAAAAGTTCAGGGTTGGAATGCTCGTTGAGAAAGGGGGGACTCGGAAGGGAAATAGCGGAACACTGCGCCGAAAGTCAAGCGAAATTGAACCAGCAAGATCGAACGTGCACAACCCCTGAACTTCCCGATAACTTATAGGGGGAAAGAGATCCCAAAAAAAAAAGGGGGGGCTTAGAAAGGGCGCGCCCAGACAAAAGAGAATGTCGGCAGATCGGTCGAATCGGGGGTTAACTCGGGCCTTCATACTACCAAAACGTGTGTAAAAGAGGTCAAAAAACGGCCGTAAATAACCTAGGAGGATCTTGGACAATGCAGCGGCAAGTTTGATCGGGACGTGGTCCCCGAATCCAGAGGAATGAAGAGAAAAATGAAAAAAACGTCTCCGGTGGGGGAAACGGCTGGAAAGACGTCGATAGAAAGGGGAAATGGAGGAAGTAAACGTCGTGGCCGGGGCTTGTCAGGGAGGCAGAGAAGGTGGGCCAAAACTCGTTGGGGGGGAACGCGAATTAAAGGGAAAAACCTCGGGGCATTTCGGGCTTACGGGAAGTTAGATTTCGTGGCCGCAAAAACGGACAGGGGCGAAAAGATGAAGACGACCAAGCGACGATGAACCAGCAAAATGACCGGGAACCAAAGTCATGAAACAACCCGGCGGCAACGAACTTGGGGAGGGAGGGGGGAAAAAAGTAGGGACGGTCAAAACGATATGTACCTTAGGGGAAGGGGACTTCAGCGGGTGAAAACTGACGCAGGCCGAAGCGCATCACCGTCTTAAGTTGGAAGGAAGACGAACCCAGGGAGAGAGACCGCTTAAGTAGGGGAATGGGACTTCTGGGGACGACGTGACTCGCGCTGTAAAAAACAAAGCACAACCGACCGGACAAGGAGCCTGGAGGGTGTGTCGCGAAAGACGAGTTCGAGAGCCGGACCGGAGAGAGAGGCTATACAATTATGGGGAGTAAGACTGCCAAAAAAAGAAGAGAAAAGGAATCTGGTCGGCTGAAAAACACCGAAATTCCTTATGAAAAAGGGGAAAAGAAACTGAAACCTTAAACCAACGGGTCGTAAATTTAAAGAGGAGAGGTACAAAAAGCCACGTCGATCAGACACTAGGACTAATTGAGTGGTCCCGCCAGCATGTCGGATGCAAGTCGAGCTCGAAGAATGCTCGCTCGAAAAGGGGAACTAACGGCGGGCTCAGGCCTTGGAAGGGGAGATGTAGCAAATAGGAGTGTGTGCCTTAATGCAGCAAAATCGGGTGGGGAAAGAGATCGGAGGGAACGTTGGGAACTCTAAAATTGAGACGGGTCACAAGCTCGGGGGATCGAACACAGCGACGGCGAACCGAACACACGTGCGGATACAACTCGCAATCCTGTCCGTAAGAAATCCGAGGTAAATGGGCCATGGGCCAAGTCAGAGGATGTTCCTCAAAAGAACGAACATCGGGAGGGCGGGCACCTTGGGCCAGAGAACGCACGAGATCTGCATGTTTTCAGGGTGGTCATAAGCCAAACCAGGAATGACACTGAAAAAAGTCTCTCCACAAAACAAAAAAAGGTATTTTAGGAAATGAAGGGATGTTGTCAGCGAGGGGTGCATTACGTCCAGAAAAAATACGCTTAGAGGATGAGGCCTCAAAGTCCGCTATGGAGTGATGAAACGCGCGAATCTAATGCCATCGGAAGAGAAATGAGAAAATGCAGGGCATTGAGAATGCCCTCGGTGTTTTTAACAAGGAGATAAGCCTTTTTCGATCAAACGACCTAAAGTGCACCCGGGGTTCAAAGGGGGGGAAAGAGCGCTAAAAAAAAACCCAGGATTCGGCAGTAACTTCCGGACCCAAAATACTGAGAAAAACGAAGGGACACGGCAAAAAGGAGGACAAGGCCATGGGGAAAAGCAGAACGTCGGGAGGAAGAAGCCGCGGCGAAAAGTCGAGGAAACGGGTTCTATAGACGTTACGGACGGCGGGAAAAGATACTGCAAGGAATACCATTAACGGTTCTGACGGTCTGAAAAGTAATAAGAAAAGTGGGATTGACGCCGAAGCGGACCGGGGGATCTCGGTGCAGGAACGAGTAATAAACGAACTGGCATAAAAAAAAGAGGGACAAGGGGGAAAATCGAAGAAGAAGACCGTATACCAACACCAACGACCGGGGTGAGATTGTGAGCGAGGGAGTAACGGCGTCCAGAAGTAAATGAATAAGAGACCACCGCGCCCAGTATCGGTAAATGCTCCACGAAAAGACGGGGGCAGCAAGAAAGGGAGACGGGGGAAGACAAGACTGCAGGTAAACACCTTACACGCTACGAAATCACCACTATAATGTGAAGAAATAAAAACAACGGTGTGTGTGGGAAAAAAAAAAAGACCCTTGCAGAACCGGCAGGGGGGTCGATAAGTAAAGGGTTTCCTCGTAGAACATTTTCCAGGGGGTCCGTCTCGGATCTAGCGAAAGAGGTGCGCAAAACATCTACTTCCCACGGAACCATACAATTGCACGAGGGAGAGGGCTGCAAACGGGGGGAAACGGAGAGGACAGAGAAATCGTGAAAATTGAAATCGAAGATCCCTCGTAGAGGAGGAAAAAAAAAGACTTCAGAAAGAACTAGAACGCACCAGAGAAAGCAAGGGAAACAAGGGACGGACTCTGTTTCGGACGTCAAAAATAGCGGTAGACATGGGGGATAAGGACGCAGCCTATTAAAAAGAGATTCATTTCGACTCGAGGGAAAAGCTTGAAGGAGGAGGGGGGGGAAGCGGTCGGGCACTCTCGTGCGCGGGAGCATGTGACGGGAGACATACACCCATCGCGAAAGAAGCCATAGTAGTTTAGGAGTCGCGGCAAAACCTATCAGAGGGACTAAAAAATGTGAGGCCTCTATCGTTTCAGAGGTAGACCCGAGGGATGCAACTAGGGGCAAGAATAAAAGAGGATCGTCGTGGCAGGACGGTTCTTCTAGAAAAAGTCAAAGAGCAGGTGGACAGAAAAATTGTCCATGCAGACTCTCAACGCGAAAATCAAAAAAAGAGAAGAAAACCAACGGAGAGCCAGGTGAAATCGGTCGCTCGGGAAGGCGAAAAGGACGACTCGGGGGTCAGTGAACCGGCGAACAACGTGGTCTGCAATGAGGACGAAAAGAAAACGGAGATGCCAAGGCACGAAAAAATCGAATCTAACGAAAGCTGGAGATGGAAGGCCACGCGACGCAAAGAGTTCGAGAAAGACAACGAACCAACCACCCTAATTCAACCACCCAAGGTAACGTCAAGCGGCGCGGAGTGGCAGTCAAAAAAGGGAAACAGGCGCGCTCGACTGAAGGGCATATTCAGGAGGAGGGATTGAGCTTGCGGAAAAGGGGAGCTGGCCCTCAGGAGCGGGGTGCTCGGAAGCAAGGCATTCCCGAAAGAAGAACGGCGAACACTGCGGAACGAAAAGAGAAGAAAGGAGCAGGAACGACGGGAGGGCCTGAAAACGAGTCAGTCTTCGCTCGGACGTTGGAGGAATTTAGAGCAGAGGCGGTCATTCCCTAAAGAATCAACAGCCAATCTGCAACCTGCTTTTAACGTCGAGAAAAGCCGGATGTTACAGGGAAAAGGGAGGGAAAAAGGAAAACAGACCTCAGGTCGGAAAATGGAGAAATATTGTAAGGAGACGTTTGCACGGAAAGTCGCCAGTGGAGAAAAAGGGGGGGCCGCAAATTCCTGCCCTGTGAGGGATCAACCGCGCTGTACTCGACGACTTGGGCAGTTGGGCAACCAGGGGGATACGCGAAAATTCGCGACATCCGCGCCAGGGCAAGCCAAAATTTAAAGGGGGGCCCGGGGGGGAGGCGAAGTGGTCAACCGTAGGGGCCATCTTCGGCGCTGTCAACCGGATTCGGGGGGTGGTAAAAATGCGGGGAGGGGGGGGTGGGGGGTGTCCCCCCTTGGTGTCAAAAAAGGAAGAGGGACCTGAGGGTGTAGAATAAGGGCTTCGGGGGTTCACGGGAAAAAAAAGGTGTCCGAGGGATTCCTCGATAGAAAAGCCCCGAAGGGAAGTGAAGAAAGTGAAAAAGAGGGAGAGTGGATCAGAGTAAAAAAGGATCCACTTTGGGCAGAAAATAAGAAGCGAGAAGGTGAAGGGACGGTCGGAGATGGGACCAGCCGGACGCACTGATGAGGGGATTGAGAGTCCACTCTGCAGCGCTGGAGAAAAAAAAAAAAGCCTACGGTTGACTTATTGCGGAAGCGGCGAAAGAGATGGGGATGGCGGTGTTATTGTAAGGAAAGCAGAGGAAGGGGGGAAAAAAAAGAGCGAGGAAACAAAAGGGTGAGGAATAATCATCAGAGGAAGGATTGATAATAAAAGAGGGATTGGTGGAGGAGGGGGAAAGAAAATGCTAGGACACGACCGATCGGACTTGGAGAAAACAGGTGGAACGACCTGGGTGGGGGCTCAAGGAACAGACCGGTTGAGTCAAAGGGACTACGAAAGGTACTCCGACCTTTGACGCCAGACCGTGACTCAGACCTCTAACGGACTTCAAACAACGGGGAAAAAAAAGGAAGGAGGGGAAAGGTAGATCAGGATATGCACGGCAATTCAGCTAATACAAAAAAGAAAACGAGCACACGAAAGGATTATTAACCACGACGAAGAAAATATCGAAGTCTCGCCAAGTGCGTCAGGAAGAAGAAGACGTCTTGAATCTCGAGCTGAACACAAGATCAAAAAAAAAAAGAGGAAGGAAATAGAAAGACTGGGGTCATCTTCGAGACTGCATAGGAAGCAAAAACGACAGGAGGCGCAACCGAAAGGAAAAGGGTCTTGCGTGGAATCGTCGCATAGAACGGGAGAGGTCTGATACCTGTCGCGATCAGAGAGGACGTCGATAACGGAAAGAGACGGCTGCCGACTGGGCGGAGTGAAGATTCGGAGGGGTCGTAGTCCATTTCGGAGGCAAAAGAAAAGGGAGTAGAGGGGCAAGGGAAAAAGAAAATTTCGGAGTCAAGTCGTATGTCCAGGTCGGAGTCCAAAGGAACTCAGGGGAAAAGGGGAGGAAAAAAAAAAGAGGTACGGAGCAACCATACAGCGAAACGATCTTCCACGGGCGATGAAAGAAAGAAGGCTTGTGCCAGACGTCGTAGAGATCATCCTTAACAAAAATCCGCAGCCACAGGAAAAGGGCAAGGAAAGAAGAAAAGGGTGAAGCGTACTGGGGGTGCGACGGAAAGTAGCTGGAACGCCTTGCGAGGAAAATCCATAACCTTATCACAGGACGAAAGCTGCAAGGAAGAAATCTTTACCAAACGGAAGACACGAAAAGGGCGGGACTGATGTAAACCCATTTCATTTGGGAACTTCATCTCGAGCTCGGCTGGTTGGGCGCATAGGAAAGCGGCAAAAGCGGGTATGGAGTATCTCTGCTCGATGAGACCGAGGTCACAAAAAACACAAAGAGAAACGGATAAAAAAAAGGTCAAGTACCACGCGAAACCTAGGAATCGCAGGACACAAGACAGGGTAAAGAGACGCCGCTAGACTGGCCTTGACCCTTCGCCAAAAGGGGGCAGCCGTAGGGAGGAATGGTAAAAGGGAGAGAAGCGCGCGAAGGGGGAAATCACTTCGAACACCGGCGCCAAACGGCCTTCAAGGCCGGGGCAAGTTGATATGGGAACCGCCGGGGGAAAAAAGAAGTTGGCGTCGACAAGGGCCACCGCGTGGCCGAAGGGCGATGAAAAAAGAAAAAATCTTGCTCATGGCGAAATGAAGTCAAAGAGTGTCCCAACATCCGCTCAGGGGAAATCCGCGAAAAGCACAAGGTAAGAGGGGGGGGGCGGAGGGTCAGGTTCAGAAACTCCCGAAGACTCCAACGTCCACGCGCACTAAGGTACTAAAACGTGCAGTACCCCGAAGGAGAGGCACCAAGAAGGTCGCCATGGCGACCTCGCCATGAGGGAGCATGAATAGCCGGAGGGGAGGAGGGCATTGCCGCGAAAAAAGCAACAAGGGGTACGGACGAAAGGATACAGGAAAAGTTTCAATCAAGCGACTAGCAATCATCCTGAAGAGAAAGAAGAGGAGCAGAGAGAGGCCGTGGAACGGCTGGGGAATCTAAAAAAATCGCCGACTGCCTCGGGGGGGGTTGGGAAGCGGGAGGGGTGTGATGTTTCATAGGTCAAAAAAAGAAACTTTGAGAGGAGGATTGAAATTCAAAAAGGAGGCTTCTAGGTGGGAAAGGTAGAGACTTCGACAAGAGGGGGGGACAGCGGTGAGCTGCGAGGTGAAGACCACGTTGGGGGGGGGGGGGGGGGGTTAGAAGGAAAAGGAACAGGGGTACGGTCGAAACACAGCTCGTCCAACGGACTCCTTGAGCCGAGCAAAAAGACGTCTCTCATGACTGTTCGGGCAGTCTGAAGGGGGGGGACATGGCGCTGGCGAGGAGGGGTCCTGGGGAATGTGATCACTAGCAGAATGAGCCTAGCGAAGAAGAATAGAAACCAAGTTGCCACAACGAACTAGCCTTGGGCTGAGGCGCACCCATAGAACCAACGTCGGGGACTACGTGAAAGGATAGAAGGGA
>Ga0179591_1284990_pt1 | contig 13628 bp, 10 predicted proteins | sample CZOMad2_1_08_16f_FD_182891 | JGI IMG/M metagenome (GOLD analysis project Ga0179591, IMG submission 182891) | Vadose zone soil fungal communities from Angelo Coast Range Reserve, California, USA - CZOMad2_1_08_16fungal (PacBio error correction) | ecosystem: Environmental > Terrestrial > Soil >...
AGTGATGGAAGCCTATCGAAGAAGGGGGGGAGGAGAAGCGCGGTAAAAAAAAAGGAAGGCGTGGCCAGAGAGGCCGAACCTATCTCCGCAAGGCGGACCACCGGAGGGGGCGCGTGGGAAGAAGAAGGAACACATCGTCTTAGATGGGGAGAAAAGAATAGCTACAGATCGCTAAGGGGGGAAAACGAAGGGCTTGCCTCCTACGAGACACGCGGCGAGAAGAGAGGTTCTGCGAAGAAACATCGAGGCAGCGAGCGGGGGACGCGATCAGAGCAGGGGAGCGAAGAATTTTTCGGAGAAACTCGACCAAAGGAAAAAAGTCGTCGGGCAGGGGGGGGCAAAGAGAGAGCATTAACAATCCCCGCACTGCGCCACGGCAAAAGAAACTTATGAAAGAACCTACCAGATTGCTCTCTAAGGGGGAGCAGGAAAAGGGCCCGTGCCAGAAAAAGGAATCGCTTTCAAGGGTAGAAGCTTCTCGATCAGGGGGAGAGAAAGGACGCCACCTGGGGACAGCTCCAGCCGATCGGAGAAGGGCGCTACGCTCCCAGAATTGCGCCCTCTGACGCAGGGGGGGGGGAAGTTTTGTCGCATACAGCGGGCGAAAGCCAGCCCGCGCGACATTGGAGGGAGAATCTCAGCTTGACCGGAAATAAGAGGAGCCGGTCCAACGCGCTCGAGGGAGCTCGTTCCGGAAAGCGGAAGCAGGAAGGTAAGTGCGGGGCCCAAATGGCCGACCGCATAGCGGCGATGATCTGAAGGACCCTCGTGAAAAATCGCGGTCAGGGGGGAAAAAGGGTAAGGCTGCGACTCGTAGCGCGCCGCGCCAGGTTTCGCCTAAAAAAGTGAAGGAACAGAAAAGAGGGCGACGCGTACGCCGTGGAGGAGTCGGATCGATCTTGAAGCAAGGGGGAGACCCCTGGGGCTCGCTGAACTTAGCTGCGCGCCCGGGGGGGCCCACTCGCGAAGTCCTTCACTATTAGAATCGCAGAAAAGACCGCACGTATTAAGCACTTCGACGAACGCTCAGACATCCGGGGAATAAACGTCCTTGATCTCGAGGGGAGGGCTCTGGATCTTCGTAAAAGCCGTTCCCGGGGGAAATCTCTCCTCCAGAAAAGCTTCCGAAAGAGGAATGCCCTAATTAGCGCTCCTTCGAGAAGAACTTTCCCCTCGCGGACTGGAGAGGCAGTCCCTGAACGGGGCTACCTTTAAACAAACCGTCGAGATCTCTTCGAGCAGGAAACCGGAGAGAACGCAATGCGCAGTCGGCCGTTCGCCCGCAAGGGAAACTGCGTGCAATCCGCCGCGCTCAGCTCATAGGGAGCAGAGAGCCAGGCTTTCTCGGGGGGGGCAGGACTTCGAGTCCGGCAAACATCTCCTCTAGGACAAGTAGCTCGGGACGAGGCCGATAGAGGTTCAGTCTATCCTGAAAGGGAGCAGGCAAACGGCCATCCCGGGATTTCTCATAGAGGAAACCCCTCGGCTATTTCGCGTCGAAGGCCGATCCATAAAAGAAAAGAAGACCAGCTCGATGGGTACACCCCTAATCGGATAGTCGAAAAGGAAGCATTGAAATCCTAAACTTCACAGAGATCCGTCGCGAAAAAAAGAGGAACTTGGCTAAAGCATCTTCTAGAAGAAGGAACATGGCTACTCGCCACTCCGATAGTGCACTATAGGAAAATCCCTTAGAAAAGGGTCTTTTTATAAGGAAAGGGAGAATTGGGGGGTGGCAATAGGCCTTCGGAAAGGGGCGCTTCAGTTCGGTCTATAGAAAGGTTCGCTTTTCACTCCTAGCAGGAGAGCAGAGTGGAAAGCGCCTCTCTTAAGAATTCTCCCCTAGTAAAAACGGGAATTCAATAAAGACTCTTCTAGGGAGGCACACAGTACAACAAACCTCCACTCAAAAAAGGAAAAACCTCATTCTAAAAAAGCTCGCATGTCGAGTCCTCGCGTTCATCTCTTATCCACAAAAAGTTCGCGAAAAGAAAAAAAAAAGACGCCAAAACACACATAATACTACCACTTCTTCTCAGAAAAAAGGAAAGACTTCTTCTTAAGCGATTTCCAACGGAGGAAGGGACCTAAGAAAAGTTCCTGAAAAAAAAGTATAGCGCTGGCCTAGATCGATGGGGGAGGGAGGGATAGCATCTCTAACCTATGAGAGGGGCCTTAGAGAGTCTTTTCCTAAAGGTACTCGAAAGAGAGGGGAAAAACCTCTTCCTGAGGGGCTCCTAGGAGACTCATCGGAGAACAGAGAACCGTCTCCTTCAAAGAAAACACAAAAAGCATAAGAAGACGTATAAAAAAAGTCAAAAAAAAGAGCGAGTAGGGAAGCAATCAAGACCGAACGCGCAGAAACAAGCAAAGGGAAGCGAGGAGGGAAATAACACACAACCAGCAAGGGATCAGGTCTTTCTACTTAACTCGGGAGTCACCTCGAGAAAAGCCCTAGGATCTCTCAATGAAAGCTATCTTGCTAAAGTCAAGACGGGGCGAGCATAGCTATCTCGTCACCGGGGGGGAAGGGAACGCCTAATACCGAAAAGGGGCAGGCGGTAATCTTCTCGAGAGAACTGTTCCCTGGGGAGGAAGATGTCGGAATTCATGGAGGAACCGCTCTGGAATCTACGAGAGGAAAGGCTATTGAGGGAAGCCTTCAGCTTCCCACAGGAGCTGCGGGCCTAAGAAAAACCAACAAAAAAAATAATCTGGGTTCGGGGGCGGTTCTCTCCTTAGGAAGTTCCCGTGAGAGGGGGGGTGAAAAGAAATTTATATCCCGAAAAGTAGCTCGGTCTCATCTCGTCGAGAGGATTCGTCGGCGATCACAATAAACCATGGAAGGTCAAGTTTCTAATGGGGAAAGATTCTAAAGGCACTCGAAATAGGAGGGGGAGTCTTTGGTCCAACCAAAGGTAATAGAAACTCGCAAAAAGGCTGAGACTGGGGAGTTCACCTCTTCATCGAGTTCCCGGGGGGATTTCCATTCCTAAAAATCCTGCAGGTTTCTTCCGGAAGACGCCTCAAACCCTTACCCTTCGCCGGAGTCCTCACTTGGTCGGTCCATCAGGGAAGGCATCCCAAGAACAGTCCTGAGAAAAGGGGGAATTCTCGCATCGAAAGGCCCCTCGCCGGGGGAAGCCGGAAGATAATCAGGAAAAAAAAAGCTAGAGCGTTCCGATTGGAAAAAAAAGAGGGAAAATTTTAACGAGAAAACAACAACACTGATTAGAGGAGAGATAGTAAATATGCAAGGAAAAAAAGCGGCAGGGGGGAAGCGATAGTGATTTCTATAGTGTGCGGAGCTCACCGAAGAGTGTTCCACTCTTTCGAAACATCGCCCTAAAGGGGTCTTGGTCCTTTACGGGGAGCCCGCAGGGGAGGGTACTATTTCTAAGAGGAGGGGGTTTTCTAAAAAACCGCACCGAGGCTCTATCATAGGTAGTGACATCCGTCCAAAAAAATATCCTATTTGTATTTCTTGAAACGTTGCGATCTCTTGGCTCTTTGTCCCGTTTCTCCAGGAACCTCCCAACTCATGCTGAGAGTGCCTTTAAGAGAATGAAGCCTAAACCTTGGGAAATACCTTTACTCTTTTCTTCGCCGACGCAGGAAGGAAGCAGTTGGAGGAATCTTTCAACTGGAAGTACCTTTGGAAAAACTCAGGAGAAAAGCACCTCTCCTGGCAGTACCTCAAAAACCGTTTCTCGAAAGGAAGAGGCTTGGGCAATCCAATCTCCCATGGAGACTCCTTTGAAGATTAGATCTACCTCGGAGAAAAAGGGGACCCAGGGGATTATCTCTCAAGGGGGAAAAGCGTCTCATCGGGGTTTTGCGAATACGACCCCGGCGACGAGCAGATTGCTCACGCGGAGAAAACAAAAGGGAGAGTAAGGGGATTCCTCTTCGGAGAGGTTCTTATCCGCGAGGGTAGCCTATCCGGTGAGGGGGTTTCGCTGAAGGGGATCTCGGGGGCCTCTATCTGAAGGATCTCGACTGGGAGCGGTTCTAAGGGCGCTCGAAACACTGAGATTCTCTGTCATAACGCTTTGGGGGTCTCTCTCCCAGGCGCCCAGCTTCTCCTTCTCGAGATCGGGATACTTGAAAAGGAAGACACTGAAAATTTCGAGCCTCGCAGTTAAGGGGAGGCTCCTCTGAAGGTCGAGTCCTTAGGTCTCTTCTCGGGGGGGGGAAAACTACGTTGAGGGGGCTGCCTTCTGCGACTTTTTCGTGAAAAGACTAAAGGTAGGTCTTTCGTTCTCGAGGAGGGATCAATAGCTGCAAGGAGGACTGCGCGCAGGGAGCCTTCTTTCTGGGGGAAACTAGCCTATAGAGGCTCATCAGAGGGGGAGACCGCGCGCCAAGAAAAGCGGCTCTAAGAGGAGGGACCCCCCCGTCTAGAAAGGAGTGCTACGCGAAACTGCTCGCGGAAACCGCCTGCAGAAAGGGGGGGGACGGCCGAGTGAAAACCACCAGGAAAGAAAGTACCTTATCAAAGGAGTTCTCAGGGGGGCGTCTCTCCTGCTCAGTGGAGGCGGAAGGCTTCTACAAAGGGAAGCGTTCTCCGCTTCTCGCAGGGAGGGGGCGAGCGGAGGGCTCCTTGATCGGAAAGGGATTCAGATTCTCTGCGGGGAAAGGCCGTACTATCGGGGAGAGGAGGCTAGTCGCGGGAACTTCATAGGGGGCTTAGGGTGGGGTCCTGAAAAGGTGCGTCGTGGGGGCTAGGGTCGTGCTAGGAAAAGGTCTAAAAAGGGGGGGCTGGAGCCGGCCGATTTCAAAAAGACGATCTTCGGTACGACTCGGCAGAGGGGGGGGCCGGACTTTCGCCCGGAAAAAAAGGATCGAAGCCGCTGCCCTAAATAAAATTTCGCGAAGGGAAAACTATCAGGAATCACTCTCTGGGGAAGGAGGGAGACCCATGCTAAGGCTATAAGAAGAGTGGTAGAATGTCTCAAAAGGAGCGATAGATCGCTACTGGGAGGGCTTCCCTTTGAAAGGGGGGGCTCGGGAGGTCCAAAGAGACGAAATTCCTCGCGAAGGGTCTTCTCGCTCGACATCTTTAAGAGGATCGATCGGAAGGGGGCTCTTTGCGGGACTATAAAGACAGGACTTATCTAGAAAACTCTAGAAAAAAACTCCTCGCTTATAAATTGTATGTTAGGGGCGAATTTGACAGAGGATCTTAGGAGACTTGCGAAGGTGCAAAGGAAGTCTTCTTAAGAGGTAGGTCCGAGGCGAAGCGCTGGAATCTATCGGAAATGGCTCGGGCTTCAATATGGGAAAAAGGAAGGGGGCCTCAATTAGGACGAAAACCATGGTGCAATCTTCATGACGGGAAAGAGGACTAAAAAAGCTCGGCGGCAAAAAGACGAGTCGGGAAGGGAGGGTCACAAGACCGCGAAAGGTTCAACGCGAGAGCCGGGGAGGAGACGGTCTTCATGGGAAAAGCCGCAAAGGAAGGCAGGCTCCGCGGGGGAGAACGATCTCCTGTGCAGGACACCCGCGAGCGAATGGTCTCTCCATCTGCGAAAGAGAGAGTTGTGTGCGGAGAAAGGGATAGCCGACCGCTAGAGGGGGAAAACCGATTCGTCGAAAAAGCACGCTTAAGCCAGTATTCCAAAAGGAATGGAGCTGCTCGGAAAGGGGAGCGCTTCGATCACAGAAAGAATGAGACCCGCTACTTGACAAGGAAACGAGGGCAAGGCCATTTTGCATCTGCAGAGGGGAGGAAATCTGTCGGCGACCCAGGGGGGGGTAACGTTCAGGAGGGAGCCATTTTCGGGAAAAGGAGGCTCGGCTGGCGACTAACTTCTTCGCGGGGGAGGAGAGAAGCTCGCGCCGAACACAACTGAAGAAAGGGGAAAGGGAATAGCGGCGCTCGGGGGTGCTCACTCTACGAAAGCCCGCAAGCCCGTGCTCGCGTATTATTTCAAAAGGAGGGAACTTCGAGAGAGAAGGAAAAGGGCGAGGTCCGCAGCCACCGGAGTGCTCCTAAAAAGCGGGGTCGCAAAGTTCAGTTTGCGGAGGGAGGGAGGGAGAGGCCTCGGGCGCTGGGGGAGATTAACGTTGCCAAGAACGCTCGCTTCTCCGCCAACTAACCAATTCCAAGAAGGGGGGGGGGTCTTCTACCTTGAAGAAGAGGGAAAGACAGCGAGCGGGCGAGGGGGGGAAGAGGAAAAGGACTCTGCGTATCGACGGCGAGAGGGAGGGACGACCGGCTCTTTCCTGCTCGACTTCGGGAAGTAGCGGACGAAGAGGAAGCGTCTGGCCCGCTCTGCTATCGAAAAAAGAAAAGGGAGAAATGCTCGGCAGAAGAAGGGAGCCTCGCCTGACAAAAGCGCACCGAGCAGAGAAAAAAAAAAAGGAAACGCCGAGGGTCGGAAAGAAATTGCGTATCGAAAAAAAACACAAAAAAAACAGACGCGTCGCGGGAGGGAGGGGGGTCCACAAGGTCGGCCAGAATAAACGAGATGCTGAGGGGGGGAACGGGCCCCGCTACTCTCCCAATCTACATATAGGGAAAGAGAAAGGAAAACTATCATTGACGACCAGGAAAGGGAGATAAAAAATGAAGGCTGCCAAATTGAGAAGGAAGGGGGAACTTCATTCCCCTCCCTCTCCTCCAAGACTTAGGCGATCTGGTTCAAGACAAGGTCCTGCTTCCAACGCTGCTTATGCTCTAAAAAAAAAAAGGAAGAGATCTCAACACAACAAAGGGGGGGAGGAAGGGGAGAAGGAGGCCTGCCTCTCGAATAGAAGAGAAAAGATGTAGAACCATATCTCCCATAAAAAAGGAAAAAATAGTGGGGGTGGAAAGGGGAGAAGAGCTCTTCTACTTGTTTCGAATCATTGAAGGGAAGAGGAGCCGTGCAGGGTCGGCAAAGAGGTAACGGGCGCATCAGAGGGGGGATTTCCTTGTGGATTTAGGGAAATCAACCGTATCGAGAAGAGGTTTATCGGCGAAAGGGGAGGCACACTAAAGCACGCGAAACAAATCCGCCATCGCCAAGGACGTCGGAAGGGGGGGGGCTGTGGCTCTCAAAGGGGAGCGAGTGGAGGGGAGAGGGATCTCCGCGAGCTCGTCTCGCGTCTAGGGGGAAAAGGCGAACGAGGGGTCGATCTTAGGGAAATCGCGAAGGAGGCGGGAAGTCCTCTAGGAAAAAAAAGAGCCTGTCTGCTATCAAGGATCAAGTCGAGAAGGGACGCGCCCTTGTAAAAGCCGCGCGGCTGAACGACCACACGCTGAAAAGGTATGAAAAGGGGAGACAAGAGCCGGAGGAAGGAAAGTTTTCTGATAAGAAAAGGCGCGACACGCGGAGGGGGGGGGCCACCGCACGCCCGCCGCCGAAGGAAACAGGGAAAATGCGTCGCCCACCGGCGGGAAGGAGAAAAGGCCGCACCGAGAGGGAGGAGGGGGAGGCAGGACCCACTGAGCCTGGGGACGGATTCTAAGGGGAACCAAGCGCAGAATTTCTTGCCCTCCGAAGAGGCGCGTCAGAGAGGGGGGGGAGGCGTCGATTAAACGTCTCCGAGGGGGAAGCGCCTGCGATGAAGTTGGGGAAGGATCTCGACAAGACGAAAAAAGTCGTCGCCTAGAGAAAAACCCCGAACTGCCGAAAAAATAACAACTAACGCGGGAGCAAGAAAATTGCGTCGCGATGATCACGCGCGGGGGGGAAAGGGATGTCCATCGCTGGAACGGGGGGGTAGAGCTCTCGAAAAGGGGGAAGAACTCTTTGCTAAAAAAACGGGGGGAGGCCCCTATGCGCGACGCCCTCAATTCGCCAAGACGCCAGGGATTTTGGGGAGGTCGGCGACCACCCAAAAAAAAACCAGGCGCAATGGCGAGGAAAGAGGGCGAGCCGGTCAGCGAAAAAATCGCGCAAAAAGCGTCATCGAGCGTTAACTCGAGAAAAAAAAAGAGGGGGGCTGCGCGCCAAAGAAGGAAGGAGAGGCTAATTATCTTCGAATCTCATCTCTTTTCTTGGAAGGGAAAGGAAGACTTCGGGGGCTCATCGCCTCCTAGCAGTGTTAGGAAAGAAGCATCACTGAAGAGGGGAGGGAGAATCGTACGCCTGGGGGTCCCATCTTCTCGAGCCGGTGTGAAAAGCCGCTGAGTAACAGAAAGAGAAAGGGACGCCGCTGCCCGACGAGGAAAGGCCTGCACTATGGGAACGGCGCGCAACGCTCCTCAAGTTAAGCACTAGTAGCACCGCTAGTCTCCTGGATCGAGGGATTTCTTGGGCTGGAGGGGAGGGAAGGCCCGAGAAGTCGCGAATCCTCAAAAGGGGTGGATATCTAGTCTGCGGAGAGGGGGCCCGATGGGAAGAATTCTGCTAAGAAAAATCGGCGAGCACTTTGAGGGCCGGGGTAGGGAAGGGGGAAGCCGCTGTCAAAAAGAAAGAGGGAGCAGGAGTCAGTGAGAGGAAAAGACTGCTCGCTCGAAAGCGCCGGGCGCCCGCCGGGGGGGAAAAATGTCCCGCCCCCCCAGCGATGAACTTCGTCGAAGGAAGCGGCAAAGAGGCAGGGCTTCTTAGGGTCCTTTCTCATCGCCGAGAAGAGGCGGAGCCTCGTCGATAAAAGCGTGCGAGGATCGATCAGGGGAAAACATGCCGCCCTCAAGAAGTTTCGATAGCTAGCTGCCCCGCTTCGGAAGGGAGGATTCGAATCCGAAAAAGAAGGCGCAGCTCAGCGGAATTTCTCTTCATCGAGAGTCCTTCAAGGGAGTTGACCGCCGGGAAAAGGGTCAGTCCGGAACGACTCCTTCTCGAAAAGCTATTCAACTGGGGCAGAGAAAAGAAAGGAGGCCGCAGGGAAAGCTCTTCATTGATTGTACTAAAGGAGCCACGATCCTAGGGGAAAATGCCGCAATGCTCCATCTGCAGAACATACGAGAGCGAGGGGGGGGTGGGCAAGCGGAGGAACGCGTTGAGGAGATTTATGTTTAGTCTCCAAAAAGGGGAACGCCGAAGGGAAAACGAGGGAGGCCGCGCGAAAAAGGCGAGGGAGGAGTCTCCCTCTTCTCATAAAAAAAAGATCTGACGATCTGCGCAAATACTGAAGCCAGAACATCCGCCGAAAAAGCGCCGGGGGAGATTGCGCGCTGAAAAGAAAAAAACTAACATCCAGAAAAAAGACAAGGCGAACCACGGGAGAGTGCGCAAAGGCAGCCACTCCAAGGGAAAGAAAATCCGCAAAGAAATAAAAAATGCTATAAGGAGACTACTGCACAATCCGGGGAAATCCACGCTTCTTCGAGGGAAACTTCGCCGAAGCGCCTTAGAAAAAGCTTAGAGTCAGATCCAGTCCCTTGAAAGACCGGAAAAAAAGTATATCTCTGAATGGGAGAGCTCTATTGGAGGAAAAAGTTCTAAACTCTATCGAAAAGAACGGATCGGGGGGAGCTCATCTATCACAGGAACTCTCACTGGAAGTACTTTCAAGGGACTCCTCTAGAAACTCCGTCTCGGAACCGGCTCTTAGAGCTTTCCTCCTAGAGAAGAAAGGGCGGGCCGAATTCCTCTCTTCGAGAGAATCTCCTCGATCATTCTCGAGAAAAAAGTCGATTCGAACACGAAGAAAGAAAAGCGTCCGCGACGCAAGAAAAGAGAAAGAAGCCCAGAAGGGGAGCGGAAGCGGTCGCAAGAGGACCGCTACGATTCCAAGGAAAGTGATGTGCAGCAGAGAGATGACTCCCACAATCTTGTAGAGGGAAGGAAAGCTCTCTGTGGGGGAGACAGGTCAAGCAGGGAAGTTCTCGATGAAAGCCCGCCAGCGTGAAATCTCATAGGGACAGCGAGGAGGCTTCCTTCTATCTAGGGGAAATTTCGTTATCAAAGGGGGGGGGGGAGGAAAGACGTCGAACGGGAGGGAGGGAGAAGGTCGGTGCGGATTCACCTTAAAAAAGAACACTCTTTCGCCACTCTTCTACTAAGAAAAATCTTATAGAGACCAGGGGGAAAGGACGACTATAGAAAAGGCCTAATCCCCACCTAGGAAGAGGAGGAGAGAAGGGTCTTTTCTCTCGGAAAAAAGGAATCCCACATCCATTAAAAAAAAAAAAAAAAAAAAAGGGGGTATAACGGGGGGGGAGTTCTTAGGAGACAAAGAAAGACGAGGGGGACGCTCCGCCCACGTCTATCAGACAATTCTCCCAGTCCGATTGGAAAAAATGTTACGGGGGGACAGATTTAACTATCGAGAAAAAAAAGGAGGAAAAGAAGAGAGGGGTTAAATATTGCCCGGAAAGAGCTGCCTGAAAAGGAATTTCGATAGGTGGAAACCGGAGAGGGGCAAGGGGAGGGAGGCGGACTTCATAGAAGGATTCCATGGACGAGGTAAAAGAAAAGGGGCTGGCACGAGGAAAAGGGAGCGATGTGGGCTTCGGAAAAAAAGGAGGCTCTATCCTTCGGAAAAGCCTCACAGGGGAAGATGGTGACCGAGTGCGTCGAAAAGCCGGGAACGAGCGCGTGGGCGAAGGAAGGTTGATCCGCACCGACCGGCCCGCCGGAAGAGGGAAGTTCGACTCCTGTAGAGAAAGACCTTGACTCGGGGAAAGGCGCCGACGTTGCGAGAGGGGACCTCTTTCTCAAGCCTTTCTGGCGAAAAGGGAGGAAAGGGGGCAAAGGCGGAACGAAAAAGAAAAGCAGGACACCCTCGGGGAAAAGAAGACTTCTGCCACAGGGAGAAGGGAAGACGCCTGGTTTCTAGCTGACTTCGAAAGGAAGGAGAAAAAGGGCCGGCGGAAAAGAGGGGGAAAAGGGAAAAGGCGTCGCGACTCTGTCTTAGGAAAAAGAACAACCGGAGAAATCGCGCTGCTCGCGATACCGCGCGCACGAAGGAAAAGAAGGGGGGGAGGGAAGAGTCCTGCGCGACGGAGAGGGAAGGAATGCCGGAGACGAGAAGGGAGCGTTCGCGGGGAAAAAAAAAAAAATCCAAGAGGGGGCTTCCCCCTATCAAAAGCGCGGGAGAGGGGTGTCGAGCGCTCGCGGTTTTGTCTCGGGCTTCCGGGACTCTTGTGCAAGGAGGACTAAGAATTTCTGAACACTCTCTCCTTAGGTCGTCGAAAAGATCTCTCTCGGATTTCGATCCTCTCTCGGGAAGGGCTCGCGAAAAGCGGGATAGAGGGATTTCGCGTCGAATCCGTACAGAAGACTTTTCGGGAGGGAAGTCGGAGAGGGGGAAGACCTGGTTGCTCTCATTCTACTACGAGGGCGAAGTGATCAGAGGAGGCAGACTTCCCTGCTCGGGGACTCTCTGTCTGGAAATCTTCGACGGGGAGGCGTTCTCCCTATAGGGAAGGAAATCTAGCGACAGAGGCCGCTCGAGGAAGCTCACTCTACGCCCTTCTCAAAGGGAGAAAGCGACGCGTAGAGGAGCGCTAAAAGAAACGCGTTTCGGACGTGAGGAAAAAAAACAGGGCTCGGGAGGAGATCACCGACATGTCATAAAGAGAAGGGAGCGAAAAGGGAGGGGTGGACTAGTAGAAGTCTACACTTGAAAAACTGCGAAGCGGCCTCTTGAAAAAGGGGAGCATTGCAGAGACGTCTCTCCTGAAAAGAAGCCTTCGTGCAATTCGAGGGAAAAAGCGAAGATCCGAGGGGAGAAAGCTATTTCTAGGAAAGAGCGAGGGGGATCTGGCTTTCGTAGAAAACGGAGACGCGGGGAGCTATCAGGAGGGGAAAATTTCTGCGAGGGAGAGGGGAAGTATCGATTTCCGGGACGCTCTATCTTCAGGAATTGGGTTGGGGGGAAAAGCTCTTCTATTCGAAAGAAAAAGATAAGCCGAAGGGGAAAGCGCCGCTTCCAACCCTATTTCGGAAAAGCTGAGAGTCTGCAAAGGAGGGCCGTTCCCAAAAGAGCTAGCCGACGAGCGTCGTCAAGGGGACCCTGCTCGAATAGCGAGGAATCTTCGAAAAGGGCCGGGCCGGATACTAACTTTCTCGAGGGGGAGGGAGAACAGAAGGAGGAGCTACCTCGGGATCCTCTCGAGAAAAATCGGGAGCGCTGGTCTTTCTTCAAGGAAAGGAGGCTGATAACGAACAGAAGGAGAAAAAGACCTCCTCGAGAACAGGAGGGGATCCTTATCTGTGAGGAAAAAAAAAGCCTGTCGGGGGCGCTCCGACTGGCCAGTGCATTCATTCTTCTTGCGGGAGGGAAGGGGAGGAGAGGCAGCGCTCTTTCTTAGCGAGACGGAAAAGGGGGTCTCGGCGAGAGGGAAGAATTTTTAAAGGGTCAGCGCGAGGGGGAGCTGCCTTACTTCCTCGAGGGAACCTGCTGAGAGGGAGGGAGAGAACGAAGTCGCAGTCCAGAGGGATTCGCCACTTTCACACGAAGGGGATCATCTGGGGGCCTGAAGGGGAGGGGAGCAATGGTCCGCTCCTCACTCGCGTTAGGGGGGAGAAAATGGTCCTCTTACTCGGGAGACAACTCGAGGAGAATACGCTCAATCTTCCAGAGAGAAGGGTGCCTGCGGAGGGGCGGGCTGGAGCGAGCGACCCAACATCAAAAGATTTCTATGAATACCGAGGGGCGTCTCGTCCTTATTCCACCTCTCTGAGAGGATAGGATCCACCTGTGCGAGGAGGGAGGAAAGAAGATCGAGAAGCTCTAAAGGAAGGGTGAACAGGAAGGTCTAGGGGAGGGGTCCATTTTCATTGAGGGAGGGAATCATCGCGAGGCAAAGGGATGCTCAAGAAAGTGCAGGATTTCTACGGGGGAAGGGGCGGGGATTGGGAAGGTCTCTCTGTCTATCAAAAAAAGGAAAGGTCGTCGTAGGGGTAGAAATCCGAGGAGAACTTCTCAGCTGATCGTCTGAGGAGCGCTACTCGAGGAAATCGAAAGAAGGGGAAAGGATACTGCCTGCTAAAAGAGGGCAATCACTTCTGCTCGGGAAGACCAAACGTAAGCCTCTGCTCTGGAGAAAAATCAAGAGGGGGCGCAATGGGTCTCCGCAAATTAGTGGTGCTGCTAGGAGGGGGGGAGTTCTCGGCAGAGGGAGGGGCCCGACTTAGCTCCCGACTGAGGAGAAAGGAAGACAACTAGCTCTTCTCTGGAGGGGGGATCACGGTTTTAGAAGGGGACGCTTTCCGCCTTGGGACATCTCGCTCGAACTAAAACGGGCGCGCGTTATCGACTGAAAAAAAGATATCGGAAAAGGGACGCTCTTGTACCAAAAAGATGCGTCGGGAGTACCCAGGGACACTCTTCCTATATCTGGAAAGAGGAACTCTCGAGGAGGAGAGCCCGGAGCTACGAAAAAAGACTCGCCTATTAGAGACGTAAACCAAGCGAGAGCTCACCTAGAAAAAAAACTAAGGGAAAGTGCCGCTAGGGAGAAGGATTTCTTTATCTGCCAAAATCGCGGCGTTTCCCCTTTTCTTTAAAAAAAACACTTGCGGCCAGAGAAATATCAGTAAGTATATCTTCTGAGGAAAAGCTACTCCTCAATCACATAAGAGAGGAACTAAAAAACATGGAGATGCCGCGGCTCCTACGTCCAAGAAAAAAAGGGAGAGAAACCCAGTCGAAAAGGAAAGAGAAAAAAAGGGCCCCATCCCTCGCCTCCTGACTCGAAGAATCTGTTTCTCCGCCGTCTCAAATGCCTTGAGAGGGCGGGGAAGAAT
>Ga0179591_1299424_pt1 | contig 13628 bp, 17 predicted proteins | sample CZOMad2_1_08_16f_FD_182891 | JGI IMG/M metagenome (GOLD analysis project Ga0179591, IMG submission 182891) | Vadose zone soil fungal communities from Angelo Coast Range Reserve, California, USA - CZOMad2_1_08_16fungal (PacBio error correction) | ecosystem: Environmental > Terrestrial > Soil >...
AGTTCCGGACCAGTCAACGTCTATAGGAAGAAGGAAAAAGGAAACATCGGCGGAGGCCCTGGCGAGAAAACTTTCGCTCGATGAGGAAACTACTGGACTGATTCCCTTGAAGGACGCGGCACAGAAGAGCCAGAAAGCCCGCTTGGGAAAAGAAAAGAAACTGTCCAAAACGATCAAACTTACGCCGGTCAGAAGGCTGCCCTCTGTCATCAAGTTGGCTGAACAAGTCACCCACAGCGAAGACGGTCATGGGAGGTGATTCAGGGAACTGGGAAAGCGAAGAGGAAGGTCTCGATTACCAAGACGTCCAGGAGGAAGGAGGAAAAGAATCTTTGAAGAAGTGAAGAAGATGAGCACGTGCCTGCCCGACAGAAAAAACCAAAACTCCACAATCCTGGGGGCAGGATCTATGAGGAGGGAGGGGAGAAAACACACAAGTAGGGCAGGATAGTCCCCCCAAGGGGGAAGGGAAAGAAAGTTGATCGGCGGTACCCAAATTAGGGTTATCCGCCATCAAAGCTCCCTGATGCCTTTTAGTGCGCTCCTATGGGGGAAAAATTTCTTGATTCCAGCGCTCCCAAAAAAAAGTCAACGTAAGATCTAGGTAGAGGGATCAGAGAGAAGGGCCAGGGGCATCATCCGGCCATATGAAAAAAGAGACGGCTTTCTTTCCCAAGACAGCCGTAGCCTGGCTCTGGAGACGCCACCTGTGGGGAGAATATAAAGAGAAAGGAATAGTTGGGGGGTTGCTAGAAAAAAAAATGGGGCTAGACCCTCCGACATTGAAAAAAAAAAACCTCAAACTATATCGAATGAAAGTTTTCCTGAGGGGGGAAGAAAAAGGGATTTCTCGAGCAGAAAAAAAACGGTCCAACTCTTCCCAAAAGGAAGAGAAAAAAAAGTGGATTAGAACATTACAGGATGAACCAAAGCTGGGAGAGAACGGAAAACACAACGGGGGTAAAAAAAGCCCGCCCCAAAGAAGACTCAGGGATGAGGAAATAGAAATCTCCTAGAGATCGCTGGTGCCAAACGTTGGGTCCGTGAAACGGCCGAGAAGGGGAACCGAACCGAACAAGTCCTACTTTCCCTCGAGAGGAGGAATCAACCCTCGAATGTTGGGGGTGGAATGGAGGTTTGAACGCTGGGGACGGAGAAAGTGTACGGACGAAAGAGGAGAAGGAAAAGGGGCCGCGCAACTATCAGGGAATCGATGAACCCTTCTAGGGGGAGGCTTCCAGGAGTTTGTATCCGCATGCCCCGGACCTGTTTCGAAGAGAAGATGCTGAAACTACGGTCTTGAGGGGCAAAAACAGGCAACGCGCTGAGAGAAGGGCGGAAGTTCTTCCTGAAGGTGGCGCACCGGGACTCGAGACCGTTGGGGCGAAAGAAAAAACCCTGTGTGGAAGACGGACGAGAACATAGGAAAAAGGTCCTGCCAGTGGATGAGGGCACGGGGATTTAACCCGGAGCGTGCACTACGCCGTCAAAGGGGGGGGGGTTCTCTGTGAAGCCGAAGCCGCACAGAGGGTCTTGGTTAGACCGAAACCAAGGGACAAGGTGTGGCTCGACGAGCGATTTTTACCTCGGGAAAAAAGCGGAGACGGCCAGATTCTGGTGTGGAAAGAGAATAAGGACTCAAAACCGCACCCGGGCGGGGGTGAATTCATTCATTCCTCCAGGAGGGGGAAAAAAAGTAGACCCACTCATGACGAAAAAAAAGGCAAGTCTAAGAGAAGGAGAGGTGAACCCAGGGATGGTCAGGGAGGGCAGAACCCCCACCGAGCATATTAGCACTGACGAACAAAAAGTCGCCTCGGCCTCCCGGGCAGGGTGCGGCAGCAGGGGAAAAAGGGAATGCGGGTAGGGCGACGAATAACCGGGGGAAAACGACTTCAGCATTTGGGGTCAATGGCCGAGTCCGCCATTTCTTCAGACGAAAAGAAAAGAGTCTCTACCATTTAGTCCTGGGAGAAAAGGTAGGTAGACAAGAGTAGACTGACCTAGGAGGAAGGAGATCCGGTCGAAAGTTCATCACCTGAGCACTTAAACAGATTACATCCGCGATGAGACACCATCCGAAGACTCGTGAATCTACTGCTCATCTGGAGGGAAAAAATAGAAATCCCGGCATCTGGCCCCGTGACGGGGAATTTATTGCCGGGACATACCTTGGGTCTGAATTTGTCAGAAAGCAGGGAACACATGGCTGACCAAAATAATCTTTCGCTGGAAAGATCTCGCGGATCACGAGGCGGTCCGGAGGCAGAAGGCGAAGAACTGCTCTTTCAGAACAAAATCGACGCCGTTTCTGCCTTAGAAAAGTCTGACCGCCATGGGAAAAACAGGTCAGGGACCAGGTCCGGAAGCGGAGAAGATCTACAAGGGGCTCCGTCCCGGGTAAAAGACGCCCAGTCGACTTGGGAAACACGGCTACGGTGTGGTCGGAAACCGACTACTAGCTTGTTCCGAAGAAGAAGTGGCTTACGAGGGGAGGGCGGGCGCCATGTAGATAAGCTTGACCCCAAGTCTGTGACAGGGCCAAAACTGGCCGTTGGGAAGAAAGAAAAGAGACGGGAACTGGGGGCTGTGTCAACAGAAAAAAGGCGCAACCTGCAGAGCGACATGTTTGTCCAGGCACAACGGCTGAACTATCTGGTTACAAATAAGTGTCATCCTATCGTGATAGGAGCGGCCGGCGGGGTTAAAAAGGGGCGGGACCGCTAAAAAATACGATTACTTTTTACCAGCAAGGGAGGGCAAAAAAAAATCTCGGCTCTCGATAGGAACAACCGATGGCGAGTAGAGTCATCTCCTAAAAAAGGGAGGGAACCTCTTGTAAAAAGAACGCGCGCGACAGCGATGAAAGCCGAAGTGGTGGGGCGCGACTGGTGGAAAGCCTTTCCTACCAAAACCCAAAAAAAAGGAAATTAGCTGGGGAGGCGCAGCTCTTCAGAAGGGACGGTAATCATGAAGATTAATATACTTGTTGGCCAACCACAAACCGCACAGCCTAGCCCTACAGTTGGGGAGGCTGACGAAACCGGGGAAGGCCTGGACTTCAGAGGGAAAAGGATAGGGACCGCGGGTACCTGCGACTGGAGGGGTCCAGGTTGAAAGATACCTTTTCTAAAGGAGGACGTCCTTAAGGGGGAACGGTTCCCCTGGCGGCCGGGTATGAAAGGCGAAGGCCAGCGAACTTGCCAAAGTTCCCGCTCCGAAGCACCGGAAAACCTCATTGGAAAGAAGAGGAGAAGGGCACTTCTATAGGTGCGCCGGGGGGTACCATCAGGAGCTGGGAGGGAGCTGACCATCTGATTAACAAAAGAAAAGGGAAGATGATTGTCAGCAGGGTCCACTCGGATGGGCCGAAATTGCTTGATGGGGCCGGAGAAGACAAAGGAGAAATGTGACAGATGCAACCAAACTTGGGAATGGTTGCCGGAAGGAAGGCCGGTCAGGGACGGGATATTGCCGGACCGCAATGTCTAGGGGAACGGACGACGGGCTACACATTAGTGGAGTCCTTGAAACCCCGCGCTGAAAGGTGTAAAAAGAAATCGTCCTTTACTCAGACAGCTCGGGGTCCTTCGCATGCGTACGGAGGGAAGATCGGGACGGGTGACTCCAAAAGTCAAAAACTTCACAGCTCGGCGAAGTCAGGCCTGTACCAGACTGCGCCGTTAGAAAAAAGAGATGGGGTCCACAGGGAAACGGCCGAAAACCGCTCACAACAAGCATAACTCAGGGAAAACGCGAATGAGGACATTTATGAGAAAAAAGGGCTGGGGGCTGAGAGGCTGTCGGGTCCTTCAAACCGTTGGTGAGGAAGGTAGGAGAGGAGAAGAAAGCACAGGATCCCCTGACGATTCTCCGGCATCGTTTTCCCAAAAAAAGGGAAAGGGGCCCTCGCACAACATCAAAGAGGGGGCCTCCCCCCGATCCAAGAGTCTGTCGGACAGGAGCAGTCAGGACAGGTTGAGAGCCTGGGGGGGTGGGTCCCATGCCCCTTGAAAGGGGAGTTGGGGGGCAGAAAACCGTGGGAAGGGAGGGGAACACGAATCCATCATGTTCGAGGGTCGGGAGCGCGGATGCAGGACTCACCCGGGATCCACTCCTCAGGGAAAGGGTCCCAAGAAGGTCACGACAATCTAGGGGGGACATGCTGTCGTAGAAGGAGTGTAATGGTGCACCGCCGAACAATTTGGTTGAAAAGGGGCTTTCTTTGAAAACGCAGGCCGAAGGGGGGGGACGGATTCTTAACCTCGCCGGTCCAATGGTTTATAGGGCACGAGGGTGCCTCAGGAAAACCTTCTTCCGGGAGGGGGGTGCGGTTTACAGGGGGAAAGAGTCGTCATCAGCAAAATGCATGCTCCCTGAAGGACTTCTATGGGTGGCGGCTATCCGCTCAGGAAGGGCAACATTGGTGGAGAAAAATGAAATTATTAGAAGCTAGGGAGAGTAATAGTCAAGTCAATACAGAGGATGGCGATGGTTAAAGGGGGGGGAGCGCAGGAGGAAGAGGGCTTAAGAGGCGGCGAATACGCTAGGGGCTTCAGAAGGAGTATTACTGACTAAGAATCGCTGGAAGACTTCCTATCTGAAAAGGAAGGGAAGAAGGGTCCGAAGGGAGGGCTACGGCACTTCGCCAGCAACGAACGTGTGGGATCCATACAGAGGCGGGAACAAAGAAGGTAAAGGCTCCACCAGAGTGACCTTATTGGAAACACAAAAAAAGGAAAGAAAAGTGGGAGGACTGAGAGAAATATGTTACACCCTGCGGACGGCAACTAAACTGCAACTCACTGGAGTCCTAGGGAAAAAACTGCTCTCGGGCGAAACTAGTGTTCATGGGAAAAAACCCGCCATCTACGGTTCACTAGAGGACGCCCGTGTACTGGTCAAAGGTCCCGGGGAAATCGATCTGGACGGAAAAATTGAAGGAAAGTAAGGGGGGGGCGCGGACCGGCAGGGGGAAAAGAACAAACTCCAATAGGGGGAAAATGCCTGGTCGTTAGGGAAGAAATGACCTTCGAGACCAATTGTGGGTAGGCAAAGTTCTGCCTAGGAGAAATCCTTGCTAAGGAACGGAGCCCAGCAGGGCCGTCGCAGTTCCTGCCCACGAGAAGTGGAACGGGAAAGACCGTGCCTATGGAAGGGCAAGCAGTAAAACAAGTTGATGACGCAAAAACAAAAAGGGACGGGTGTACAAAAAGGAGGCTAAAAAAAAATTGGTCCGCCGCACCAGGTATTAAAGAATAGGGGAAAGGGAAGATCGGAGAAGAACGGGGGGGGAATTGCGGTCCCGGGATCAAGGAAGCGCATCGGGTCCTTTCGAGGTAGGTTCGGGCATGGGAGGAGAAGAGCAAATAGGAAAAAAGTCCGGCAAAAAGAAGGGTGCCGGGGTCCCAAATCATTCGAACACCACAGAAGGGCGTCGAAGAAAAATAAGAAAGGGGAGGCTTCCCCGGGGGGAAGTGTTCCGGGACATCTAGAAGTCACCGTTAAAAAAGAAAAACGCGGAGCCCGGGGTGGGGGGACAGGCACTTTCGGCTCCGAAAAAGGAGAGGTCTGGGGGGAAGGATTGCCGGAGGGGGGAAAAGTCTGGAGGAGGTTTTTGGAGCGGATCGGGCGCTTGGTCTAACTCTTGGAAAATTGGGGAGGGGGAATCAAAAATACCAGGGGGGAGTTTTCCGTCTGCGGCGAAAACCTAGTTAAACACGAAAGGGTCGCATTGGGGTGCGGCACCTCATGCGGATGCTCAGAAGATTGCCCGCGCGGAAAAGCCAAAGAGAGGCTTGATCGACCAGTTGGGGTCCCGGGACCTAGGCTTGGTGACGAAGCCTATAGTCGGGAGAGAAGCTGATCGAAAGGGAAATGCACCCAGACCCAAACACAAACCACTTATAGCCACAAGCTGCGCTGGGATCCTGGAAATAGGAATACCAAGCTAAGGGAAAATGCCTCGACACGGAAAAAAAGGATCGAAGTTTAGCGACAAAGGAAGGGGGTTAACGAGAAACGTTGCTGAACTTCCTTTTCGCAAAAAAAGGGGGGAGACCTCAAAAGCGTTCAGGGGATAATGAAAAAAGGCTGCACGGTCATACCTGGAGGGGAGGTAACTGGCGGACAGTACACACGAAGATTAGGAACAAACGAAGACCTGGGGGTGAGCCTTCGGGTAAGGAGGGGGATGACAATGAAAAGGATGAAGCCTGCAGAAAATACACAATGGGGGGAAGCTTTAAAAGAAAGTATGGAGAGCTTGACGGCCGTGGGTTATACGGGAAGGGATACGAATTTCACCGTGCTTAGGGAGATATTGGCAAGCTGAAAGAGGGAGGGGAGGTATAGACTCCTTCAGATGAAATAGAACGCACTTCCAAAGGTATCTCCACCAAGTTCCTTTTCCGCGAGCCCTTTTAATTAACCTTCAAAGGAAAGGCTAGACGGAAGGACAAAAACATAGGCAGGACGATACGAAAAAGACCCAACCCAACGATCCTCCTTCCGGGCTCAAGGAGGGAGCCAGACGGCTTGGCGTAGAAGGGTGCCCAAGAAGGAAGATTTACCTAGTTGGAAAAAAAAATTAATGGAGGAGGAAAAGAAAGGAAGTACATGTCACCCTATGCGGGAAGTTTGCATCCGCCCCTGTAAAAAAACCAGTGAGGAGATCTGGCAATGACGGATCAAAGCTTTCGGGGGATCTGCCGGTAGGAAGGGTTTGGGGTCAGGTTGAGGAGGAAGCACAGCCGAGTACCATAGAAGTTTGAGGCCAGCATCACATAAGCCCTAAAGCTCGTTCAAACTGAAATAAGGAATCTCCTAGAAAGACAGAGGGAAATCTACACTAGATCAGACCGAGGACACCGATCGAAACTCCTCGAGAAAAGGAGGTCCGTCCCTATCAAAAAGTGACTCATAGGCTCCCGATGTAAGGAGGTGAATGGTCAAATATGTACAACCACACGCCTGGGGGGTGCGGTGAATTGACGGCCAGGAGAAGGAACGGATCCTATTACGTAACTTCTCAAAGTAACAAGGGGTATATCAGACGAAAAAGGATAGAGTAATTACCTTCCATGAAAAGACCCGCAAGTCCAGGTTTTCAAGGATATGAAAAACAAAAACCCCCACCTGTACTGGGCGACAAAGGAGGAAAGAAGCGAAAGGGAGTAAAAGGGGAAGAGCTTTAAAAAGGAAGGGTGGGAGAGAATAGAAATGCGACCCAGGGTGCAAGGGGGGGGAGCGCCTCCACTTTTTGGTCTGAGCCTAAGCTACTTAAAAGCCGAGTTCCGCGCATCAATTTGAAACGTTACATTGCTAAAAAAAGGGCGGAGAAGCTGGGGTCCATAAGAAGGAACAAGATTAGAGAGGTATTGGAAAGAACTACGGACACTGACCTTAGAACTTCAAAAGGAAAAAGTGCAAGATAAAAGAATCTCTAAAGTTGCTGGGTGACGAGATTAACCCATAAAGGAGAGGAGAGGATACAATGAAAAATAAGCGAATGGAAGCGCACAGAGTTCTGATGTTGCAACGAAGGTGAGATCGCAGCCAGAAAACTTAAATAAAAGAACCGGGAAAGGTAAAGCCAAAGAGATCACCAAACAATCATGTGGAAAGAACTTGGGGTAAACACAAGAGGGCAATAGCAGGAACAGCCATAAAGAACCCGGACTAAAAATGAGTAAGGGGGGGGAAAACGTGCGGATGATCCCGTACAAAAGAACTTGCCGGATCAAGTCCCTTGGAAACAGGTTCGGGGGATGAGGACTGTATCTAAAGGATCCGAATTACAACGTAGAAAAATGTACTAAACTCCTAAGAATTGTGGTGTCTAGGGGGGGGGACAAGGAAATAAAGGGTACAGCCACTAACCTGATGAATTAAAGCAAAAAGTATAAACCCAGATATTACACAAGCGGCCTTCACGGAAGGAATTGATCCATTTAACCCCAGAAGAAGGGAAAAGTTCACACCGGAGGTCTGGACAAGAAGAGGCTGCAGTAAATTCGTGAAGACGTCCGGGATTAAAGGGGTAGATAGTCCGAGAAGGGGTCGCAAGATTTGGACAAACCCTAAAAAACTTGGGGCCCAAATACAAAAAGGTTTTGGGTGCAGCCTGAACAAAAGAAAGGACGTGGGATGAGTAGAAGGAGTTTATGAAAGGAAGCTGTGAAAACAAAGCGGGGGGCATGGCTTTTCTCTTGGCCGGGAGGAAAATGGTGGAGAGAGGGGTTTACCGCCGACCACCAAAAGACAAAAGAGGGTGCCTAAGGGGGACTCACAGTTCCTCGATTAGCAACCGGGAGGGGGGGGCGGAAGGTGGGGAAGGGAGATAGGGGAAACCCTCCGAAAGTCTTGGAATAGCAGCGGAGGTCGAGGATTCATTCCAGTCGGAAAGGAGAAGGAAGGAGACGTAGAAAGGAGACAAAAGAGGATCCTGCACAAATAGACCTCTCCTTCAGGAAGGATCTCATAGAGGAAGAGGCAGTGGACGAAGATATAAAGAAGATTGGTTCTCAAAGTAGTAGACTAACAAGCAGCTTACAGGAATTTTGTATCCATAAAAAGGGGAGTCATGTAAGGAAGGGCGAGAACAAAGGTCTAAAGTATGGCAGGACCCATGAGGAAGTGTCCAGAAATTGCCGGCATAGGAGTCAGGACCTAGGAGGGGGGAGGGGGATCGAGGGACTGAATCCGGTCCGTTCCCGTTGGCTCGGAAAAAAAACCGGACTATGAAGATCGGCGAGGCTCCCGAAAGAAGGCATAAAGAGTACGCGGAATGCTCCGGCTCCGGGAACGCAATAAGACTCCAATCCCGAAGCAAAGTGAGGGGGAAAATAACGACTTTGGAAAAAAAAACGTGTTCAGCGCAGTGGCATATAAACACATGAGACAAAGGTTCTAATCGACGGCCTGTGAAGAAGATCAAGGATCATATCGCGGAAGGTGGGGGCAAGTGAGACTGGGGAACTCTCAGAGCAGAAGAGGAGAACTTCAAGAAGGTTTTTCTGGCCAAAAACCCAAGGGGCCCGCAAGGGAGATAAGCCGAAGGGCGAAAGAGGATCAATCCGTTGTAAGCCTTCTGGACGCTCAGACTACGAAAACGGCACCCGTGTTAGGGGGGGAAAACAGAGTTTGAGGACAACCCACAAGAGTATGGAAAGATTGTGCTAAAAGAGCCTTTTATCAAAAGGGAGAGAAATTTTATCAAAATTGGGGTTTTTCTCAAATGCCTGCGCACTAGTAAATCAACACCTCAAACTGGAGGGGTCGGCACTACCGCACTTTTCCTGAGGAAGCCTAACAGGGGAAATGGGAATGGGTCGTTCACCACTTTCCGATCGGGGTTGAGTAAAGGAAGCCGTGGAGGCGGCTATTATGGTTTTCTGCCTATCTGGATTCATGAGGGGTCGAAGACTGGTGTAAACTCGGGGCTGCGAATTTAAGCTGGAGTAGGACTGGTTAAAGGACTCATGCATTGAGTCTCAAAGAATATCGCTATATATCGGAGGAGGCAATTACTATAAAGGAAACTACGGGAAGACTTCTGAAATGAAGCCGATAGCGGGGGCGATGGTCAAACTGAGGGACCATCGGGTTGCGTGATTGGTAAGTCCCTTTTCCCGGGGGGGACGCCGTTGCTGTAGAGTCTGCGACTATGGACATAATTTGTCGTCCACTATCGTTGGAAGAGGGGGGAGAGGCGGTGAAAATAACAACTCTCAATTCTAGAGAAACGGGAATTGGGACGGATGAGAAAACAAAGAATCAGTAAGGCAACTACCCCGGAAGTCAAAGACGTAAGGGGGGGACTAGGGGGTAGGGTCACTCAAAGCGTCAAACGAGGGCTTAAGTAAAGAAATGGTTCGGCTGGGTCCATAGAAAAGGGAACGAATCTACAAGTCCCAAAAATGAACCCATAAAGATTCATCCCTGGGAAAAAAGAAATGGTGAGAAAGATACAGAGACCTGGAAAAAGAACTCAGAGGGAGGCCAACATCATAGCCTTGGGGGTGGGGGCCGAAAAAAATGGGATGGGCGAGCTGACCATACTACTACAAAAAAAAAGATGAATTATTGATGATGTTGCCAGCGTCCAGAGGGGAACCCAAAGGCTTGAGGGGTCGCAGAATCTCACCGGGTAGATGTTAGGAAACACCTGGAGGTGGGCCAGGGGTGGGGCCGGAGCGGGACTGGAGAGCGTTCGGGTTATTTCGTGCCGAACAGGAAAAATTAAGTTAAGAAAGCAAAGGAAGTGGAAGTGACCCGCCCAACGAACTTGCCCAGGAGGAAAAATAGGACTGGGGGGAGGAATCGCTGGTAACCCGGACAGCCAGTCAAGACAGTTATTGAAATCATTGATTAGGGGGGGGGGGTGGGCTATTGGAAAAAAAAGAAAGTTCCTTCAAAGAAGTCCAAGCTGACTTCCTTCCTGGGTCCATGCGAGCGTTCTACAATAAGGAGATTTACTGCAAGCACACTTGGACTATTAAACGAGGGAAACGCTTTGCAAAAGGAGGGGTTCAATACAAACAAAACACACCAAATCAACTCGAAGTCGCGAAGTTGCCACAAGCAAGGAAACCCTGAGCGTAGAAGAGATTCAAATCCGGGTGAGAAAAAGGGAAAGGAGAAGAAGTGCCTAAAGCCTACAAGGGACTGGTAAGTACAGCCCGATCATTTAACATGAACAAGCGGCCCACAGAGGGCCCATCCTTCGATCCAATCTCGAGTCCAAAAAGGGGGGACTAGATCGGCATCGGAGGATGAGGGACAAAAATTCGGCAACGAAAGGTTATCGGTTTGGGTCAGGGGAGCCTTGACAGGGGGGGGGCCGCGTTGGGCAAAAAAGGGGCCAAGTAGTTCAAAGGGGGAGAAGCAGGGGAAGTGTGTGGTGCCCGAGGGGAGCAAAGGTTCCATGCCAAAACGCCCTTATCCACCTCTGTCATTTTGTAAGGGAGAGAGATCAAGGATTCCTACTAAGGTGACGGCAAGCCATGCTGTAAAACCGGCTCGGAACGGGAGGACCGGTTTCTTCTTGAACCGGGAGGGAACCCCATGGGGAGGCTTGCGAGGGCCGGAAAAGGGAGGTACTAGGGAATCTTTACTAACCCGGACGTGGGTAAGAGAAAAAAACCTTCAGAAAGGGAACGGGGTTCTTTGCCGGAAGGGGAAAAGCATTTACCGTAAGAGAAAAGGTGCCATCAGCAGGGAGGCACGCGAAATGGCAAAAACTCTCACGCACCTACAATTTTGGATGAAGGAGGGAAGAAGGGGGAACTTTTCTAAGGGCGGTAATAAAGGGAGAAAAGGGAAATGAAAGGGGGCCAGATGCCGGGGAGAGGGGATGAACAGAAAAAAAAGAGTATGAAGAACCCTGGGTTGAAAAGAGGGAGGGGACGAGGCCGGGGCGCGCTTTCTCAAGGAGCGGAGGGAAGCCCAGGCTCCGCTGCGGGACGAAAAAGGACGGGAAGGGATCCAACTGACGGCCGGGCGATAGGAAGGAAGAAGATGAAACGGCACTGACGCCAGCGGACGTGAGAGACGTCGCAAAGAAAAATAGAAGCCATGGCGGCCCTGACGACCAAAAAAGAGGGCTTGATACGGGGACTGGTAGTGAGCAGGGTACTGATTCTACGTTTGATCAACCACATTCAGCGGGAGTCAAAAAATGCCGCACCACAGAGACTGCACGGAACTAGATGAGGGGCAGGGAAAGAAAAAACGGAAGGTCTCTAGCCAGGGGTTAAGGGGGGAAGTCTGAAAAGGAAGTCTACCGGAAAGGCGCTGGAAGTGTACTGGGGGCAGGGGGAAAAAAAGGACCTTCCGAGAGCTGGAGATGACTGCATTACAAAGGGAAGGTGGGTTCCGCGAAAGATGTAGAAGTCACAAAGTGCGATACTATATGGAAGGGGGAGGGTAAAAAAAACTGACTAGACCATCGGACAGGGTGGTCGCAATAACACAGATAGCAAAACATAACGTTCTTCTTGATCCGGCCAATGGGAAAGAGGTGCTTTTCTGTCAGGAGGGACGGGCAAAATCTAATGGGAAGAAAGAAAAAGTTAGGGACAGCCGGCCGCTTCGAGTTCAAAGTGAGGGCCCAAAAGTTTCGGGGAACTAACCCATCAGGACGTAAAACATCGAAGACTACTTCGGGGGACCTGACAAAATTCTGAAAGGAAGAGCAGCGGAGAACGTCTATAAAGGGGTGAAATTTGGCTTAGATGAGAAAGTTATCAGAATAACAAAGATCCGGGGACTGTGGGATTAGTGTTGAGGCCATAAACTTTCGTCTACTCTAAAAATATTCGGTCTGTCACAGCAACCTTACTTGAAAGAAAGGAAAACAAAACGACTAAAAAAAAGAGGGTCGTCTGGAATGTCATACAGGGACAAAAAAACCCAAACACAAAAACAAAGAGAGACAAAACCAAAGTGGTATGAAAAAGGGGTACTGAGGGGGTCATCATCTACAAACCGGACCAAGAAAAATTCCAAGGAGGGAAGGTTTTTGCGAAAATCTGACACTCAAAGTCGGAGACTATGGTACGCAAGACAGGTCCAGCGGGTCCTTACGTGAACCTTTAATCTGGTGGGAAAATTCGGGGCCGGGTTGAATTAACATCGGGGGGTTGCAGGGAATGTCAAATAATGGACCGGGAAAACTGTGCTGGGGCTGAGGAGGACCTCAAAGGGGAAAGTCAAAAAAACGTAGAGATTCTCGTATTTAGGGGCTGACAGGTGAGGGGCTCGACCGTTCTGAACGAACGAAACTGCCCGAATAGGTTGGGGTCTTGCGCACATTGAAGGGCTCCAAGACAGGCCGGAACCAAGCTTATGAAGAGATCGTGGCACCAGACTTTAGGAAGGAAAAATAGGAAATTTCCGCGACGCAGGGAATCCCACGAGAGGTGCGCTTTCACGCGGAGGGGAACTGCAAATGGTTCATAACCTCAACACCAGTTATGGCCGAAGAGGGGAACCAGGATCAGAGGGTCCGGCTCTTGGGAACCCGTTTTACATAATGAATAAACCTGTGGATTCCCGGATGGATATAATGGGGAGCTCGTCATTTGGGGGAGAATAGGACAGGGTCATATATACTTCACCCCCGTGACGGGGAGGGGCTGGAGTCCTGACTCCGACGGAAATACTTAGAGGGAACGTCTTCAGTATAAAAGTGGTTAAGTACGGAGTTTTCTGGTCATAGAGCAGGACGTCTCTTGCACCGGGAAGCATCAGTCCAGAAAGGTCGGGGGGGGGGGGAGGGAAAGAAAGTGCTGATGGAAGACGATGATGCTGTTTGGGGAGAAACCGGGAATAGGGACAAGAAGGAAATCTTTTTTAAACGATCAGCGTGTGAAGAACGATAGGCCCGGAAAATCTCTAAATAAAGAGGATCGCCACAAGGAAGGAGGAAATGACCGATTATTCAAAAGCGGCAACACGGAACTCGGGAGAGTACGCAGACAAAAACGGCAGCACCAGGACGATAAGCAAGGAACCCGCCCGAAGCAGAAAAAAAGAAGAGGAAGAGGCCAAAGTGCCGGGAAAAAAACTGGGCGGGGGGGTCCACTTGTCCAGGGGCCCAGGATAGGGGTGACTATTTTCAAGCT